>ENA-OWLM01000116-OWLM01000116.1-metagenome-genome-assembly--contig:-NODE-116-length-29704-cov-5.835408_pt1 | contig 29704 bp, 18 predicted proteins | sample MGYA00245349_ERZ651102 | MGnify/ENA primary metagenome ERZ651102 (study PRJEB26857, sample SAMEA4031759) | metagenome | biome: human; feature: oral; material: saliva | place: Philippines | collected 2014... | reverse complement strand
GCTGGGCTTGGGGTCTTCATTCACGCGGTTGCGGATATGCTCCACAATACGTGCCACAGCCTCATCCACGGGCACACCGTTCTCCTGCTTGTTGCCGCGGAAACGGAACGAAACAGCGCCGTGCTCCGCATCCTCACCGCCAGCAATCAGAATGAACGGAACCTTCTCAGTAGACGCAGTACGAATCTTCTTCGTGAAGCGATCCGAACCGTAATCCACCTCAACACGCACGCCGTGCGCACGCAGCTTGTCCGCAATCTCGGTCATGTAGTCGTTGAACGCCTCAGCCACCGGCACGCCAATCACCTGAACCGGTGCCAGCCATGCCGGGAACGCGCCCGCATAGTGCTCAGTCAGCACACCCAGGAAGCGCTCAATCGAGCCGAACTTCGCCGAGTGAATCATGACCGGCTCCTGCACGGTACCGTCAGCAGCCTGGTACTCCAGACCGAAACGGCTCGGCTGGTTGAAGTCGTACTGAACGGTCGACATCTGCCAGGTACGGCCAATCGCGTCCTTCGCCTGAACCGAAATCTTCGGGCCGTAGAACGCAGCTCCACCCGGATCGGGAACGAGCTCCAGGCCGGTCTCCTTCGCAACCTGCTCCAGAACCGCGGTAGCCTCTTCCCACTGCTCATCAGTACCGATGAACTTATCCTTCTTATCACCCTCAGTGTCACGGGTGGACAGCTCAAGGTAGAAGTCAGTCATGCCGAAGTCCTCAAGCAGGCTCAGCATGAACTTCAGCAGGTGACGCACCTCGTCCGGTGCCTGCTCCTTCGTCACATACGAGTGGGAGTCATCCTGGCTAATCATGCGCACGCGGGTCAGGCCCTGCAGCACGCCGGACTTCTCGTCACGGTACACGGTACCGAACTCGAAGAAACGCAGCGGCAGCTCACGGTACGAACGGCCACGAGAACGGTAAATCTCGTTGTGCATCGGGCAGTTCATAGCCTTCAGACGGTAGTTGCCGTTATCCAGCTCCATGGGCGGGAACATGCCGTCCGCATAGTACGGAAGGTGACCGGAAGTGTAGAACAGGTCTTCCTTCGAAATGTGCGGGGTGCTGACGTACTGGAAACCCTCCTGAATGTGGCGGGTACGCACGTAATCTTCCATCTCGCGCTTAATCACGCCACCCTTAGGGTGAATCACCGGCAGGCCGGGACCAATGTTCTTCGGGAAGGAGAACAGGTCCAGCTCACGGCCCAGGCGGCGGTGGTCGCGGCGCTCCGCCTCAGCGATGCGCTCCTTGTACGCCACCAGCTCGTCCTTAGTCGGCCATGCGGTACCGTAAATACGCTGCAGCATGGGGTTCTTCTCAGAACCACGCCAGTACGCGCCACCGGCACGCATCAGGGCGTAACCGTTAGCAATCAGCTTGGTGTTCGGCAGGTGCGGGCCGCGGCAGAGGTCCTTCCAGACGGTCTCGCCGGTCTTCGGGTTCACGTTGTCGTAGATGGTGATTTCACCCTCGCCGACCTCCACGGATGCGCCCTCGGCAGCATCCGCACCAGAACCGGGGCCCTGGCTCAAGGAGAGCAGCTCCAGCTTGTACGGCTCATTCGCCATCTCGGCGACAGCCTGGTCGTGGGTGACCACGCGGCGGCGGAACAGCTGACCGGACTTGATGATCTTAATCATCGACTTCTCGATCTTCTTCAGATCTTCCGGGGTGAACGGCTCAGCCACATCAAAGTCAAAGTAGAAGCCGTCAGTAATGTACGGGCCAATGCCCAGCTTGGCGTCCTTGCGGTACTCCTGCACCGCCTGCGCCATCACGTGCGCAGCGGAGTGGCGCAGAACGTTCAGGCCGTCCGGTTCGTGAATGAAAACCGGCTCAACGGAGTCGCCAGCAGACAGCTCGTGGGAGAGGTCAACGAGCACGCCATTCACGCGTGCTACAACGATCTTCGGGTCGTCAGCGAACAGCTCAGCGGCAGTCTTCGCGGTGACCTCGCGCTCCTCACCAGAAACGCTAATAACAATTGCTGAAGAATCAGCGGCAGACATAAGTCTCCTTAACTCAGGCGCGCGCGTGCCACTGGGGCGCCGCGGGTGCGCATACTATTCCGCACTGTACTGGTGCACGGACACACACCATCTTACAACGGCTCCCAGCCAACGCTCAGCTTGAGGGCAGACTAGTCCGCATGATGCTCACGCGTATGCTCATACACGTCAACCACAATGTGGCTAATATGGTCGTCCTTCAGACGGTAAATGGTGGTGCGGCCCTGCTGCTCACGGTCAATGACGTGCGCCTCACGCAGGATGCGCAGGTGGTGCGATGCGAGAGGCTGCGAAATGCCCAGGCAGGTGTGCAACTCGCTCACACTGTGCGGGCGGTGCATCAGGTGATGCGCAAGCGCCAGGCGCAGCGGGTTCGCGAGCGCAGAGAAAATCGCGACGGACGGGCCGAACTGTTCCTCCCAGTCTTTGGGGCAGCTACCTTCAAGGAGGGGCGCGTTGGCGGGCACCTCGTGGTCGTGCGCCGAGGCATGCTCGGCGATGTGCGCCGCTACATGGTCTGCGGGGTGGTTGTGGGTGGTGTTAGTTTCGGTCTGGTCTGTGGTCTGGTCTGTGTGCTGGCTCTGAGTCATAGTATTTTCACCTTAGGTACAGGAAGGGGGCACGTCAAGAAAGTGACGCCTGTGCGGCGTGCTTTCTTGAGCGTGCCCCTCTCCCCTATGTGCGCTCTTGAAGTGCGCTAATACTACATGCGCGGCCGCTATCGGTTAGCGACTGCCACCTGCAGGTAACCCTCAGCGGACTTTACGCCCTTGTCGGTCACTGCACGGTAGCGGACCAGCGGTGCGAAGCCCTGCTTATTCTTAGCAGAAACCGCGATGCCCTGGGTGCCGTCGGGCAGGGTCACCACACGGTAGGTGCCGTACTCGTCGCTGTATGCGCTGACGGCCTGGCCGCGCTGGTTGAGCAGCTCCAGCTTCTTCACGGTCTCGCCGCGGCTGAACGCGCCGAAGGACGCCTCGTCGTTGTTCAGGACCGCCACGTTCTGGGTGGTGCCCGAGTACAGGGAGACGGAGTCCTCACGTGCGATGGGGCTGTTCTTGTCGACCACGTGCACCTTCAGCGGGATCGAGTACAGCTGCACGGCTGCGCCCTTCTTCGCCTTCACATCGGACATGCGGGCGGGCGCCTTGCCGGTGCGGTTCACGGTGATGTTCTTACCGTTGTCGCGGTGCAGGTCCCAGGTGGTGCCGGTGACGTCGTGGGTGTTCAGGTCAATCGAGTAGGTGCCGGTCTTGCCGTTGGAGGCAAAACGGATGCCGGTCTCCGCGCTGGAGAACTGGCCGCCAGCAGTGTTGACCTTCTCCTTGTTGACCCAGCGGCTGGGGCGGAAGTTCGGGGTCTGCTCGATTTCCTGGAAGTTGTAGTCACGGGCGTAACGGTAGTTCGGGGACACCTTGTGCGACTGGTGCACGCTCTGCGCGACTGCGGTTTCGCCGGAGTAGACGGTGGCGTGGTGCTCGGCGGGCTGGTAGATTACGCCGGAGCCGGTGCCGGTCTTACCGTAAGCGTCCGAGGGGTACTTGAACTTCACGGCGTCCGAAGACTGGTTCACTGCCGCGTTCTGGGTGTCTGCGTCGCTGATGCGGTCAGCGTTGGGGGTGCGCACGGCGGAACGGCGCACGGTCACGGGGCGTGCAATCTTGTGCGCGTCAGCATTCGAGGCGGCTGCCTGGTTGTTGCTCTGCGGCAGAACCTGGGTGCCTTCGCGGCGTGCGGTGTTCTCAGCGGACTCGGTGTAGTTCACGGGCATCCACTGCACCTGCTGCCAGGGGAACTGGTTGCCGGTGAAACCGCTGGGAACGAAGTTCGCGAACATTGCCGCCAGCTGCGGGTCTTCCTTGTACACGTTCTTACCCTGTCGGGCGTAGGGCGCGTAGGAGCTTGCCGCCTCCAGGTTGAATGCGTTGGTGAAGAGGTTGTGGTCCGTGAGGATGAAGCCGTATTCCTTCATCGCGGTCAGGATCATGCGGGTGAGCTGGTCGTCGGCGTGGCCGGTGTTTGCCAGGTGCTCTTCCACGTCAAAGCTTGCAGGCAGGAAGCCGCGCTGACCCGCACGGGGTGCGTTCGGGTACTTGCTCAGGTTAATCTTGCCGTCGGTGCCCTTCGCCGGGAAGGAGGCGGTCATCGCTGCGTAGTCAGCCGCGGTGATGGACACCATGTGGTTGATCTTGCCTGCCTTGAGCTCGTCCACACCAATCTGGGTGAGCTCGTTCGCCAGACCCACCACGGAGGAGGTGCCGTTCTTGAGGGTCAGCCAGTAGTTGTCTTCGCCCACGCCGCCGAAGTTCGGCTTAGCGAGCATGTAGCCGCCGGAGGACACGTGGTAGGTCGCCGGGTAGTCAACCGCAACGGGGATGTCCACGGTGCCGCGGGTGCCTGCCGGAATCTTGTAGGTAATCTCGCCGGTGGTTTCGTTGATGGACGCGCCGGGCACGTTCTTTGCCAGGCGGAACTTCGCGCCGCGAGCAATCGGGTAGGAGGTGCGGGCATTGCCGGACTTCGCATCGATGCTCACGGGCGCCTTGATGGTGACGGTCTGACCCGCGTTGCCGCGGCCGACGTTGTCGTACTGAATCTTGGCGCTCTTGGGGGTAGATGCGTTACCGCCGCCCACCTGCACGCGGGCGGTGCTGGTGTAGGTCTGTGCGTCTGCATCCTTGACGAACTTGAAGTAGGAGCGCCAGATGCCGGTCGCCTCGTCGTACAGGGCGATGGACTGGTCGCCGGAGAGGCCGTGGTCCTCGGCAAGCCACTTCGGGATCGGGACGCCGCCGGTGAGGATGCGCTTGTTCTCTGCGTTGGCGTTGACACGGCCATCGCGGGAGACGACCTCGACGTACTCCTGGTGCGGGTTCGCGGAGTTCACGGCGAGGGTCGGGATATTCTCGTGGCCGCCGACGGTCTGGGTGCGAATCTTCTTGAGGGTACCGCCGTTGATGGCGGTGGTGACGGGGTGGTTGCCCGCATCGCCGCTGTATTCGAGGAAGGTGCGGCTAATTTCGCTGCTGTTGGGCGCGACGGCTTCGGTGCCAGTGAGCTTCTGGGCTGCGAAGGAGTCGCTGGCGAGCTTGCCGCTCAGGGGCGAGGTGTTCTCGGTGGTGGTCAGCTGCTCCTTGGTGAGGGAGGAGTTGACCGGTGCGAGGGTCGCGATGGTCTGTGCCTGCTGGTCGGGGTTCCAGTAGCAGGTCGGACCGGGCGCGACGTTGGTAATGTTCGCGAGGGTCGGCACGGTGCGGTAGCCTGCGTCGACGCAGGTGGTACCGGATACGTTGCGGGTGGAGGCGGTGGCACCGAAGGTCGCGGGGAGGTTCGCGCCGGTGATGACGGTTGCCAGTGCTGCGGAGACAGCGATGGTGGCACGGCGGCGGTTTGTCGGGCGCTGTGCCGGATTTTTGGATGCAGTTATGGTCATGTTTTTCTTCCGTTCGTGTCGGCTTGTTTGAGTGAGTGCGTTTGTATGAACAAACACGGACGTGAGTGAAATATGCATCTGAGAGTGTGCCCAGGTAGGTTCTGATCTTCTGGCAGGAATTCTCAGGAAACTCTCAGATAATCCCCATACCCTACATAGTCTTTTAGGCGAACGCAAAACGAGTTTGTGACTTGGGGCACCGATTTTTTTGCCAAAGGTTCAGGTTTAGGCTCATATTTCTTTACACCTGTGTGCACCGATAGATGTTCAGCCTCTTGAAATTTGCACCACAGTGTTTGAGTTTTACTCCTAGTCAGGCGAGTGTAACTTGAGAAAAACGAAAATTGTGCACGGAAAACTAAACCTTCAACCACAAACTTCCCGGAATGACGCACCAAAACCCCCTGTTGAATTTCTCACACGTGCCCACAATTTGGGATTCTGTACCGAGGTAGATATGGTCTCAATCACCGAAACAGGGGCTCCCGTACGCCAGATCAGCAACTTTCAAGCAGGGGCCGCACCCACAGGAACCCCCTTGTTTCACCCCTATAGACCCACAAAACCCACCCAAAACCCTAAGATTTAGGTCAAATCTTAAAGTTTTTGTGTGTTTGGCAGCGTGTAACCATGCATGCGCCACACTCCCCCGCACAGGACGCTCTTCGCCGTGCATTCCAAGAAATCCAAGCCACCCACCGGGAGCTTTAAAAAGGTATAGAAACACCCCGCATGTGTCTCAAAAACACATGCGGGGTGCATAAGTATTCATTTATGGGTGCCTTCTAGTGCACCCAATAGCAGGCACCGCAGACGCCTCAGTGGGTTCACGTGGGTTCACGTGGGTTCACATGGGTTCAATCGCGATTGCTCGCAGAGCTGCCCGATAACTACAGGGCGCCCGCCTCCGAGCAGACATTCACCAACTCGCCAATACCCTCAATGCGGGTGCGCACCGTCTGCCCCGGCTTCAACCACTGACGCGGATGCAGCGACAAGCCAACCCCCGCCGGGGTACCCGTCGCCACCAGGTCGCCCGGCTCCAGGGTCATGAACCGCGAAATATAAGACAGCAGCTGCGCCGGGGTGAACACCATATCCGCCGTCGTGCCGCGCTGACGCACCACGCCGTCCACCTCGCAGACCAGCTCCAGGCCGGCAACCGGGTCAACCTCATCGGGGCTCACAATCACCGGACCGAACGGGGTCATCGCATCCCAGTTCTTGCCCTGGAACCACTCCGAGGAACGGCCCTGCCAGTCACGCACCGACACATCGTTCATGACCGTGTACCCCATCAGAGCCTCGAGTGCCTGCTCCTCCGTGGCGTTACGCAGGCGAGCGCCCACGACCAGGCACAGCTCAACCTCCCAGTCGATTTTCGTGCTGCCGGTGCCGTCATCGGCGGGCATGCGGATCTGCTCGCCGGGACCAATCAGCGCGTTCGGGAACTTCGCGAACAGCGCCGGATGCTCGGGCACCTCAAGGTTCATTTCCGCGGCGTGGTCGCGATAGTTCAGGCCCGCGCACACAATCTTGCCGGGCTTATCCAGCGGGCGAATAAAGGGCAGGGAGTTCCACAGCTCCTCACCGTGACCCATGACGGTCGCGCCGTTCTCCTTCAGAATCGCCAGGGCGTTCTTCGGGTCGCCAAAGTTCAGGCGGAACCGGCTGTAGAAATTCAGTAGCGGGCTGAGCTTCGCCGGAAGCTCGTACACGGTCTCTTCAAAGAAGCAGACCGCGCGGCTGCCCTTCGAGTCTTTAATCTGTGCCCAACGCATGGATGCTCCTTCGCTTCAGGTGGGGGTAGTGCTTCAGATGGGGTAGTTCGGAGTGGGTTAGGGGTAAAAGTCTACGGGTAAAGTCAGGGATAAAAATGAGCGAAATCAGCCCGGTGAATCACTCTGTGAATCGCTCAGTGAGTCGCTTCAGCGAAAGCCGTTCTGGGCGTACACCTCAACGATGGCGTCTTCCAGGTCTTCCATGAGCAGGGCGGGGTTCGCGTCCTGCGCCGCGCCAACCGTGGCGGGGTCCAGGTCCATGCCGAGGGCACGGTACACATCCGCGGTGACCGCCCGCAGCGGCGCAGAGTCGGAGACCACGATGCCGGTGCTGAACCACCAGCCGCCGGTCACCACACGCTGGGCGGTGCCGACCAGTTTAATGCGGCCACCACCCGCGGAGGCGGGAAGCTGCGCGTGCACCGAATACTCGCCGGGGCAGTACTCCCCCGGGATCTCGCCCATGCGCGCGTCCACACCGACTTCGCGTAGCGCCTGCGCGTACATGGAGCCGAACAGTTCGTAGCGTAGGGTGTTGCCGCTGCGGGCGTCGGAGGCGGGCTGAAAATGGTCCACAACCAGGCACCCCTGATGGTAGGCGGCGGCGTGCCCGCCGACCTTGCGCACCAGCACCTCGAAACCGTGCTCGGCGCACGCCGCGGAGGCGTCCGCGAAGCCGGGGTTCAGTTCGTCACGGCGGCCGAACGCGACCGTCGGGTTCGGCTGATACATGCGTAGGGTGGCTTCACGCTGCCCGCTTGCCACCTCGCGGAGCATCTGCACCGTCTGATCGTGGTGAATGAGGATATCGCCGGACTCGGGGCCGGTCTCTCGAATAATCTGCACGTTCCTATTTTACGGTTACGCCCGCCACAGCTCCTACGCCTCCCCACAATACGGAAATGTCCACCCGGGTAGCTAAAACCTAGTAATCCCCCACCCCCTCCGCTAGGGTAGAAGAAAGACCCAAAACACCTTGGAGGATGCCGTGCATCAGGACCAGCACATCACCGCCCAAACCGCCGCGCTACCCCGCGTCAGCACTGAACAGCACGCCAACCCTGCGCTGACCGAGCCGCAGCCGCTCGGCGCTTTCCCCGACGGTTTCCTCTTCGGAGGCGCCACCGCCGCCAACCAGTTCGAAGGCGCCTGGAACGAAGACGGCAAGGGCCCCAGCCTGCAGGATGTGCTGCCCGCCGGCGGCCTGCACCCGCGCACCGCCGAACCCACCGAGGACAACCTCAAGCTGGAGGGCATCGACTTCTACCACCGCTACCGCGAAGACATCGCCCTGCTCGCGGAGATGGGCTTCAAGGTCTTCCGCTTCTCCATCGCCTGGTCGCGTATCTTCCCCCGCGGCGACGAAGAAACCCCGAACGAGGCGGGCCTCGCCTTCTACGACCGCGTGCTCGACGAGCTCGAAAAGCACGGCATGGAACCGCTCATCACCCTCAGCCACTACGAAACCCCGCTGCACCTGGTCGAGCAGTACAACGGCTGGACCAGCCGCGAACTCATCGGCTTCTACGAACGCTACGCCCGCACCGTGTTCGCCCGCTACGGCAAGCGCGTGAAGTACTGGCTGACCTTCAACGAAATCAACTCCATGCTGCACCTGCCGTTCATGTCCGGCGGCATCAACACCCCGGCCGACCAGCTCAGCGACGCCGACCTGTACCAGGCGATGCACCACGAGCTGGTCGCCTCCGCACGCGCCACCGCCGCGGCACGCGAACTGGCACCGGATGCGCAGGTCGGCTGCATGATTCTTGCCATGCCCACCTACCCGCTCACCCCCGACCCCGCCGACGTCCTCGCCGCCATGCAGGCGGAGCAGGCGAACTTCGCGTTCGGTGACGTGCACGTGCGCGGCGCATACCCCGGCTACTTCCTGCGTGCCCTGCGTGAGAAGGGCGTGGAGCTGAACATCACCGAACAGGACCGCGAGGACCTGAAAAACACCGTGGATTTTGTGTCGTTCAGCTACTACATGTCCACCTGCGCGACCGGCGACCCGGCACGAGGCGAGCGCGGCGAAGGCAATATCCTCGGCGGCGTGGCGAACCCGACCCTACCCGCCAGCGAATGGGGCTGGCAGATCGACCCGACCGGTCTGCGCGTGGTCCTCAACCAGTACTGGGACCGCTGGCAGAAGCCGCTGTTCATCGTGGAGAACGGTCTGGGTGCCCGTGACGAACTGGTCGAGGTGAACGGCGAGCTAACCGTGGAAGACGACTACCGCATCGATTACCTGCGCCAGCACCTGCACGCGGTGCGTGAGGCGATTGAGGACGGCGTGAACGTGCTCGGCTACACCACCTGGGGTTGCATCGACATGATTAGCGCCTCCACCGCGCAGATGTCCAAGCGTTACGGGTTCATCTACGTGGACCGCAACGACGACGGCACCGGCACCTTGGCACGCTACCGCAAGAAGTCCTTCCACTGGTACCGCGAGGTGATTGCTAGCAACGGCGCGGAGCTTTAGAAGCTAAGGTTTTAGACGCTGAACCCGGCGAGATAAACCCCGTGGAATGACCCCCGCGAAATTAGTACAGCAAAAGCCCCCAAGACTTCGAATCTCGGGGGCTTTTTCATATATAACACCTAGTCCATGGGTAGGTCGTTCAGGCTGGTGGAGACGTACTCCCACCAGGTCGGCACCAACCCGGCATTCATCGCAACCCTCTGCGACAGCATGTGCGAGGGGCTCGTACCGTAGAACGGCAGGTACCCTTCCGCCAGGGTCAGACGCGCCGCATCATGCACCAGCACGCTGGCGATGCCGGCACCGCGCCAGGCGGGCAGCACATCAATGCCAATCTGGCGCATAATCGGCGAATCGTCACTCATGCCGACCATAGCGATAGGGTCTGCGAGCGCAGGGTCGCTCTCCCCCGCCGCGGCCACTTCAGAGGCTTTAGATGCGTTCTCCTCCACCGGGTAGGCGGCAAGCACCAGCACATCCGGGCGGGTCACACTAAAGCCCAGCGCGTTCGAGTAGCGCTTATCCCCGCGGAAGCGCTCAAACTGCTCAGCGTCCAGCAGCTCCACGCGCAGGCGGGTTACGCGCGCCTCCGTGTCTTCCGGGTCAACCTCAATCGCACCCGCGGAGGCGTTTGCCTCCCTGCGGATGGTGCGCTCGCCGGTGATTTCGGCAAGCAGCGCCGCCTTCAGCTCGGCGGGGTCAACGCGGCGCATCATGCCCACACCGGGCACGGCGCACTTCACTTCCTGCGCCTGCACACCCTCGGGTACGACCGAGTTCAGCAGGGCGCGGCCGGGCGTGTAGTAGATGCTCGTGCCGCTGACCTGCTGGGTGTAGGGGGTGAGCAGTTCGTTGAGCTGGCGCAGCTGCGCGTAGTCGCCCAGCCAGTTCGACTGGTCGCCGAGCATGTAGTCGATGGCCTTCTCCAGCACGCGCGGATGCTTGGCGCAGAGAATGCCGACGCTCGCGTAGTTGGCGACGCGCAACTCCCAGATGTCATCGTTACGACGGCGTGCGGCACCCATCTTCTCGGAGGGCGGCTGCACGGTGGCGAGCAGCGGCAGGCTCTCGGCTTCCGGGTAGTCGCGTAGCTCTTTGAGGGCGCGGCTAATCGAGCCGGGTGCCTGGCAGAAGTCCGCCTCCAGCTGGGTGTGCAGGATGTGCCGAGCACGGTCCACGGTGGTCACAGCACCACGGTTCACAGCGCCACGGATTGCAGTTCCCCGGGAGGGTCCGGTTCCTTGAGTATCAGTCACGTAGGTTTCCTCTGGTTCACGTTCTCGACTAGTTCAGGATCTCAGCAAGGAACGCGCCGGTGTGCGAACCCTTCACCTGAGCTACCTGTTCCGGGGTGCCCTCGGCAATGACGGTGCCGCCGCCGCTACCGCCTTCGGGGCCCATATCGATAATCCAGTCGGCGCACTTGACCACGTCCAGGTTGTGCTCGATGGTGATGACGCTATTGCCCTTGTCCACCAGCGATTGCAGCACGGCGAGCAGCTTGCGGATGTCTTCAAAGTGCAGGCCGGTGGTCGGCTCGTCCAGCACGTAGATGGAGCGGCCGTTGGAGCGCTTCTGCAGTTCGGTTGCGAGCTTCACGCGCTGTGCTTCACCACCGGAGAGGGTGGTTGCGGGCTGACCCAGGCGAATGTAGCCCAGGCCCACGTCCACGAGGGTGTTCAGGTGGCGCGCAATCGGGGTGAACGCGGCGAAGAACTCTGCGGCCTCCTCCACGGGCATTTCGAGTACGTCGGCAATGGTCTTGCCCTTGTAGTGCACTTCGAGGGTTTCGCGGTTGTAGCGCTTGCCGTGGCAGGTTTCGCAGGGCACGTACACGTCCGGCAGGAAGTTCATTTCAATCTTCAGGGTGCCGTCGCCGGAGCAGTCCTCGCAGCGGCCGCCCTTGACGTTGAAGGAGAATCGGCCGGGGGTGTAGCCGCGCATTTTCGCTTCGCTGGTCTCTGCGAACAGCTTGCGGATGTGGTCGAACACGCCGGTGTAGGTGGCGGGGTTCGAGCGCGGGGTGCGGCCGATGGGCGACTGGTCCACGTGAATGACCTTGTCCAGGTGTTCCAGGCCGTCGATGCTCTTGTGGCGGCCGGGTACCTGCTTGGCGCCGTTGAGCTTGTTCGCCAGGGAGGTGTACAGAATGTCGTTGACGAGGGTGGATTTACCCGAGCCGGATACACCGGTCACCGCGGTGAACACGCCCAGCGGGAAGGACACGGTCACGTTCTTGAGGTTGTTTTCGCGGGCGCCGCGCACGGTCAGCTGACGCTTCTTGTCCACGGGGCGGCGGGATGCGGGCACCTCAATGCTGCGGCGGCCAGCCATGTAGTCGCCGGTAATGGACTTGGTGTTCTTCAGCAGCTCCTCAAAGCTGCCGGAGTGCACGATTTCGCCACCGTGCTCGCCGGCGCCGGGTCCAACATCCACGATCCAGTCGGCTTCGCGCATGGTGTCTTCGTCGTGCTCAACCACGATAAGCGTGTTGCCCATGTCGCGCAGCTTGGTCAGGGTTTCGATGAGGCGGCGGTTATCGCGCTGGTGCAGACCGATGGAGGGCTCGTCGAGCACGTAGAGCACGCCGACCAGACCCGAACCGATCTGGGTTGCGAGGCGGATGCGCTGCGCCTCACCGCCGGAGAGCGTGCCGGCGGAGCGTGAGAGGGTCAGGTAGTCCAGGCCCACGTCCAGCAGGAATTGCAGGCGGGCATCAATTTCTTTGAGGACCTGCTCGCCAATCTTGGCTTCGCGGGCGGTCAGCTGCAGGCCGCGCACGAAGGCGAGCGCGTCAGCCAGGGACAGGTCGGTGATGTCTGCGATGGACTGGCCGCCGACCTTCACGCCGAGGATGGTCGGGTTCAGGCGCGCGCCACCGCAGGCGGGGCAGGCAACCTGGCGCATGTACTGCTCATAGCGGTCGCGGGCGAAGTCCGATTCGGTTTCTTCGTGCTTGCGCTTGATGTACGCCTTCACGCCCTCGAACCCGGAGGTGTAGCGGCGTTCGCGGCCGAATCGGTTGCGGTAGGACACCTCAACTTTGTAGTCCTTGCCGTCCAGGATGGCGGCGCGGGTCTTGGCGGGCAGGTCCTTGAAGGGGGTGTTCAGGTCGAAGCCGAGCTCCTCCCCCAGGCCGGCGAGCAGGCGCAGCCAGTATTCGGTGGTTGCTTTGCCCTGCGACCAGGGGGCGATAGCGCCCTCGCCGAGGGTCAGGTCGGGGTTGGGTACGAGCAGTTCGGTGTCTACTTCCAAGCGCGAGCCGATGCCGTCGCAGGCGCTACATGCGCCGAACGGCGAGTTGAAGGAGAAGGCGCGCGGCTCGATGGTGTCAATCTGCAGCGGGTGGTTATTGGGGCAGGCGAGGTGTTCGCTGAAGGAGCGGGTGCGTTCGGGGTCGTCCTGCTCGCGGTCCACGAAGTCGATGAGCACGCGGCCGTCGGCGAGTTTGAGCGCGGTTTCGATGGAGTCGGTGAGGCGCTGGTGAATACCGTCCTTAATGACGATGCGGTCAACGACCACCTCGATGGTGTGCTTGTACTGCTTGGCGAGCTTGGGCAGGTCGGAGAGCTGCACGGTTTCGCCGTCCACGCGGGCGCGCGAGTAGCCCTGGGTGAGCAGGTCCTTGAAGAGGTCCACGAACTCGCCCTTACGTGCGCTGACGACGGGCGCGAGGATTTGCAGGCGGGTGCGTTCGGGGTATTCCTGCAGAATGTCCACGATCTGCTGCGGGGTCTGCTGGGTGATTTCTTCGCCACATTCGGGGCAGTGCGGGTGGCCGATGCGCGCCCAGAGCAGACGCATGTAGTCGTAGATTTCGGTGATGGTACCGACGGTTGAGCGCGGGTTCTTGGAGGTGGACTTCTGGTCGATAGACACCGCCGGAGAGAGGCCCTCGATGAAGTCTACGTCGGGCTTATCGACCTGTCCGAGGAACATACGCGCGTAGGAGGACAGCGACTCAACGTAGCGGCGCTGACCTTCCGCAAAGATGGTGTCGAAGGCGAGGGAGGACTTACCGGAGCCGGAGAGGCCGGTGAAGACGACCATCGCATCACGCGGGATGGTGAGGTCTACGTTCTTGAGGTTGTTTTCGCGGGCACCCTGAACCCGGATGCTGGTCAGATCGTTCGCTTTGAGTGCGGTGCTACCGTGTGCCGGGCGGGGTGTCATCGAAAATCCTTTCGTCTTATCTTCGAACTTAAATTCTACACCCTCACGCCTTTCACCAGCGGGATTATGCGGCAGGTGAAGGCATGAGGGTGCAGTACTTATATGAGGCGGGCTGTCAGGCGCGATTTACCAGGCACGGTTTACCAGCCGCGGGTGCCCCACTCTTCCAGGTGGGGGCGCTCGTCACCGAGGGTGGTGGAGCGGCCGTGGCCGGGCAGCACGATGGCGTCATCGTCGAAGCCGCCGAAGAGCTTTTCGAGCACGTTGGAGAAGAGCTCACCGAATTGCTGCGGGGAGTCGGTCTTACCCACGCCGCCGGGGAAGAGGGTGTCGCCGGTGAACAGCAGGGTTGCGGGGGTGCCGTCTTCCCAGGTGGTTTCGAGGGTGTAGACGATGGATCCGGGGGTGTGGCCAGGCACGTGCAGGGCACGAATGACGATATCAGAGAGATAAAAATCGAAGCTTTCGCCGCCGGTCAGCTCCTCTTCGACGGTGTAGTCTTCCTGCTCCTTAATAGCGGCTGCGTCAGCTGCACCCGCGGAGGTGACAGCACCGGTGAGGCGGTCGAGCTCCTTAATAGCGCGGATGTGGTCCCAGTGACCGTGGGTGACCAGGATGCCGGTCAGACCAATTGCGCGGGGCCTAATAGAGTTGAAGTCCTCTTCTCGCTCCATAACGCGCACACGGCGCTCTTCACCGTCTGCCAGTTCGAGCTGCGGGCAGTCACTCAGGAGCGCATCGAGAGTGAAGGCGTAGAGTTCTTCTGCATCGTCCGCGGGATCGATAAGCACCTGCTCACCGGTGGCGCGCATGGTGATGAGGTAGACGCTGTTGTCCATCTCAGAGACGCTGAACGCACGGACAGTCAGTTCGGGGTTCTCAAAGATGAGGGTGGGTTCGGGGTAAGTAGTCATAGTTCCAGTGTAGGGGCTCCCATGATGCGGCAGGCACCCATCTAGAGCACTTCCCTATGAGCGCATTCCGAGCGCATTCGGCGTTGAATGTGCGGGATGCATGTTCGGGATGCATGTTCAGGGCGCCTTCGGAACAGACTCTGGAGCACGTTCGGTACAGGCTCTAGCCAAGGTCCCGCCTATCTGAGGCTCCATTGAAATTCAAGCAGCGAAATTCAAAAGTTAAACAGAGAAGCGACTGCGCATCGATACACAGTCGCTTCTCATGACACCCAGGGGTATCTATCACTCACTCAAACACAAGCAACCCGAGGACTTTGGAAATCTCACGATTACTTGATGACTCAATAGTAGCGAACTTTTTGGGGGCTGTTTTACCGCTCAATTTGGTACGGAGAGCCGGTTTTAGTGACCCGCGCCTCAATGTAATCGTTCTGTAATAAAAATAGCTGTTTTTTAGGCTATCCATACGTACCAATTTCATTTTTTTCGAGTTTTAGTGTGACTTATTTCACTCAAAATAATTTTAGATTTTCCCTCATTTGGCACTTCAGTGCACCTTTAACCTGAGCTTCACACTCAGTAATTTTGAAGGCTTAATACCCGGTTTCAACCCGGTATTCCGCGGAAGTAGAGGGTTAAGGTCAAACTATCTTCAAGCTCTTGCAACTTCATGAAACGGAAAAAATGTGCCGCACACTGTTCAAAACATGTTCAGGTATACACGCGAGGGAAAAATCAATTGGTCTGTTTGATCCCATTAGGCACCCCCTAAAGTAGAACTTTTATAACAAAACGATAACAGCAGCCCCGCCTTCAGGTTCACTGAGCACACCCATTGAAACCCCTGTCAAAAAATAAAACACCTAGTCAATATCATATTTTCACAAAATGCAAGACAGTGTGTCACTAAAAAATCAATCTCTACAGATTGTTTAATAAAAACTGACTTTCAAGCATAAATAGAGCCCAATTATTAACCAGCACGTACCAATTCCGCCCTCCGGAGGGGCACTCGGGAAGCCTTCAAGGAAAGGGTGAAAGACCCCTCCACTAGGGGTTCCACTATCCTTCACTCCCCCGCCATTCAGCACCGTTCAGCACCCAAAACCCCAATGCTCAGCCTTTTCACTGGCAATCACACCGGCATTCACCCCATCTGCCGCCCGGTACCTGCCACCACTGGAGCGCAGGAAAGCGGCGCCCCTCCCCCGCTGTGGGGAAGGAACGCCGCCTCCACTAGCTATAGATCAGCCGGAATAGTCGCCTTAGGACAGGCCGACCATCACGCCGTTCTCGTCGAAGCCAATGCGCTCAGCTGCGGGGCTCTTGCTCAGGCCCGGCATGGTGCGCATGGTGCCGCAGATAGCGTAGACGTAGCCAGCACCTGCAGCCAGGCGAACCTCGCGCACGGGCAGGGTCCAGCCGGTCGGTGCGCCCTTCAGAGTTGCATCCGAAGAGATGGACAGGTGGGTCTTCGCGATAACCACGGGCAGGTGCGAGTAGCCCAGCTCAGCGAAACGCTTCAGCTGCTTAGCGGCAGCGGGAGCAATGGAGATGCCGTCTGCACCGTAGACCTTGGTGGCGACCTTCTCGATCTTGGTCTCGATGGAGTCCTCAAGATCATAGGTGTACTTCAGATCCGAAACGTCGTCACATGCCTCAGCAACTACGTTTGCCAGGTCGGTGGTGCCCTTACCACCCTCAGCCACACCGCGGTGAATAGCGACGCGAGCGCCAGCTTCCTCAGCGATACGGCGGATGGTCTCGTGCTCGGACTCGAAGTCGGTCGGGAACGCGTTGATTGCCACGACCGGCTGAACACCGAAGTTGCGCACGATCTCGATGTGCTTCTTCAGGTTCTCTGCGCCCTTCTCCACGTCGGAGGGGCTTTCCTGCAGCATGCCCTCGGGCAGGGGCTTGCCCGGAACGATCTTGTACAGGCCGGAGTGGGACTTCAGGGAGCGCACGGTGACGACGAGCACTGCTGCGTCGGGCTTCAGGCCGGAGACGCGGCACTTGACATTGAAGAAACGCTCCGCACCCATGTCAGCACCGAAGCCAGCCTCGGTAATCACGTAGTCGGAGTACTCCAGGCCAACGTAGTCGGCGACCACGGAGGAGTTACCGGTTGCGATGTTGCCGAAGGGGCCCGCGTGAATCAGTGCGGGGGTGTGCTCCAGGGTCTGCAGCAGGTTCGGGTTGATGGCGTCTGCCAGGATGACGGCCATTGCGCCGTCAGCCTTCAGGTCGGCTGCGGTGACGGGCTCGCCGTCGTAGTTCAGGCCGATCACGATCTTTGCCAGGCGCTCGCGCAGGTCCTTGAAGGAGGTTGCCAGCGAGAGAATCACCATGATTTCGGAGGCGCTGGTGATATCGAAACCGGTCTCGCGGACCACGCCGTCCATGCGTTCGCCCAGACCCACGACGATGTTGCGCAGGGAGCGGTCGTTCATGTCGATAACGCGGCGCCACTCGATTGCGCGCGGGTCGATGCGCAGCTCGTTACCGTGGTGCAGGTGGTTGTCGATCATTGCGGCAAGCAGGTTGTGTGCTGCGGTGACGGCGTGGAAGTCGCCGGTCAGGTGCAGGTTCAGCTTCTCCATGGGAACGATCTGGGAGTAGCCGCCGCCCGCTGCGCCGCCCTTAATGCCGAAGGTCGGGCCCATTGCGGGCTGACGCAGAGCCAGGATTGCCTTGCGGCCGGTCTGCGCGAAGCCCTGTGCGAGCGAGACGGAGGTTGCGGTCTTACCTTCACCGAGCGGGGTGGGGGTGACTGCGGTAACCACGATGTACTTGGAGCCGCGCTTGCGGGCGGTCTCTGCGTTGGTGGTTTCGTCGAGGAGGACCTTAGCCACGTACTTACCGTAGGGTTCAAGGCGATCTTCGCTGATGCCGTTGTCCGCTGCGATCTTGTTGATGGGCCACAGATCGGCGGCAAGTGCGATTTCGAGGTCGGAAGGGAAAGGCTTCTTCGTCATTATCATCCTTCGAGTTGTACGAATCATGCTCTTTCATTCTATGCCTTAGCTCACGCATTTGTCCCCCACCTCGCCGAAAGGTGGCAAATAAACCCAATTTTTAATGCACTAATCCCCGCAACCGGTGCCCTAAGCTCACGTGGAACGAACAGGGTCGGTGCGGGGATCAGTAGCGCATACACGCCGGTTTGCCGGTACAGTGCCGGTACAGAAGGCACAAGAACCGGCGATACAGCCAACCGGCGATACGACCGGCTATTACGGCATGGTCAGCAGAACCTTGGTGGCGGTGCGCTGATCCATTGCTTCGTAACCCTTAGCTGCCTCGTCGATGGGCAGAACCAGGTCGAATACCTTGCCGGGCTCAATTTCGCCCTTGTAAATCAGGTCGATGAGGGTCGGCAGGTACTTGCGCACGGGGGCGGGGCCGCCCTCCAGGTGAACCTGCTTGCCGAAGAGCTTATCGGTGCCGATGGAGCTGTCGTGCGGCACGCCCACGAAGCCGATGTAGCCGCCGTGGCGTACGCAGCCGAGTGCCTGGTCGAAGGACTGCTGGGTGCCAACAGCCTCCGCGACGCCGTGTGCGCCCACGCCGTCGGTGAGCTCCATGACCTTGGCGATGCCCTCTTCGCCGCGCTCTTCCACGATGTGGGTTGCGCCGAATGCCTTAGCGAGCGCCTGACGTTCGGGGTTGCGGGACATGATGATGATCTTCTCCGCGCCGAGCTGCTTAGCGCCGATGACTGCGCTCAGGCCGACTGCGCCGTCGCCAACAACGACGATGGTCTTGCCGGGGCCTGCCTGCGCTGCGTCTGCTGCGTACCAGCCGGTGCCGAGCACGTCGGATGCCGCCATCAGGTGCGGGATCTGCTCTTCGGTGGGGGTTGCGGGGGTCTTGACGAGGGTGCCGTCTGCGAAGGGTACGCGGGCGTATTCTGCCTGGGTGCCGTTGGAGCGTGCGCCGATGAAGGCGTCGCCTGCTGCGATTGCCTTGAGGCAGCGGGAGGGGTAGCCTGCGGTGCAGGTTTCGCACTCGCCGCAGGAGATGCAGAAGGAGCCTACGACGAAGTCGCCGGGGGCTACGGTGGTGACCTCGGAGCCTACTTCGACGACTTCGCCGATGTATTCGTGGCCCATTGCTCGGTGCTCAACGGGCTGCGCGCCGCGGTAGGGCCACAGGTCGGAGCCGCAGATGCAGGATGCTGCGAGCTTGATGATGGCGTCGGTGGGTTCGAGGAGGGTCGGCTTGTCGACTTCGTTGACGACGACCTTGCCGGGGGCTTCCATAACAACTGAACGCATGGGTGTTCCTTTCGGGGTTGTGGGATAGTAGTCCAACAGTACGCCCCGCACCCCGATATATCAATAATTTTTTATGCTACGGGGTGAAGGCAAAAATTCCGGCAGTTGGAACCGTCGGAACCCGCAAAACTGCTCCCGCTCCCCTGCTTCTGCGCCGATTCTCCGCCGCCGCTCCCCCGCTTCCGCAGCCGGTTAAACGACGGAACCCCCGCGCATCCACAGTGGACACGCGGGGGTTCCGCACGGTTTATCTCAGCCTTATATCTCAGGGCGAGTGGGGTTTAGAAGTCCCAGTCCTCGTCCTCGGTGTTCACAGCCTTGCCGATCACGTAGGAAGAGCCGGAACCGGAGAAGAAGTCGTGGTTCTCATCAGCGTTCGGGGACAGCGCCGACAGGATCGCCGGGGACACGTTCGTCACGGTCGCCGGGAACATCGGCTCGTAGCCCAGGTTCATCAGAGCCTTGTTAGCGTTGTAGTGCAGGAACTTCTTAACGTCCTCGCTCCAACCCACACCGTCATACAGGGAGTGGGTGTACGCCACCTCGTTCTCGTACAGTTCGTACAGCAGGTTGAAGGTGTACTCCTTCAGCTCTGCCTGACGCTCCGGGGACTCCTTCGCCAGGCCGCGCTGGAACTTGTAGCCAATGTAGTAGCCGTGCACTGCCTCGTCACGAATAATCAGACGAATCAGGTCAGCGGTGTTGGTCAGCTTCGCGTGCGAAGACCAGTACATGGGCAGGTAGAAGCCCGAGTAGAACAGGAAGGACTCCAGCAGAGTGGAGGCAACCTTCTTCTTCAGCGGGTCGTCACCGGTGTAGTAGGACAGAACGATCTTCGCCTTCTTCTGCAGGTGCTCATTCTCAGAAGCCCAGCGGAACGCCTCGTCAATCTCCTTGGTGGAGGCGAGGGTCGAGAAGATCGAGGAGTACGACTTTGCGTGCACGGACTCCATGAACGCAATGTTGGTGTACACGGCCTCTTCGTGCGCGGTCACAGCGTCCGGCAGCAGGGACACAGCACCGACAGTACCCTGGATGGTGTCCAGCAGGGTCAGACCGGTGAAGACGCGCATGGTCAGCTGCTTCTCTTCCTCGGTCAGGGTCTTCCAGGAGGGCACGTCGTTGCTCAGCGGCACCTTTTCCGGCAGCCAGAAGTTACCGGTCAGACGATCCCAAACCTCAAGGTCCTTCTCGTCCTCAATACGGTTCCAGTTGATAGCCTCGATCACGTGGTCGACGAGCTTCACCTTTTCGCTCATTAGTAATTCTCCGATTCTTAAGGGGCGGTTACGGTCCCACGCGCGCCCAACCGGTCGCGCAGGCGGTTTGCGTGTTCACCGTAACCGCCCCTTCCAGTCTTTAGTTATAGTGTGCCAGCTCAGGCTGAATGCGTCACAGCATTCGGGCTAGAGCATGCAGGATACGCAGCCTTCAACCTCGGTACCCTCAAGAGCCATCTGACGCAGACGGATGTAGTAGATGGTCTTGATGCCCTTACGCCATGCGTAAATCTGGGCGCGGTTGATATCGCGGGTGGTTGCGGTATCGCGGAAGAAGAGGGTCAGCGACAGGCCCTGGTCCACGTGCTGGGTTGCCACAGCGTAGGTGTCGATGATCTTCTCGTAACCAATTTCGTAGGAGTCCTGGTAGTACTCCAGGTTGTCGTTGGTCATGTACGGCGCCGGGTAGTAGACGCGGCCGAGCTTACCTTCCTTGCGGATCTCAATCTTCGAAGCAATCGGGTGAATCGAAGAGGTCGAACCGTTGATGTAGGAGATGGAGCCGGTCGGCGGAACAGCCTGCAGGTTCTGGTTGTACATGCCGTACTGTGCCACGTCAGCAGCCAGCTGAATCCACTCTTCACGGGTGGGGATGTGGTGCTTAGCGAACAGTTCGCGGGTACGCTCGGTCTGCGGTTCCCATTCCTTCTCAATGTACTTGGCGAAGAACTCACCGGATGCGTACTTCGAGTTCTCGAAGCCCTCGAAACGCTGGCCGCGTTCCTTAGCAATCTGCATGGAGGCACGGATTGCGTGGTAGGCGACGGTGTAGAAGTACATGTTGGTGAAGTCCAGTGCTTCTTCGGAACCGTAGTAGACGTGCTCGCGTGCCAGGTAGCCGTGCAGGTTCATCTGGCCCAGACCCACGGCGTGGCTCATGTTGTTGCCGCGCTCGATGGAGGGTACGGAGCGGATGTCGGACTGGTCGGAGACGGAGGTCAGCGAACGAATCGCGGTTTCCACGGTCTTGCCGAAGTCGTCGCCGTCCATGGTCAGTGCAATGTTCAGCGAACCGAGGTTGCAGGAGATGTCCTTACCGACGGTCTCGTAGCCGAGGTCAGCGTGGTAGGTGGACGGCTCAGAAACCTGCAGGATCTCGGAGCACAGGTTGGACATGATGACCTTACCGGCGATGGGGTTCGCGCGGTTGACGGTGTCTTCGAACATCACGTACGGGTAGCCGGACTCGAACTGGATCTCTGCGATGGTCTGGAAGAACTCACGCGCGTTGATCTTGGTCTTGGTGATGCGTGCATCGTCGACCATCTCGTAGTACTTCTCGGTGACGTTGATGTCGGAGAAGGGCACGCCGTAGATGCGTTCCACATCGTACGGGGAGAAGAGGTACATGTCCTCGTTCTTCTTCGCCAGCTCGAAGGTGATGTCGGGGATGACAACGCCCAGGGAGAGGGTCTTGATGCGGATCTTCTCGTCAGCGTTCTCACGCTTGGTGTCCAGGAAGGCGTAGATGTCGGGGTGGTGTGCGTGCAGGTACACGGCACCGGCACCCTGACGTGCGCCGAGCTGGTTTGCGTAGGAGAAGGCGTCTTCCAGCAGCTTCATGACGGGGATAACGCCCGAGGACTGGTTCTCAATCTTCTTAATGGGCGCACCGGATTCGCGCAGGTTGGTCAGGGCGAATGCCACGCCGCCGCCGCGCTTGGAGAGCTGCAGTGCAGAGTTGATGGAGCGGCCGATGGACTCCATGTTGTCTTCCATGCGCAGCAGGAAGCAGGAGACGAGCTCGCCGCGCTGCTTCTTACCTGCGTTGAGGAAGGTCGGGGTTGCCGGCTGGAAACGGCCGGAGATGATCTCGTCGACGATGTCTTCGGCGAGCTTCTCGTTGCCTTCTGCCAGCAGCAGTGCGACCATGCAGACGCGGTCTTCAAAACGCTCCAGGTAGCGCTGACCGTCGAAGGTCTTGAGCGCGTAGGAGGTGTAGAACTTGAAGGCACCCAGGAAGGTCGGGAAGCGGAACTTCACGGCGTAGGCGCGCTTGAACAGGTTCTTAATGAACTGGAAGTTATACTTGTCGAAGAGTTCCGGCTCGTAGTACTGGTTCTCGATCAGGTACTCGATCTTCTCTTCCAGGTCGTGGAAGAAGACGGTGTTGTTGTTGACGTGCTGCAGGAAGTACTGACGTGCAGCCTGACGGTCTGCATCGAACTGAATCTGGCCGTTCTCGTCGTAGAGGTTCAGCAGTGCGTTCAGCTCGTGGTAGCTCATACCCTTGAACTTCTCGGGCACGCTCTTGCCGCTGTGGCTCGCACCGAGAGTTTCTAGTGCTGAGGGCAGTTTTGCGTCCAAAATGCTTCCAATCCTTCGTTGACTTTTTCTACATCTGAATCGGTGCCCATGAGCTCAAACTTGAAGAGCACGGGCACATCGCACTTCTTGGCGACAATGTCTGCCGCGATACCGAAGAGCGGACCAAAGTTGGTGTTGCCGGAGCCAATCACACCGATCATGTGGTTGCGATTTTGCTCCACGTTCAGGAATTTAACCACCTGCGGGGGAACGTTACCGGCGCCTTCAGGCTTGCCGTAGGTGGGGACGATGAGCACGAACGGCTCATCAAGAATGAGGGTGTCTTCGCCGGTGCGCAGCGGCAGGCGGAGGCGGCGGGCACGGATCTTCTCCACGAACTTGTGGGTGTTACCGGAGATGGAGGAGAAGTACACGATGAGCGGCGCGGTGTCGTCCAGGACCTCGGTCGCTCGACCCTCGGAGGCATTGCGTGCATCCATAAGAATCTTGCGGATTTCTGCGTGCTCGTCGACGGGGTTGGGCGTGAGGGTGGTACTCAATGTGTACTCCTTATTCTCGTGTGCCGGTGTGAGTTCCGTGCCGATTCCCGTTGGTGCGGGTTTCGGCTGGGTTGTTACGCTGCCAGAGCGTTGATCTTGTCGGGCTGGAAGCCGGACCAGTGCTCGTCGCCTGCAATGACGACGGGTGCCTGCATGTAGCCGAGGGACTTGACCATTTCGAGGGCCTGAGCGTCTTCGGTGATATCAACCTTGGTGTAGCTGATACCCTTCGCGTCGAGGGCGCGGTAGGTCATGTTGCACTGGACGCACTGCGGCTTGGTGTACACGGTCACTACCATGGGAATGCCTCTTACTTTCTCCCGCTCAGGCGGGGTTATCTCGTGAATGAATCTGGCGTGTTTCGTCTGTGGTTCACCACGTGGTGTTGACGGTGAGCGCGGTGCCGTCCGCTACCCCTCCTAGTGGGGTGTGGCGGTTTCCTGCGCGGGGGCAGGACGCTCAAAAATGCCGTAGTGGTGGAACCGAGTATTAATACTACATCTAGTGTCGAGATTTTTCTGCACCACAAGATGATGTGGTGTGAGGGGCGTGTTTCGTTCGATAAACCCACAGCTGAACCCACTTAAGAGGGGGTGTCTACAGCTTATCCACACCCTGCCGCGGGGCTAGTTCGTTGGATTTTCGCGGGGTGCGCCGGGTTATCCACAGGTGGGGTTTAAGTTGGTCAGGATTTTTAAGGGTTCATTCGTCCGCCAAGTTGAGGTTCAGTTAACCTCATGTATGCTTTCGGGGGCATAAAACCCGGCAGATTCGGGCTTGATTTTAAAGAGATCTTAACTCTCACGCGTTCTTGCGCGGAACGGCGCGGTTTTAAAGCAGAACGGACTTTCTTAAAGGCGAGGGTTAACCCCCTTCGAGCGGCTTTAAGCTGTGTGATTAAAGCTGTAGAAAAGATTTTTAACTCTTTTTGATGAGCCGGTGTGTCGTGGGTTTAAGTTGGTTAATTCCGCTGAAACAGCAAAACCCACCGCATATACCGGTATTTCGCGGTATTTGCGGTGGGTTTACTGGGTATCGGCACTGGTTTTAGCAACCGGTGAGGCGCAGGAGAAACACAACCGGCTAGAAATCGATCAGGCCCAGCTCACGCAGTTTCTTACTCAGCGTTACGCCGTCGGTGGCTTCAATCCACAGCGGCGAGCGCATCATCTGTTCGGCACGGTAGTCGCTCCACACGCGGCCGGAGGCGAGCATGGTCTCCCCCACGGTCAGGTTGCGGATGACGATTGCCGCCACGTTGTCCGGGTAGCGTACCGCGAAGCCGTTGTAGATGTACGGGTCGCGCTGCCCGTCGTCACCGACGAGGATCCACTTCATCTGCGGGAATTCCTCGGCGAGGCGGCGCAGGGACTCGACCTTGTGGTTGGTGCCGGAGCGGAACCAGCGGTCGGGGGTGGGGCCCCAGTCGGTGAGCAGGAACGTGCCGCGCGGGTAGCCGTTGCGGCTGAGGAAGCGGCGCAGGGTCGGGGTGATGTTCCAGGCGCCGGTGGACAGGTACATGAACGGCGCATCCGGGTGGCTGCGGCGGATACGGTCGGTCATGACCGCCATGCCGGGGGTGGGGATGCGTGCGTGCTCGTCGAGGATGAAGGAGTTCCAGGCGGCGACGAGGGGGCGCGGCAGCATGGTGACCATGACGGTGTCGTCGACGTCCATGATGACGCCGAGCTTCTGGCTTTCGGGAACGATGTAGACGCTGGTTGCTACGGCGCGGGAGCCGGGCACGTACATGATGACTTCGTGCATGCCGGGTTCCAGGTCGATGCTGAGTTTGACGTCGAGCACGCCGCCGCGGTCGGTGTACGCCTCGTGTTTGGTGCCGTCGATGACGATGGTGACGGGCGCATCGGACATTGCGGTTGCGGTGAAGGAGCGCCAGCCGCGCATGGGGTTGGCGGTGTCTTGGGTACCTTCTACAACCTGCAGCAGGCGTTCGAGGTTGACCGTCTTGTAGAGTGCGCGGGCGATGATGCGGACCCAGCCGGGGTTGCCGTCGGAGGCGGCGCGGCCGTAGCCTTCGGAGGGCACAAGGATAGGTTCGCGGCCGGCGGCGATGGCGCGCTTTTCACGCCACCTGTGCAGCCGGTCTGCAACACGGTAGCCGATGTTGACTGCCTCGTCGGCAGCATCGTTCACAAGGTTGCGCAGTTCGTGAGTGCCCAGATTCTCCATCCCACTAGTTTAGCGGAGCGTTACCGGCTTGCGGCTTCTTGATTTTGTGTTCTTATACCTAGTTTTTATACCTATTAATACTGTGGTGCTGAGCGTACGGTGTGATGTGCGCATTATTTAGGGTGTATTCGCTGTTCAGATTCGTTCCTTGCAGGTGGGGGCGTTATCCTGGAGAGTATGACCCACTCACAGCCTAACCGCCGACTTTTTGTGCTCGGCACCGCTATGCTTCCGCTGATTGCTGCCTGCTCGAAGAAGTCGAATGACTACGACGGCACCAGCGGTAATTTCACTCCGTATCAGGCTGGCGGCGAGACCTCTGCTGCTGCTACTCGCCCCGCACCCACGAATTCGCCGACGGTTGCCGCTGCTGGCAACCCGGTTGATAAGCCGCGCGAATGGCCCGGCATCGGCAACTCTCTCATTGGTGAGGGTAAGTATGTTGCGTGGACTGTTGATGACGGCGCGAGCCCGGAGGCGATTCGCGGCTACGCTGAGTTCTCGAAGCGTACGAATACTCGCCTGACGTTCTTCATTAACGCTTCGTACACCGGTTTTAAGGAGCATGTGTCGTTGCTGCGTCCGCTGGTTCAGAGCGGTCAGATTCAGGTTGCGAACCACACCTACAGCCACGCCGACCTGACCACCCTGGACGCTGAGGGCGTGAAGGAAGAGCTGCAGCGTAACGAGGACGAGATTATGAGCATGTTCGGTGTCTCGTCGAAGCCGTACTTCCGCCCGCCGTACGGCCGCTATAACGATGCGGTGCTGAAGGCTGCCGGTGAGATTGGTTTTACCCGCCCGGTCATGTGGAACGGTACTACCGGTGATGAGGCGAAGACGAGCGACCGCGTGATTTACATGCGTTGCATCCGCTACATGTTGCCGCAGCAGATTGTGCTGGGTCACCTGAACTACGAGACGATCATCCCGATCCTGGATAAGGTGAAGGGCTTGCTCGATGACCGCGGCCTGACTGCGGTGACGATTCGCGACTACTACGGTGACGCATCCGAGGAAGAGATTAAGGCGGCGGCTCCTTCGCCAACCCCCACCCCGGAGGAGAACACTCCGTCACCTGAGGCGACCACCGAGGCCCCTACCCCGGAGCCTACTACTGAGGCTCCGACTCAGGCTCCGACCACCCGCTATGAGGATGAGGTAGCGGCTAGCCAGCAGGCTACTACAGCTCCGGCGGCAACGACTGCTCCGGCTGCTCGTGCAACCACGGCACCGGCAGCTACTACGGCACCGGCGTCTTCGCAGAGTGCTTCGGCGACTGCCCGCCGATAGGTTAGTGTAGACCTTTCCCGATGAAGCCCCCTTGACCCGGCTCCCGTACGGATATTCCTGTATTGAGATTCTGTACGGACCGGCGCGAGGGGGCTTTGCCGTGCCCGGCGGGAATACGTACTGGGGATAAACCCGGCGGGAATAATCGCGGGTAATAGCCGCGGGAATAAGTACGGCAGCCGGGGCGTTAGGTGAGCATACAGGGCGGCAGCGTGCCGCATCCGAGTGTGAAAGGAATAGATACCATGCGTATTGATATTTGGTCCGATATTGTGTGCCCCTTTTGCTACGTGGGCAAGCGTAACCTGGAGCAGGCGCTCGCCGAGTTTGAGCACCGTGACGAGGTTGAGGTGGTGTGGCATAGCTTTGAGCTGGACCCGTCGGCTACGGAGCATCCGGCAGGTTCGCTGCCTGAGCTGATTGCTAAGAAGTACTCCATGCCGTTGGAGCAGGCGATTGCGACCCAGGAGTCGTTGGCGGAGCGTGCCCGCGAGGTGGGTTTGGATTTCAATTGGCGTCAGGCGCGGTACGGTAACACGTTTGATGCGCACCGTGTGATTCATTATGCGGCGGAGCAGGGTTTGGCGTCGGCGGCGCAGGAGGCGTTTAAGCTGGCGTACTTTACGCAGGGTCGTTCGGTGCAGGACCACGAGTCGATCCTGGATATTGCTTCTGAGATTGGTCTGGATACTGCCGAGGTTGAGGCGGTGTTGAAGAGCGACCGTTACGCGGCGGATGTGCGTGCTGATGAGCAGTTGGCGCGCCAGCTGGGCATTAACGGTGTGCCGTTCTTCTTGATTGAGTCGAAGTGGGCGGTCAGTGGTGCGCAGCCTGCGGAGGCGCTGGTGCAGGCGCTGCGTCAGGTGTGGGAGCAGACCCATCAGGTTGAGTTGTTGAACCCGCTGGCGGGTGCCTCGGAGGCGGGTCCGTCCTGCGATATGAACGGCAACTGCTCCTAGCGGCGGCTCTGGGCAATGGTTCTGGGCAACGGTTCTGGCTAGTGCTGCCCGCTAGAGCTATCCCAGTGGGGGCGCTACTCCCCTAGCGTCCCTGGCTGGTGCCCCCCAGATATAGCGAATATATAGCGAGGCCCTCTTGTGCCGGTTCTTGTATGAACCGGTACGAGGGGGCTTTGCCGTGCCGGGTTGGCGTTTCTTCCCTTGTCGGAATGTTTGAAAGGCTCAATAGTGCCTGCGGGTGAGGTAGTTTTCCTTTACACTTGAGTGTGTGTTCTACGGTGAACACCCTTGTCCACTCACTTTATAAAGGAATATTGTGTTGAAAATTCACGCCGCGACCGCTGGTGTTCTTGCGGGTGCTCTGCTGCTGACTGGTTGCTCGTCGTCTGTTCGTGCTCCGAAACCTAAGCCTTCTGTGTCTGCGTCGACGTCTGTTTCTGCTAGCCCTTCGGTTTCGGCTACTCCTAGTTCTTCTCCGACGCCGAGTGCGTCTGCGGCTCCTTCGGAGTCTCCTACCCCGACGGTAACTCCGTCTCCGGTTCCGACGACTGAGGCTCCCGCGCAGGCTCCGGCGGCTCCGGTGTCTGAGGCTCCTGCTCAGCAGGTTCAGCAGGAAGCTCCTGTTCAGCAGGCGCCGGTAGCTACGGAGGCGCCCGCCCAGCAGGCGCCCGCGCAGGCTCCGGCGGCTGAGGCTCCCGCTCAGCAAGCTCCCGCGCAGCCGGTTCAGCAGGCTCCTGCGCGGTCGAGTGTTTACTACGAAACATGCGCTGATGCTCGTGCGGCTGGTGCGGCGCCCCTGCATCGTGGCGAGCCGGGTTACCGCCCTGGTCTAGATAGAGACGGTGACGGCGTGGCGTGCGAGCCGAAGAAGAAGCACTAGGCTTCTGCCCAAACTAAGAACGGAGCCCCCTCGTACTATTTCTAGTACGAGGGGGCTTCGTCATATCAGCCTAGAATCCGCGCGGGGTAAGAACCTGCGGAAGCAGGGCTAGCGCGGCTGGTAGGCGCGGGCACGCTCAGCGCGAGCACGGCGCGCCTCCGCATCCTGCAGGACCGGCACCAGCATACGCACCAGCTGGCCCATACCGCGCACCACCAAATTCAGCCACAAACCCACAGACCACACCGCCGCCACACGCGGATGCCCCGAGCGCACCCACCGCACACCCAAAAAAGACAGCGAATAATACAGCAGAAGCAGCAGCGACTCACGGAAGCGGTGCACCTGCCGAAGGATAGGGTTCTGAGGAAGCTTCATCATGCCTCCCAGTATACCCACCGGAACCCCCGCCAGGACTCCCCCGCACTACCCGTAATAGTCGCGAATCGTCACCGTCGTCAACCCGCGCCGATCCAACAACGCCCGAATACGGTCCAACTCAGACACCACACCCCGATAATTCAAATGCCCAATCACAATATGCTGAGCCAACGCATACTTCTCCGCATAGGCATACACCTCAGCCGAAGAAATATTAGACGAATCCGCCAACGACCCGTACCACAGAACCGGGCGCGTAAAACCACACGACGCCGCAGCCGCCAACACGCGCGCATCATAATACCCGTACGGCGGGCGGAAATACGGCTTCGAAGACACCCCAAAAAGCCGCATAATCTCCTCATCATTACGGGTCAGCTCACGCACAATCTGCTCATCCGTCAGGCTCGTCAACGCCGCATGACTATACGTGTGGTTCGCAATCTGCAACTGGCCGCTCTTCACCAGCGGCAACAACAGGTCACGATGCTGCTTAAACGCCGGGTACTGACCATTAATAAAGAAAGTGAGGCGCGTGCCGGTACGGTGAGCAAACTCCGCGTAAGCGCGCACCACCTCAGGGTCGGCGCCGTCATCAACCGTCCACGCAATATACTTTCCCTCACCGGGCAGGCCGGTCTGCGGGCCAGTCCAGGCACGCGCTGCGGGAACCGGATTCGACGAGGTCGCAGTCGCAGAAGCGGTCTTAGACACCTCGGCGGTCGGGGATGCAGTACCCGTTGCGGTGCCAGTTGCAGATGCGGAGGGGGTAGCCGCCGAGCTTGCCGAAGGAGTCGCCGAGGCGCTACCTGAGGCACTACCG
>ENA-OWLM01000114-OWLM01000114.1-metagenome-genome-assembly--contig:-NODE-114-length-29824-cov-3.601062_pt1 | contig 29824 bp, 27 predicted proteins | sample MGYA00245349_ERZ651102 | MGnify/ENA primary metagenome ERZ651102 (study PRJEB26857, sample SAMEA4031759) | metagenome | biome: human; feature: oral; material: saliva | place: Philippines | collected 2014... | reverse complement strand
CGGCGGACTGTTAATCCGTATGTCACTGGTTCGAGTCCAGTCGGAGGAGCCAAATTCGAAAGGCCCGCTCATCGAGCGGGCCTTTCTGCATTCGTCATTCCCCATGTCAGGCTAATAATGGTTTTCGTCGCCGTGCCACACGTGACCGGCCGAGCAGGCACGGGCCACCTCGTGGCAAGGGTCATCCGCATGGCGGCGGAAGAAGTGCTGATCCTGTTGCAGCAGGTGCGAACTCATCGAGTGGCTAATGCCGGCCAGTGCCTCGCCAGCGGTCAATCCTGCAACCCGGTGATCTGTGGCCAAATGAGCCAGGACTTTTTCACGACTGTTCATGATCGCCTCCCTCTGTGGATCTCGTCGTAATTTGACCATAGCAGCAGCGCTCGGCATACCGCAAACCCGCGCCAGCAAAGGGCTCCAGGCTAGTCCTCACTATACTGACAGGCACCTGGCATGAAAAAAGCCCGCTCATCCTGAGCGGGCTTTTACGCCAATGTGCTAACCGCCGTTGCAGGCCGCCAGCAGCAGGGTGGCCCCGCAGGTGGCGCTGAAAACCAGCACCCCCGCCTGCAACACCCCCTCCGGATCCGTCTGTTTCCTTTTCTTCCTGAACCTTGTCCATCTAGGCTTCATCGAGCCCGCTCCATCCTGTTTCGTGCCCCTCGGGGCATCTCCCCCTGCCCGCTCGGCAGGCCGCTCATCTTTGTCCGGGGAGTGAACGCCGTCAATGACCCCGGCACAATAATCCTGCCCGCCTCTCCCGCCATCACAGTCACACATCAGCTTGTTAACAATCAGGAAAACTGGCGTGACCCGCCTGTGTACCAGGGCTATGATGAGGCCGACGATTTCCGCCGACCCCAGGGAGACCCCAGATGAGCAGCCCCTTGCACTATGTGCTGGATGGCATCCATTGCGAGCCACACTTCTTCACCGTACCCCTCGACCACCAGCGACCAGAGGACGAGGAGACCCTTACCCTGTTTGGCCGCACCCTCTGTCGCAAGGACAAGCTGGACGATGACCTCCCCTGGCTGCTCTATCTGCAAGGGGGGCCGGGCTTCGGCGCCCCGCGTCCCACCGCAAACGGCGGCTGGATCAAGCGGGCCCTACAGGAGTTTAGGGTGCTGCTGCTCGATCAGCGGGGCACGGGTCACTCCAGCCCCATCAACGCCGACGCGCTGGCAGGGATGACCCCCAGTGAGCAGGCGGACTACCTCGCCCATTTTCGCGCCGACAGCATAGTGCGGGATGCCGAATACATCCGCGAGGTGCTGAGCCCGGATCGCCCCTGGAGCCTGCTCGGCCAGAGCTTCGGCGGCTTTTGCAGCCTCACCTACCTCTCCCTGTTCCCCAGGAGTCTGCACGAGGTCTACCTCACCGGCGGGGTGGCCCCCATCGGCCGCACGGCGGACGAGGTCTATCGCGCCACCTACCAGCGGGTGGCGGACAAGAACCGCGCCTTCTTCGAGCGTTTCCCCCATGCCCAGGCGCTGGCCAACCGGCTGGCGAACCACCTGCACCACCACGACGTGCGCCTGCCCAACGGCCAGCGCCTCACGGTGGAGCAGTTGCAGCAGCAGGGGCTGGCTCTCGGCGCCACCGGCGGCTTCGAGGCGCTCTATTACCTGCTGGAAGACGCCTTCATCGGCGAGCGGCTCAACCCCGCCTTCCTCTATCAGGTGCAGGCCATGCAGCCGTTCAACACCAACCCGGTGTTCGCCATCCTGCACGAGCTCATCTATTGCGAAGGGAGCGCCAGCAACTGGGCGGCCGAGCGGGTCAGGGGCGAGTTCCCTGCCCTGGCCTGGTCACCGGGCAAGGACTTCGCCTTCACCGGCGAGATGATCTTCCCCTGGATGTTCGAGCAGTTCCGCGAGCTCATCCCCCTGAAGGAGGCCGCCCATCTGCTGGCCAAGAAAGCGGATTGGGGCCCCCTCTACGACCCGGTGCAGCTGGCTCGCAACCGGGTGCCGGTGGCCTGCGCCGTCTATGCCGAGGACATGTACGTGGAGTTCGACTACAGCCGCGAGACCCTCAAGGGCCTGGGCAACAGCCGCGCCTGGATCACCAACGAGTACGAGCACAACGGCCTGCGGGTCGATGGCGAGCAGATCCTGGACAGGCTCATCCGCTTGAATCGGGATCGCTGATCCCGCGCGGGCACGACCCCGCACCCAACAAATCGAGGGCGGCCCATGAGCCGCCCCGCCCATGGAAGCAACACAAAATAATAAGGACACCCATTGGATCATCCGGAAATCTCGGCCGGCTGGCTGAGTCGCCTCTTCTATCACTGGACGGGCCCGCTGCTGCGCAAGGGGCTGATCCAGCCCCAGGTCAGTCTCGACGATCTCTATCCCCTACTGCCGGAAGACAGGCGTGACGACCGCGCCGATGCCTTCCTCGCGCTCACCGCCCGCCAGCCGGTGCGCCCCTGGCCCGTCATGGCGTTCATCTGGCGCCACTATCGCGGCCGCATCGGCCTGCTCACCCTGCTGCAACTGCTCGGCATGCTGGCGACCCTGGCCAGCCCCTGGCTGCTCAACCACAGCATGACCCAGCTCGGCAGCGGAGCCGGCACAGGCCACAAGCTGCTGCTGGCCTTCGCCCTGTTTGCCTCGGTGCTCGCCGCCGGCATGCTGGCGGAGCACTCCCTCCAGCTGGCGCTCAAGATGCACGTCCCCATCCGCCGCCTGCTGGCCGAATCCCTGCTCGCCAAGGTGATGAAACAGGGGGGCAAGAGCTTCGACGACCGGGCCGGCGGCCGGGTGCAGAACCTCATCAACCGGGACGTCTGGGACATTACCTGGATCCTGGCGGACCCCGCCATGCCGCTCACCATGGCACTGCAGCTGGCCGGCACCATCGCCCTGCTGGTGTGGCAGGTGGGCAGCGCCGGCCTGGTGGGCTTTGCGGTGCTGACCCTGCTGCTGCTCGTCTCCACCCGGGTGGTGCGCCGCATGAACCAGCAGGAGCAGCAGCTCAAGCGCCAGCAGGACGAGCGCAACGGCATCCTGGCAGAGTACATCAAGAAGCTGCGGCTGGTGCGCCAGAACGGGCTCGGCCCCTTCTTCACCCGGGCGGCCAACGCCAAGCGCCAGCAGGAGCTGGGAGTGCTGGGCCGGGTGCTCAGGCTCGATGCCATCAACGAGAGCCTGATGCTGAGCACCCCGCTGCTGGTGACGCTCGCCACCTTCACCACCTATCTGGCCTCGGGTCAGAACCTGACCCTGCCCCAGGTGTTCACCACCATCGCTCTGTTCGCAGTGCTGCGCATTCCCATGATGCGGCTGCCCTACCTCATCCGCACCCTGATCAACTTCAACACCGGCTTCAACCGGCTGTGCGACTTCCTCAACAGCCCGGAGCAGCACAGGGATCTCAACGACCCCAACCTGCCGACTGGCAGCCTGCACATGACAAACGTCACCGCCCTGCACCAGCAGAAACCGGTGCTGCAGGAGGCCAGCCTCGCCATCGAGCCGGGGGAGCTGGTGGGGATCACCGGCACCACCGGGGCGGGCAAGAGCTGCCTCCTGCACCTGGTCGCCGGTTTCGACAACGGCTTCGAAGGGGAGATCCGTCGCCACGGCCGGGTCGCCCATCTGGGTCACAAGCCCTGGCTGATGAACGACACCATCCGCAACAACATCCTGTTCGGCCAGCCCTGGCACGAGGAGCACTATCAGTGGGTGCTGGGGGCCTGTGCCCTCACCGCCGACCTCGAGCTGCTCGGCCACGGGGATCAGACCCTGGTGGGTGAACTCGGCACCCGCCTCTCCGGCGGCCAGCAACAGCGGGTCTCCCTGGCCCGCGCCCTCTACGCCCGGGCGGACATCCTGCTACTGGATAACCCCTTGTCCGCGCTCGATCCCGTGGTCGCGGCCCAGGTGCTGGCGCAGGGGCTCGCCTTCAGACCGGGGCCGACCCGGCTGCTGGTGAGCCACGACCCGGATGTGCTGGCCCATTGCGATCGGGTGATCCGCATCGAGCAGGGGCGACTGGTGGAGCTCGATGCCCGTCAGCTGGCGGATCTCGCCGCACACCCGCAGCCCGCCCCCCCGATACCGCCTCAGGAGGCGGAGCTGTTCAGCGAGGAGAAGGTGGTGGAAGGCAAGGTAGACTGGGGCCTGTTCGGCTTCATTTGGCAGCGCCTGGCCGCCCCCGGCGCCATCCTGATCGCCCTGCTGCTCACCCTGGGTCAGGAGGGGCTGCGCATCGCCTCGGACCTCTGGCTCGGCGGCAAGGCCGAGGTGAGCGAGGTCGCGACCCTGCTCGGCATCTATGTGCTGCTGGGGGCGGGATCGCTGGTCTGCATCATGGTGGTGCGGGTCATCAACTACAAGCTCGGCCTCAAGCTGGCCTGGACCCTGTTCGACGGTATGCTGGGGCGCATCAGCCGCGCTCCCATGGCCTTCTTCGACAAGGTGCCCCAGGGACGCATCCTCAACCGCTTCGACCGGGATCTCGGGGAAGCTCAGGAGATCCTGATCTCCATGCTGATGGGGCTGTTCGGCATGCTGGTGTCGGTGGCGCTGCAGGTGGTGGTCATCGGCATCAACATTCCCCTGCTGCTGCTCATCGCCCCCCTGGTGGGCTGGGCACTCTATGTGCTGCAGCGCCGCTACCGGGCGGTGCAGCTCAAGCTGCGACGCCAGTCCTCGGTGCTGCGCTCCCCGCTCTACATCAGCATCAGCGAGACCATCCGCGGCGCCCCCGCCCTGCGCCTGGCCGGGGCCGAGCGCTTCGCCCTGGATCAGGTGCTGTACCACTACGACAACAACCTGCGCAGCTGGTACACCACCACCTCCATCAACCGCTGGCTTGGCATGCACCAGACCCTGCTCTCCGCCTCCCTGGTGGGGGTTGTGGCGCTGATGGTGGCCTTTGGCAACAGCCCGCTGCTGGGGGCCGTGGCCATCACCTACGCCTTCACCGCCTCGGCCATGCTCAACTCCCTCATCCGCACCTTCGCCGAGGTGGAGCAGGTGATGAACGCGGTGGAGCGGGTGCGGGAATACAGCGAGATAGAGAGGGAACGCCAGGGGGGGGAGCCGCTGGCTACCCCTCACCCTGCGGTGCGCTTCGACAACCTGGGGCTGCGCTATCCCCAGGCCAGCCAGTGGGCCCTGCACAGGGTCAACTTCGAGCTGGCCCCCGGCGAGAAGGTGGGGGTGTGCGGCCGCACCGGTGCGGGCAAGAGCTCCCTGCTCGGGGTGCTGCAGGCCATGTATCCCGCCACCCAGGGGGAGATCTTCTACGGCGAGCAGCCGCTCTCGGCACTTGCGCCGGAGGCGGTGCGGGATCTCTACGACACCGTCTCCCAGATCCCCCTCACCTTCTTCGGCACCCTGCGGGCGAACCTCGCCCCCTTGACCCAGCACGACGCCGCCGCGCTGGAGCAGGCCCTGGCCCGGGTGGGCCTCGCCGAGCGCTGTGCCGGCCGGCTGGACGAAGATCTCGACAAGCTGCAGCTCTCCGCCGGCGAGACCCAGCTGCTGGTGATCGCCCGCATCCTGCTGTCGCGCCGCCCGCTCATCGTGCTGGACGAGGCCACCTCGGATCTCGACCACGGCGGCATGCGCAAGATGGCGGAGCTGCTCTATCGCTATCGGCCCGAGGCCAGCTATCTGGTGATCGCCCACCATCTGGAGCCGCTGCTGTCGGTGGACAAGGTGGTGGTGATGGAGGCCGGCACCGTGGTGGAGCAGGGCTCGCCGGTCAGCCTGCTGGCCAATCCGGACTCCCGCTTCCATCGCCTGTTCGCCGGCCAGGTCAACCGCCAGGTGGAGGAGATCGATCTCTAGCGCGGATGCCGGTTTGGAGAGGGTGAGGGAAGCATGAGCGGGCGTTCTTCGTTCTTCGTCATTCACACGCCAGGCAATGGAAAGGGGCATCTCCTGCGAGATGCCCCTCATGACTCAATCGGGCAGACGGACCGGCTCAGCGCTCGATGATCTGGGTGATGTCGTCCTTGTTGATATGCATCTCCCTCCCTTCTTCATCGTAGTAACGATACATGCCTGTGCTGTCATCCAGCCTGGGCTTGCTGTCGGTGGTAATCATCTTCCCGTCCCGGGTACTCATGATGTATTGGGAGCTGCATCCCGCCAGCGCCAGGACACACACCAGGAACGTCATCAGTGGTTTCATCGCCTGTTTCGCCTCCCTGTTCACCCTCACCACGAGGGCCCTGACTGAAGTCTAGCCCAGCCAGATACACCCGGTTGCTGTGATGGTGGAATATAACGTCAAGGATCAACTACTTGCGCCCACCCGGCTTGCTGCTGCCTATGCCCCCCGTCCCCGGACCACAACCCAGCGCCAGCCTGTCTGCCGCGGCCTTCGCCTGCACCAGGCCGTAGCCATAGCTGTTGTCGCGCCCGAGCGTACCCAAGTCCTGGGCACTGCTGCGCAGGGTCTGGCGCAGTTGATCGTTGCTGCACTCCAGCCGCTGCGACCAGACCAGGGCGGCCACCCCGGTCACATGGGGCGTCGCCATCGAGGTGCCGCTGTAATAGGCATAGCCGGACGGCACGGTGGAGAGCACGGAGACGCCCGGAGCGGCCAGCTCCACCTGATCGTTGCGCTGGGAGAAATAGGCCAGCTGCGTGTTGGCATCCACGGCAGCCACGCTCACCACGCTGTTGTAGGAGGCGGGATAGGACTTGCTGGTGTTGCCCGCATTGCCCGCCGCCGCCACGCTGAGCACATTCTGGCCGTAAGCCTGGTTGAACGCCTGCTCCTCGGTCTTGCTCGGCACACTGCCCCAGCATCCCTGCTATCAACAGACCAGTCCATATCCGTTTCATCAGCCACTCCTCACATCGATCTGAAGTCCCTGCGCCAAAAGTGTAGTGTTCCGCCACCACCGGCACGCATACGGCAATAAAAAAGGCCGGACAGGGGTCCGGCCTTGGCGACAGTGGCTGCCTGTCAGTGGGCGGGCTTGCGCTCGCCGGTGACGATGGGATTCTTGGGGTCCGAGCTCCACTCGTACCAACCGCCGTCATAGACGCTGATCCGTTTCCAGTCCATCAGCCAGGCGTAGAAGAAGGCTTCGGAGGCGCGCCAGCCAGTGCCGCAGTAGAAGGCGGCCTGCTGGGTCGGCTCGATGTGCCACTCATCCCACATGGCGAGGATCTCCCGGGCCGGCTTCATGGTGCCGTCCGGATTGTGGAAGTCGCTCATGCTGTTGGCGTCCACGCCACCACGACCCCACTTGGCGCCAGGAATGTCGCCCTTGGGCTTGATGTAGCTGTAGCCCGAGGTGTTGCCGATGAACTCGTCCCAGGTGCGCACGCTGACCAGGGCGCCGTCCGGCTGCTTGAGCAACTCTTTCGCCTGACTCAGGGTGGTGTAGTACTCGGGGTGGGCCGGGATGGCGACACCAAACTCCTTGGCCGGCTTGAAGGTGTTGGCCAGACCGGTCTCGGTACGCAGGTGCTGCACGAACCAGGCCTCCAGGCCGCCATCCAGCAGGCGCACGTCCTCGACGCCGGCATACATCATCAGGTGCGCGGCCCGGGCCGCAGCCATGGTGTTGCGGCCGTAGAGGATGACGGTGGTATCGTGACGGATGCCGTTCTCCAGCAGCAACGCCTTGAGCGCCTCGTCAGAGACCTTGTTCCACAGCGGCTCCGCTTCCAGCCGGTTGGTGTCGATATAGCCCGCCCCCGGAATGTGGCTCAGCAGATAGGCCTTGGGAGAGCCCCAGTCCACTTCAAAGACCTTCCACTCCCCCTTGGGCGCGGCGACGACCGGCTTGCCCGCCTGCAAGTCCGCCAGCCAGAGCGGGTGGACCAGCTGCTGCCAGCGCGCCAGACGCTCCCGGGGGGCCTCCTTCCAGCCCTGCAGCTCGAACAGCTGCTTGATGCCCTGCTGGCGCAGCAGGCGGGCCACCTCGGCCACTTCCCGCGGGGCGCCGTAAAGGGCGACCGGCAGATCCGCCTTCAGCCCCTTGCTCGCCAGCGCCTTGGGCCACTCCTCGTCACTGTATTTCCACTCGGCGGAGAGCTGCTCGGCGCCCGCCACATGGCCCCCCTGGGTCTCCCCTTCCATGGGCCAGCCCTGATAGAAGTAGCTGGCACGGGTATCCAGGATCACCGCCTGTTTCGCCTTGGCATCCGCCAGGGAGAGGGGGGGCAGTTCCGCGGCCAGGGCAGGCCAGGTACTCCAGAGCAGCAAGGCAGCCAGCGCGGCCCGCCACACACCTGTCATTCGTTTCATGATGTTGTCTCGATGCTAGTGAAAAATTAGAAGATGGAGCGACCCAGGCGCTCTGCCAGCAGCTCCAGCGCCGCCGTCCCCGCCAGGGAGTTGCCCGCCTTGTTGAGTTCGGGCGACCAGACACAGACGCACAGCTCCCCCGGGATCAGCGCCATGATGCCGCCCCCCACCCCGGACTTGCCCGGCATGCCGACCCGGTAGGCGAAGTCGCCCGCCTCGTCATAGAGGCCGCAGGTGGCGAGCAGGGCGTTGACCTGTTTGGTGGTGCGGGCCGGCAGCAGCGGCGCCGTCTCATTGAGCGGGACGCCGCGGTTGGCCAGATAGATGAACGTCCTGGCCAGGTCGACGCAGCTCATGCGGATGGCACAGGCATTGAAATAGCTCTGCAGCACCTTGTCCACCTCGTTTTCGAAGTTGCCATAGGCCTTCATCAGATAGGCGATGGCGGCGTTGCGGGCAGAGTGCTGGTACTCGGAGCGGGCGACCACCTGATCCGCCATGATGGCCGGGTTGCCCGAGAGCCTGCGCGCCAGCTCCAGGGTGCGCTGACGCGGGGCGGTGAGCCGGGTCTCCAGCAGATCGCTCACCACCAGCGCCCCGGCATTGATAAAGGGATTGCGGGGAATCCCCTGCTCGAACTCGAGCTGCACCAGCGAGTTGAACGGCTGGCCGGAGGGCTCCTTGCCCACCCGGGCCCAGATCTCCTCCTCCTGATAGAGGGTGAGGGCCAGGGTCAGGCTCAGGGCCTTGGAGATGCTCTGGATGGAGAAGGGCTCGAAGGCGTCACCTGCGGTGAACAGCTCCCCCTCCACGGTACAGACCGCGATCCCGAGGCGGTCGGCCGGCACCTGGGCCAGGGCCGGAATGTAATCGGCCACCTTGCCCTGCCCGAGCAGCGGACGCACCTCTTCCAGGATGCTGGCCAGTAATTCGGATGACAACACCATTGGCAATTCCATGACGTGAGACGGGGTGAGACCAGCCCACCGACAAAAATCCCGCCGACGGCGGGATTTTTCTATCTGCCCGGGGCAGTCTGATATCAGGCCGGCTCGCCGTACCAGAGATCGAACAGTTCGGTGACCACCACGGCCTCCAGTCCCTTGCCTTCCAGCCAGGATTTGACGGCGGCGCGGTCTTCCTCGGTGCACTTGCCGAGCTGCTGGGTGCAGATCATGCCTTCCCAGGCCAGGTGACCGGAGCCGGCGAAAGCCAGCTTGCGAGGTTCGATCACCTCGTCGATCAGCGCATCGACCACGGCATCAATGGTCTCTTCGGCGGTGCCGACCGGGAAGTTGAAACCGATGTCGAACCCCATTTCCTGGAATTCGTCGACGCGCAGTTTCTTACGCAGGCGGCGGCTACGATTGGCCATGCTAGCTCCTTAGTTGATACGTTGACTCAGTTGACTCGTTTGAAAATCAGATCCCAGACACCGTGGCCCAGACGGTGGCCACGTTGCTCGAATTTGGTCAGCGGGCGCCACTCGGGACGGGGCACCCAGTTGCCGGTGGCGGAGGTGTTCTCGTACCCCTCGGCGGCGCTCATCACCTCCAGCATGTGCTCGGCGTAGTTTTCCCAGTCGGTGGCCATGTGGAAGACACCACCGATGGCCAGCTTCTGGCGAATGGCCTGGGCAAAGGCCGGCTGGACGATGCGGCGCTTGTGGTGACGGCTCTTGTGCCAGGGATCCGGGAAGAAGAGCTGCAGGCAGGAAAGAGAACCGTTCGGGATCATGTGCTCCAGCACTTCCACCGCATCGTGGCAGAGGACGCGCAGGTTGGTCACACCGGCTTCCTGGGCGGTGCCGAGGCAGGCGCCCACGCCCGGGGAGTGCACCTCGATGCCGATGAAGTTCTTCTCGGGGGCATTCTTGGCCATCTCAACCAGGGAGGCACCCATGCCGAAGCCGATCTCCAGCACCACGGGGGCCTCGCGGCCAAACAGCGCGACCAGGTCGAGCTGCTTTTGCTCAAAATCGATGCCCATGACCGGCCAGAGATCTTCCAGGGCCTTCTCCTGCCCCTTGGTCAGGCGGCCTTCGCGACGGACGAAGCTGCGGATCTTGCGCATGAACTTGCCATCTTCGTTAAACACATCTTGGGTCACAGACATAGTAAATTGCTCGTTCTTTCATCGCTCTGGATCAGAGGCGACATAAATGGATCGCTCGTTATTGCATCAATCGGCAAAAACAGGGGAGCGAATTATCCCAAGATAGGCACGGGGTGCAAGTGTTTCCCGCAACAAATCCCCTCGAACTGACCACTTCCGCTGGCCAGGTTGACAAATGCCACCCCCTTCACAGAATCTGCCGGGCGTCAGGCGCATCCTAACTACTTAGAATAAAACCATACACAACAAAGGATTGCAGTATGAAGAAAACCCTGTTGGCCTTCGCGATCCCGGCCCTGCTGGCCGGATGCAACCCCTCAGACAACGACTCCCAGCCCCCCTCACCCGCGACCCAGGCCTATGAGTACCTGGTGCAGCTGAGCTCGAGCGCCGAAGGCATAGGCGCCAGACCCACCGGCAGCGACGCCGAGACCCGGGCTGCCGCCTGGATCCAGGACCACCTGGCCGGCTGGGGCTACGAGGTGCAGAACCAGCCCTTCACCTACACCCGGGGCGGCACCGACCGGACCTCCCGGAACATCGTCGCCGAGCTCAAGGGCCAGAGCGACAAGGTGATCCTCATCGGTGCCCACTATGACAGCACCGGCGAGAAGAAGGGCTCGGAAGGGGCCACCGACAACGGGGCCGGCGTCGCAGCCCTGCTGGCGGTCGCCGAGGCGCTCAAGGGCCAGACCCTGCCCTACACGGTGCGCTTCGCCTTCTTCGGCGCCGAGGAGAACGGCCTCAACGGCTCCAAGGCCTATGTCGCCAGCCTCGACACCGCCGCCGTCGCCAAGCTGCTGGCCATGGTGAACTACGACACCATCGCCGGGGGCGACATCGTCTACGTCCACTCGGCCCACTCCGACGTGGCCGAGTACAGCTGCGCCGATCCGAGCCGCTACAGCTACGATCCCAAGGTGCGCGACCGCCTGCTGGCCATCTCCCGGCAGACGTCCACCCCCTTCGCCATTCACCCCAGCTACGACGGCTACCCGGAGGGTGAGACCGGCAGTTGGTCCGATCACGCGCCGTTCGCCTGCCTGGGAGTGCCCGTCGCCTACGTGGAGGCCACCAACTTCACCATCAACGGGGAGGACGGCTACGACGGCTACTCCCAGAGCACCAACCCGGCGCTGTGGGACTGCTACGACGCCACCACGAAAAGCGCCTGCGATCGGGACAGCGAGACCCAGTGGGGCAAGATCTGGCATACCGGCAACGACCGTCTCGACAAGATGGCCGAGCTCTTCCCGGGCCGGATCGAGCAGCAACTCGGGGCCAACACCGACCTGATGATCCGTTTCCTGAAAGAACCCGGGCTCTGAACTCAGGGTTCTCCGGCAGGGCTTTTTGCGCCCCCGGCCAGTGTTGAAGCGATAAAATTCGGGCAGGTGTCAAACCTGCCCTTTTTTATGGATTTTTGTGACAGCCATTGCCTCATTTCTGAAATCTGATACAAACGGATAACCTGGCGGTTGAATGGAGCGACCGCCACCTAGTCAGAGAGAACCCTATGCAGCCGTTTTTTGCCCAGCGCTTCGAGAAGGTCGAGCCTTCCTTTATCCGTGAAATCCTCAAAGTCGCCGCCAATCCGGAGATCATCTCCTTCGCCGGCGGCCTGCCCAACCCTCACCTGTTCCCGGTCAAGGCCATCGAGCAAGCGTGCCAGGACGTGCTGCGCGAGCAGGGAGCCGCAGCGCTGCAATATGCCACCACCGAGGGGTTTGCCCCGCTGCGCCAGTACATCGCCGATCGCTACCTGAGCCGCCACGGCATGGCCGTCAATCCGGACAACATTCTCATCACCAGCGGCTCCCAGCAGGCGCTGGATCTGCTGGGCAAGGTGCTGGTCAACGAGGGGCAGGATCTCATCATCGAAGAGCCGGGCTACCTCGGTGCCATCCAGGCGTTCTCCGTATATCAACCGAACTTCAAGCCCATCACCCTGGGTGAAGAGGGGCTGGATCTGGCCGCGCTGGATGCGCTGCTGGAGCAGGGTACCAGTGCCAGGCTGCTGTACGGGGTGCCGAACTTCCAGAACCCGAGCGGCGTCTCTTACAGCCGCGCCAACCGTGAGGCCCTGGCCGAGCGCCTGGTGCGCCACGATCTGCTGATGGTGGAAGACGACCCCTATGGCGAGCTGCGCTTCGAAGGGGAACACCTGCCCCCCATCGCCAAGCTGGCCCCCCACAACACCGTACTGCTCGGGTCCTTCTCCAAGACGGTCGTGCCCGCCTTCCGCCTGGGCTGGATGGTGGTGCCGGACTGGCTGCGCAAGAAGGTCACCATCGCCAAACAGGCCACCGACCTGCACAGCAACGCCTTCAGCCAGCAGGTGCTGCACCGCTTCCTGACCGACAACTCCCTCGACGCTCACCTGGAGAAGATCAAGGAAGTCTATGGCCGCCAGCGTGCCGCCATGGAAGCCGCCCTGACGCGCCACTGCCCGCCTGGCGTCAGCTACACCCGTCCCGAGGGGGGCATGTTCCTCTGGCTGACCCTGCCGTCCAGCGTCAGCGCCATGGCCCTGTTCGACGAGGCGATCAAGGAGAAGGTGGCCTTCGTGCCCGGCGCCCCCTTCTATGTGCGCCCCGAGATCCAGAACACCCTGCGCCTGAGCTTCTCCTGCGTGGACGAGGCGACCACGGAAGAGGGCATTCAGCGTCTCTGCCGTGCCCTGGCCCGCATGCTCTAAGCGAGCCGGCCATAAAAAAACCAGCGACCCGGTCGCTGGTTTTTTTTTCGTCCCCCGTCCGGGCCTCAGGGACTGTCCGGCGCCAGCAGGCTGGCGAACGCCGTCATGGGCATGGGCCTGCCATAGAGGTATCCCTGCTGGAAGGTCACCCGGCGTGCATGCAGATAGTCCGCCTGGACCTGGTTCTCCACCCCCTCGGCCACCAGTTGCAGACCGAGGCGGGTCGCAAGATCGATGACGTTCTCCACGATGTGGCTGGAGAGCGCATCCGACCCTATCATGCCGACGAAGCTCTGATCGATCTTGAGGAAATCGACCTGGAAGGCCTGCAGATAGGCGAGGCTCGAGTGGCCCGTGCCGAAGTCGTCGATGGCGATGAAGACGCCGAGGGCGTGCAACTCGGCAAACAGCCGGTCTGTGGTCTCGTCCGCCACGATCAGCTCCCGCTCGGTCAGCTCCAGCACCAGCTTGACGGGGTTGTCCCGAAAGGCGTTGATGAAGTCCCGGCAATCCTCCACCAGGCTCAGATCCCGGCAGTGGCTGGCGCTGATGTTGAACCCGAAGTGGAACCCCTTTGGCAGCGTCCGGGCCTGGGGCGAGAAGGCCTCCCGCACCTGCTTCATCAGGGAGCGGGTCATGGGCACGATGAGGCCGCACTCCTCCGCCATGGGGATGAAGCGATCCGGCGAGATCAGCCCGTGACGGGGGTGCTGCCAGCGCATCAGCACCTCGCAGCCGCTCCATGTCCCCTCCTCCCCCGTCACCACAGGCTGCAGATAGGGGATGAACTCCTGCTTCTCCAGAGCCCGCCGGAACTCTTGCAGCGGCGAGGCGGCCCGCCCCATCAGCCAGAAAGTGGCCAGCCCCATCAGCAGACCCACCAGGGGGTAGGCGATGATGCCGACCCTGGAGTAGTCCCAGATGTGGGTGCCGAACTCGTTGGTCGACACCGTGGTCACCACCTTGAACGGATACTTGCTCGACGCCAGCTCCAGGTAGCCTGGGCTATCCGGGGGGATGAGGCGGTCGGTGAGCCGGCTCTCCCGCAGCAGCATCTCCTTGCCGACCACCAGCCCCAGGGGCGAGGTGCGGCTCAGCATGTCCAGGATGTTGAGCAGGTAGTAGCCATCGACCCCCACCAGCACGCTGAACTCCCCCACCCCCTGCCGGTAGACGATGAGCGGCCGGTTCGGCGTGACCGGGTTGCCCTTCATCAGATCGAGCATGCCATCCGTGTAGTCCCCCAGCTGGAAGCTCCCGCTCACCGGGCCATAGAGGGAAGTGCAGTAGATGGTCTCGCCCCTGGCGAGGTTGACGCTGCGCACATCCGGCACCGTCGCCACCTGATCCCGCAGCCCCTGGACCACCTCCAGGCAGGGCTTGTCCAGACTGCTGCCCAGGGCCGACGCCGCCAGCCTGGCATTGTCCAGGGTGCGATCGAACATCAATATGGCGTGATCCAGCCGCGCCATCGCATCCTGCCTCACCCCTGTGGTGGTCTGCCAGACGACGATGACAGCGCCCAGCACCATGGGCAGCAGGCCAGCCAGCAAGGCGCACAGCAGCCTGATGTAGAATTGACGCACCCTTAATCGGCGTAATGGCATAGGAGCCCTCATGGTCAAGGCGAAAAAGCGCTCAAGTTTACTCGTTGAGGCTCGCTTGGCAAGCCGGGATGGCGCCATCCGGGCTCGGCCCTGGCCAGGCCACAAATCATAATGCTTATAAAAACAGGCGCTTGTCCATCAAGCGCCCAGCCTCTAGAGTAGAGCCAGAGGCAGCTGGGAGGCACAGCATGAAGATACTGATCACGGGAGGCACGGGTTTCATCGGTCGCCGCCTGGTGGCGCACCTCAAGGTGGCGCACGAGGTGGTGGTACTGACCCGCCAGGGCAGCGCAGCCTATGAGCTGCTCGGCCACGACATCACCCTGCTCGACAGTCTGGACAGGCTGGATCATCTCAACGACGTGGACATCGTCATCAACCTGGCGGGTGAACCCATCGCCGCCGGGCGCTGGAACGACGCCCGCAAGCAGCTGCTGTGCAACAGCCGCTGGCTGCTGACCGAGCAGCTGGTCGATCTCGTCAAGCTCTCCAGCACTCCTCCCAAATTGCTGCTCAATGCCTCCGCCATCGGCTGGTATGGGCGCCAGGACGACTCCCCGCTGGACGAGCAGTGCCAGACCCCCCACGACGAGTTCACCCACCGCCTCTGTCAGCAGTGGGAGCAGCTGGCCCTGCAGGCCCGTTCGCCCCAGACCCGGGTCTGCATCCTGCGCATCGGCCTGGTGCTCGGCATGGAAGGGGGCGCCCTGCCCAGGATGCTGCCCCCCTACCGCCTCGGTCTCGGCGGCCCCATGGGCTCGGGGTCTCAGGTGATGAGCTGGATCCACGTGCAGGACCTGGTGCGGGCCATGCTGTTTCTCATCGAGCACGGCGAGTGCGACGGCATCTTCAACGGCACGGCACCGCAACCGGTCAGCAATCGCCAGTTCAGCCAGGCCCTCGCCGCCACCCTCCATCGCCCGCATCTCTTCTTCGTGCCGGCCCCCCTGCTGCGGCTCCTGATGGGGGAGGCGGCGGATCTGCTGCTCACCGGCCAGCGCGTCCTCCCCGTCCGCCTGCAACAGGCGGGCTTCCACTTCACCTATCCGGAACTCCCCGAGGCCCTGGCCGACCTGCTGCGTCCCCGTCCCGGCCGCCCATGAAAAATCCCGACCTGGGTCGGGATTCTTGTCGTGCAACCTTGCCTCAGAGCAGCCCCTGCCCCAGGCCCCTGAGCCGGTCGCTCAGGGTGCCTGCCAGCAGCTGACGGCGCATGCCCTGCCCGGCCAGGGTGACCAGCAGGGCCCCCAGCAGAGGCAGGCTCCCCCAGATGGCCCAGTGGAACTGCCACTGCGCCCCCTGCCACCACCACTGCAGGCCGAAGGAGCAAAGCTCCACCACCATGGCGGCGCAGAGCCCGGCCAGGGCACCGCTGGCCACCAGCTCCCAGCGCAGCATCTTCTCGAGCAGGGCGCTGCCCGCTCCCAGGGTGCGCATCAGCAGCAGCTCCCGACGGCGGTGGGCCATGCTGGCCTGGGTCTGGGTCAGCAACACCAGCAAGGCGGCCACCGTCACCAGCCCCAGCATCAGCCCCAGGGCCCGGCTCACCTGATCGGAGACCAGAGTCAGCCGGCCAACCAGATCCTCCACGTCGATGAGGCTCACCGTGGGATGGCGGCGGATGATCTCCACCTCGGCGCTGCGCCCCTGCTCCGACAGCTGGGCAGGCAGTCGGTAGCTGCCAAGCCAGGTCTGGGAGAAGGGGGCCAGCACATCCGGGGAGAAGATCATGTAGAAGTTGGGCCTCATGTTGTCCCACTTGATGGATCTCAGGCTGGTCACCCTGGCCTCGAAGGCGCGCCCCTCTATGGTGAAGCCGAGCACGTCCCCCAGGGTGATGCCGAGCCGCTCCGCCAACGCCTCGTCGACGGAGACCTCTCCCTTGCCACCGAGCCATTGGCCGGACGTCACCTTGTTGTCGGGGGGCAGGGCCGCTGTGGTGGTGAAGTTGAGCTCCCTGTCCACCCCCTCACGGGCCGCGTCTTCCCCCACGGCCTCCCCCGCTATCCTGGTCAGGCGCCCGCGCACCATGGGATAGAAGTCCGAGGTGATGGCCCCGGCCCGGTGCAGGTCGGCCAGTATGCCCTCGCGCTCCTCATCGGCCACATTGACCAGGAAGCGGTTGGGGGCATCGGCGGGCAGACGGGTGGAGAAGTCCTCAAGCAGATCGACCCTGGCCGCCCACAGGAGCCCGAACAGCATCAGGGCCAGGGCGAAGCCCGCCAGCTGGAACAAGCCGCTGCTGCGCTCCCGGGAGAGGTGGCTGATGGCGAGGCGCAGGGCATGGGGCCCCTTGAGCCGGCTGCCGAGGCGAAGCAACCCGGAGGCGAGCAACGCCAGCAACAGCATCAACACCCCCATGCCACCGATGAGGCCCACCGCCAATCTGACGTCTGCGGTGAACCCCCACACCAGCGCAAACAGGCCGAGCAGACCCACAGGCACCATCAGCCAGGGGGGGATGCCAGCTTCCAGCTCCCGGCGCAGTACCCGCAGCGGCGGCACCTTGAGCAGCCGCAGGAAGGGCACGAACGCCAGCAACAAAGTGATGAAGAAGGCGACCGCCAGCCCCAGGGCGAAAGGACGCCAGGAGGGGGGTGGCAGATCCGCCGGCAGCAGATCCCCCAGCAGGTAGAGCGTCAGCCACTGCATGGCGCTCCCCGCCGCCAGTCCGATCAACGCCCCCGCCAGGGTGAGTGAGAACAGCAGGGTGCCCATCAGTTGCCAGAGGGTGCGCCGCGACGCGCCGAGCGTCTTGAGCAGCGCCACCATGCTGGTCTGGCGCTCGGCAAAGTGGCGCACGGCGATACCCATGGCCAGCGCCCCCAGCAGCACACCGGCGAGGGACGCCAGGCGGAAGAAGCGTTCGGCATTGGCCAGGGGCTTGCCGACCTGGGAGCCCTCGTCGTCCGGCTTGATCAGCTTCTGCCCAGGCATCAGCTGGGTACTCAGCCATGCCTCATAACGGGCGACATTCTCTCGCGGCCCCTTGATGAGGTAACGCCACTGCTGGCGACTGCCCGGCAAGAGGGCACCGGTCGCCTCCACGTCGGCGCTGTGGATCAGTGCCCGGGGCGCCATCTGGAAGGGGCTGAACCCCTGATCCGGCTCCTGTCCCAGCTCACCGGCCACCTTCAGTCGGGTGTTGCCAACCTCGAGCTCGTCCCCCGCTTTTGCACCCAGCAGCAGCATCACCCGGGCGGAGAGCCAGATCTCCCCCGGAGCCGGGGCGCGCTGGGGATTGAGCTCCAGCTTGCCGTAGAAGGGGAAGTCGCTCGGCACGGCGCGGATGGACGCCAGCTGCAGGGCCTCGCCGTGAAACAGCATGCTGTTGAAGCTCACCGTGGTCTGGACTAGCAGCCCCTCCTGCTTCGCCTGCGCCAGCCAGACGGCCGGCGCCGGGGTCGCGGATCGCAGCACCCGGTCCGCCCCGATAAAGTCCCGTCCCGACGCCTTGAGCCCGGCATCCAGGCGATCCGCCACCAGGGCCACGCTCAGTACGCAGGCCACGCTCAGCGCCAGCGCCAGCACAAACCAGCGCAGCTCGCCGCTGAACCCTTCCCGGCGCAGCAGCTTCAATCCCAGTCGCCACTGACTCATGACAGCTCCCCGACCCGGGCCGCCGCCACGGAACTCGGCGCATCCGGCATCAGCCGCCCCGCAGCCATCACCAGCTGGCGCTGACAGCGCTGGGCCAGCTCGTGATCGTGGGTCACCACCACCAGGGTGGTGTTGTGCTCCCGGTTCAGGCGAAACAGCAGTTCGATCACCGTCTCCCCTGTCTTGCTGTCCAGGTTCCCGGTCGGTTCGTCCGCTAGGAGCAGGCTGGGGCGGGTCATGAAGGCGCGGGCGATGGCGACCCGCTGCTGCTCCCCGCCGGAGAGGCGTGGCGGCAGATGGTGCAGTCGCTCGGCCAGTCCGACCTGGGCGAGCAGTTCCCGGGCGCGGGGTTCGCTGTCGGTCTCGCCGCGCAGCTCCGCCGGCAGCATGACGTTCTCCAGGGCGCTCAGGGTGGGGAGCAGCAGGAAGGACTGGAACACGAAGCCCACCTGCTCGGCGCGCAGCCTGGCGCGCCCCTCCTCGTCCAGCCGGGTGAGCGACTGGCCGAGGATCTCTATCTCGCCGCTGCTCGGCAGATCCAGGCCGGCCAGCAGGCCGAGCAGGGTGGACTTGCCGGAACCGGAGGCGCCGACCAGCGCCAGTGTCTCGCCGGTATTGACTTGCAGATCGATCCCTTCAAGGATGGTGAGACTTTCCTGGCCGAGGCGAACGGTCTTGCCGAGCCCCCTGACGGTGATAATGGGCGTTGAACTCATCTTGGGTTTCCTGTTTGCCAGAGCCTGTAATGACAATAGAACTTGGGAGTTGAATGCATGATGCGTCTCTTGTTTGCCGTGAGTTGCCTGTGGTGCTGGGTCGCCTCTGTCCAGGCCCAGACCCTGCTGGTGCTGGGTGACAGCCTGAGTGCCGGCTACCAGATGCAGGCCGAGCAGAGCTGGCCGGCCCTGCTCAATGAAAAATGGCAGCAGCAGGGCGGCGGGCACACCCTGATCAACGCCAGCATCAGTGGTGAAACGACCCAGGGGGGGCTTGCCCGCCTGCCCGCCCTGCTCGAGACACACAAGCCGGACTGGGTGTTGATCGAACTCGGCGCCAACGACGGCCTGCGGGGGTTTGCCCCCGCCATCACCCGGGCCAACCTGGCCAAGATGGTGGAGCTGGCCAAGGCGAGCCAGGTGAAAACGGTGCTGACCCAGATCCAGCTGCCCCGCAACTACGGTGCGCGCTACCTGCAGCAGTTCGAGCAGATCTTCCCGGACCTGGCGCAGGCCAACGACCTGCCCCTGATGCCCTTTTTTCTGGATGATATTGCGCTTCGCCCTGAACTCATGATGAACGATGGACTGCACCCGACGGCCGAGGCCCAGCCCCAGATACGCGACCGGGTAGCCCGTTTCATCGAGCCCCTGCTGACCCAGTAGCCCAATGCGAAGCCCCCGCCATGGCGGGGGCTTCGTACTCGTCGGTTCCCGGCTCAACGTCCCAGGATCTGACGCATCCGCTCCTGCACCACGTCCACCAGCAAGTCGGGCTGGAACTTGGAGATGAAGCGATTGCACCCCACCTTCTTGACCATGGCCTCGTTGAAGTTGCCGCTCAGGGAGGTGTTGAGGGTGATGAAGAGATCTGCCATGCGCGGATCGCTGCGCACCTCGTGGGTGAGGCGATAGCCGTCCATCTCCGGCATCTCGGCGTCCGTGATCATCAGCATGATCTCGTCGGTCACCTTCTTGCCTCCGTCACACCATCCCTTGAGCAGCTTGAGAGCCTGCAACCCGTCCTGACACTCCATCACCTCCAGCCCGAGCTGGGCCAGCGTCTCGCGCACCTGGTTGCGTGCCGTGCTGGAGTCGTCGACGATGAGCACCTTGCGCCCCTGCATCTGGGGCAGCATCTCCTCGTCCAGCACGTGGGCCGAGATGCGCACGTCATAGGTGATGATCTCGGCCAGCACCTTCTCCACGTCGATGATCTCGACGAGCTGATCGACGCCCCCTTCCGGGACGCGGGTAATGGCGGTCAGGTAGTTGGAGCGGCCCGCCGAGCGCGGCGGCGGCAGTATGTCCTTCCAGGTCATGTTGACGATGTGTGCGACCTGCCCCACCAGGAAGCCCTGGATGGTGCGGTTGTACTCGGTGATGATGAGGTTGGATTCCTGGTCGATGGTCATGGGGCGCATGCCGATGGCACCGCGCAGATTGATGACGGGAATGGAGACACCGCGGATGTTCGCCACGCCGCTGATGTTGTGATGGGCCCCCGGCATCTTGTTGAGATGGGGCAGCTTCACCACCTCCCGCACCTTGAAGACGTTGATCGCAAACAGCTGCTGCCCGCCCAAACGGAACATCAACAGCTCCAGGCGATTCTCACCCACCAGCTGGGTACGTTGATCCACCGAATCCAATATGCTCGCCATATAAAGCCCTTACGTCCGTTTCCCGAGTGCCGCCCCTTCGGGGTGCCACCTGCCAACCAGACTCGCCCTCCCCCGGCCGGGGCAACGCAAGTCCCTATAGAAATAATAAAAAGGATCGAGGAAAGATAGGCTCTTGACCACGGGGCGTGATCCCCGCCCCATCGCCACACCAGGAACGGAAAAACCGATCGCCCACTGCCCGACAACAAGGGTATCGACCAGGAAGGGGCAATGCTGAACCCCGGATCGGGTCTTTGCCAAATCGCGCCCATAAAAAAACCGGCCGCAATGCGGCCGGTCAACAGGGTACAGCAGGCAGTCAGGGAATGACTTAGAAGTTGTACTGCAGGGCTACCGCCACGATGTCGTCGGTAGACTGGTTCAGGCTGTTCTTGCCGGTAGAGCCGACTTCGTCCAGCAGGTTGAGCTTGTAGTCAACATAGGCGTTGAAGTTGTCGGTGAAGTTGTACCAGACGCCCATGGAGACGTATTCGGTCGCGGTGTCATCGATACCGTGAGCGCTGTCCTTCACGTCGGTGCGCAGGTAAGCCAGGGACGGCTTGAGCTTCGGCGTGATGTTGTACTGCACGACGGCTTCGTAACCATCCATCTTCTCGGCATAACCACTCATGGAGCCGGTGTTGACGAAGAGGTGATCTTCACCGTGGGAGTAGGTGGCAGCCATGTAGAGGTCACCGACGGCGTACTTGGCACCCACACCGAACAGCTTGGCGTCGCTGTCGCCACCGAAGCTCACGTTCTCGGCCTGCTCGTCGGTCTTGCCAGCCTGGTTGTAGGCGGCACCCAGGCTCAGGCCCATGTCGAAGTCATAGTTGGCGGACAGGGCATAACCCTCGGAGGAACCCTTCGGAGTCCAGGTGCCGTTCGGGCCGACGCGCTCGCTGCGGCTCTCGTTCTGCGGGTCGTTGTTGCCGGTGAACTGGGCGCCCAGGGTCAGACCCTGCCAGTTGTAGATGTACTGGGCCAGGCCATTGGTACGACCGGTGCCGAACACCTCGGTCCCCTTGCCCAGGCCGTCACCGCCCCACTCAGGCAGCACGTCGGTATAATCGTTCACCGCCTTGGTGAACAGGCCGTCCTGACGACCGTAGCTGAAGGCACCGAAACGATCGTGCTTGATACCGGCGAACGCATAACGCAGCTCGTCATTGTCAGACCCGGAGACCGGCAGGTTGTACTCGGCGAAGCCGAACGCAGTCAGCTCTTCATCAACCTTGGTTTCACCCGCGATGTGCAGACGCAGATAGCTGGCATCGCCTTCGCTGTCGTTGTCATCGGTGCCGTAGTACATACCCTGAGCGCGACCACCGATCTCCAGCTTGGAGCCATTCTGATCGTAAACGGTAGCGGCCTGTGCGCCACCGGCCAGCAGCAGGCTGGAGATGGCCATCGTCAATGCTGTCTTTTTCATTATTAGTTCCTCTGGTGTAAACACTCTCTATCAGACCTGTGCTCGGTCGTTTGATCGGGTTTATGTTCCGATGGCCTAAGGTAGATCCACAAACCTTGATGGGAACTGAAGCGATGTGAGATTAATTATAAAAACGCCAATTTCACCATTTCAGACGACATCAGATGTCGCAGGGCAGCGAAAAACCAGAATTAATCACTATTATTTATGACTTGCCAGAGCCATTCCAGCGACATGGCTGAACAATACAGATGAATATATCAAAGAGGACGCATGAGAGGCTTGTCAGGATGGACAGCGCGCCCTCCCGGAGAGTCAGACAGGTTGCCAGCCTCTCATGATCCTGAGCAGGTCTTTCCAGCTCACGATGCCGACCAGGGCGCCATTCTCCAGCACCGGCAGACAGGAGATGTGCCGCTCCAGCATGATGGCGGCCGCTTCTTTCAGGGTGCAGTTGGGGGAGACGGTGATGGGATGGCGGCTCATGATCTGGTGGGCACGCCGGTTGAGGGTCTCGGTGTCGCGGTTCATTTCGGCATCCGTGTCCAGATAGGGGCTGAGGGCGCGCAGCAGATCCCGGTCCGAGATCACCCCCACCAGCTCCTCTTCCTCAACCACCAGCAGGTGACGAAAGTTCGCCTGTTCGAAGATCTCCTTGATGACGCCCAGCCTGTCGTCCATGGAGACGGTCGCAACCCGGGTCGTCATGATCTCTTTAATCAACATGGTCAGCCTCCTGCCACCAGATGTCTCTGTTATGACACGTTTTTCCGGCCGCAGCCATCCCCCCGCCCCTCAAGTGCAAATTTGTGCCATTTCACGTAAGATCCGCGCCAGATTCTCTCCTTCAATTGAGCCAAGCAGACCCATCCATGATAGTTGCCAGTCAAATCGAACTGATCCGCGGCGGCCGCACGCTGCTGGACAACGCGTCCGCCACCATACATCCCGGCCACAAGGTGGGCCTGGTGGGCAAGAACGGCTGTGGCAAGTCCACCTTCTTTGCGCTGGTGCGGGGCGAGCTGGCCATCGACAATGGCAGCTTCAGCCTGCCCGCCGGCTGGCAGATTGCCGGCGTTGCCCAAGAGACCCCGGCACTGGAGTGCTCCGCCCTCGACTACGTGATCGACGGCGACAAGGAGTTTCGCACCCTGGAGGCCGAGCTGGCCAAAGCCGAGGCGGATGACAACGGTCTGCTGGTGGCCGAGCTGCACGGCAGGCTCGATACCATAGGCGCCTACAGCATTCGCGCCCGCGCCGCCGAGCTGCTGCACGGTCTCGGCTTTGGCGGGGATCAGCTGAGCTCGCCGGTGCGCAGCTTCTCCGGTGGCTGGCGCATGCGCCTGAACCTCGCCCAGGCGCTGCTCTGCCGCTCCGATCTGCTGCTGCTCGATGAACCGACCAACCACCTGGATTTGGACGCCGTCATCTGGCTGGAGAAGTGGCTCAAGAGCTACCAGGGCACGCTCGTGCTGATCTCTCACGACCGGGACTTCCTCGACTCCGTGGTCGGGCGCATCATCCACATCGAGAACGGCAAGCTCAACGAATACACCGGCGGCTATTCCGACTTCGAGCTGCAGCGCGCCGAACAGCTCGCCCAGCAGCAGTCCATGTACGAGAAGCAGCAGCGGGAGATGGCCCACATGCAGTCCTATGTGGACCGTTTCCGTTACAAGGCCTCCAAGGCCCGCCAGGCGCAGAGCCGGTTGAAAGCCATGGAGCGGATGGAGAAGATCCTGCCCGCCCACGCCGATTCCGAGTTCAGCTTCGAGTTTCGCGAGCCCTCGGCCCTGCCGACCCCTCTCATCGCCATGGAGAACCTCAGTGCCGGCTACGGCGACAAGGTGATCCTGGAGAAGATCAAGCTCAACCTGGTGCCGGGCTCGCGCATCGGCCTGCTCGGGCGCAACGGCGCGGGCAAGTCCACCTTCATCAAGATGCTGGCGGGCTCCAATGCGCCGCTATCAGGCAAGCTGGAAGTGAGCGCCGGGGTCAGCATCGGTTACTTCGCCCAGCATCAGCTGGAGACCCTGCGTCTGGATGACTCTCCCCTCGATCACCTGGTGCGCCTCGCCCCGGACAAGACGGAGCAGGAGCTTCGCAACTACCTCGGCAGCTTCGGCTTCCACGGGGACAAGGTGCTGGACAAGGTGGCCCCCTTCTCCGGCGGCGAGAAGGCGCGCCTGGTGCTGGCCCTCATCACCTGGCAGCGCCCCAACCTGCTGCTGCTGGATGAACCGACCAACCATCTGGATCTGGAGATGCGCCACGCCCTGACCATGGCGCTGCAAGGGTTCGAAGGGGCCATGGTGGTGGTCTCCCACGACCGTCACCTGCTGCGCACCACCACGGATGACTTCTATCTGGTCCACGGCGGCCGGGTCGAGCCGTTCGACGGCGACCTCGACGACTACCACAAGTGGCTCGGCGAGCAGGAGAGAGAGGCCAACGCCAAGCCGGCGGACGGCCCCGTCTCTGCCAACTCGGCGGTGGCGCGCAAGGATCAGAAGCGCCTCGAGGCCCAGTTCCGCCAGCAGACCCGGCCGCTTCGCCAGAAGCTCGAGAAGCTCGAGGCTGGCATGGAGAAGCTGCAGGGGAAACTCGCCGACATCGAGCAGCAGCTGGCCGACCCCGCCATCTACGAGGAGAGCGCCAAGCAAAAGCTCTCCGAGCTGCTAAAGTCCCAGGGTCCCCTCAAGGAGGAGCTTGAGGAGATCGAGCTGGAGTGGATGAACCTCTCCGAGGAGCTGGAAACCATGGAGCAAGCCTTCTTTGCGTGACGAACAGATGATGACAAGCGAGCGGATCGGCGCCGACGCGCTGCCCACTCCCCTCGACTTCTGGGTGTGGAGCAGCCAGGTCTATGGCCAGCGCAGCCAGGACTGGCTCCATGTGCAGACCATTGGCGGCAACGTCAACCTGGCCCTGCTGCTGCACTATCTGGACCAGAGCGGGATCCCGGTCGATCTCACCGATCTGCAGCCGGGCCTGGTGCAGACCGAAGCCGTGCTGCTCCCCTGGCGTGCCCTGCGCCAGCAGGCCAAGAGCCGGGTGGCCGACGAGGAGTATCAGGCCATGCTGGCCCACGAACTGGAACTGGAGCGGCTGCAGCAAGGCGTCTTGTTGCAGACCCTGCGCGAACTTTCCCTCTCCCGGGGCAAGAGCCACAACCTGTCAAACTATCTATCGTTACTGGGTGCCCAACAGGGCCCCCTCAGAGATCTCATATGCTGAGCTATCGCCACGCCTTCCACGCCGGCAACCACGCCGACGTGCTGAAACACGCCGTCCAGGCACTGATCATCGAGTCCCTCAAGAAGAAGGAGAAACCTTTCATCGTGCTGGATACCCATGCCGGTGGCGGTCTCTACGATCTGCGCGGCGACTGGTCCCAGAAGAAGGCGGAGTATGCCGACGGCATTGGCCGTCTTTGGAACGAGCGCGCCCAGTGGATGGCCATGGCGCCGTATCTGGGTGTCATCGAGGAGATGAACCAGGGCGGCGATCTGCACTACTACCCGGGCTCCCCCGAGCTCTCCCGCCGCCTCATTCGCGAGCAGGACAAGCTGGCCTTGATGGAGCTGCACAACAACGAGGTGGAGGACCTGCGCGCCAACATGGGGTACGACCCGCGCGTCGCCGTCCACCATCGCGACGGCTTCGAGGGGCTGGTCGCCCTGCTGCCTCCCACCCCGCGCCGCGGCCTGGTGCTCATCGATCCCCCCTATGAGCTGAAAGAAGACTACTTCGCCGTGGTCGATACCCTTAAAAAAGCGCAAAAGCGCTGGGCCACCGGCATCTACGCCCTCTGGTATCCCATCCTCGGCCAGGAGGCGGACAAGTCCCGGGACATGCTCAAGGCGATCAAGCGGGAGAACTTCGGTAACGTCTTGGTCGCCGAGCTGGAAGTGGCCGGCCAGACCAGCGATTGGGGCATGAACGGTTCCGGGATGCTCATCATCAGCCCCCCCTGGATGCTGGATGAGCAGATCGAAGCCTTCTTGAAACCCCTGTGCGCCAAGCTGGCCCAGGGCGCCGGCGCCCAGTACAGGGTGGAGTGGCTGAACCAGGCCGAGGCCTGACCGCTCACCCGTTGCAAAAAACGACAAAGCCCCGCAAGGGGCTTTTCTATGACTGCGGCAGCGGCGGCTGAGGTTGCTCAGCGCCAGGTCTTACGGGCAGATCCCGCCAGAGCGCCAGAATGAGCAACGCCAGCAGGGCGAAGGGCGGTGCCAGGCAGAGCAGCATGCACAGGAAGGTGACAAGCACCGGATGGCGGCTCTTGCGCCGGGCCAGTCGCCAGGCCACGACACCGACGATGATCATCAGCAGCAGGATGAACAGCACATAAATGTTGGCATTGATGGTCATGAAAGCTCCTTTTTCATGGCAAAAAGCACACTCTAACGCTGGTATGGCCCCATACAACCCCCTATTCGGTGGGTGAATGTCGATCGATAGGCTTTTTCTATTTCGCCAATAGATGAGAATAGTTTTCATTTAATGGTTTTCTGGGTGATACTGCCTTCATCGCCAGAGGGAGCCACCACCATGAAAAAGACCATCAGCTTTGCCGCCCTGCACTTCAGTGTCGCCTTCACCGTGGCTTACCTGCTGACCGGTGAACTGCTCACCGCCAGCCTGATCGCCCTGATCGAACCCGCCGTCAACACGGTCGCCTTCTACTTCCACGACCTTGGCTGGCGCAGGTTCAAACCCGAGCACAGCCTGCAGGCCAAGACCAGCAGCTTCGCACTGGTGCACTTCTCTGTGGCCTTCGGCGTCGCCTTCCTGCTGAGTGGCGAGCTGCTCACCGGTGGCGTAATGGCGCTGATCGAACCTTCCATCAACACAGTGGTGTTCTTCTTCCACGAGCGGCTGTGGCGCAGCCGCCAGCAACTGGCGCTGGCCTGATCTTCCTCCCTTCTTCCGGGGCGCCCGGCGTAAAAAGCGCTCGGCGTCCCTGCGCCATTATGTTGTAGAGTGTGCTCTAGTTATGGGGTATTCCCCTTTTGCTGGAGCCTTTCGATGAACAAGATGCTGTTTGCCACCCTCTCTCTCTCGCCGCTACTGGCCACGGCGGCCACTCCCTCCTTCGACTGCACCAAGGCCCACAGCACGGCCGAGCAGCTTGTCTGTCAGGATGCAGGGCTCGCCGCACTGGACAACGAACTGGCGACTCTCTACCCCAAGGCGCTGGCCAACTTCAATGACGAGCAGAAAAAGACGGAGAAGGCGATACAGCGCGGCTGGATCAAGGGACGCAACGAGTGCTGGAAAGAGAGTGACGCACGCCAATGCGTGGAGAAGAGCTACCAGATGCGGATCACCGAGCTGCAGATCAAGGGCGGCCAGTTGATGGTGCCAAGCCCGGTGGACTACCAGTGCGGCAACAAAGTGACCCTTTCGACCTATTTCTACAACGAGGCCAAACTGCCCGCCGCCGTGATCAACCTGAGCGAGGGGAACGACCAGCAGCAGGTACTTACCTATGAAACCCCCAGCGCCAGCGGGGCCAGATATGAAGGGCAAAACCTCACCCTCTGGACCAAGGGAGATGACGCGACACTGGAGCGCTATGGCCAGCCTGCCCTCACCTGCCAGCCATTGGGCAAGGGGGGCAACGAATAGTCCCCTTCCCTTCGTGCAATGAAAAAGCCCCGCAGTTGCGGGGCTTTTTACTATCTGAGCGGAATTACTTCACCGCGATGGCGTCGGCCATGGGGCTCTGGAACTCCTGCTCGGCTTCTGCGAAGCGATCCTGCATGGCCTGGGAGGGGGCCTTGTCCAGCAGGCTGAACACCACGATCGCCACGCCAGCGAACAGGAAGCCCGGGATGATCTCGTACAGACCCAGCCAGCCGAACTGCTTCCAGACGATGACGGTCAGGGCACCGACCAGCATGCCCGCCAGGGCGCCGTTACGGGTCATGCGGGACCAAAGCACGGAGAGCAGCACCACGGGGCCGAAGGCGGCACCGAAGCCGGCCCAGGCGTAGCTCACCAGACCCAGTACCCGGTTTTCCGGGTTCACGGCCACGGCGATGGCGATGAGGGAGATCAGCAGCACCATGGCACGGCCGACCCACACCAGCTCCTTCTGGGAGGCGTTCTTGCGCAGGAAGGGCTTGTAGAGATCCTCGGTGATGGCGCTGGAGCAGACCAGCAGCTGGCAGCTGAGGGTACTCATGACCGCCGCCAGGATGGCGGAGAGCAGAACGCCGGCGACCCAGGGGTTGAACAGGATCTTGGAGAGCTCGATGAAGACCCTCTCGGGGTTGCCGGTCACACCACTCGCCTGCTCGGTGAAGGTGGAGAAGTAGGAGAGGCCGAAGAAGCCGATGGCCACGGCGCCGCCCAGGCACAGCACCATCCAGGTCATGCTGATGCGACGGGCATTGGTCATGGAGTGGTGGGAGTCCGCCGCCATGAAGCGCGCCAGGATGTGAGGCTGACCGAAGTACCCGAGGCCCCAGGCCATCAGGGAGATGATGGCGATGAAGTCCAGGTTCTTGAACATGTCGAGGTTGCTGGCATTCTGCGCCGCCACCTGCACCATGGCGGTGTCGATACCACCCACGGCGATGATGACGAAGACCGGGGTCAGGATCAGGGCGAAGATCATCAGGGTCGCCTGCACGGTATCGGTCCAGCTCACCGCGAGGAAGCCACCGAAGAAGGTGTAGGTGATGGTGGCCGCGGCACCGACCCAGAGGGCGGTGTCATAGCTCATGCCGAAGGTGCTCTCGAACAGGCGGGCACCGGCCACCACGCCGGAGGCGCAGTAGATGGTGAAGAACAGCAGGATCACCAGGGCAGAGAGGATGCGCAGCACCCGGCTCTTGTCCTCGAAGCGGTAGGTGAAGTAGTCCGGCAGGGTCAGTGCGTTGCGGTTCTTCTCGGTATGAACCCGCAGCCGACCGGCGACCCAGCGCCAGTTGAGATAGGCGCCGATGACCAGACCGATGGCGATCCAGCTCTCGGAGATGCCGCCGATGAAGACGGCGCCGGGCAGGCCCATCAGGAGCCAGCCACTCATGTCGGAGGCACCGGCGGAGAGGGCGGTCACCCAGCTCCCCATGCGGCGGCCGCCGAGAATGTAGTCGTCAAAGTTGCGGGTGGCGCGATAGGCGATGAAGCCGATCAGGACCATCCCGAGGATGTACACCAGGAAGGTGATGAGCATGGGGGTGCTAGCTGTCATTCAAAACTCCGTTATGTGACGTCTGTGCCCGTTCTTGTGACGGGCTCTTCCTTAAAAAAACCGGCCTAGAGTAATCAGCGGATCGCCTGATCACAACCACTTTTAACAAATAAAAAACACAAGAAAAACGTTTCACACCTAATCAAGTAACCACTCACTGCCATGAAGGCCGGATTTTATCCCAATACACCAAGGATTTACCCTGATGTTCCCCTTCCCGATGACATAAAAAAGCCCCGGCAGAGGCCGGGGCTCGAGTTCGATGAAAAAACGATCAGCGGTTGATGGCGATGGGCATGCCGCTGCGCTGCTCCAGGGCCTGCTTGACCAGCTGGGAGTCGCTGTCCGCGTGGGCGATGAAGCGGGTCACGGCAGTGGACATGGGCAGCGGTGCCGGCAGGCTGGAGTCGAACTCCTCCTGGCTGCGGGAGAGCGGCTGGTGCACTTCCAGGTAGCGGCGGCCATCCGGCTCGACAGAAGCCTTGATGGGCTGGTTCACAAACTGGACGCGAGTACCGACCGGGACCTGCTTGAACAGGTACTCGATGTCGTC
>ENA-OWLM01000113-OWLM01000113.1-metagenome-genome-assembly--contig:-NODE-113-length-29837-cov-3.571755_pt1 | contig 29837 bp, 26 predicted proteins | sample MGYA00245349_ERZ651102 | MGnify/ENA primary metagenome ERZ651102 (study PRJEB26857, sample SAMEA4031759) | metagenome | biome: human; feature: oral; material: saliva | place: Philippines | collected 2014... | reverse complement strand
TCAGCAGGTATAGGGTGCTGCCCTTGTTGTCCACCAGGCTCACGTCCGCGTCCAGATCTCCCTGCACCGTCAGCAGCGGCGCATTCTCCTGGCTCAGATCCTTCACATAGAGGCGGTTGCCGGAGGTGGAGTTCGCCGCCGAAATGAGCAGGAAGCGGTCATCCTCGGTGACGGTCGCCCCCACGTAGCGATGGTGCTGGGCCTGGATGGCGCCGAACACCAGCCGGTCATCCTCCTGCGCCGTGCCGAGCCGGTGGAAATAGACCTTGTGCTGATCGGTCCTGGCCGACAGCTCGCTGCCATCGGGCTTGTCGTAGCTCGAGTAGAAGAAGCCCTCGTTGCCAAGCCAGCTGATGCCGCTGAACTTCACGTCCTTGAGTGGCGCCTCCAGCGGCTGCTTGCTCTGTACGTCCATCAGGTGGATCTCGCGCCAGTCGCTGCCCGCCAGCGACAAGGAGTAGGCCAGGATGCGGCCATCGCGGGAGAAGCTCAGCTGATCCAGCGCCGTGGTGCCGTCGGGGCTGAGGGTATTGGGATCGAGGAACACCTCCGCCGGCTTTCCCTCCTGCTGACGCCACAGCACGTTCTGGTTCTGCAGGCCGTCGTTCTTGAAGAAGTAGTGGTAGCGCCCCTCGCGAAACGGCGCCCCCTCCTTGGCGTAGTTCCAGGAAGCGGCCAGCTTCTCCCTGATGGCGGCGCGATACGGGATCTGCGCCAGATAACCCTGGGTCACGGCATTCTGGGCCTTGACCCAGGCCTCGGTCTCGGGGCTGCGATCATCCTCCAGCCAGCGATAGGGGTCGGCCACGGCCTGGCCGAAGTAGTGATCCACCTGCTCACCCTGGCGGGTGACGGGGTAGTGAAGGCGCGTATTCCCTGACATGGCATCCTCTTGAGTTGACTGGCCGCTGCACGCACAGAGCAGTGACAGGGCCAGCAGGCTGACAATGGCTCGCATCGAGGCGGCTCCCTGCGGTTTCGGTGAAGCGGGCAGGGTAACAAAGAGTGCCGTATGGCCCAACCCCCCAGCGGGTGACCCGTAACGGGAACATACAGGCACGAACCTCCTGGTCAGTCATCACGCTCTGTGAGCCAGCTCCCCCTGCCCAGAGTCTGTCTGTGCCATCCTCACAGAAACGGCAATGGGAGGAGAAACCCATGTGGATAGAGGCGGAGCCCGTCTACGGCGCCCTGGTGTCCCTGGCCATCGGTCTCATCATCGGGCTGGAGCGGGGCTGGCAGGTGCGCCAGCTGGGGGACAACCAGCGCATCGCCGGGATGCGGACCTACGGTCTTATCGGCCTGCTCGGCGGGGTCTGCGCCCTGCTGCTCCCGACTCTGGGATCCTGGCTGCCCCTGCTCGGCCTGCTGGCGGTGGCGGCAGGCTGCGGCCTCTCGGTCTGGCTGGCCCAGCGCTGGCAGGGGGAGTTCGGCCTCACCAGCTCGGTGGCCATGGTGCTCACCTATTTGCTGGGACTGATGTCGGTGTTGCAGAGCCCGAGCGAGGCGGTGGCCTGCGCCGTGCTGGCGGCGCTCTTGATGGGGCTCAAGGGCAAGATCCAGCAGGGCATGCTGTTTTTGAGCGAGACGGAATTTCACGCCACCCTGCGTTTTCTGCTCATCTCCCTGGTGCTGCTCCCCGTGCTGCCCGATGCGGAGATGGGCCCCCTCGACGCCTTCAACCCCTTCAAGATCTGGCTCATGGTGGTGATCATCGCGGGGATCTCGTTCTGTGGCCACTTCGCGGTGAGGCTGCTCGGCACCCGTGCCGGGCTGGTGCTCACCAGCATGCTGGCGGGGCTCGCCTCCTCCACCGCTCTCACCCTGCAGTTTGCCCGCCTCAACAAGGAGCAGGGCGGGTTGGAGCGGCTGCTCGCTACCGGCATCCTGCTGGCGGGAGCCACCATGTGGCTGCGGCTGCTGATGCTGGTGCTGCTGATCCATAGCGAGCTGGCGATGCGTCTGGCCGTCCCCCTGCTGCTGCTGGCGGCCATCGTCTATGGCTTCGCCTTCTGGTTCTGGCGCCAGCGGGAAGAGCTCGCCGACAACCCGGTGCAGCCAGAAACCCGCAACCCGCTCGATCTCGCCACCGCCATCAAGTTCGGCCTGCTGCTGGCCCTCATCGGCTTCATGGCCACCCTGCTGCAGAGCAAGGTGGGCAACTCCGGGGTCTATCTGCTGGCACTGGTCTCCGGCATCACGGACGTGGACGCCATCACCCTCTCCCTCTCCCAGCTCGCCCAGAAGGAGCTGGCTCTGGAGGTGGCGGCCAGGGGCATACTGCTCGCCGGCCTGGTCAACTCCCTGGTCAAGGGGATGCTGGCACTGGTGATCGGTGGACGCAGGCTGGGTCTGCGGGTGCTGCTGCCCTACCTCCTCTCCGTCCTGCTGATCCTGCCTCTGGTCTGGCCGACGGGATGACGAGGATCACCTCCCCGGGATGGCGGACTGACGCCCCTCCCCCTTGTCACGTATACTGCCTCTTCTTGCAGCATGAGGAGGTAGCAATGGCAAGCGATTGGGACAAGATTCTGGCGGGTGGCCCCCTCACCCAGACCGAGGAGATAGCGAACGACAGGATCCGCGGCCAGGCGCTGCTGGCCGAGCTCAATGCCTCCCCGTCCGGCGATCACCCCCTGCGCCAGCGCCTCTGCGCCGAGCTGTTCGGCCACTGCCCGGACTCGTGCTGGATCAGTACCCCCTTCACCTGCGAATTTGGCCGCAACATCCACCTCGGCGAGAAGACCTTCTTCAACTTCAACGTCACCATTCTCGACGTGGGCGAAGTGCACATCGGCAGCCATGTGCTGCTGGCCCCAAACGTGCAGATCTACACCGCCACCCACAGCCTGGATCACCGGGAGCGCCGCAACTGGACCGCCTACAACAAGCCGGTGCGCATCGGCGATGACTGCTGGATCGGCGGCGGCGCCATCATCTGCCCCGGCGTCACCATAGGGCCGCGCACCATCATAGGCGCCGGGGCCGTAGTGACCCGTGACATACCGGCAGACTCCGTCGCCGTCGGCAACCCGGCTCGCGTGATCCGCACGTTAAATTCGGACGAGCCCCGGGATCCGGAGTGGCTGTCATGATGGTGCTGGCCCTGCTGCCCCTGGGGTGGGCCGGCTGGCTCGGGGTGCACGATGCGAACTGGTGGCCGCTGGCCCTGATCCTGCTGATGAGCCTGCTGACCCTGGCCACCTACGCCTGGGACAAGCGCCAGGCCATTCGTGGCGGCTGGCGCGTGCCCGAGACGCGTCTGCACCTGCTGGAGCTGTGCGGCGGCTGGCCCGGCGCCCTGGTGCCCCGCCAGTGGCTGCGCCACAAGACCCAGAAGGGGAGCTACCGCCTGCGGTTCTGGGCCATTGTCTGGGGGCAATTACTGCTGCTCGGGCTCTGGCTAGGCCGCCCGCTCTGGCAGGGGATCTGAACCACCAAGGCGGGCATTGCCGCCCATGGCCGGGTATGAGAAAACGGAAGACAGGGAGCTGACCTCTCCCGTTCAGGCACAGACAAGGAGTCACCCATGACCATGTGGACAGGTATCGTCCTGATCGTCTTTATCAGCGTGTTTTTCGGCTATCTCGGCAAGCGTGCCCGCTACCAGATGGGGGACGCCCGCATCACCGACCGCCTCGGCAAGCAGGATATGATCATCAGGGAGTTGCAGGAGCGGGTCGCCAATCTGGAGGCCATCATGATCGAGGAGGAGAAGCGCAGACCCTTCCGGGAGCTGTGAGACAGAGCCCGGCGGTACGGCAAACGAGACGGCAACCCGGGTTGCCATTTCTGTTGGACTGCCCCTGCGCCGCCCCCGGGATTCACGTCGTCGGAGGCAGCCCGGCTCCCGCCATGGCACTCGCCAGCGCCTCCCCACCCCGCTCGCGCACCCCGTCGATGGCCCCCTGCCGGTCGGCCTCTTCCTTGTTCTGGCTCAGCTTGAACTTGCCCACCAGACGGTCGATCTCGATTTCGATGCCGACGACCGCCTGCACCATGGCCTCGATATAGTCTCGCGGCGCGTCCGCCATCTTCCAGGGTGCCGGCTCGGCAGCCTCCTGGGTGCGGGTCAGGGTGGCGAGCAGGCGGCGCACGAAGCGTGCATCGTCCCGCACCCGGATACGGCCGTGGGCGTGCACCACCGCATAGTTCCAGGTCGGCACCTGCTTGTGGTGCGCCTGCTTGCTCGGGTACCAGTTCGGTGAGACATAGCCGTCGGCGGCCCTGAAGATCACCAGCACCTCGTCGCCGTCCTTCACCTCCTGCCAGAGCGGGTTGTTGCGGGCCACATGGGCACGCAAGACTCCTTGCTCCCCCTCCCCGGCATCAAACTCGAACGGCAGGTGGTTGGCATCCAGCCCCAGCGCGCCATGGGTGATCAGGGCGCCCAGGGGGTGCGCCTGCATCAGCTGATGCAGCGCCTCGGGATCGGTGACAGCGAAATGGGGTGGCAGGTACATGCGGACTCCTTGTCCTGAGGACGACGTGAGGGGGCGTCCAGGCGCCCCGTGATAGGCCCATTCTCACCCGTTACGGGGAGACTGACGAGCAGACAACACAAAATAAAAAAGAGGGCCTGGGCCCTCTCTTGTCATCCATGCCGACCTCAGCCGCGCTTGGCCAGCCAGGCCTCGGCGGCGGTGAGGGCTGCCTCTATCTGCTCGCGGGCGACGCCGCCCTTGGCGACCCGCTTGGCCAGGGTCGCCTCCAGCTCCAGGTTCGGGTAGACATCCTCCCCCACCACGGGGCTGAAGCGCTGGAACTCGGGGAGGGAGAGCTCCTCCAGGGGTTTCTTCACGCCGATCGCGTAGACCACGGTTTCGCCGACGATGTGGTGCGCCTCGCGGAACGGAATACCCTTGGCCACCAGGTAGTCCGCCAGCTCGGTGGCGTTGGCATAGCCGCCCTGGGCGGCGGTCTTGGTGCGCTCGCCATTGACCTTCAGATCGATCAGCACCAGGGCCGCCATGTCGAGACAATCGTGCCAGGTATCCAGGGCGTCAAACAGCCCCTCCTTGTCTTCCTGCATGTCCTTGTTGTAGGCCAGGGGCAGCGCCTTGAGGCTCATCAGCATGCCCATCTGGGCGCCGACCACCCGGCCGGTCTTGCCACGAATGAGCTCCAGCGCGTCCGGGTTCTTCTTCTGGGGCATCAGGGAGGAACCTGAGGTCACCGCATCGGAGAGCTCCACAAAGCCCGCCTCCCCGGTGTTGTAGAAAATGAGATCTTCGGCAAACCGCGACAGGTGAGCCATGGAGAGGGACGCCACGTGCATCAGCTCCACCACGTGATCCCGATCGGAGACCGAGTCCAGGCTGTTGCGGGTCGCGCCGGCAAAGCCCATGTCGAGCGCCAAGGCTTCGCGGTCGATGGCATAGGCGGTGCCCGCCAGGGCGCCGCAGCCGAGCGGGCTGGTGTCGAGGCGCTTGAGGGCATCCTGCAGACGGGAGTAGTCCCGCTCCAGCATCTCCACATAGGCGAGTGCCCAGTGGGCATAGGTGACAGGCTGGGCGCGCTGCAGATGGGTGTAGCCCGGCAGCACGGCGGCCTGGTTGGCACGGGCGGAGGCGACCAGCCCCTGTTGCAGGGCAGTGATGGAACCGAGCAGCAGCTCACCCTGGGCCTTGCACCAGAGTTTGAGGTCGGTGGCGACCTGATCGTTGCGCGAGCGGCCGGTGTGCAGCTTCTTGCCGAGCGCCCCGACGGCGTCGATCAGCTTCCCTTCGACCCAGGAGTGGATGTCTTCGGCGTCCGAGCTCAGGATCTGCTGGGGATCCTGCTGCACGGAGGCGAGCAGTACCTCCATCGCCTGCTGCAACTTGCCCTGTTCACCCTCGGTCAACACGCCCACCTTGACCAGCGCTTTGGCCCAGGCCATGGAGCCCTGAATATCCTGCTCCGCCAGACGGTAGTCGAACCGCAGTGAATCGTTGAACTGCTTGAACCGGCTATCGGCTCCCTGACTGAAGCGTCCACCCCAAAGTGCCATACTGCTCTCCTTGAATGCGTTGTCGGCGGCGCCTTGCGCCGTCGAACTTGAAATCTTGCCTTGTTTTCCTGCGAGCCTGTTATCTCACAGAAGCGGCCGAGGCGCAGCCGCTCTTGTCACACCCGATGAGGATGGCAGAGGGGCTCTCTGCCTGTAAAAGAGGGGGCCATGCCCCCTCGAATCAACGGGTTATAGCGCTTGCTTAACCGTGGGTATGATCGCCACCGATGGCCTGATGCTGCTCCTTCATGGCGCGGATCCGGCTGGCCAGGGTGTAGAGACGGATGAAGCCTTCAGCGTGGCTCTGGTCGTACACCTCGTCGGCGCCGAAGGTGGCGAAGTCTTCGGAGTAGAGGCTGTTCGGTGACTTCTTCTGCACCGCGGTGACCTGACCCTTGTACATCTTCAGGATCACCTCGCCGTCCAGGTCCTCGGCGATGGCGTTGGCGGAGGCGACAATGGCCTTGCACAGGGGGGTGAACCAGCGACCGTCATACACCAGGTGGGAGAACTCGGCACCCAGCTTTTCCCGCCAGGCGCGGGTCGGTCTGTCCAGCACCAGCTCTTCCACGGCGCGCAGTGCGGCAACCATGACGGTACCACCCGGGGTCTCGTAGCAGCCGCGGGACTTCATGCCCACCATCCGGTTCTCGGTGATGTCGATGCGGCCCACGCCGTGTTTGCCGGCACGCTCGTTCAGGGTGGTCAGGATCTGGTGCGGGCTGAGCGGCTGGTCATCCACGGCGACCACTTCGCCCTTGGCCACGGTCAGCTTGACGTATTCCGGCTCGTTCGGTGCCTGCTCGGCGGAAACGGTCCACTGCCACACGGCTTCGGACGGTTCGTTCCAGGTGCTCTCCAGCTCGCCACCCTCGGTGGAGATGTGCCAGGCGTTGGCGTCGCGGCTGTAGATCTTCTTCAGGGTCGCCTTGCAGGGGATGTTGCGGGCTTCCAGGTAGGCCAGCAGATCTTCCCGGGAGCGCATGTCCCAGATCCGCCAGGGGGCGATGACTTTCAGCTGGGGGGCCAGGGCGGCCACCGCGCCTTCGAACCGCACCTGGTCGTTGCCCTTGCCGGTGCAACCGTGGGAGATGGCATCGGCCCCTTCCGCCAGCGCCGCCTCGACCATCGCCTTGGCGATCACCGGACGGGCCATGGAGGTCCCCAGCAGGTAGGTGCCCTCATAGACGGCGCCTGTCTTCAGGGTCGGGTAGACGTACTCTTTGACGAACTCTTCCCGCAGATCCTTGACGATGCACTTGACCGCGCCGGAGGCGATGGCCTTCTGCTCGATCCCTTCCAGATCGTCACGCTCCTGGCCCACATCGGCGACGAAGGCGATGATCTCTGCGTCATAGTGCTCCTTCAGCCAGGGAATGATGGCCGAGGTATCCAGTCCGCCCGAGTAAGCCAGTACGATCTTGTTGATTCCGCTCATTTACTTCTCTCCGTGATGATTCGATAAAAGGTTGTGATTCTGGGTCGGTTGCCGCGTTACTTGTGCCCGAACAGGGTCAACAGCACGGCATTCTGGATATGCATCCGGTTTTCTGCCTCATCCATGATGAGGGAGGCTGGGCCGTCCATGACCTCCGAGGTGATCTCCAGTTCCCGGTGCGCCGGCTGGCAATGCAGCACGTGCTGGATGCCGGTCCGATCGAGCAGGGCCTGGTTGATCTGGTAAGGCATAAAGATATCTTTTACCTGCTCCATTGGTGTGTTGTCACCCATGGAAACCCAGGTATCGGTATACACCACGTCAAAGCCTTCGATGTCCGCCACGTCGTCGCTGATGTGGATGGTGGCGCCGGATTGAGCCGCCAGCGCCTGGGCCTGCAGGAAGATCTGGGTGTCCGGGCCGTGGCCTTTCGGGCAGATCAGAGTCACGTCTGTGCCAAGCGTCGCCCCCAAGAGCAGCAATGAGTGGCTGACGTTGTTGCCATCACCCAGATACGCCAGCTTCACCTTGGACAGATCCGCGTAGTGCTCGCTGATGGTCATGAAGTCCGCCAGCCCCTGGCAGGGGTGGTAGAGGTTGCACAGGCTGTTCACCACCGGCACGGTGCCGTGTTCGGCCAGCTCGACCAGGGTCTGGTGGTCGAACACCCGGGCGACGATGGCGTCGCACCAGCGGGACAGGTTGCTGGCGAAGTCCTTCACCGATTCCCGCTTGCCGAGCGCCCCGTTCTGCTGATCCAGATAGACGCTGTGGCCGCCCAGTTTGGCGATGCCGATGTCGAAGGTGACCCGGGTGCGCAGGGAGGGTTTCTCGAACAGGGTGACCACACTCTTGCCCGCCAGGGCCTGGCTGTATTTCTTCGGATCGGCCTTGACCGATTTGCCCAGGGCGATCAGCGCCTCGATCTGGGCCTTGCTCAAGTCGCTGTCTTTCAGAAGATGTTGCATCGGATGTTCCTTGTTCCGGTGGAGATCAGAGAGAGACCTGGGTGCCAACCGCACCGCCGGCCAGCAGTTTGAGCAGCTGATCCGGGTAGCGCCAGCTGGCGACACACACCGGCTTGCCCAGGGTCTCGGCGGCATGCAGGGCCGCCTTCACCTTGACCGCCATGCCATCGCTAATCACACCCTTCTCCATCAGATCCAGGGCGGTCTGCTTGTCCAGCTGCGGTACCAGCTTGCCCTTGCCATCCAGGATGCCGCTCACATCGGACAGCATCACCAGATCCGCGCCCAGCGCCTCGGCGATGGCGGTGGCCGCCTGATCCGCGTTGACGTTCATCAGCTGACCTTCGGCAGTGATACCGATGGAGCTCACCACAGGCAGCAGGCCCTGGCCCAGGATGCCGGCCACCAGCGCCGGGTTGCCCGGCTTGCAGTCACCGACCGCGCCGAGCTCCGGATCGAGCTGGGTCACCTGACACAGACCGCCGTCGGCGAGGCAGAGCCCCACCGCCGGAATGCCGGTGGCGATGGCCTTGGCCATCATCATCTTGTTCGCGGTCCCCGCCAGGGCACCGGCAATCACGGGGATCTGCTCGAACGGGGTCACCCGCAGGCCGTGCTTCTTGGTGGAGGTCATCCCCAGCCCCTTGAGCAGGTCATCCACCAGGCAGCCACCGCCGTGCACCAGCACCAGGGGACGGTGTTGTTCGTCCAGGAAGGTTTTCAGGGTGGCGAACAGGGCGGTCAGGGCCTCGTCGTTCTCGATCAGGGCACCACCCAACTTGATTACCAGCGTCTGCTTTTCCATCTTCTCGATCCTTTCCTAAAGCGTTAAATCAGGCCGGTGGCCGGTTCAAAACCAAATTTGATATTTATGCACTGCATCGCCTGGGAGGCCGCGCCCTTGAGCAGGTTGTCGATGGCGGAGACCACCACCAGCATGTTGCCCTGCTGCTGCCAGGCAAGGTCGCAGTAAGGGGTGTTCGCCACGCCGCGGATGGAGGGCATCTGGCCGGTGAGGCGCACCAGGGGCTTGCCTTCGTAGGCCTTGAGATAGGCCTGGTCTACCTGGGTCTGCGTCACGCCGTCCGCCAGCTGCACATAGATGGTGGCCAGGATGCCCCGCACATAGTTGCCAAGGTGGGGCTGGAACAGCACCTGCTTGCCGAGGTGGTGGCTGATCTCCGGCTGGTGTCTGTGATTGAAGGGGCCGTAGGGGTTCAGGCTCACCTCGCAGAAGCTGGTATTGATGGCCGCCTTGCGGCCGGCCCCGGAGACGCCGGAGACCGCGTTGATGATGGGCTGCCACCCTTCGGCAATCAGGCCCGCCTGCTGCAGCGGCTTGAGGGCGCACAGGGAGGCGGTCGGGTAGCATCCCGGCACCGCGATCAGCTGGGCGGCCTGGATGGCCTCGGCGTTCCATTCGGCCAGGCCGTAGGCGGCCTGCTCCAGCCACTGCTCGCTGTCGTGGGTGAAGCCGTAGAAGGAGGAGTAGAACCCTTGATCCTTGACCCGGAAGGCGCCGGAGAGATCGAACACCGGCAGCCCCTTGGCCAGGAACTTGGGTGCGAGCTCGGCACTCACCTCGTGGGCGGTGGCCAGCAGCACCAGATCGGCCTGGGTCAGGATCCGGGTCATGCCGTCTTCGTCCAGGGGCAGCAGCGGCTGATCCAGCTCACCAACCCACTGGGGATGCAGGGAAGAGAAACGCTTGTGGGCATCCTGGCTGCCGGCGGAGACATAGAGGCCGAACAACTTGAGTTGTGGATGGTTCTGGACCAGTGCGGCCAGTTCGGCCCCCGCGTAGCCACTGGCACCGACGATAACGGTATTGAGCATGTTTGAGTATTCCAAGTCTGGGTTCGAAATTCGCAGCGTGGTGCCGCGGTGCAAGGGGTCGGCTATCGCCCCTTCGATGCAACGAGTGCGGAGGGGCAATTCAGGCGGATGTGCGTCGTCGGTTACAGATCAGGTGACAGAACATTAACTTTCCCTTACAACTAGAGGCCTTGTCGATGAGCACTCGAACAGAATATTCATGCACTCACTTTGCATTTGTATTTTCTAACAGAAAGATTCCGGGGACGCAAGGAGGAGCTGATGGCCAATCTGGATTTTTTTTCACTTTATAAGAATATTATTGCGATTCCCTCGATCAGCAGCACGGATCCCCGCTGGGATCAGAGCAACGAGGCGGTGATCCGGCTGCTGGCCGACTGGTTCGGCCAGCTGGGCTTCCACTGCGAGGTGACGGCGCTGCCGGATCTGCCGGGCAAGTTCAACCTGGTGGCGACCTATGGCCAGGGCGAGGGGGGGCTGCTGCTGGCGGGCCACACCGATACGGTGCCGTTCGATGAGGGCGCCTGGAACAAGGATCCCTTCAAGGTGACCGAGGAGGGGGATCGCCTGTACGGCCTCGGCACCATCGACATGAAGGGCTTCTTCGCCTTCATCGTGGAGGCGCTCAAAGAGATCGATCTCACCACTCTCAACAAGCCGCTGCGCATCCTGGCGACCGCCGACGAGGAAACCACCATGGCCGGGGCCCGCGCCATCGCGGCCGCCGCCGAGCTCAAGCCCGACTACGCGGTGATCGGCGAACCCACCGGGCTGGTGCCCGTGGTGGCCCACAAGGGGCACATGTCCGAGGCCATCCGCATCACGGGCCGAAGCGGCCACAGCTCGGATCCCGCCAACGGCGTCAACGCCATGGAGATCATGCACAAGGCCATGGGCCAGGTGCTCAAGCTCCAGCAGGATCTGAAGGAGAAGTACGCGGATCACAGATTCGCCGTGCCCCAGCCCACCCTGAACCTCGGCTACATCCAGGGGGGCGACAGCCCGAACCGCATCTGCGGCTGCTGCGAGCTGCACATCGACATGAGACCCACTCCCCAGGTAGGGCCGGACGAGTTGATGGGCATGCTCAAAGAAGCGCTCTCCCCCATCGAGATCCACCAGCCCGGCTGCCTGCACCTGCAGCACCTGCACGAGCCCATCCCGGCCTATGCCTGCGCGGACGACTCGGATCTGGTGCGCGAGGCCGAGCAGGCGAGCGGCAAGGCCGCACAATCCGTGAACTATTGCACCGAGGCCCCCTTTATCCAGCAGTTGGGATGCCAGACAATAGTGCTGGGCCCTGGCCACATCGCCCAGGCCCACCAGCCCGATGAATACCTGGATCTGTCGTTTGTCAAACCGACCACGGCGGTGCTGCAGCACCTGATCCGGCGCTTCTGCCTCTGACCAGGGGGAATGTAAGTAAGTTACATAACAAGCCGTCCCCGGAGAGGTGAGGGAAATACATCTTCTGAATCGGCTTGTTATTTGACCTTGCGCAGACAATCTGGGTAGATTGTCCCCCTAAGATGACGGAGCATATGTTGTAATCGCACAACAATAAGTGAGGTCGCCTCCCGTCCCCGGAAGGTCAGGAGGCACCAACAAAATAAGGATGTGGAATGAACGAAAAGTACGCTGCACTACGGGCCAACGTAGGCATGTTGGGCCAACTGCTGGGTAAATCCATCAAGGACCATCAGGGGCAACCCTTCCTCGACAAGATTGAGACCATTCGTCAACTGGCCAAGTCCTCCCGCAAGGGGAACGAGGCGGACAGAGAGCGCCTGCTCGAGACCCTGCGCACCCTCTCCGACGACGAGTTGCTGCCCGTGGCCCGCGCCTTCAGCCAGTTCCTCAACCTTGCCAACGTGGCGGAGCAGTTCCACACCATCTCCCGCCGCTGCGAAGAGCAGGTCTGCACCCCGGATCCGCTTGAGCAGATGTTCGCCAAGCTGAAGTCTTCGAACCTCTCCCAGGAAGCCATCATCCAGGCCGTGCGTGAGCTGGACATCGATCTGGTGCTGACCGCCCACCCCACAGAGGTGACCCGTCGCACCCTGATCCACAAGCACGTGCAGCTCAACGACTGCCTCGAGGCGCTGGAGCTCTCCGATCTGCTGCCTCGCGAGCGGGACAAGATCCTCAATCGCATCGAGCAACTGGTCAACCAGGCCTGGCACACCAACGAGATCCGCGAACAGCGCCCGACCCCGGTGGACGAGGCCAAGTGGGGCTTCGCCGTGGTGGAAAACAGCCTGTGGCCGGCCATCCCCGAATTCATGCGCAACCTGGACGAGCGTCTGCAACACCATCTGGGTGTGCGTCTGCCCCTGGACGCCGCGCCGGTCAAGTTCACCTCCTGGATGGGCGGTGACCGCGACGGCAACCCCTTCGTCACCGCCAAGGTGACCGCCGAGGTGCTGGAGCTGGGCCGCTGGATGGCGGTGAGCCTGTTCTACAAGGACATCAAGGAGCTCACCTCCGAGCTCTCCATGGCCGACTGTACCGAGGCCGTGCGCGCCCGTGTCGGCGACAATCCCGAGCCCTACCGTGCCCTGGTGCGCGAGCTGCGCGAACAGCTGCGCGAGACCCAGGAATTCCTGACTGCCAAGGTGCAGGGCCAGGCGAGCGAGAGCCGGGATCTGGTCAAGAGCACCGCCCAGCTGCGCGAGCCGCTGGAGCTCTGCTACCACTCCCTGCACGCCTGCGGCATGGGCAACATCGCCGACGGCATGCTGCTGGACGTGCTGCGCAAGCTGGCCTGCTTCGGCATCCACCTGGTCAAGCTGGACATCCGTCAGGATGGCGAGCGCCACGGCCAGGTCTTCTCCGAGCTGACCCGCTACCTCGGCGTGGGCGACTACGCCGAGTGGAGCGAGGAGGACAAGCAGGCCTTCCTGCTGCGCGAGCTGAACTCCCGCCGCCCCCTCATCCCGACCGACTGGGAGCCGAGCGACGAGACCCGCGAGACCATCGACACCTGCCGGGTGATCGCCGGTCACGACCCCGATGCGTTCGGCATCTACATCATCTCCATGGCCGGCGCGCCGTCCGACGTGCTGGCGGTACAGCTGTTGCTGAAGGAAGCCGGCTGCAAGTTCCGCATGCCGGTCGCCCCGCTGTTCGAGACCCAGGAAGACCTGATGGCGGGCACCGCCGTGATGGAGCGCCTGCTGTCGGTGGACTGGTATCGCGGCTACATCCAGGGCCGTCAGTACGTGATGATCGGCTACTCCGACTCCGCCAAGGATGCAGGCATGATGGCCGCCGGCTGGGCCCAGTATGCCGCCATGGAGTCCTTGGTGGCGCTGGCTGAGGCCAACAATATCCGCCTCACCCTGTTCCATGGCCGTGGCGGTACCGTGGGTCGTGGTGGCGCCCCCGCCCACCAGGCGATCCTGTCCCAACCGCCGGGATCCCTGCGCGGCGGTCTGCGGGTCACCGAACAAGGGGAGATGATCCGCTTCAAGTTCGGCCTGCCGAAAGTGGCCATCCAGAGCCTGAACCTCTACACCAGCGCCGTGCTGGAGGGGAACCTGCTGCCGCCGCCCAAGCCGAAAGAGAGCTGGCGCGCCGTGATGGAGCAGCTGGCCGCCGTCTCCTGCGATCACTATCGCAGCATAGTGCGCGGTCACCCGGACTTCGTGCCCTACTTCCGCGCCGCCACCCCGGAGATGGAGCTCGGCAAGCTGCCGCTCGGCTCCCGTCCCGCCAAGCGCAAGCCCAACGGCGGTGTCGAGAGCCTGCGCGCCATCCCGTGGATCTTTGCCTGGACCCAGAACCGGCTGATGCTGCCGGCCTGGCTCGGCGCCCACAAGGGGCTGCAGCAGGCCATCGATGACGGCCAGAAGGCGGTGCTGGACGAGATGAGCCGCCAGTGGCCCTTCTTCCGCACCCGTCTGGAGATGCTGGAGATGGTGTTCCTCAAGGCCGACCTCTGGCTCGCCGAGTACTACGACACCCGTCTGGTGCAGGAAGAGCTGTGGGGCCTGGGCAAGCAGCTGCGTCAGGAGCTTTCCGACTCCATCCAGGTGGTGCTGAAACTGCGCCCTCAGGGCGACCTGCTGGACGATCAGCCTTGGATCAAGGAGTCCATCAAGCTGCGCAACCCCTACACAGACCCGCTCAACGTGCTGCAGGCCGAGCTGCTCAACCGCTCGCGCAACCACCCGGAGACCCTGCATCCCGAGCTGGATCAGGCCCTGATGGTCACCATCGCCGGCATCGCGGCAGGCATGCGCAACACCGGCTGACAGGCGGGCTATCCAGCCTCCTTCCAGCCAAAGGGCGCCCGCAAGGCGCCCTTTTTATATCGTCATGCAGTGCCCTTGCCCGTCCGGGGCGCGACCAGGGCGCGATACATTCCCCTCATATCCCCCGAAAAGGTGACCACCAGGGCGCAAAAAGAACTCAATTGAAAACCAAAATAATATCGCCATGTCACAGTGATATTCAGTCTCGAATTAAGCCTTGTCAGCCTTCTTCGGGCTGGGATACTCTCGTCACTTGGCAGGGGCGATGATGAGAACTTTGCATGTTGAAGTCTGTTGCTGGCAATCAACGCATTTATTTGGGCAGTTTTATTTCATTGCTTTTATTTTTGCTTGCCGGCCATTATTCCACCCTGGCGTTTCAGAAAAACAAGCAACTCGCTTTCTCAAAAAGCATATTAATAAAATCGGATGAGGTCACGTTACAACTTGCAACCTCATTGCGTGACGTCAACCAGGCCGGCCTCATTGAATGCGACAAACCCTCCATAGATAAAATCAGAATCATCGCCTCCAATTATCCTTACGTTGATGATATCGGCCTCGCTGAGGGTGACAAGCTGATATGTACTGCCAACTGGGGGATCCTGGATAAACAAGCTCGGCTTCCCCGCCATGACTTCATCACGGCCTCCGGATTCGAAGTTTATCTCAAGCCTCGCGATCTCTTCCCCTCCCGGCTCATCAGAAATATGACTCGCCTCGGCAACGTCGTGGCGTTTTCTTCCCGTCTGAGAGCGGAACAGATATACAAGGACACCACTGACTTTTCATATGAGCTCGTCACCAGGAACGGGGAGCACAAGTTCATCTCGTCGGCAGGCTCCCCCACTGCAAGCACTCCTCTTTCAACCTTGTCGACCCGGCTGTGCAGCGACGCCTTCGACTACTGCATCGTGACCTACAATGACAGGGCAGGCATACTCGCCTATCACCCGCTGCTGATCACCTTGTATTGCATCATCGCAATCTGTTTCGGTGGGCTCATCGCCTTCTCGGTTACCAGCTATCAAGAGGAGAAGCGATCTCTCGAGTTTCGTTTGATACGTGCGATAAAAAGAGAAGAGCTCTACCTTGAATATCAACCCGTGGTGCATGCCGTGCAGCATCATATTGTCGGAGTGGAAGCGCTGCTGCGCTGGAAGGATGAGTTATATGGGCAGGTATCCCCCGAACTGTTCATTCCCATCGCCACCAAGCTCGCACTATATAAAAACATCTCCTTCTTTATTGCACATCGTGCCCTGGATGATTTGCAGCACCTGCTCAAGCAAGATAACAGCCTGATGATTTCATTGAATGTCAGCAACTATGAAATCAACAAACCGGAATATCTAGACTACCTGCACAAGCAAGTCATCCTGCACGATATAAAGCCTCATCAGATCAAGCTTGAAATAACGGAGAGGATCAACGAGTACCATCAAAAAATATCGGCGTTCGCCGCCGACGCGCGCAAGAAGGGATTCAAGGTATCACTGGATGACTTTGGTACGGGCGCATCCAACATTGTCTGGCTGACATCCATCGATTTCGACGAGATAAAACTGGACAAGATATTTATCCATGGCCTGCATGAAGAGCTGAAGAGGGATCTCTTCATCTCCATGCTCAACGGCATCGCCAAGCTGAACAAGCAGCTCGTCTTCGAGGGGGTGGAGAGCCCGCATGAACTGAGATTGATCGAGTCGTTCGACAAGCACGCCTTCATCCAAGGCTGGTTGTTCTACAAGGCCCTGCCGGCCGCGAGGCTGACCCACATCATCACAGAGAAAAGAGCGTCCTCCCCGACCGCCCTTGCTGCCACATCGGATAGCACGCACCACGGGGCTGCAACAGGTTAGGGCTCGAGCTCATGAGCTAGCCGCCCCTCAAACCAAGGGCGCCTTGATGGCGCCCTTCTTGTTTCCAGAGTCAGGCCGCCTAGGCAACCCGGTTGCGCCCCCGGCGCTTGGCCTCGTAGAGGCGCTGGTCCACGCACTGCAGCCAGTCATCCATGCGACGATAGCCCATCTGATAGGAGGTGAGCCCCACGCTGATGGTGACGGTGATCGCCTGCTGCTGGTAGACGAAGTGGTGACGCTCCACCAACTGGCGGGTGCGTTCCATGATGGCATGGGCCTCCTCCAGGCCCACCCCCCGCAGCAACATGATGAACTCCTCCCCACCAAAGCGTGCCACCAGATCCTTGCTGCGCACCGCCTGCATCAGCAGGCTGGCCAGCTCTTCCAGCACCGCATCCCCGGCGAGGTGACCATGCTCGTCGTTGATCTGCTTGAAGAAGTCGATGTCTATCAGCGCCAGACAGCAGGCCTCTCCCCCGGCCGGATGGCGCTGGATGTGCTCCAGTACCACGTTGGCCTGGCTGAAGAAGCTACTGCGGTTGGGCAGCTTGGTAAGAAAGTCGTGCTCGGCGTTGAAGCGCAGTACCCGCTCCATGCGACTGCGTTCATCCTCCAGGTTGCGGGCATGGATCAGGGTCCCCAGTGCCGTGGTCAGCGGCTCGAGCAGGGCCACCAGCGCATCGTCGAAGCCACCGGGGCGGTTGGCCAGGGCTATCATGCCGATGGCCTCCCCCTTGTGGCGGATGGGAATGCCGAGGAAGCTGTCCAGATGGGGATGACCGCGAGGGGAGACACCGCGGCTCGCCGGGTGGCTCGGCAGATCGTTGCAGCACACCAGGATATTGTGGGTGACCACGTGACCGAACAGGTTGTCGAGCTTGCTGAAGATAAGGCCGCCCCGGTTCTGGCGCTGCTGTTCGTACCAGGCATGGGTCTGCTCGTCCCAGGAGACGTTGGAGATGGAGGGAACGTAGAGGCTGGGGTTCCCCTCCTCGTACTGAAGGATGCCGATGAAGCCATAGGTGCTCTGGCTGACGCTCAACAGCCGCTCAAAGACGGTGTCGCAGGCGGATGCGAGGTTGCGGTCGAGCAGAAAGCTCTGGTGGGCGGCCACGACGATGTCGAACAGCCGGCTCTGCAGCTCGACCCGCTGCTTGGCCAGTACCCCGGAGGTGATGTCGTGAGCCAGCTTGATCACCCCGAGCAGGGTTCCCTTCTCGTCAGTGATGGGCATATAGGTCGCATGGATCCAGAGCGTGCCGCCCTCTCGCGTGATCCGGCGAAATTCCCCCGAGTGGATTTCGCCGTTCAGCACCCTCTGCCAGAAGAGGGCATGCTCGACGTGCTGCTCCCGTGGCAACAACAGCAGGTGGGATTGACCGACCAGCGCCTCGGGTTCGTACCCGAGCATGTTGCAGAAGAGTGGATTGACCGACACGATATGCGCATCGAGATCGAACTCGACCATACCGTAGGCCCGCTCCAGCGCCGTCTGCCTGGCCAGGGATTCATAACGATCGAACGCCTCGATGTTTCGAGGATGAATTGCTGGGGTATTCATGGCTACGATTCCTTTCGCTCGCCGACGCCCCCCGCTGAAATGCGGGAACAAGAGTTCAGAGCATAGGCTCCAGCCTCCGGTTACGCGAACACCGGACCCGTTAGATACTGTCCGGGGCTTGCCACATCCGGCGCCCGGGCGCAGACTGTCTGGCCTTGCCCTGGCTCGAGGAGACCCCATGACACCCGCCATCAACCTGCTGAAGAAGCTGAAGATCCCCCACAAGCTCTATCCCTACGAATGCGAGGCCCACGACGATTTTGGCAAGCATGCCGCGACCCAGCTCGGCCTGCCCGAGGAACGCGTGTTCAAGACGCTGCTCGCCCATCACGACAAGCAGGCGGTGGTCGCCATAGTCCCCTCATCGGGCATGTGCAGCCTCAAACAACTCGCCAAGGCGACCGGGCTCAAGAAGGTGGAGATGATGAAGCCCCTCGACGCCGAGAAGCTGACCGGCTACAAGGTGGGCGGCATCAGTCCCCTGGCCCAGAAGAAGCCGTTGCCCACCGTGCTGGACGACTCCGCCATGGCCTTCGACGAGATCCTGGTCAGCGGTGGCAAGCGCGGCCTCTCGGTCGGGGTGGCGCCGGCAGACATGGTGCGCCTGATGAACTGGATTGCCGCCCCCATCGGCGATCACCACGACTGATCAGAACGAAGGGGCTCCGACATCGGAGCCCCTTCGCGGGTGACCAGAACACGGCGGGCGATAGAGTCCGCCTCCCCCCTTCCCTATGACTCTGCCAGACGGCAGATGGCGGTCAGCTCGGAGAGGCGCAGCCGCTGGCGCCCTGCCGCATCGAAGTTGCCCTCGTCCAGCCAGCGCGCGAAGCACGCCTTCAGGGCGGGCCACTCGCCGTCGATGACGGAGAACCAGGCCGTGTCCCGGCTGTGCCCCTTGTCCACCCTGGCCTGACGGAAGGTCCCCTCATAATGGAAGCCGAGGCGCAGCGCCGCCTGCCAGGAGGGGCGGTTCAGCGCATTGCATTTCCACTCGTAGCGGCGATAACCCAGGGCAAAGGCATTGTCCATCATCAGTGCCATGGCCGCCGTCGCCAGCCGCGACTGCTGCAAGGCTGGCGAGAAGTGCAGCCAGCCCACTTCCATGCTGCCTGCCCGGGGGTCGATGCGCAGGTAGCTGGCAAGCCCCAGCGCCTTGCCGCTCGCCTCGTCCACGATGGCGTAGAACTGGGGATCTGCATTCAGGCTGATCCCACGCAGCCACTCCCCCATGGCCGCCTCGTCCGCGAAGGGGCCGCTGGTGAGATAGGTCCACATGGCCCCGTTGTCGGCGTCGAAGGCCTGCCACAGATCGGTACTGTGGCGCTCGGGATCGAGCGGCGCCAGGAGGCAGCCCCAGCCGCTCAGCTCCCGGTGAGGGGGAAATTCGGCGCCGCGCCACTCGGGCAGCGCCTGGCCCAGAGGCTGACCAAAGCGGTTGGTGAAGGGGGCCTCTTGCTTTGTCTGGCTATCAGCAGGCACAGGTGATCCCCCCTTCCAGCAGCACACCGGGTTCGCTGCCGGTGGCGACCGCAAAACCGTCCTGGCGCCACCAGTGCAGGCCCCCTATCAGCTCCTTGACCTCGAAACCGAGCGCTGCCAGCTTGTAGGCACCCTGGGTCGAGCCGTTGCAGCCGATGCCGTCGCAATAACAGACATAGACCTTGTCCCGGGCCAGCCGCGCCGTTGTCTCCGGATTCATGGTGCGATGGGGGAAGGAGACGGCACCCGGAATGTGCCCCTCGGCGTAATGCTCGGGGGAGCGGGTGTCGATGATCACTATGCCCGCCTCCCCGGCCAGCAGATCCGCAGCCAGATCCGCCGGATCGGTACGAAACTTCAGCTGGGCTTCGAAGAAGGCACTGGCTTCCACGGGGCTCGCCACCCCGGTACGCAATACATGACTCATCCTGAACACTCCTTGTGATTAGACGACTATCTCTGTGGTGACGACGGTGTTGACCGAATTGGCGATGAAGCACTCCTCATGGGCCTGGTGGTGCAGCTGCGCCAGCTCGTCATAGGTTGGCTCGCGCTCGCCCCCGAAGACGACCCTGGGGCGCAGGGTGACTGCGGTCATGGCGAGGCGCCCCAGTCCGTTCTTCGCCATGATGCCGACGGCCTCGTCCCGGTAGCGTTCCACCAGATAGCCCGCCTTCGCCGCCAGCCAGAGGAAAGTGAGCATGTGGCAACTGGAGAGGGCGGCCACGAAGGCTTCCTCCGGATCCACATTCTCGGCCACCGAATAAGGCAGCGGCACCACATGGGGTGAGGAGGAGGCCGGCACCCTGACCCCGCCATCGAACGCCCACGCGTGGGCCCGGCTGTAGCGCTGATCGACGAAGGGCTCGTGGGCCCCCCGCTGCCAACTGATGGTGGCGTTGTATTCCGACATGCAGACTCCTTCTGTTGCCAATCCAGTTGCCAATCGTGACGCCAATGGGCTGGCGTCACTGCCTGTCCAACAATGTAGCGATAAAATGGCCTTGCCACGCCGACCAATTTTGCCAATATGAGCAGACCACTTTCCCCAGAGAGAGCCAGCCATGACGGTCCTGCCCACACTCTTTGCCAGCCAGGCGCAGCACGATCTGCCGCTCCATGAGCAGCTGGTACGCACCCTGCGGGCAGCTATTCTGGCGGGTCACCTGCCCCTGCACAGTCGCCTGCCCGCCAGTCGCCCCCTGGCACGGGATCTCGGCGTTTCCCGCAGCACGGTGGAGCTGGCCTATGGCCGGCTCGAAGCGGAGGGATACCTGGTGCGCAAGATGGGGGCCGGCAGCTTCGTCGCCCTGGCGGCGGTACGCCCGGCGCCGCGCCAGGCCCAGTCGGCGGCGGGCCTCTCCCGCCGTGGTCAGGAGATGGCCGACGGGGGGGCCTGCCACGACGTGCCCGAAGTGGGGGCCTCTTTTGCCTCCAGCCAGCCGGATCCCCGCCTCTTCCCCCAGGCGCTTTGGGGGCGACTGATGCAGCAGCAGTGGCGCCAGCGCGCCGGCGACTGGATGAACTACGGGGATCCCCAGGGGCTGGGGGAGTTGCGGGCCGCCATCAGCAGCTATCTGGTGCAGTCCCGTGGCGTGGTGTGCGAGCCGGATCAGATCCTGATCCTCACCAGCTCCCAGCAGGGCATACTGCTCGCAACCCAGCTGCTCATCGATGCCGGGGACACCGTCTGGGTGGAGGATCCCGGCTATCCGGGGGCCCGCACCGCCATGGAGAGTGCGGGGGCCCGTGTGCACCCGGTGCCGGTGGACGAGGAGGGTCTCCAGCCGGCAGGGGCGCACCCCAGGCCCAGGCTCATCTACTGCACACCGGCCCACCAGTATCCCCTCGGCGTGCCCATGAGCCTGAGCCGGCGCATGGCGCTGCTGGCCGAGGCCGAGCGGCACGGCGCCTGGATCCTGGAGGATGACTACGACGGGGAGTACCAGTACGACCAGCGCCCGCTGCCCGCCCTGCAGGGGCTGGACGGCCAGGGGCGCGTCCTCTACGTGGGCACCTTCAGCAAGGTGCTGTTCGGCTCGCTGCGCCTCGCCTACCTGGTGCTGCCGCGGCCGCTGATGGCCGCCTTCAGCCGGGCCCGGGCCGCGGTCGATGGCCACAGCAACCAGTTCCAGCAGGCGGTCACGGCCGACTTCATCCGGGGCGGCCACTTCGCCACCCACCTGCGCCAGAGTCGCCTCGTCTACCAGAGCCGGCGGGATCTGCTGCTGGCGGAGCTGGCCGAGCACTGCCCCGCCCTCACCCCCATCCACAGCGGCGCCGGTCTGCAGTGCGCCGTGCAGCTGCCCCCCGGCGGGGAGGCGCGCTGGACAGCGATCGCCAACGCCCGGGGGCTGGGGCTGCGTCCCCTGCACCAGTTCCACCTCGCCGTCCCCGAGCGGGAGGGCTGGCTGCTCGGCTTTGCCAGCCTCGACAACCAGACCCTGCGCCAGCTCTGCCGTCGCCTGGGACAATTGATGCGCACCGTCTGACCGGCACGCCGACAGGTCAGAGGTGCCAGGGCCTGATAGCGCTGGGTCCACGGGGGGACGCGCACTATACTGGGCGCAACCACGCTGCAGAACAGGGCCCAGATGCACCGACTCCTCTTTCTCCTCCTCGCGCTCATCCTCCCGTCCTCCCCGATGGCGGCCACCCGATTCACACTGATCGGCCCGGAAAGCAGTGAAGACGCCCGCATGGACTACTACCGTGCGGCGATGCGACTGGCGCTGGAGAAGACCCGCCCCGAATACGGTGACTACGAGCTGCTGGATGCGGTCAGGATGAACAAGGCCAGGATGCGGCTCGAGGTGCAAAAGCCGGGCAAGAGCGCCCTCTTCATCATCGACAACTGGCCCCAGGAGCGGCCTCATCCCGAGGTCAGCCTGCTCCCCTTCCCCATCGATCTCGGCATTCTCAGCTACCGGGTCTGCTTCGTCGGGCCGGACAGCGCGCAGGCCCTGGCCAGCGTCAGCTCTCTTGCCCAGTTGCAGGGCTTCAGCCAGGGGGTGGGCAAGGGGTGGCTGGATGCGGAGATCCTGCGCTACAACGGCTTCAGGGTGCATGAGGTGAGCAACTACGAGTCGCTGTTTCGCCTGGTAGCCCGTGGCCGGGTCGACCTCTTCTGCCGCGGGGCCAACGAGATACTGACGGAGTGGGAGCGCCACCATCCCAGCCTGCCCGAGCTGGCGGTCGATAACCATCTGGTCCTCTTCTACCCGCTGCTCCACGCCTTCTACAGCCATGCGAACTACGGCAAGGAGCGCGAGCGCCTGCGGCTCGGTCTGCAACTGGCCTGGGAGGACGGTTCCCTCAAGCGGCTCTGGCGCCAGCACTTCCAGCCCTCCCTGACCTTCACCCGGCTGGCGTCACGGCAGATGTTCAGCCTGGCCAATCCCCTGCTGCCCGATTCCGGGGCCGACTACAAGGCCTACCTCTATGATCCTGCCCGGGACGACTTTGGCATTGAGCGCCAGGGCAGCCAGAAGCACTGACCCTTAATCCTGTTCGCGGCAGAGGGCGAGCCAGGCCTCGGCGGTGCGGGAGAGGTAGCGATCCCTTGGCCAGATCACCCCGAGGCGCCAGCTCAGCTCCGGCACCAGGGGGCGCAGCACCAGGCCATCCGGCGTCAGTCGCCGGCAGATGGGCTCGGGCAGGAAGGCAACCCCCATGCCGCTGCGCACCATGGCGGTGAGAAAGTCCCACTGGCTGCTGCGGGCCGCCACCTGGGGCACGAACCCCGCCTCCGCACACCCCTGCTCCAGCCGCTCGCTCAGGGTGAAGGCCTGGGTGTAGAGCAGAAAAGGTTCCTCTTTCAAGTCCGCCAGCCGGATCTCCCGGCTCTCCCGCCAGCGCGGCTGATCCGGCAGCACCACCCGGATGGGGTACTGGTCCAGCACCAGGGTGCAGAGGGCCCCCTCCTCCCGGGTCGGCAGCATGGTGATGGCGAGATCCAGCTCTCCCTCCAGCACCGCCTGCTCGATGCGCCGGCCACCGTACTCGACCAGGGAGAGCTCCACCTTCGGATAGCGGCTGCGATAGGTACGGATCAGATCCGCATAGACGTGGCCCACCATGGGGGGAATGCCAAGGGCCAGCCGGCCGAAGCGCAGGCTCTGCAGATCCGCCAGCTCCGCCTCCAGCTGCTGCATCTCCGCCAGTATGGTCTGGGCCCGGTTGAACAGCACCTGGCCGCTGTCGGTCAGGGTGAAGCGGCGCCCCGATCGGCTCAGCAGGGGCTGACCCAGCTCCTCCTCCATGTTGCGGATCATCTTGCTGATGGTGGGCTGGGTGACGAACAACTTCTCGGAGGCGCGGGTGAAGCTCTTCTCCCGCACCAGCTCGACGAAGTAACGCAGGGCTCGGATATCCATGGCGATCTCTTGGCTGGCGATGAGCCTTAATCATGCCTCTTTGGCATGAATTTGATAATTTAAATTCATTTTTTGCAGGTTTCGGCCCTCTTTATACTGTGAGCAGGTTCACAGAAAGATGCCCCCCATGAAAACCCTCTGCCTTCGCTGGTTGCAAACCCCCTTCCAAATCGCCCTGCTGGCCGCCATCTGGCTGCTGGCGGACACGGCGGTGCGCACCTTCCACCTGCCCCTGCCGGCCAACCTCACCGGCATGCTGCTGCTGCTCGCCTGCATCCTGCTCGGCGTGGTGAAGGCCCGGTGGTTCAGCGCCGGCGCCCGCTGGCTGCTGGCGGAGATGCTGCTCTTCTTCGTGCCCGCCGTGGTGGCCGTGGTCAACTATCAGGATCTGCTGTTGCAGGAGGGGTGGCGCATCATGGTGGTGCTGGTCATCAGCACCGTGCTGGTGCTCGGCACCACGGCGCTGGTGGTGGACAGGGTCTATCGCCTCGAGCTGAAGCTGGCCCGCCGGAGTCGCCGCCATGTCTGACTCCCTGCTAGGCCTGCTCTGCTTCGCCCTCACCCTGCTCTTCTACTACGCCAGCAAGTGGCTCTATGGCAAGAAGCGCATCCTGCCCCTGATGCCCCTGCTGCTGGCGCCGACCCTGCTGGTGGCGGTAGTGATGCTGTTCCACATCCCTTACCAGGACTACATGGCGGAATCCCGCTGGCTGCTCTGGCTGCTGGGGCCCGCCACCGTCGCCTTCGCGGTGCCCGTCTACGAGAACCGCCAGCTGATGCGCCGCCACTGGCTCTCCCTGTCGGTGGGGGTGGTGGCGTCCGTGGTGATGGCGGTGGGCAGCACAGTGCTGCTGGCCCGCTGGCTGAACCTCTCCGAGCTGCTGCAGCGCAGCATGGCCATGCGCTCCATCACCACCCCCTTTGCGGTGGAGGCGACCCGCTCCGTGGGGGGCAACGCCGACCTCACCGCCCTGTTCGTGGTGCTGACCGGGGTGATCGGCATGGCGGTGGGGGAGAGCGTCCTGACGGTGCTCGCCATTCGCAGCCGCCTCGGCAAGGGGGCGGGGTTCGGCGCCTCGGCCCACGGGGCCGGGACAGCACGGGCCTATCAGATGGGCAACGAGGAGGGAGTGGTCTCCAGCATGGTGATGATGATCGCCGGCATGGCCACCGTGCTGCTCGCCCCCCTCCTGGGCCGGCTGTTCTGGTAACGCCCTCCCGTCAATCATCCAACAAAAAAGAGGCGCCCCAGGGCGCCTCTTCTCATTGCATTGTGTCACGCAGCCTCAGAGGCTGGCGCAGGTCTGCCACAGATCCCGCTGCCACATGGCCGCTGCGGCCGTTACCTTAAAGGTCCGCGCAGATCTGCCACAGATCGTACTGGATGGCGGCGGCCGTCACCTCGCGACCCGCCCCCGGCCCCTGGATCACCAGAGGGTTGGTGCGATAGCTGTCGCTTTCGATGGCGAACACGTTGTCGCAGGGCAAGAGGTTCGCAAACGGGTGGTGAGGCTCCAGCGCCTCCAGCCCGACCCGCGCCTTGCCGTCGTGCTCGAAGCGGGCGACGTAGCGCAGCACCTTGCCGACCCGGCGCGCCCCCTCGAACGCGGTCAGGATGGGATCGTCCAGATCCTTGAGCCGGTCCATGAACTGATCCGTGCTCACCTTGCGCAGGGCCGGGGGCACCAGGTTCTCCAGCTCGATGTCGGCGGAGTCGAGCTCGAAGCCCGCCTCCCGCGCCAGAATGAGCAGCTTGCGGCGCACGTCCTGGCCGGAGAGATCCTCCCGGGGATCCGGCTCCGTCAGGCCGTGCTGCCACGCCTCGTCCACCAGCTCGGAGAAGGGACGGGTGCCGTCATACTGCTGGAACAGCCAGGAGAGGGTGCCGGAGAAGATGCCGGAGACCCCCTGGATGCGGTCGCCGCTCTGGCGCAGCATCTGGATGCTGGACTGGACGGGCAGCCCGGCCCCCACGGTGGCGTTGTAGCGCCACTGCACCTGATGGTCGCGGCAGGTCTGCTTGATGCGCTGGTAGAACTCGCTGTCGGCGGCACCGGCAAACTTGTTGGCGGCGATGATGTGAACGCCAAGCTGGGCGAAGTCCGGGTAATAACGGCTCACCGTCTCGCTCGCAGTCAGGTCCAGGGCGATGAGGGCGTCAAAGCCGTGCTGCTCCAACTGGGAGAGCAGCTCAGGCCAGATGAGCGGCCTGGGATTGAAGCTGTCGCGTACCTTGAGCGGGTCCAGCCCCTCCTCGTCCAGCAACCCCCCTTCCGAGCTGAACACCCCGTAGAGGGTGAGTGCCAGATTGAGCTCGTGCTCGAGGCGCGCCTTCTCCCGGGCGTAGAGCCCCAGCCAGTGGCCGCCGATGTTGCCCTTGCCGAACACTACCAGGCCGACCCGGGTCGGGCGGCTGAACAGGGCGCTGTGCAGGGCGATGAGCAGCGGCTCCAGCACCACCTGGCGCAGCACGGCCACCAGGCTCAGGCCGTCTTTGGCCACCTGGACGAACTCCAGGGGCTGATCCGCCAGCAACTGGTAGAAGCGGTGGCACTGCTCGGCGTTGTCGGTGACGCCGGCGCCCACCAGGGCAACCAAGCTGAACCCCTCCTTCTGGATGAGGCCGGTGAAGTTGCCCTGCAGCTGGAAGTCCCGCAGCACCTCGAAGGCCCCTTGTGCTACCTCCAGGGTGTAGGCGAGGCGCAGCACCCGGCGATCCGGCTGGCGCTGCAGGGTGAGCGGGTGGAGGCGATGACGGGCCAGGTGGGCCTCGATGGCCGCCACCGTCTGCTCAAAGTGGGTCTGCGGCAGCACCTTCAACTCGATGAGGGCTATCTGATCCACCGAGGAGACGATGCGGGCACCGCCGGAGCGCGGGGCACGGCGCAGGATGTGGGTGCAGCCCTCGTCCGGGTTGTAGCTGCAGCGCAGAGTCAGGCGCTGACGGCTGTCCGCCACCGGCTGCAGGGTGCGCGAATGGAGCACCGAGGAGCCGAGACGGGCCAGCTCGTTCGCTTCGGCGAGGCTCAGACGCTCCAGCAGGCGCGCCTCCTTCACCCGACGCGGGTCGGCACTGTAAACCCCGGCCACGTCGCTCCAGATGGTGGTGGACTCGCCGTCCGCCAGGGCCGCCAGCAGGCTGGCACTGTAGTCGGAACCGTTGCGCCCCAGCAGCAGGGAGCGCCCTTCCATGTCGGCGGCGATGAAGCCGGTCACCACGATGCGGCCGGGATGCTCCGCCAGGCGGGCCTTGAGCAGTTCGCTGGAAAGGGCGGTATCCACCTTGACCAGGGCGCCGTCTTCCGCGCGCAGGAAGCTGCGAGCATCGAGCCAGGCGGCCGGTTCGCCACGACTGGTGAGCAGGGCGGCCAGCAGGCGCGCCGACCACACTTCGCCAAAGGCGAGCAGGCCGTTGCGCTCGAAGCGGTCAAACTGCCCCTCCAGGGTCTTGGCGATGAGCTGCATGTCGTCCGCCAGTTGCTGGCTCAGGGAGAGCAACAGCTCCCCTTCCAGCAGGCCGTCGATCAGGCTCTGCTGGTAGGCGTGCAGGGCCGTGATGGCTTCCCCGGCGGCTTCGTCCCCCGCCTCGGCCAGCTCCACCAGCTGGATCAGCCGGTTGGTGGTCTTGCCGGCGGCGGAGACCACCACCAGCTCATGACCGCCCGCCTGCTGTTCTATGATGGCGGCGACCCGGCGATAGCAGACCGGATCCGCCAGGCTGCTGCCGCCGAACTTGTGCACATGGCGCCGCTTGAAGACTGCCTCTGTCACCACCACACACTCTCCTTGCTGTTGCTGTTCCATTACTTCACCTGTTCTGCCTGTTGTGCCAACTGCGCCTGTTCAAAACCTCTAGCCAGATCGGCCACCAGATCTTCACCGTGTTCGATGCCGACCGAGAGGCGCAGCAACTGGGCGCTGATGCCCGCCGCCTGCTGGGCCGCCGGTGTCATGGCCCTGTGGGTCATGCTGGCCGGGTGGGCCACCAGGCTCTCCACCCCGCCGAGGGACTCGGCCACCGAGAAGAGGGTGAGGCCCGCGAGGAAGGCGCGAATGCCCGACTCGTTGCAATCGAGCTCAAAACTTAGCATGGCGCCGAAGCCGGACTGTTGACGGCGCGCAATGTCGTGGCCCGGATGGCTCGGCAGGCTGGGGTGATAGATGCGCTTGACCAGCGGCTGGGTCTGCAGGAAGGCGAGGATGCGATCCGTGTTCTCCTGATGGGTACGCAACCGGGGAGCCAGGGTGCGCAGGCCCCGCAGGGTGAGGTAGGAATCGAACGCACCTGAGGTCAGCCCCAGGCAGTTGGCCCACCACACCAGGGACTCGGCCAGCGCGGCCTCCTTGGCGATCGCAACCCCGCCCACCACGTCGGAGTGGCCGTTGATGTACTTGGTGGTGGAGTGGACCACCACGTCCGCCCCGAGCGCCAGCGGCTGCTGCAACAGGGGGGAGAGGAAGGTGTTGTCCACCACCACCCGGGCGCCTGCCGCGTGGGACGCCTCGGCGATGGCCGCGATGTCCACCACCCGCAGCAGCGGGTTGGAGGGGGTCTCTACCCACACCAGCGCGGGTTTTTGCGAAAGTGCCTCGGCCAGCGCCACCTCGTCCCCCTGATCGACGAACTGCACCTGGTAGTGGCCCTTGGCCGCCAGGTACTCGAACAGGCGCCAGGTGCCGCCGTAGCAGTCGTGGGGAGCGATCAGCAGATCTCCCGCCTTGAGCAGGGCCGTGGTCACCAGGTGGACAGCCCCCATGCCGGTGCCGGTCACGACGGCACCGGCCCCCCCTTCCAGGGCCGCCAGGGCGTCCGCCAGGTTGGTGCGGGTCGGGTTGCCGGAGCGGGCATAGTCGTATTGACGGGGCTCGCCAAAGTCGGCGAAGGTGTAGTTGCTGGAGAGGTAGATGGGCGGCACCACGGCACCGTGCTGTGTGTCTGTCTCAATCCCGGTGCGTACCGCCAGGGTGGCCTTGTGGGTCATGTCACTCTCCTTGATGTCTCTTCAAACGCCGGTTCGCTGTTGCTGCCACGCGTCATCCCGCCATTGCAGGCTCATGGTGCACCACACTACGCCAGCTTAAAAAAGCCGTCAACACTTCCAGACGTCTAAATGGCTTTGCTGTTGGATTGCCATTGAAATCCTTAAGGGTTAAAATCCGCGCTCACGGCCAAACGAGAACAGGTGGAACATGGGTACAGAGTGGAACGGCGACTACGTCAGCCCCTATGCGGAGCACGGCAAGAAGAGCGAGCAGGTCAAGAAGATTACCGTCTCGATCCCGCTCAAGGTGCTCAAGGTGTTGACCGATGAGCGCACCCGTCGCCAGGTGAACAACCTGCGTCATGCGACCAACAGCGAGCTGCTCTGTGAGGCCTTCCTGCACGCATTCACCGGTCAGCCGCTGCCTTGCGACGACGATCTGCGCAAGGATCATCCGGACAGCGTGCCCGCCGAGGCGCGTGCCATCATGGAAGCGCTGGGCAAGGAAATCGAAGATTTCGACGCCGAGTGATCCGGCTGCCCATGGCAAACGACGCTTTCCCTTCGATGACGCGGCCCGGTGCCGCGTCATCGCTATCCGCCTCCCCCTTCAGCCTGCGCCGCTACCAGCACGACACGCACAGTCACAGCCATGACCATGCCCAGCTGGTGATCCCCCTGGACGGCCCCCTCGAAATCGAGGTGCAGGGCCAGGGGCGCCGCCTCGCCCCGGGGTCGGTCTGCGTCATCCCGCCTGGCCTTCGCCACGACTACGCCGCCGATCCGGCGTTCTCGTTTCTGGTGCAGGAGAGCGACTGGCTGCCCCACACCCTCGGTGAACGTCCCTTCCTCGAGCTGGACGACACTCAACGGCATTATCTCGCCTTTCTGCACCGCATGGTGGCAGAGGGGCGCCATCTGGCCGGCATGGATCAGGTGTGGCTGGGTCTGCTGGCAGAGGCGCAGCAGGCAGGCTCGCGCGGCCGTGCCCGCCTCGCCCCGCGCATCGGCAAGGTGCAGCGCCATATCGAGGCCCACCTCGCCCAGCCCCTCACCAACGAGCGGCTCGCCGCCATCGCCTGCC
>ENA-OWLM01000110-OWLM01000110.1-metagenome-genome-assembly--contig:-NODE-110-length-30130-cov-4.362228_pt1 | contig 30130 bp, 34 predicted proteins | sample MGYA00245349_ERZ651102 | MGnify/ENA primary metagenome ERZ651102 (study PRJEB26857, sample SAMEA4031759) | metagenome | biome: human; feature: oral; material: saliva | place: Philippines | collected 2014... | reverse complement strand
CAGAAGATACGGTGCTGGTGTGTGGTTCATTCCACACGGTAGCACATGTCATGGAAGTGATGGACGCGGGGAGAACCGGTGGCGAGTAAGTTTCAGAACCGTTTAACAGGAACCATTGTGCTGGTCGCGCTCGGAGTGATTATTCTCCCGGGACTGCTCGACGGGCAGAAAAAGCATTATCAGGACGAATTTGCGGCCATTCCGCTGGTGCCGAAACCGGGCGATCGCGATGAGCCAGACATGCTGCCCGCCGCGACGCAGGCGCTACCTGCTCAGCCGCCGGAGGGCGCGGCGGAAGAGGTGCGCGCGGGCGATGCTGCCGCACCGTCACTCGATCCTTCTCGCCTGGCTGCGAATAACAATATCGAAATCGATCCGGTTCCGGTGGAGCAGCCTAAGGCTGTTGAAAAACCGAAGCCTGTCGAGAAACCACAGCCGAAGCCGCAGCGGGATAAAGCGGCAGAGCAGCTGGCTGCAGCGTCGGAAACCCCACCACCGGCGAAGCAAGAGGCGGCACCGACCGGTAAAGCCTACGTTGTCCAGCTTGGCGCATTGAAAAACGCCGATAAGGTCAACGAGGTGGTGAGTAAACTGCGCGGCGCGGGATACCGTGTTTACACTTCACCTTCCACGCCGGTGCAGGGTAAAATTACCCGTATCCTGGTGGGGCCGGAAGCGTCGAAAGATAAGCTGAAAGGGTCGCTGGGTGAACTGAAGCAGATCTCCGGGCTGAGCGGTGTGGTGATGAACTACAGCGCGAACTGACAAGAATTACCCCTCACCCCGGCCCTCTCCCCAAAGGGGAGAGGGTGTAAATAGTCCCCTCTCCCCTTTGGGGAGAGGGTTAGGGTGAGGGGAAGCAGACGTCCACAGAGGCGTCAAAAGGCCCACGGCGTTGAGCATTTTTTCAGCGCCTTTTTTATTTACGCGCGGGAAGGAAATCCCTACGCAAACGTTTTCTTTTTCTGTTAGAATTCGCCCCGAACTGGATGACAGGGCGTTAAATCGTGGGACACATATGGTCTGGATTGATTACGCCATTATCGCGGTGATTGGTTTTTCCTGTCTGGTTAGCCTGATCCGTGGCTTTGTTCGTGAAGCGTTATCGCTGGTGACATGGGGTTGTGCTTTCTTTGTCGCCAGTCATTACTACACTTACCTGTCTGTCTGGTTCACGGGCTTTGAAGATGAACTGGTCCGAAACGGAATCGCCATCGCGGTGCTGTTTATCGCGACGCTGATTGTCGGCGCTATCGTCAATTACGTGATAGGTCAGCTGGTCGAGAAAACCGGTCTGTCAGGAACGGACAGGGTGCTCGGGATCTGTTTCGGTGCGTTGCGAGGCGTGCTGATTGTGGCCGCGATACTGTTCTTCCTGGATACCTTCACCGGGTTCTCCAAAAGCGAAGACTGGCAGAAGTCGCAGCTCATTCCAGAGTTCAGCTTCATCATCAGATGGTTCTTTGACTATCTGCAAAGCTCGTCGAGTTTTTTGCCCAGGGCATAAACCCTGAGATGTGGCTTAACGAGGAAAAGACGAATGTGCGGTATTGTCGGTATCGCCGGTTTCATGCCGGTAAACCAGTCGATTTATGACGCGTTAACGGTGCTTCAGCACCGTGGGCAGGATGCTGCGGGTATCATCACCATTGATGCAAACAACTGCTTCCGTTTACGCAAGGCGAATGGCCTGGTAAACGATGTGTTTGAAGCCCGCCATATGCAGCGTCTGCAAGGTAATATGGGGATCGGTCACGTTCGTTATCCTACTGCTGGCAGTTCCAGCGCCTCTGAGGCACAGCCTTTCTACGTCAACTCACCGTATGGCATCACCCTTGCTCATAACGGCAACCTGACCAACGCGCACGAGCTGCGCAAAAAGCTGTTCGAAGAGAAACGTCGCCACATTAACACCACCTCTGATTCTGAAATTCTGCTCAATGTGTTCGCCAGCGAGCTGGATAACTTCCGTCACTACCCGCTGGAAGCAGACAACATCTTTGCTGCCATTGCCGCAACAAATCGTCAGATCCGCGGCGCGTATGCCTGCGTGGCGATGATTATCGGTCACGGCATGGTCGCCTTCCGCGATCCAAACGGCATTCGCCCTCTGGTGCTCGGTAAACGTGAGCTCGGCGATGGTCGTACGGAGTATATGGTCGCCTCTGAAAGCGTGGCGCTGGACACGCTGGGCTTTGAATTCCTGCGTGACGTTGCGCCCGGTGAAGCGGTCTACATCACCGAGAAGGGCCAGCTGTTTACCCGCCAGTGTGCTGACAATCCGGTCAGCAACCCGTGCCTGTTCGAATACGTTTACTTCGCCCGTCCAGATTCCTTCATCGACAAGATTTCCGTCTACAGCGCGCGCGTGAACATGGGGACGAAGCTCGGCGAGAAGATTGCCCGCGAATGGGACGATCTCGATATCGACGTTGTGATCCCTATCCCGGAAACCTCCTGCGATATCGCGCTGGAAATCGCGCGTATTCTGGATAAGCCGTACCGCCAGGGCTTCGTGAAGAACCGCTACGTTGGCCGCACCTTTATCATGCCGGGCCAGCATCTGCGCCGTAAGTCCGTGCGTCGTAAGCTGAACGCCAACCGCGCCGAGTTCCGCGACAAGAATGTACTGCTGGTGGATGACTCCATCGTTCGCGGTACGACGTCTGAGCAGATTATCGAAATGGCACGCGAAGCCGGTGCGAAGAAAGTGTACCTGGCGTCTGCGGCACCAGAAATTCGCTTCCCGAACGTCTACGGCATCGACATGCCAACCGCGACGGAGCTGATTGCTCACGGTCGTGAAGTGGACGAAATTCGCCAGATTATCGGTGCCGATGGCCTGATTTTCCAGGATCTGAACGATCTGATCGACGCGGTGCGTGCCGAGAACCCGGACATTCAGCAGTTCGAATGCTCAGTGTTTAACGGCGTCTACGTGACCAAAGACGTTGACCAGCAGTATCTCGACTACCTGGATTCCCTGCGTAACGACGATGCGAAAGCCGTCCAGCTGCAGAACGATCTTGAAAGCTTAGAGATGCACAACGAAGGTTGATGCTTCTGCAGGTGAGGGCTGACGCCCTCACTTGCAACTCCCCGCAAAATCCTGCACAGTCTGCCCTGAATCAGTAAGGGCAAAAATCATGAAACGACTCATTATTGGGATCAGCGGTGCCAGCGGTGCGATTTACGGCGTACGTCTGTTGCAGGTGCTGCGTGACGTAGCCGATGTGGAAACCCATCTGGTGATGAGCCAGGCGGCGCGCCAGACCCTCTCCCTTGAAACCGACCTTTCCCTGCGTGACGTTCAGGCGCTGGCGGATGTCGTCCACGATGCCCGCGATATCGCGGCCAGTATCTCGTCAGGCTCGTTTAAAACGGCGGGTATGGTTATCCTGCCCTGTTCCATAAAAACGCTCTCCGGCATTGTGAACAGCTATACCGATACCCTGGTGACGCGCGCCGCGGATGTGGTGCTGAAAGAGCGTCGTCCTCTGGTACTCTGCGTGCGGGAAACCCCGCTGCATCTGGGGCATCTGCGTTTAATGACGCAGGCGGCTGAACTTGGGGCTGTCATTATGCCGCCGGTCCCCGCGTTCTACCATCGCCCGCAAACGCTGGATGACATCATCAACCAGACCGTTAATCGCGTGCTGGACCAGTTTGATATTGACCTGCCGGAAGACCTCTTCACCCGCTGGCAGGGTGCCTGAATTTGTGCACAAACAAAGTGCATGAAAAGACAAGTTGCCCTGTTTCAGGGCAATTATGCAACGGCGATCATATCCTCGACATTTAATTCGTTTTTTCCCTTCTTCCCTCTCCGGTTCGTTCGGCAGACCTGCTATCTTTCACCACTAAGGCAATATCGCAACGTTTTATTAACATATTTAACGTCGAATTTTTGACCAGACGGGAATGTGGCATAAGACCTGCAAGAGAAGCCTGCAACACAACACACAACACACTACACAATACATAATAAAATCACGGTACTTGAGGGTAAATGTATGAAGAAGACGGTTCTGGCTCTGTCTTTGCTCGTGGGGTTAAGTGCAGCAGCAGGTAGCTATGCAGCACTGCCACAGACGGTTCGTATCGGTACAGACGCAACCTACGCGCCATTCTCTTCCAAGGATGCGAAAGGCGATTTCGTGGGGTTTGATATCGATCTGGGAAATGAAATGTGCAAACGCATCGCGGTGAAATGCACATGGGTGGGCAGCGACTTTGACGCGTTAATTCCGTCGCTGAAAGCCAAAAAAATCGACGCCATTATCTCTTCTCTCTCCATCACCGAAAAACGTCAGCAGGAGATCGCCTTCTCTGACAAGCTCTACGCTGCGGATTCTCGCCTGATTGCGGCCAAGGGTTCCCCGATTCAACCGACCATCGACTCGTTGAAAGGTAAGCACGTCGGCGTGCTTCAGGGATCAACGCAGGAAGGTTTTGCTAATGCCAACTGGCGTGAGAAGGGCGTAGACGTGGTGGCTTACCAGAACCAGGATCTGATTTACTCTGACCTGGCAGCAGGCCGTCTGGATGCCGCATTCCAGGATGAAGTCGCCGCGAGCGAAGGCTTCCTGAAGCAACCGGCCGGTAAAGAGTACGCCTTTGCGGGCCCGTCCGTGAAAGACAAAAAGTACTTTGGTGACGGCACCGGTATCGGCCTGCGTAAGGACGATACCGAGCTGAAAGCCGCCTTTGACAAAGCCTTCGCTGAGCTGCGTAAAGACGGTACCTACGACAAACTGGCGAAGAAATACTTCGACTTCAACGTCTACGGTGACTAACGCATAACGGTGATGCATTGAGCTGGTGCGTCGCTGGTGTGGGTGATCCAATATGGTGCAATGCGTGCACCATATTGGGTCGTCGTGTGCATACTTACGCATTTATAATGCAAAAAATCCCGCCCTGAAGGCATTATTCTTTGCCTGACAGCGTGGATTAATGGCACATTAACCGCACCCCGTCGTCGTAAAAAACCGTATGAAGACAGTTTGTTGAGGATAGATATGAAAAAACTCGTGTTGTCACTCTCTCTGGTACTGGCCTTTTCCAGCGCCACCGCGGCATTCGCAGCCGTTCCGCAAAAAATTCGTATTGGTACTGACCCTACCTATGCCCCCTTTGAATCGAAGAATGCGAAGGGTGAACTGGTGGGTTTTGACATCGATCTGGCCAATGAGCTGTGCAAACGTATTAAAGCGCAATGTACCTACGTTGAGAACCCGCTGGATGCCCTGATCCCGTCGCTGAAAGCGAAAAAAATCGACGTCATCATGTCCTCTCTTTCCATCACTGAAAAACGCCAGCAGGAGATTGCCTTCACCGACAAACTCTACGCAGCGGATTCTCGTCTGGTGGTGGCTAAGTCTTCAGACATTCAGCCCACCCTTGAGTCGCTGAAAGGCAAACGCGTCGGCGTGCTGCAGGGCACTACGCAGGAAACCTACGGCAACGAACACTGGGCGCCGAAGGGGATCGAAATCGTCTCTTATCAGGGCCAGGAAAATATCTACGCTGACCTGACGGCAGGCCGAATTGACGCGGCATTCCAGGATGAAGTCGCGGCAAGCGAAGGCTTCCTGAAAACGCCGGTGGGTAAAGATTACAAATTTGGCGGCCCGTCCATTAAGGACGTGAAGCTGTTTGGTGTGGGCACCGGTATGGGCCTGCGCAAAGAAGACAACGAGCTGCGTGAAGCGCTGAACAAAGCCTTCGCCGAAATGCGTGCTGACGGCACCTACGACAAGCTGGCGAAAAAGTACTTTGATTTTAATGTTTACGGCGGCTAATCGCCCCGTCAAATAACGTGCGGCCCCTCCCACACAGGGAGGGGAAAAGACACGGTTCCACCACTCACGACACGACAGGGCACGCGGTATGCTGTACGGATTTTCTGGCGTTATTTTACAAGGCGCGCTTGTCACCCTTGAGCTGGCTATCAGCTCCGTGGTACTGGCGGTGCTGATAGGTCTGGCGGGCGCAGGGGCAAAGCTGTCGGCGAATAAACCCCTGGCGCTCATATTCGAAGGCTATACCACGCTTATTCGCGGCGTACCCGATCTGGTGCTGATGCTGCTGATTTTTTACGGTCTGCAGATCGCGCTGAACGGCATTACCGACGCCGTCGGCATGGAACAGATCGATATCGACCCGATGGTAGCCGGTATTATTACCCTCGGCTTTATCTACGGTGCTTACTTCACGGAAACCTTCCGTGGCGCTTACATGGCCGTCCCGAGAGGGCACATTGAAGCGGCAACCGCATTTGGTTTTACCTCCTCACAAACGTTTCGCCGGATCATGTTCCCGGCCATGATGCGCTATGCGCTTCCGGGCATCGGTAACAACTGGCAGGTTATCCTCAAAGCGACAGCGCTGGTCTCGCTGCTTGGTCTGGAAGACGTCGTTAAAGCGACTCAGCTGGCGGGCAAGAGTACCTGGGAGCCCTTCTACTTTGCGGTGGTCTGCGGCGTGATTTATCTGGTGTTTACGACGGTCTCCAATGGTGTGCTGCTGCTGCTCGAGCGTCGCTATTCCGTGGGTGTGAAGAGGGCTGACCTGTGATTGAGATTATTCAGGAATACTGGAAATCCCTGCTGTGGACGGATGGCTACCGCTTTACCGGCGTGGCGATTACGCTCTGGCTGCTGATTTCTTCCGTGGTGATGGGCGGTATTCTGGCGGTGTTTCTCGCCATTGGCCGCGTGTCGAACAACAAATTTATCCAGTTCCCGATCTGGCTGTTCACCTATGTGTTTCGCGGTACGCCCCTGTACGTGCAGCTGCTGGTGTTCTATTCGGGAATGTACACGCTTGAGATCGTAAAAGGCACTGAGATGCTCAATGCGTTCTTCCGCAGCGGTCTGAACTGTACGGTGCTGGCGTTGACGCTCAATACCTGCGCCTATACCACTGAGATCTTTGCGGGGGCGATCCGCTCTGTCCCTTACGGTGAAATCGAAGCGGCGCGAGCGTACGGCTTTTCGTCGGTGAAGCTCTATCGCTGCATCATTCTGCCGTCGGCGCTGCGCATTGCGCTGCCTGCGTACAGTAACGAAGTGATTCTGATGCTGCACTCCACCGCGCTCGCCTTTACCGCGACGGTGCCGGACCTGCTCAAAATCGCGCGCGATATTAACTCCGCGACCTATCAGCCGTTTACTGCGTTTGGCATTGCGGCCGTGCTCTATTTAATTATCTCTTATGTTCTGATTAGCCTGTTCCGTAAGGCTGAAAAACGCTGGTTGCAGCATATAAAACCTTCGACGCACTGAGAAAGATGATGGCTGAGAACAAATTAAACGTTATTGATTTGCACAAACGCTACGGCGAACATGAAGTGCTGAAAGGGGTGTCGCTGCAGGCTAACGCAGGCGATGTGATCAGTATTATCGGCTCCTCCGGCTCGGGTAAAAGTACCTTCCTGCGCTGCATTAACTTCCTCGAAAAGCCGAGCGAAGGCTCGATCGTGGTGAGCGGGCAGAATATCAATCTGGTGCGCGATAAAGACGGCCAACTGAAGGTGGCAGATAAGCATCAGCTGCGCCTGCTGCGCACGCGCCTGACGATGGTGTTCCAGCACTTTAACCTCTGGAGCCACATGACGGTGCTGGAGAACGTGATGGAAGCACCGGTTCAGGTACTGGGGCTGAGCAAGCAGGAAGCCCGCGAGCGCGCGGTGAAATACCTGGCGAAAGTGGGTATCGACGAGCGCCAGCAGATGAAGTACCCGGTGCATCTCTCCGGCGGCCAGCAGCAGCGTGTCTCCATCGCCCGCGCGCTGGCAATGGAGCCAGAAGTGCTGCTGTTCGACGAACCGACCTCTGCGCTGGACCCGGAACTCGTCGGCGAAGTGCTGCGCATCATGCAGAAGCTGGCCGAAGAGGGCAAAACCATGGTGGTGGTGACGCACGAGATGGGCTTTGCCCGTAACGTCTCGAACCACGTGATTTTCCTGCATCAGGGGAAAATTGAAGAGCAGGGGCATCCGGACGAGGTGTTAGCGAACCCGCAAAGCCCGCGTTTGCAGCAGTTCCTGAAGGGATCGTTGAAGTAGAGTTTGCCCTTCTCCCTCTCCCCGTGGGAGAGGGCATCAGACCGCACCACACTCCAGCCGATACACCCAGTCGTCATACCGTACGCCGTCAATCTCATACGCCTTTTCCAGCACCTGCATGCGCACAAACCCCGCTTTCTCCAGCACCCGCACAGACCCGCCGTTGTCTGCCAGCACGTACGCGTTAATCGCTCTCACACCTGTCTGGTTAAACGCATAGTCACACACCGCGCGCAGCGCCTCGCTGGCGATGCCTTTTCCCTGCGCGGCAGGCACAACCGTGTAGCCGATATCCGCCTCTTCACGGTTCTCAGGGCTGATTTGCAGGCCGATATCCCCCAGCGGCGTATCGTCATCCCGAAAGCGGATCACGAAAACATGCTCCGCCATCAGGCGTGCGGCAAACACGCGTCGGGTCTCTTTTTCGGGGGCAATCGCGGCCATATAGCGCATGACGTCGCGGTTTTCGCGCAGCGAGCGGAAGAACGCCCAGTCAGAAGGTTCGAAAGGGGTGAGGTGAAGCCGGGGAGTGGTGATGGTTGCCATTGTTACGCCATTTCATCGGAACATGGCGTATCACTGTAACATATTCAGCGCACCACATCCCCCAGCGCCTCTTCTAAATCATACCAGCGGAAGGCAAAGCCGGCCGCTTCCAGACGTTTTGGCAGGGCGCGCTGTCCGCCGAGCACCAGCACCGATGATTCCCCCATCAACAGGCGGATCGCCGTCGCAGGCACGCGTAAAATCGCCGGACGATGCAGGGCATGCCCCAGCGCGTGGGCAAACTGTTCATTACGCACCGGATAGGGCGCAACCATATTAAACGGCCCGCGCAGATCGTTATCCAGCAGCCAGATAATGCCGTTGACCATATCGTCGATATGGATCCACGCCAGATACTGACGCCCGTTGCCAATTGGTCCGCCGAGCCCCAGCTTGAAGGGAGGCAGCATTTTACCGAGAATGCCGCCTTTCGGCGCAAGCACCACGCCGGTACGCAGCAGGCAGACGCGGGTACGATCGCTCTGCGCCGCGCAGGCGATACGCTCCCACTGGGCGCAGAGTTTATGGGTAAATTCGTTGTGCGGCGGCTCCTCTTCGGTCACCACCACTTCGCCGAGATCGCCGTAATAGCCCGTCGCAGAGCCTGAGATGAGCACCGATGGCGGCGTATGGCTGTTGCGAATCAGCTCGACCAGCCTCTCGGTGATAGTCCAGCGGCTGCTGCACAACCGCTGCTTCTGCTCTTCGGTCCAGCGCTTGTCGGCAATAGGTTCACCCGCGAGGTTGATGACGGCGTCAAAGCCGTCCAGATTCTGCTGCTCAGCCAGACCTTTCCAGACGTCGACACCTGCCCCCAGCACCTGACGTGCTTTCTCCGGGCTGCGCGTCACCACGGTAATCTCGTGATGCAGCGCGTGCAGACGGGGAATGAGATGACGGCCAATCAGGCCTGTACCGCCGGTCAGCAGAATCTTCATACAACCTCCAGGTTTATGCCTGGCGTCGCCAGCTTAACGTCATGGAGACGGAGTCGGCGTAACGCAGGGCGTGAAGTTTATCGATCTCGACTTCAGCATAAGTGACCCAGTGATGTTCGCGTGCGATGTCGAGCACATCCTGAGTTAATTTTTCCAGCAAAGAGAAGCGGTTGTTCTCCACGTACTGGATAATGTTTTTGGTGATTGTGCGATAGTTCAGCGCGTCATTGATATCTTCGCTGGCCCGCGCTTTATCTGCGGGGTAGTGAATGACCACATTGATGACAATATCCTGCCGGTTGGCAATCTCTTCCTCTTTGATACCGATGAACGTCCGTAAGCGTAAGTTTTTTATACGTATAATCGCGTCATGCTGTGACATTGCAGGTCTTCTCCGTGTCAGTATTTGCTGCCCATAATACATGAGAGCGAGTCATGCACCCAGCGGGGCAGTGGTCTAAATCTGATGGATAATTTGCATGGCGCGCTCGGTCGCAGGGCGGGTCCGAATCCGTTCAAACCAGTTATTCACGGCAGGGTATGTCGCCAGGTCAATACGGTGCTTTTCATGGGTGTTGATCCACGGCCAGCAGGCGATATCGGCAATGCTGTAATGATCGCCGCCAAGCCACGGCGTTTTCTCCAGCCGGCGATTTAGCACGCCATATAACCGCTGGGTTTCAACCTGATAGCGTTCTATCGCATAAGGAATGGGCTGCGGGGCGTAGGCGGTAAAGTGATGATTTTGGCCGAGCATCGGCCCGAGGCCGCTCGACTGCCAGAAAAGCCATTGCAGGGTGTGGTGACGCTCACGCAGTTCACCGCTCAGCAGCTTGCCGGATTTCTCCGCCAGATAGAGCAAAATCTCCCCGGATTCAAACAGACTTAACGGCCTGCCGCCGTCGGCAGGCAGATTATCAATAATGGCCGGAATTTTATTGTTGGGCGATATCGCCAGAAAGACCGGCCTGAACTGATCGCCTTTGCTGATATCCACGCGAATGATCCGATACTCCAGTTCGGCTTCTTCCAGAAAAAGGGTGATCTTATGGCCGTTTGGGGTAGGGGCATAGTAAAGGTCGATCATTCTCAACTCCTGTTAGTGTGAAAAGTGATGCCATAAAAATCAGTATAGGTGCCTGTTGTAAATCGTGAGTTTTCATCAAGTGACAGCGAGCCAAAGAGATTATATGTTGAGTGAAAACCGTTCAGCCAATGAGGAAGTTATGAACCAGCCTGCGATAACGTTGTGGTCCGATGCCTGTTACTTTTCACCCTATGTGATGAGCGTTTACGTCGCTCTGGCGGAAAAAGGATTGTCCTTCACCCTGAAGACTATCGATCTGGACAGTGGCGAACACCTGAAACCGCAGTGGCAGGGCTACGACCTGACCCGACGCGTGCCGGTGCTGGAGATTGACGGTTTTGCCTTGAGCGAATCCTCGGCGATCGATGAATACCTTGAAGATCGCTTTGCGCCGCCGGAGTGGGAGCGCATCTATCCTCACGATCTGCAAAAGCGCGCCCGTGCACGGCAGATCCAGGCGTGGTTGCGTAGCGATCTGGTGCCGATCCGCGTTGAACGTTCCACTGACGTGGTTTTCGCCGCCGTGAAAAAGCCTGCGTTGAGCACAGAGGGAAGCGCCAGTGCGCATAAGCTGATTGAGACCGCGTCTGCATTGCTGGCGCACGGCAACCCGAATCTCTTCGGCGAGTGGTGTATTGCGGATACCGATCTGGCGCTGATGCTGAACCGTCTGATCCTCAACGGCGACGAGGTTCCGCAACTGCTGGTGGATTATGCTGCATTCCAGTGGCAGCGCGCTTCCGTACAGCGCTATGTGGCACTCTCCGCTAAGCGCGCGGGCTGATAAGCCCTGGCGCTTCAGGTATGATAGGGGCAGTCTGTTTTCCTGAGGAGTGACTGATGAAACTCATGTTTGCGTCGGATATCCATGGATCGCTGCCCGCTACCGAGCGCGTTCTTTCTCTGTTTGCCGAAAGCGGGGCACGGTGGCTGGTGGTGCTGGGCGATGTGTTAAACCATGGCCCGCGAAATGCGCTGCCGGAAGGGTATGCACCCGCGCAGGTGGCAGAAAAACTGAATGAGCATGCCTCGCGTATTATCGCGGTGCGCGGTAACTGCGACAGTGAGGTTGACCAGATGCTGCTGCATTTTCCCATCACCGCGCCCTGGCAGCAGGTCCTGCTGGAAAAGAGCCGTCTTTTTTTGACTCACGGTCATCTTTTTAGCCCGGATAACCTTCCGGCACTCGCCGCTGGCGATGTCCTGGTTTATGGTCATACTCATATTCCGGTAGCGGAAAAACGCGGTGAGATTTATCACTTTAACCCCGGTTCGGTCAGCATTCCGAAAGGCGGTAATCCGGCGAGCTACGGCCTGCTGGATGGAAATACCCTGAGCGTTATCGCACTTAATGATCAGCAAGTTATTGCGCAGGTAGCGATTAATCCGTAAGTTACACCACAACTGCAAACGCGCCGAAAGAGCGCTTAGACGAGAAGGTTTCCCGATGGTGGAGCAGAATCATTTGGCAAGTACTGAGTGGGTTGACATTGTCAGCGAAGAGAATGAAGTGATCGCGCAGGCCAGCCGCGAACAAATGCGCGCGGAGCGTCTGCGTCACCGCGCAACGTACATCGTTGTGCATGACGGTATGGGCAAGATTCTGGTCCAGCGCCGCACGGACACCAAAGATTTTCTCCCCGGTATGCTGGATGCCACGGCGGGCGGCGTTGTGCAGGCAGATGAAGTACTGCTGGATTCCGCGCGTCGCGAAGCAGAAGAAGAGTTAGGTATCGCCGGCGTGCCGTTTGCCGAGCACGGCCAGTTCTATTTCGAGGACGAAAACTGTCGCGTCTGGGGCGGGCTGTTTAGCTGTGTCTCTCACGGGCCTTTCGCCCTGCAGGAAGAGGAAGTGAGCGAAGTCTGCTGGATGACGCCGGAAGAGATCACCGCGCGTTGCGACGAGTTCACTCCGGACTCCTTAAAAGCACTGGCGCTGTGGATGACCCGCAACGCCAAAAATGAATCCGCTAAGCCAGAAAGTAAAGCGGAAAAAGAGGAAGAGGCTGAGTAAGCCTTAACAGCTTTCCCGCAGGCAGAGGCTGGACGCGATAGGTTTATGGTCGCGCCAGTCTCCATCATTCAGACGTTCCAGCAGCGCTTTCCCGGCCTCAATTCCAATCTTACGATGCGGTACCGCCATGGTCGTCAGCGGCGGCTGACAGACGCGGCTCACGTCGCTATCGCCAAAGCCTACCACGGCTAAATCGTCCGGCACTTTTATGCGTCGACGCTGGCATTCATAGAGTGCCCCGCAGGCCAGTTCGTCCGAGACGCACACCAGCGCATCCAGCTCCGGCCACGCAAGCAGGAATTCCGGCAACTGTGCCGCGCCCGTGGAGAAATTCGGCGGCATGGCGGCGTTAATCACTCTGTTCGGTGACAAATGGTGGCGAAGCATGGCTTTGTACCAGCCCTGCAAATGCTGCTGGAAAATCCACTGCTCCTGGTTGGCGCACAGCAGGCCAATATTTTGATAGCCGCGCTTAATCACCATTTCCGTCAGTTCGTACATGGCGGCGACGTTATCAATGCCGATATTCATATCAATTGGATCGGCGCGCATCGCCCCCATTTCCATCACCGGAATGGAAGCATTTTTCAGCCAGTGGCGCACGGTGTCCGTGTGCTCGACGCTGAGCAAAATAGCGGCGGCGATATTTGACGCCAGCAGCGTTTCCAGTAATTTCTCTTCCTGCTCAAGACGGTGCTGGGACTCTGCCAGCATGATCTGATATCCGGCGGGTTGCAGCACCTGCTGTAGCCCGGCAAACATCTCCGAGCAACCGGCTTCGGAGAGGTTAGGAACAACCATTGCGATCGTCCATGAAGAGGCTGACGCCAGCGCGCTGGCCGCAAGATTAGGCATATAGCCCAGCTCCTGCACCGCAGCGTCTATTTTTTCTCGCAGTTTATCGGAAACCTGTTCGGGCGTGCGGAGCGCACGGGACACGGTCATAGTGCCCACACCGGCAAGCAGTGCGACATCGGCCAGCGTCACCTTACCGGTACTGCGTCGTTTTCGGGTTAAAGACATACACCTTCCTGCTAACAGGGCGCGACTACTTTCATCCTTCGCTTACGTGAAAGGCAGTATACGCCTTAAATCCCTTTTTTTGCTGTGATTTAGCACCGTGATTGCAATTTGATAGCGCTATCACATTTCTGCATGTTCACTGTTGGTAGCGCTATCTTTGTGATCCCGATCGCAGTCAATCATTGAGGTGTTGAATAAAGTTTGCTCATCTTTAGCGTTGTAGCCGGAGGGCAAAGTGCTCAAAAAATGGATATATGATACAACCATCACGCTGCAGGAGAGCGTAGAGGACTGGCCGCAGGCGCTGGAGCTGTGCGCGAAGCCGCTGCTGGATTTACAGGTGATTTCGCCGGAATACATCACGGCCATCATCGAGCAGCATCATACTTTGGGTCCGTATTACGTGCTGGCACCAGGGCTGGCGATGCCGCATGCGCGGCCGGAAGAAGGGGCAAAAGGACTCGGCCTGTCATTATTAAAACTGAAAAAAGGCGTCTCATTCGGTGCCGGTGAGTTTGACCCCGTCGACGTGATAGTCATGCTGGCGGCACCGGATAAACATAGCCATATCGAAATGATCTCGGCGTTAGCAGAATTATTTTCCAGCGATGAGGATATGGCTGAATTACATCAGGCGAATACGCGGGAGGAGATAAAAACCATTATTGATCGCTTCTGATTTAATTCTTTAATCCGATTATTCACAACATTACGCGTCAGCGTGGTGGGGCGTACTCTACTCAAAATAAGGGAACAACAATGAAAATCATGGCTATTTGCGGGTCTGGCCTTGGCAGCAGTTTTATGGTCGAAATGAATATCAAAAAGGTACTTAAAAAGCTGGAAATTGAGGCAGAGGTTGAACACTCCGATCTCTCCTCCGCCACGCCTGGCGCAGCCGACCTGTTCGTGATGGCAAAAGACATCGCGGCCAGCGCCAGCGTGCCGGAAAGCCAGCTGGTGGTGATCAACAACATCATCGACATCAACGAACTTGAAGCGCAGCTGCGCGCCTGGTTCGAAAGACAATAACCCTGATTAGGCGAGGTGGATATGTTTATCCTTGAAACGCTGAATTTCGTTGTTGATATTTTAAAAGTCCCTTCGGTGCTGGTGGGATTAATTGCCTTAATCGGTCTGGTCGCGCAGAAAAAAGCGTTTTCGGACGTGGTGAAAGGGACCATTAAAACTATTCTCGGTTTTATCGTGCTGGGCGGCGGCGCTACGGTGCTGGTGGGGTCGTTAAATCCGTTAGGCGGAATGTTTGAGCACGCCTTTACTATTCAGGGCATTATTCCAAACAATGAAGCCATTGTGTCGATTGCGCTGGAAAAATACGGTGCCTCGACCGCGCTGATTATGGCCTTCGGGATGGTGGCGAATATTATTGTCGCGCGCTTTACCCGCCTGAAGTACATCTTCCTCACCGGACACCACACGTTTTACATGGCGTGCATGATTGGCGTGATCCTGACGGTGGCGGGCTTTGAGGGCGTGGGTCTGGTGTTTACCGGCTCGCTGATCCTCGGCCTGATCATGGCCTTCTTCCCGGCGATTGCCCAGCGCTACATGAAGCGCATAACCGGCAACGATGAAATTGCCTTCGGCCACTTCGGCACGCTGGGCTACGTACTGTCCGGCTGGATTGGCAGCAAGGTCGGCAAGGGCTCCCGCTCAACGGAAGAGATGAACCTGCCGAAAAACCTGAGCTTCCTGCGCGACAGTTCGATCTCCATCTCCCTGACCATGATGATTATCTACCTCATCCTCGCGGTGAGCGCCGGGCGTGAGTACGTGGAGGCCACCTTCAGCGGCGGCCAGAACTACCTGGTCTACGCCATCATCATGGCGATCACCTTTGCGGCGGGCGTGTTCATCATCCTGCAGGGCGTGCGCCTGATTCTGGCGGAAATCGTCCCGGCCTTTACCGGCTTCTCGGAAAAACTGGTGCCAAACGCGCGCCCCGCGCTGGACTGCCCGGTGGTGTATCCCTATGCGCCAAACGCGGTGCTGATTGGCTTCCTGTTCAGCTTCCTCGGCGGGATTGTGGGGTTGTTCATCTGCGGTCAGTTTAGCTGGGTGCTGATCCTCCCGGGCGTCGTGCCGCACTTCTTTACCGGCGCAACGGCGGGCGTGTTCGGTAACGCCACCGGTGGACGCCGCGGGGCAATGATTGGCGCCTTTGCTAACGGTCTGCTGATCACCTTCCTGCCGGTCCTGCTGCTGCCGGTGCTGGGCGCCATTGGCTTTGCCAACACCACCTTCTCGGACGCCGACTTCGGCGCGGTTGGGATTGTCCTCGGCAACCTGGCGCGCTTCCTGTCGCCGCTTGCCATCACCGGGCTGGTTGTGGCGTTGTTCGCGCTGCTGGTGGCGTACAACGTCTTCGCGAAAAACAAACCTGCGGGCGGTAACGCGCAGGAAAACACCGGAGCCAAATCATGAATGAGAAAGAGATAACCGAACTCGCGCGTCAGATCCGTCTTGAGACGCTGAAATCCCTGACGCAGCTCGGCTTTGGGCACTACGGCGGCAGTATGTCGGTGGTTGAAACCCTGGCCGTGCTGTACGGCGCGGTGATGAAAATCGACCCGGCGGACCCGGACTGGCCGGAGCGAGACTATTTTGTCCTGTCGAAGGGACACGCGGGCCCGGCGCTCTACAGCACGCTGGCGATCAAGGGCTACTTCCCCGTTGAAGAGCTGAGCACGCTCAACCAAAACGGCACGCGGCTGCCAAGCCACCCGGACCGCCTGAAAACGCGCGGCGTGGACGCCACCACCGGTTCGCTGGGGCAGGGGATCTCCATTGCCGGCGGTATGGCGCTCTCGCACAGGCTGGCGGGGCGGCCGAATCGGGTCTTCTGCATCGTCGGTGACGGCGAGCTGAACGAAGGGCAGTGCTGGGAGGCGTTCCAGTTTATCGCCCACCATCGCCTGAACAACCTGACGGTGTTTGTGGACTGGAACAAACAGCAGCTCGACGGCGAGCTGGACGAGATCATCAGCGCGTTCGATCTGGAGGGGAAATTCCGCGCCTTTGGCTTTGACGTGGCGACGGTGAAGGGCGACGACATTCCGGCGCTGCTGGAGGTGACGTCGCGGGTTCCCGCTGCCGATGCGCGTCCGTTAGTCGTCATCCTCGACAGCATCAAAGGGCAGGGGGTGCCGTACCTGGAGCAGCTCAGCAACTCGCACCACCTGCGATTGACCGCGGAGAGCAAAGCGGCCCTTAACGAGACGATTCGCCAACTGGAGGCTTCACATGATTAAGGTTGCACCGGCAGGAGAAAAAGACGCCGTTGAGATGCGTAAGGTCTACGCGGGCTTTGTGGCAAAGCAGATTGAGGCCGGAAGCGAGATTATCGCCCTGGAGGCGGATCTGATGAGCTCGATGGCGATGGACGGCGTGGCGCGCGATTATCCGCAGCACGTGATTAACTGCGGGATTATGGAGGCCAACGTCATCGGCACCGCGGCAGGTCTGTCGCTTACCGGGCGTAAGCCGTTCGTGCACACCTTCACCGCGTTTGCCAGCCGCCGCTGCTTCGATCAGCTGTTTATGTCCCTGGACTACCAGCGCAACAACGTGAAGGTGATTGCCTCGGACGCGGGCGTGACGGCCTGCCACAACGGCGGCACGCACATGTCCTTCGAGGATATGGGCATCGTGCGCGGTCTGGCGCATTCGGTGGTGCTGGAGGTGACCGACGCGGTGATGTTCGAGGACGTGCTGCGCCAGCTTATCGACCTCGAAGGCTTCTACTGGGTGCGGACCATTCGTAAGCAGGCGCCGAGCGTGTATGCGCCTGGCTCAACCTTCACCATCGGCAAAGGCAATGTGCTGCGCGAAGGAACCGATATTACCCTGATCGCCAACGGCATCATGGTGGCGGAAGCGCTGGAGGCAGCGCGCCAGCTGGAGCAGGAGGGCGTAAGCGCGGCGGTCATCGACATGTTTACCCTGAAGCCCATCGATCGGATGCTGGTGAAAAACTACGCCGAGAAAACCGGGCGCATCGTCACCTGTGAAAACCACAGCATTCACAACGGCCTGGGGTCGGCGGTGGCGGAAGTGCTGGTGGAAACCTGTCCGGTACCGATGCGGCGTGTTGGGGTGAAAGAACGTTACGGCCAGGTGGGGACGCAAGACTTCCTGCAGAAGGAGTATGGCCTGACGGCACATGACATTGTGTCGGCGGCGAGGGAGCTGCTGTAAATAAAAAAGGCGACCACAAATGGTCGCCTTTTTGTTGCCCGGTGGCGCTCGCGCTTACCGGGCCTACGGTCCTGTAGGCCGGATAAGCGAAGCGCCATCCGGCAAGACCTTACAATTACTGCTGCTGCGAAGACTGGATCGCGGTCAGGGCGATGGTGTAGACGATGTCGTCCACCAGGGCGCCGCGGGAGAGATCGTTGACCGGCTTGCGCATGCCTTGCAGCATGGGGCCGATGGAGACCAGCTCGGCGGAGCGCTGTACCGCCTTGTAGGTGGTGTTGCCAGTGTTCAGATCCGGGAACACGAACACGGTGGCCTTGCCGGCAACCGGAGAGTTCGGTGCCTTGGACTTGGCCACGTTCTCCATGATGGCCGCGTCGTACTGCAGCGGACCGTCGATGATGAGATCGGGACGCTTGGCCTTGGCCAGCTCGGTCGCTTCACGCACTTTCTCCACGTCGGCGCCGGCGCCGGAGGTGCCGGTGGAGTAGGAGATCATGGCCACACGCGGCTCGATGCCGAAGGCGGCAGCGGAGTCGGCGGACTGGATGGCGATCTCGGCCAGCTGCTCGGCAGTGGGGTCCGGGTTGATGGCGCAGTCACCGTAGACCAGCACCTGATCCGGCAGCAGCATGAAGAAGATGGAGGAGATCAGGGAAGAGCCCGGAGCGGTCTTGATGATCTGCATCGGCGGACGGATGGTGTTGGCGGTGGTGTGCACCGCGCCGGAGACCAGACCGTCTACTTCGTTGCGCTCCAGCATCATGGTACCCAGTACCACGTTGTCTTCCAGCTGCTCGCGGGCCACCACTTCGGTCATGCCCTTGTTCTTGCGCAGCTCGACCAGACGGGCCACGTAGCGCTCACGCACGGCAACCGGATCGATGATCTCGACGCGGTCGGTCAGGATCACGCCCTGCTGTTCGGCGACGCGGCGGATCTCGTCCGGGTTGCCCAGCAGTACCGGACGGGCGATGCCACGCTCGGCACAGATGGCGGCGGCCTTGATGGTGCGCGGCTCTTCCCCTTCCGGCAGCACGACGCGCTTGTTGGCCTGACGGGCCAGCTCGGTCAGCTGATAACGGAAGGCCGGCGGGCTCAGGCGACGGGAGCGGGTGGACTTGGCGGAGAGAGACTCGATCCAGTGCTTGTCGATGTGGCCAGCCACGTAGTCCTGCACCAGCTCGATACGCTCGCGGTCATCTTCCGGGATGTCGACGTTGAAGTTCTGCAGGCTGACGGCGGTCTGCCAGGTGTTGGTGCCGGTGATCATGATCGGCAGGCCGGTGGCCATGGCCTGTTGGCACAGGGCCATCACCTGGGGTTCCGGGTGATAGTTGCCGGTCAGCAGCAGGGCACCCAGCTTGACGCCGTTCATGGCGGACAGGCAGGCGGAGACGATGACGTCGGAACGGTCGCCGGAGGTCACCAGCAGGCTGCCCGGGCGGAAGTGCTCGATCATGTTGTGGATGGAGCGGGCGCAGAAGGTCACGGTCTGCAGGCGGCGGCTCTCCAGCTCACCCTTGTTGATGATCTTGGCGGCCAGGTGCTTGGCGAGATCCTTGGCGCGCGGGGCGATCAGCTGGGTATTCCAGGGGATGCAACCCAGGATGCGCAGCGGGTTCTTGCCGAAGACCTGCAGCACTTCCAGGTTGTGGCCGGTGTCGGCGCCGTGGTGGTGCGCCTCGAACATCTCGGTCAGGTCGGGACGGGTCACGCCGTGCTCGTCAACCGGTGCACCCACCTTGTTGATGACGCAGCCCACGATGCGCGGGTTGCTGACGCCACCGAAGTTGGAGCAGGCCAGCTCGATGCGCTCCTTGAGCTTCTGGCTGGAGTCGTTGCCCGGATGGGTCACGAACACCATGTCGGCGTCCAGCGCCTTGGCGACGTCGTAGTTCAGCTTGTTGGCAAAGGGTTGCTTGTCGGTCGGCACCAGGCCCTCGATCACCACCACTTCGGCCCCGCTGCTCTTCACGTGCTCTTCGAAGCGGGCCACGATCTCTTCCAGCAGGATGTCGGTGTTGCTGGAGGTGATCATGTTCTCGGCGTAGGAGAGGGCGAACGGCTCGGGCGGGTTGATGTTGGCAGCGGCGCGGATCACGGCGGTGGAGCGCTCGGTACCGGTTTCACCCGGACGCGGCTGAGCGACCGGTTTGAAGAAGCTGACATTGACACCGTGACGTTCCATGGCGCGAACGACGCCAAGACTCACGGACGTTACGCCGACACCAGTGCCGACCGGGATGAGCATAATAGTGCGTGCCACTTATTACCCCTTGTTCATTTTTTGGGATCAGGAAAAGGCCGCCCTGGGGCGGCCTTGCTCTACAGCTAATTTATGCGCCGACCAGTTCCAGCGCGTCGTGGGCGATGACCCACTCTTCGTTGGTCGGGATAACCAGGGCCTTGGTGGAACCAGCCTTGGTGATCTCGCCGCCCTTGCCGAAGCGTGCTTTCAGGTTGGCGTCGTGGTCGACGTCAAAGCCCAGCAGGCCCAGCTTGTTCAGGGTGATCTCACGGATCGGGGCGGAGTTCTCGCCGATGCCACCGGTGAAGACCACGGCATCCAGACGACCGTCCATGGCGGCGGCGTAGGCACCGATGTACTTGGCCAGACGGTAGCAGTACACGTCCATGGCGCGCTTGGCTTCTTCCTTGCTGTCGTAGTTGTCTTCAACGAAACGGCAGTCGGAGGTGACTTCGGTCAGACCCTGCAGGCCGGATTCCTTGGTCAGCATGGTGTTGATCTCGGCAACGCTCATGCCCAGCTTGTCGTGCAGGAAGAAGATGATGGCCGGATCGATGTCACCGGAACGGGTGCCCATCACCAGGCCTTCCAGCGGGGTCAGACCCATGGAGGTGTCGACGGACTGGCCGTTCTTGATGGCGCAGACGGAGCCGCCGTTGCCCAGGTGGCAGTTGATGATGTTCAGCTCTTCCACCGGCTTGTTCAGCTGCTTGGCCGCTTCCAGGCTGATGTAGTAGTGGCTGGTGCCGTGGGCGCCGTAGCGACGGATGCCGTTCTCTTTGTAGAGCTTGTACGGCAGGGCGTACAGGAAGGCTTCTTCCGGCATGGTCTGGTGGAAGGCGGTGTCGAACACGGCGACGTTCTTCTCGGCCAGTTCCGGGAAGACTTTCAGGGCGGCACGGATACCGATCAGGTGAGCCGGGTTGTGCAGCGGCGCGTAAGGAATGGCGGCTTCGATGCCGGCGATCACGTCGTCACAGATGCGCACGGAGGAGGTGAAGCGCTCGCCGCCGTGTACTACGCGGTGGCCGATGGCGATCAGGTTCTTGGACAGTTCGGGGTTGAGCGGCAGGATCTTGTGAACGATGAAGTCCAGCGCTTCCTGGTGAGCGGCACCGGCACCCAGATCGGCGTTGCCTTTCTCGCCGTTCAGCTTCCACTTGATGCGGGCATCGTCGAGGTTGAAGCATTCGGCCAGGCCGGACAGCAGGTCATCACCGGTGGTTGCGTCAATGACAGCAAACTTCAGGGACGAGCTGCCACAGTTAAGAACAAGAACCAGCTTACTCATGAATAAATCCTATCGCAGATTGGGTTGGGTTGGAGGATGCGCCGGACGCGGTGCGTCCAAAAACAATCAACTTATCCTTATGAGGGTTGGCAATCTGTTGCTTGCCCCTTGTATAGTGATACAAGACCCGAAACTCAGACGTCCCTGACTGGCCAGCGAGCGTGCGCCAGCGTAAAAATGGGCGTACAAAGGATAACCTGATTGTTGAAAAATAACAAAGTCATCCTCAACCTTTGTTATTGCCTCTCAAATATTGTCGAGGTTTTGCCGTTAATGCGTTCGAAAAGAGCTCGGAGGTAGCATGAGCATGAACATTTTTGGAACTAAATTACAGCAAGGCCGTCATTATATGACTCTTTGGCCGCGCCGTCCCGAGCTTAATTCCATGTTCCCGGAGAATCGGGTGATCAGAGCCACCGAGTTCGCTCTCAAGGTGATCCCGGCGCTGGCGGTGCTCAGCGTCATGCTGCAGTTCCAGTTCGGCGAACAGCACTACTGGCCTTCCGTCATGACCTCCGTACTCTTCCTGCTCAGCCTGCCGTTGCAGGGCTACTACTGGCTGGGGCAGCGCGCCGACACCCGGCTGCCGCCTTCGCTGGCCAACTGGTACCGGGAGATCAACGGCAAGATGAACGAGCAGGGCGGCCAGCGCCAGCTGGTGGCCCGTCCCCGCTATGAGGAACTGGCTGACACCCTCAACGCCGCCTTCAAGCAGCTGGACAAATCCTTCCTCTACGAGTGAGGCCCGTGGGCCTGCCAACCGGACAAAGGCGCCTCGTGGCGCCTTTTTGATGCCTGTCGTATCAGGCGGCCAGTATCTTGCCGATCTCCTGGATGGAGAGTTTGTACTGGCGGGGGCACTGACGCCAGACCGCCAGCATGCGCTGGTATTTGTCCCGCATGGCGATATCGCTGGAGAGCTCGTCGCAGGGGCAGGGCAGTTCGGGGAAGCGCTTGTCCACCTCCAGCAGGAAGCAGACATAATCCGCCAGCTCCCGCTCCTGGCTGCGGCTGTAGCCGTTGAAGGCCAGGCGGCTCTCGTTGACCTCGGCCCGGGCACCTGCATCGAGATTGCCCCAGGAGATGGCCAGCGCGTGGTGCATCTCCATGGTGTCCAGCACCTCCCGGCAGGTGGCGAGATCCAGGTGGCCGAAGCTCTTCTCCAGCTCGAGGATCTGCAGGCAGTAGCCGCGCTCGACTATGGTGCTGGCCCGCTGGTAAAACGCCGCCTTCTCCGGATTGAGTTTGGCCAGGATCTCGTACTGATTGCTCAGGATCAGGCGTTCGGTGTGGCTCATGTTCATGGGCTGTCTCACTGGAAAATGAATCTGGGATCACGTTAACCCATATCCAGGATGAATTTTTTGATCTGGCAGGGGAGGTTGGCGAGAAAAACGGGGAAGAGGGGTCGCGCTGGCCTGCGAGCTCTGGTTAATTAAATACCGCCGACACAGCTTGCATTTTGTGCCGGGTCGGCAAGAATGGAGGTGTCATTCGGCTCATGTCAGATGACCCACCACCAAGGCACCCAACAGGGTGCAAGCAATCCTGATAAGTATCTCGCCGCAGCCCTTGGCTCGCAGGCGGGGCAGGCAGCTGCTTGCCCACCTTCCTATAAGAGTGGCCTCAGGCCATCGAAGCGTGACAACAAAGAGGGCCTGCAACAGCAGGCCCTCTTTGTTGTCAGAAGTGGCAGGAATCAGGCGCCCGCAGACTGGTTTTTCACCAGTTCGAGCACCACCTGGTGGTGATCACTGGTCTTGAACTTGTCGAAGCGATGGCTGATCTTGCCCTCCGGGTCTATGAGGAAGCTCAGGCGGTGGATGCCGTCATACTCCTTGCCCATGAATTTCTTCGGGCCCCAGACGCCGAAGGCATCGGCCACGGCGTGATCCTCGTCGGCCAGCAGGCGGAAGTTGAGGTTGTCGCGTTCCTCGAATTTCTTCAGGCGCTTGGCGCTGTCCGGGCTGATGCCGAGCACCACTACACCGAGGGCCGCCAGCTCGCTGTTGACGTCGCGCAGGCCGCAGGCCTGGGTGGTGCAGCCCGGGGTCATCGCCTTGGGATAGAAATAGACGAGCACCTTCTTGCCGCGCAGATCGGCAAGCCGTACCAGGTTGCCATCCTGATCGGAGAGGGAGAAGTCGGGGGCCTGGGTACCAGCTTCTAGTGGTGACATGGGGTCTCCAAACGCCGTCAGGCGTACTTGTGGTTGATGATGAATTCGAATGACTCGGCGCCCAGTTCGCGGCAGAAACCGGCGAAGGCGGCCTTGGAGCCGCTCTCGTCTCCCTGCTTGGCCAGGTTCAACTGGAAGTTGGCCTTGAGCAGGTTGAACGGCTGTTGTTCGAGAGTCATGGTCTGCATGGCCTGGATGTCCCAGCCGTGATCGCTGAAGAACTGGGTACACTGGCTTACGATGCCGGGCTGATCCCGGATCAGCACCTCGGCGCTGGCGCTGATGTCGTATTGCAGCGACTGGTGGCGCTCGGTGCGCTTCATCATGGTGATGAGATCCCACTCCTGACTGCGCAGGGGGAGGCTGATTTCGAGCTGCATCAGACTGTTCCAGTCACCGGACAGCAGCATGATGAAGGTGAATTCGTTGCCGAAGATGCCAAGACGGCTGTCGACAATGTTGCAACCGCAGCCACTGACGTGGCGGGTCACCTCATTGACGATGCCAGGCCTGTCCGTGCCGATGGCCGTTACGACCAGGTAGTGAGTCATAAATCGTCTCTCGTCCATTTATTGCGAATGCGGAGACAGCGAGCGTTGCTGGCGGGCATGACACCCTGCTCCGGGCCCTGTCCTGCCCTCGTGCATCCATACGTTTTGTGGCGGATGGTAACACGGCTTGTCCCTTGCCTCCCTTGTTTTTCAAAAGGGGCAGCTTTACCATTACGCCCCTGAAAATCGGGAGAATTATCCATGTTACGCGGTAGTATTGTTGCGCTCGTTACCCCCATGCTGGCCTCGGGTGACATCGATTGGAGCAGTCTGGCTGCACTGGTTGAATATCATGTCGATGCCGGCACCAGTGCCATCGTTGCGGTGGGCACCACGGGAGAGTCGGTCACCCTGAGCGAACAGGAACACATCGCCGTCGTCGAAAAGACGGTGGAGTATGCCGCAGGACGCATTCCGGTCATCGCAGGATGCGGTTCCAACAACACGGCCCACGCCATTGCCCTCTCCAGGCGTTTCGCCAGCACCGGCGTGGTGGCGGGTCTCTCGGTCACCCCCTATTACAACAAACCCACCCAGGAAGGCCTCTATCGTCACTATTGTGCGATCGCCGAGGCTAGTGGTCTGCCCCAAATTCTCTATAATGTGCCCGGTCGCACCTGCTGTGACCTCAAACCTGAGACGGTGGCCCGTCTGGCCAGGGTGCCCGGCATCATCGGTTTGAAAGAGGCGACCGGCGATCTGAGTCGCACCCCGCTGCTGCGCGAGCTGTGCGGGCCGGATTTTGCGCTTTATAGTGGCGATGATGCCAGCGGATGTGATTTTATGCTGCAGGGGGGCGACGGAGTCATTTCGGTCACCACCAATATTGCGGCGCCCCAGATGGCCGACATGTGTCGTGCTGCGCTGGCCGGTGATGCCGGGCAGGCTCATGACATCAACAATCGATTGATGCCGTTGCATCAGACTCTGTTCTGCGAACCGAGTCCCATCCCGGTGAAATGGGCCTGTGCCCGGCTGGGATTGATGGCGACGGCGACCTTGCGCCTGCCCCTGACCGACCTCACCCCAGAGGGAGAACAGGCGATGGCGCGAGCACTGACGACTGCGGAGTTGATGGCGAGTGTTTAAAGCAAATGGAAAGGGAAATGCAGCGCGCCTGGTGCTGAGTGTCGCGACGGTGGCCGTGCTGGCCGCCTGTAGCTCGCCTCAGGATCGCAAGATGGCCAACCGTGGTTTCGAGTACGAAGAGAGCCGCCTCGAAGGCCGCGCCTTCCTTGTGCCCGCCGGGTTGAGTACCCCCGCCTTTAACAGCAATTTCGACATTCCCGCCCTGCCGGAAAGCAGCCGTGAGGGGGCCCTCGGGGCCAAGGTGGACGTGCGTCCGCCTGCCCAGCTGCTGACCGTGGTACCGGGTAGCCAGGTAGTGGCCAATGCCAGCGAACCCACCGTGGCCTTCTATGCCCTGAGCACCAGCCAGAGCGTCGAGCGCGACACCTGGGCCTTCCTGATGAACTTCCTGGCCGAACACAAGGTCACCACCGAGAGGCTGGATCAGCAGGCTGGAGTCTTGCAGACCGGCTGGTTCGACAACTCCGCCGTGCTTGATGGCTGGGCGGAAGAGGATGATGACTTCCAGATCCGCCAGCGCTACCAGTTCACCCTGCGCAACGATGAGCAGCGCCACGCCACCATGATGTCGGTACGGGTGCTGGATCATGAAGAGACCATCGATGGCGAGACCAGCACCGAGCTGACGCCGGCCGATGCCCAGCGCTACGCGACCCGCGCCCTGAACCAGTTCTCCCTCTATTACGACAAGCAGCTCAAGGCCCGGGAACAGCACAAGTCCAGCGATGGCATGGGGCTGCAGCTGGGGCTGGACAACAACGAGCTGAGCGCCTGGATTGCCGAGGGGTCGTTTGACCAGGTCTGGCGCCGCCTCAACCAGGTGCTGCCGGCCTACGGCTTCACCATCAAGGATACCCAGCAGTCCCTGGGCTGGATCGACGTCGAGTATGACGATCCGGGCAGCGAATTCTGGCAGGCCAAGGGTGCCGAACCGTTCAAGCTGGAGGAAGACAAGTACCGCTTCCAGCTCGGTGAGATGGCGGGGGGCAAGACCTCCATCACCCTGTTCGACAAGGACAAGAAGCCTGTCTCGTCTGGCGTCATCTCCCAGATGTACATCAGCCTGTCCGAGGCCTTTGCCAAGGGCTTGGCCGATCAGGGAACAAAATAAGCATGAAAACAGGGGCCTCGCGCCCCTGTTTTGTTATGCCCGACTCGCCGCAGGGCCTGCATGTCGGGCCGACGGCAAGGAGCCTTCGGGCTTGATGATGAGAATCCCCCACAGACAGGGGCCTGTGCGCCTGTCTTACTAGTCCCACAACAGGAAGTGTTATTAGCCATGAGTCTTGCAGATCAAGTATTGGCGGTGAACGACGATTTGCCGATCCGTACCGATAAACCTGTCCATTCCGGCAAAGTGCGCAGCGTCTACTGGTTGACCCCCGCAGACAGTGCCCGACTCATCAAAGAGAAAGGCTATGATGTGCCGGCCGATACGCCGCTGGCCCTCATGGTGATCAGCGACCGCATCTCGGCCTTCGACTGCATCTGGCAAGGGGTGGACGGCCTGAACGGCGTCCCGGGCAAGGGCGCGGCGCTCAACGCCATCTCCAGCCACTGGTTCAAGCTGTTCAAGGAGAAGGGGTTGGCGGACAGCCACATCCTGGACATCCCGCACCCCTTCGTCTGGATAGTGCAAAAAGCCCGTCCCGTGATGATCGAGGCCATCGCCCGCCAGTACATCACCGGCTCCATGTGGCGTGCCTACAAGGATGGCGAGCGCGAGTTCTGCGGCATCACCCTGCCCGAAGGGCTCAAGAAGGATCAGAAGCTGCCCGAGATCCTCATCACCCCCTCCACCAAGGGGATCCTCAAGGGGCTGGACGGTGTGCCGGAAGCGGACGATGTCAACGTTTCCCGCAGCGACATCGCGCGTCACCATCAGGCGTTCGGCTTCCGCTCCCCGGCGGACATCGACCGCTACGAGGCGCTGCTCAAGGAAGGTTTCAACGTCATCAGCGAGGCGTTGGCTGCGCTGGATCAGGTCTTCGTCGACACCAAGTTCGAGTTCGGTTACGTGACCGACGCCGCCGGCAACGAGAAGCTGATCTACATGGACGAAGTGGGCACCCCCGACAGTTCCCGTATCTGGGATGGCGCCGCCCTGCGTCATGGAGAGATCGTGGAGAAGTCCAAGGAGGGCTTCCGCCAGTGGCTGCTCAACCACTTCCCTGATCCGGACATCCTGCTCAACAAGAACCGCATGCCGGAGCGCTTCGCCCTGGCCCGGGACAACAAGCTGCCCACCGAGGTGATGATGGACATCTCCAACACCTATGTGGGGATCGCCGAGAAGATCATCGGCCAGCCGCTGGTGCGCAGTGCCAATCCGAAGCAGGAGATCATCGAGGTGTTGCGCGAGCAGTACGGTCTGATCGACTAAGACCGGATGCATTTTTTGCCGCCGGCGAACAAACGTTTGCCGACGGCAGGCGAGGCGTTCTCAAAACGGATAAGGAAACGGGCCCCATGACGGGGCCCGTTTTCATTGGTGTGTCCGGTGAGTTCAGCCATTGACCCGGAAGATCTGGCCGGTCTGCACCCCCAGCACCGACTTCTTGTAGGCCTGGGCTACCCTGGCGGCGGGCACAGGCACGAAGCCCGGAAAGAAGTCGGCGTATTTACCCATGGACTCTTCCAGCACGGTGGGGCTCACCACGTTGATGCGCAGCCCCCGGGGCAGTTCGCAGGCGGCCGCCTTCACGAAGTGCTCGATGGCACCGTTGATGGTGGTGGCGCTCACCCCCCAGTTGATGGTGTCCTCGCTCAGGATGCCGCTGATGAGGGTGATGGATCCCCGATCGCTCAAGTGGGGGATGGCGGCCCGGGTCAGGTTGATCTGGCCCATCAGCTTGCTCTGGAGGCCCAGCTGCCACTGCTCGTCGCTCATCTCCGTCAGGGCGTTGAAGGCGACGCTGCCGCTGGCGACCACCAGGGCGTCGAAGGTCCCGATCTGGTCGAACAGCGCCTGGATGGAGGCCTGGTCCCGCATGTCGACGGTCGCATCGCCCCGGCTGCGGCCGACCCGGATCACCTGGTGCTCCTTGGCCAGCAGGTCGCTCACGGCGGAGCCTATGGTGCCGGAAGCACCCACAATCACAATTTTCATCTGCGTCACTCCTGGTTGGGATAGGTTGATGATAGCTGGATGAAAAGAGAGAAAAAGCGCTTATGATGAACCCATTGTTTCCGTATTGGAGCTAATGGATGGACATCGCCCATCTGAGCAGTTTCTATGAGGTGGTGCAGCGGGGCAGCTTCTCCGCCGCTGCCGATACCCTGGGGGTGAGCAAGGGGATGCTGAGCCGCCACGTCAGCGCCCTGGAGTCCTCCCTCAATGCCCAGTTGCTGCAGCGCACGACGCGCCGGCTGAGCCTGACCGAGGCGGGCAAGACCCTCTATCAGCAGGCGGGGGAGATCTTCGCACTGGCCCGCCAGGCGGAGCAGGACATCCAGGCCCTGACCGAGGAGGACGGCGGCCGACTGCGGTTCACCTGCCCGGTCAGCACGGGGGACAGCATGGTGAGCGATCTGCTCGCCCGCTTCGCCGAGCTCTGCCCCGGCGTCCAGGTGGAGCTCAACTTCACCAACGCCATGATCGACATGAGCCAGGGGGAGCATGACATCGCCCTGCGCGCCATGAGCCGCATCCCCGACAATCTGGTAGCGCTCTCCCTCGGGCAGTTGAAGGACGTGGTGGTGGCCAGCCCCGCCTTGCTGGCCCGGGAGGGGGTCCCCGCCACTCCCTATGAGCTGGGAGGGCGCCCCTGCCTGCTGCAGGGGCACAACCCGGACTGGGAACAGTGGCACTTTCGAAAGGGGGAGGAGGAGGCGCACATCCTGGTGCAAGGGAAGGTGCGGGCCAACCACTACAGCACTGTGCTGCAGCTGGCCCGGGCGGGCATGGGCTTTGCCAAGTGCCCCCTGATGCTGGTGGAGGCCAGCCTGGCCAGGGGGGAGCTGGTGCCTGTGCTGGAGAGCTGGCAGACCGGGCTGCACCCTATCCATGTGCTGCACGCCCAGCAGCGGCGGGTGCCGCGCAAGATCCGGCTGTTCAAGCAGGTGCTGGCCCAGTGGTTCGCCGAGCGCCCCCACTACCTGCTGCGGTGAGCCAGGGGGCCGTTATTTTTCTGTCATATGGGGCTGCTACCCTGCGCCATCATCGCGAAAGGAGAGAGACAGGGAATGAAGCGTCATCAGGGTTGGGCTGGCGTTGCGCTGCTGTGCTGCGCCGGTGTGCAGGCCGAGGTCAGGGTAGAGGTGCCCCGGGATTTCCAGATCCTGGCGGTGAGTGCGGGCAAGGTACAGGACGAGCAGCACGCGGTGCTGGCCGACGGTGTTCAGCAGTTGCTGGTGCGCTATGAGGGGGTGATCCCGAGCCGCAACAGCAGCGACAACGATCGCCAGATCCGCTCCGAGCCCCAGGTGCTTCGTTACGAGGCCAGCGGGCAGTCGGTGCGTCTGCAGGCCACTGTGCCCAGCGACGAGAAGGGGATGGAGCGCTACGCCAGTGCGCCGACCCTGGGCCTGGTGGCCGGTGGGCAGCCCCTTGGCGTGCAGCAGGATGTGCTGGTGGTGCAGGGGATGCAGATAGGCATGGACTGGCATGCCAGGCTGATGGAGTACAATCGTGGCACGGGCGCTGCGGTGCTGGCCAGCGTGGCGCCGGTCGCCCAGTCTACCCCGATGCCCCAGGCAGCCACCGTCCCGGCCAGCGCCCTGGAAGGGCAGTTGCAGCAGCTCTTCCTGCAGGCGGACCCCGAGCTTCGCAAGCGCTTCATCGGCTGGGCTGTGCCCCGCCTTTAAGTTTGCCTCCCGTTGCAGTAACGTGGGCACTCTCATCCCCTGACGTGCCCATGTTGACCAGCGAGG
>ENA-OWLM01000105-OWLM01000105.1-metagenome-genome-assembly--contig:-NODE-105-length-30921-cov-3.718687_pt1 | contig 30921 bp, 28 predicted proteins | sample MGYA00245349_ERZ651102 | MGnify/ENA primary metagenome ERZ651102 (study PRJEB26857, sample SAMEA4031759) | metagenome | biome: human; feature: oral; material: saliva | place: Philippines | collected 2014... | reverse complement strand
ATGTGACCCGCCAGGAGCTGACCGCCAGGGAACTGGGCCAGCTGGTGGAGGAGCGCACCCGCGAGCTGACCGAGAACAACCGCCTGCTGGCGGCGGAGGTGGTGCAGCGCCAGCAGGCCCAGCGCAACCTGCTGCAGACCCAGGATGAGCTGATCCAGGCGGCCAAGATGGCAGTGGTGGGGCAGGCCATGACCAGCCTTGCCCATGAGCTCAATCAGCCCCTGTCAGCCATGATGACGTACCTTTACACCAGCCGGACCGCCCTCGGGGCTGGAGAGATCCAGATGCTGGACAAGGATCTCGGCAAGATGGAGATGCTCGTCCAGCGGATGAGCCGCATCATCAACGCCTTGCGCCATTTCGCCCGCAAGTCGCCGACCGAGGAGACCCGGGTCCGGCTCGAACTCGGGGAGTTGGCGGAGCAGGCGCTGCTGCTGCTGGAGACCCGGGCCAAGCGGGAGGGGTGTACCCTGAAGAATGAGCTGCCCGCCGGGCTCTGGATCGAGGCCGATCCCGTGCTGGTGGAGCAGGTGCTGGTCAACCTGCTGGTCAACGGCATGGACGCCGTCGCCGGACGGGAGCGGCGCGAAATCCGTCTGCTGCTGCTGGAGCAGCGTGGCGGCCGGCTGAAAATCGGGATCGCCGACAGCGGCACCGGTTTTGGCGAGGCCATACTGCCCAGACTGTTTACCCCCTTCACCACCTCCAAGGAGGTGGGGCTGGGCCTGGGGCTGACCATTTGCCGCTCCCTGCTGGCCCGCTGTGATGCCGGGATCCTGCTGGGCTCCGCCCTGGGGGGAGGGGCCATGGTTGTCCTGGAGTTTGGCGATCCCCCGTCGGCCAAGCCGCAGGAGGCCGAAACCGAAGTGTCTTTGAACGAGGAGAAGTCTGTCGATGTTGCTACCCCGTAATCGCCCGGCCAACGTCTTGCTGGTGGACGACGATGAGGACGTGCTGGAATCCTATTGTCACCTGCTGCGGCTTTCCGGCTATCAGCCCAGGGCGACCACCTCCCCTCACGAGGCGCTGGAATTGCTGGCCAGCCAGTGGCCCGGTGTCGTGGTTTCCGATATCTACATGCCCGCCATGAACGGTATGGAGCTGCTGACCCGGGTGCACGAGATCGATGCCGAGATCCCGGTCATCATGATCACCGGCCATGGGGACATCCCCCTGGCGGTGAAGGCGGTGAAGCAGGGGGCGTTCGACTTCCTGGAGAAACCGCTCAACCCGCAGGCCCTGCTGGGGCTGCTGGAGCGGGCCTGCAAGCAGCGCAGCGAGGTGCTGGCGCGGCGCAACGAGATCCAGGAGACGATCGACGACGAGCTGATCGGGACCAGCCCGCAGATCGTCGCCATCCGCAACCAGATCAACCAGCTGGCCCAGACCGACAAGGACCTGATGCTGGAGGGGCCTGCGGGCTCGGGGCGCCACACCCTGGCGCAGCTGTTGCACAAGATCAGCGCCCGCAGGGAGCAGGCCTTCCACCTGCATGACTGCGTGTCGGCCAGTTCGCTGGCCGAGGTGCAGGAGAGCCTGGCGCAGGCCGATCAGGGCACCCTGGTGCTGCAATCTCCGGCCCGGCTGACGGCCGAGAGCCAGCGCTGGCTCGGCAACCATCTGCTGGAGCAGGAGCGCAGGGGAGGCAAGTCGCTGCGCACCATAGCGCTGTTCGAGGAGTCACCGGAAGGGCTGGTGGAGCAGCATCAGCTGATGCCGGAGCTTTACTACTTCCTCTCCCAGGTGCGGCTCAAGCTGCCCCGCCTGGTGGAGCGCAGTTGCGACATCATCCCCCTGTTTCGCACCTTCCTGCGCCAGGGGTGCAAGCGGATTGGCAAGCCGGTGCCAGCGGTGGATCGCGCCTATCTGGAGACCCTCAAGCGCCACCAGTGGCCGGGCAACCTGAGGGAGCTGCGCAACGTGGCCGAGCTCTATGCGGTGGGCATCGTCAAGCTGGCCGGGGCGGAGCGGGCCATTCCCCTCGCCAATGCCAAGGAGCCGCTGGACGATCTGGTGGAGGAGTTCGAGCGGCGGGTCATCGAGGACACCCTGTTCCTGTTCTCGGGACGGGTGACCGAGGCGGCCCAGTACCTCGGCATCCCGCGCAAGAAGCTCTATCTGCGCATGAAGAAGCACAACCTCGACAAGGAGCAGTTCAAGCCCGCCGGCTGAGCCATCAGATCTTGAACTGCTGTACCCGGGTGGCCAGCTGCTGGCTCTGGGCCTCGAGCTGGCCACAGGTCTGGCGAATGCGCTCCAGGTTCTCCAGCATGGCGCGGCCGTTGCCCGTGACGACGCTGAGGTTGCGGTTGATCTCGGTGCTGACGCCGCTCTGTTCATGGGCGGCATCCCTTATCTGGGTGTTCATCTCGTTGATGATGGTGATGGCCCGGGTCATCTGACCCAGGCTCTCCCGGGCCTGGTGCGCCTGGCTGACGGCCAGGGTCCCGCTGTGGCTGCTGGCCCCCATCTTCTGTACCGCCTGCTGGCTGCCCTGCTGCAGCCGCTCGATCATCTGCTGGATTTCCCCCGTGCTGTGCTGGGTCTTGCTGGCCAGGGTGCGCACCTCGTCGGCCACTACGGCAAAGCCGCGCCCCTGCTCTCCGGCTCGTGCCGCTTCGATGGCGGCGTTGAGTGCCAGCAGGTTGGTCTGCTCGGCGATGCCGCGGATCACCTCCAGCACCGATGAAATGTGCCCGACATCCTGCTCCAGTCGCTGGATCCCCTGCTCCGATACGTGAATGTCCCGCGCCAGGGACTCCATCGCCGTGACCGTGTTCATCAGGTCCGTCGTGGCGCTCTGTACCTGGCCGGCTGCCTCGGCGGAGGCGTGCTCGGTCTGGCTGGCGTGGGTCACCATAAGGGCGCTGGTGGCACTCTGTTCCTCCACGGCGGCGGCAATCTGATCGCTCTGGCGCTGCTGCTCCTCGGCATGGGTGACCATCTCCTCCATCAGGACGTGCAGCTGGCGGGATGCGGATTGCACCGCATCGGCGGTCTGGCTGACGTCGCCGACAATCCTGTGGACCTGGCCGATAAAGCGGTTGAAGGTGGCGCCCAGGGTGCCTATCTCGTCGCGGGAAGTGAGGGTGAGGCGACGGGTGAGATCCCCCTCACCCTGGGCGATGTCCTCCAGGGCCCGCTGCATCTGGTCGAGGGGCTTGAGGGTGAGCCGGGTGACGGCCCAGGTGAGCACCAGGGCCAGCACAATGGCGATCAGGGTACCCAGGCCCAGCACCTGCTGTGCGTGCTGGCTCGAGGCCTCGACCTCCTGCCTGAGCTGCTGCTGGGACTGCTCGATGGCATCCTTGAGCTGGTTGAGCTGCTGGCGGATAAGAGTGAACTGCTGTTGTGACGTCTGGAACTGGCTGGAGAGCTGATGGCTGTTCCCATGGGGATCAGCAAAGACGGTCTGATAGTGGGCGAGCCAGCGATCGAACTCCGCCAGCATGAGGTCCAGCGAGGCCTGATGCTCTCTGCCGATGAGGCCCGCGTCGATCAGGGTCTGCACCTGGCTGATCCTGTCCCTCGCCTTGTGGCCATTATCAAGAAACTCCGCCTTCTGGTGTGCCACATTGTCGGTGCCGAGACCGCCCACGATGAGCCCCTGGCCGGCGGCGATGACCTGATAGAGGTCGCGATAGGCGTCCTCCAGGGCATCCTGTACCGGCAGTATCTGCTCGACGACGGTGCGGTTGACCCGCAGTTGTTCGGTGAAGCTGGTGTAGGCGACGGCGACCACGCTGGACATGATGATCAACACGATTACCACGGGCAGACGGGTCTTGGTCGTGAGGGACAAATGATGGAGGAGTGTCATGACGGTGAGTCTCGCAAGGGGAGAGGAGTGACGTTCCATTATCGGGCCAAGGGAATGGGTAGGCTTCATACGGGTGTCACGCAATCGGACGGGAGCCAGAAAAATTTGAGTTATTACCGGTACATAATCGAGTGCAGCCGATGCCGATAGGAGCGAAACTTGTTCAAGGAGTGAACAGGTTTTCTATTCTGCCGGTCAGAGGGGGCGCATCATGAGATGTCCGAAATGTCTGAAGGAAGGGGTCGAGAAAGCACTGGATGAGCGAGTAGGGCGAGCCTGCGCGCTGGGATGCGGGGCCGCTGGCGGTTTTGCCTGCGCAGCCAGCTTTGCCAAGGTGGGGGCCGGCATGGGCGCCGCACTGGGGGGGATAGGCGTGCCGCTCGGTGCCATCGCGGGGGCGCTGGGTGGTGCCCTGCTGGGCGGGGCGACCGGTGGTGGGGCTGGATTGTGGCTGGGCCGCACCCTGGATCGCCAGATCTCCCGGCAATACCGTTGTCAGGGGTGCGGTCACAGCTTCGAGCGTTGACCGGCGAGCTCATGGAGACCACGGCCTGTGGTTTCCATGGCGAGGGGATCAGGCTGCGGTGATCTTCCCGAGGGCGAACAGCTGCTCCAGATAGACGGCGACACCATCCTCATCGGAGCTCAGGGTCTGCTCGTGCCCGGTGAGGGCCAGCTTGAGGCGATCGTGGGCGTTGCCCATCACCACGCCGCGACCCACCATGCTCAGCATCTCGAAGTCGTTCATGCCATCGCCGAAGGCCACCGCCTGGGACATCTCCAGCCCGTGCTGCTCCAGCACGGCGCGCACGGCATTGCCCTTGTGCACCCCGGCGTGCATCACCTCGAGACAGTCCGGCAGGGAGAAGGTGACGTTGATCCGATCACCATATTGCTGGTTGAGGTGCGCCTCGATCTTCAGCAGCTTCTCGTGGTCGCCGATGTAAAACACCTTGTTGACCCTGTCCTTCGGGTGGTTGGCCAGATCCGCCAGGCGATAGGTGAAGCCGGAGTCGTGATGGAACTGCAGCAACCAGGGCAGCTCTTCTTCCACCAGCCACTCGTCGCCGTAGTAGACGTTGAGGTGGATGGAGGGATCCCGTTCCAGCGCGATCAGCTCGGCCGCCACGTTCTCCGGCAGCGCCTGGTTGTAGACCAGCTGATCCTGCTTGTCGTGGACGACGGCGCCATTGGAGGTGATGAGATAGATATCGAGGCCGAGCGCATCGCGAATGCTGCGCACGTCCACATGGTGCCGGCCGGTGGCCACCACGAACTTCACGCCCTGTTCCACCAGACGGTGCAGGGTGTCACGGGTGCGGGGGGAGATCTGGTGCTGCTTGTTGAGCAGGGTGCCATCGAGATCGGATACAACGACCTTATACATCATCACCTCGGGGTTACGAATGAAAGCGGGAGCAGTGTACAGCAACCGCTCCCGCGACCCCATTTATTTAGGGATACAAAAAATAACCAGGTGTTAGTGGCGTGCGAAGAAGGCCAGAGTCGCGTTGAGCGCGGCCTGGCGCTGGGGATCCGCCTCGATGAAGAGCTCGTGCCAGGCGCCTTCGATGCGCAGCGGCTTGCCTCCCTCACACCTGGCCCTGGCGCAGAAGGCATCCTGCGCCGCGTTGTCCACCACGCTGTCCTCGCCAGCCTGCAGCAGCAGCAGCGGCGTCCTGATGGCGCCGGCATCGGCGATCGCCGCATCTGCCCCAGTAATGCCCTGATGGATCCAGTGGGCGGTGGCTCCCCCGAGCTTGACCTGGGGATGCTGCTCGTAGATCTGGCGGAAGGCCTGATAGCGTGCAGTGCTGTGGGTCAGCTCGTTGTCGGCGAAGCCCTGATCCTGATAGGGCCCCTGGCCCGGGCCGTAGGGGGGCTCGCCCAACCAGCCGCCGACCGTGCCTATGGTGGCCGTTACTCCCTTGGCCAGCCACTTGGGCAGGCCGCCGAGGTTGATGCCCATCATGGGGGAGGAGAGCACGGCGGCCCGGATGTCGTCAGGCCAGCGCTCCAGATAGCGGGCCGAGATGGCGCCGCCCATGGAGTGGGCCAGCAGGAAGAGGCTGGCGGGCTTGTCCGCCAGGATCACCTCGTCGTGAAACTGCTTGAGATCCAGCACATAGTCGTCGAACTGGTCGACATATCCCTTCTCTTTGTCGGCCAGCATGCGCCCGGACATCCCCTGACCGCGATGGTCGATGAGGTAGAGGCTGTAGCCCTGACGCCACAGATCCCAGGCCAGTTCCTGGTACTTGAGATAGCTCTCGACCCGGCCGTTGACGATGAGGATGGCGCGATCGACGGTGGGCTGGCGCAGGGCGGCATAGCGGATGGCGATCCCGTCCTTGCCCTTGAATTCCCCCTCCACGGCATGTTCACGCCAGAAGTCGGGCAGGGTCTGTTGATAGAGGGCGGGGACGTCGGCTTCGGTGGTCAGCTGATAGGGGTTGTTCACGGCAAGGGTTCCGGCAGAAAACAGGGTCAGGGCCAGCAGGGGAAGAGAGAAATATTTCATCGGGCAAGCTCCTCTCGCCAATGGTGGTAGAGCGCCGCTATGTCGCTCGAGCAGATAAGAGGCATGGCGGCCTGCAAACGGGGCAGCGGCCAGTCCCACCACTGCATGGCTTGCAGCATGGCGATCCGCTCCTCGTCAAAGCGGAGACGGATCGGTTTGGCCGGATTGCCGCCCACTATGGTGTAGGGCGGCACGTCCCGGGTGACCACGGCGCGGGTGGCGATCACGGCGCCATCGCCTATGGTGACGCCCGGCATGATCATGGCTTCCGAGCCTATCCAGACGTCGTTGCCGACCCGGGTGTCACCCTTGCGCTGGAAGCCGCTCTGCACCCCCTCGCCAAAGATACCGGGATCGAACGGGAAGGTGGAGGCCCACTCCATGCGGTGGCCCTGATTGCCCGCCAGCAGGAAGGTGGCACCGGATCCGATGGAGCAGAACTTGCCGATGATGAGGCGATCCACCTCGCCCCAGACGCCGCTCTCCCAGGTGTCACGGGTCGAGCCGTCACCGAGCAGGTAGCGCACGCAGTGATCCTCGAACGGCTTGCCGTGGTAGTAGCCGGAGTAGTAGCTGTACTCCCCGGCCTCGATATTGGGGTTGGTCAGGTGATCCCGTATGACCTGGGATTCCAGCCAGCTGCCAAAGGGATTCTCCATCACTGATCCTGCCATTCATCTTCTTCCTGTTGCGCGGCCCATCCTTTGCGGGTCAGCTGCATCTGCTGCCACCAGCGCTCGTCCGCCAGGATCTCGCCGGCCGGGCCGAGCTGGGGGTAGGGCATCTCTTTCTCCTTGCAGAGCTGGGCATAGACGGGATAGCCCCCCTCGAACAAGATGGTGTTCTGTTCTTCCAGGCTGAGCGGGCAGCCGCGCTGATAGCAACCGGCCAGCTCGCGCTGGCGCTGGGCTTCGTAGAGGATGGCGGCGGCCGCCACCGAGACGTTGAGGGACTGCACCATGCCCACCATGGGGATGACGATATGGTGATCGGCCAGGGCCAGCGCCTCTTCGCCGATGCCGTGCTTCTCCTGGCCCACCAGGATGGCGGTGGGTTTGGTGTAGTCGATGGCGCGAAAGTCCACCGAGCTGTCGGAGAGGTGGGTCGCCAGGATCTGCATGCCGGAGGCTTTGAGTTCGGTCACGGCACTGCCGATGTCCGGGTGCAGCTTCACGTCCACCCAGTTCTGGCTGCCGCGGGCGGTGCCCTTGCGCTTGTGGATCCAGCTCTTGGGCCAGACCGCGTGCACCCGGTGGATGCCGATGGCATCGGCGGTGCGCACGATGGCGGCCAGGTTGTGAGGTTTATGAACCTCTTCCATGCAGACGGTCAGATCGAGCTGGCGCTGGGCCAGCATGTCGGAAATGCGTTTGAAGCGTTCAGGAGTCATATCGGTTTCTATGTCGTGAGGCTGGTGCATGCAACAAGGCTGGTGGCCTGCTGCATGGGGCCATGAGTGTCTCTTGAAAAGCAGCAGGCGGCTTGCGCCGCCTGTGTTCAGTTTTTCTGTCGGCTCACTCTGAGCACGTTGGGCATGACCCGGATCTTGCGCATGATGTTGGCAAGGTGGATCCGGCTCTTGGTGGTGATGAGCAGGGTGACCACATAGACCCGGCCGTCCTTCTCCTCGGTGCTGATGGCGTGAATGTTGGCGCCGGTGGCGGCAATCACGTTGGCCAGCTCCGCCAGGGCGCCCTGGTGGTTGACGATCTCGATGCTGATGCCGGTGCGGAACTCCTGCTCCTGCTCCTTGTCCACTTCCCACTGCACTGGCAGGTACTTGTCCGGCTCTTTGCTGTAGCCCTTGATGTTGCGGCACGACTCCTGGTGGATGACCAGACCCTTGCCCGGGCTGATATGGGCGATGATGGCATCCCCCGGGATGGGGCGGCAGCAGTTGGCGAAGGTGACCAGCATGCCGTCGGCACCCTTGATCGGCATCTTCTTGCTGTTGGATTTCGGTTGCTCTTCCGGCGGCAGCTCATCTCCCAGCATACGGCGCGCCACCATGACGCTCATGGCATTGCCGAGACCCACGTCGGCCAGCAGGCCCTGCAGGTTCTCGTGCTTGGTGTCGGCCAGCACCTGTTTGACGCGGGCTTCCGGGATGTCTTCGATATTCTTGGCGCCCAGCGCATGGTTGAGCAGGCGACGGCCCAGCACCACGGACTCCTCGGTGCGCAGGTTCTTGAGGAACTGGCGGATCTTGGAGCGCGCCTTGGTAGTCACCACGAAATTGAGCCAGGCCGCGTTCGGACGGGCGCCCGGTGCCGTGATGATCTCCACCGTCTGACCCGAGTGCAGCGGGCTGCTCAGGGGATAGGGGTGGCGGTCGACCCGGGAGCCGACGCAGGCGTGGCCGATGTCGGTGTGCACCGTGTAGGCGAAGTCCACCGGGGTGGCGCCGGCGGGCAGCTCCATGATGCGGCCTTCCGGCGTGAAGACGTAGATTTCGTCCGGGAAGAGGTCGGTCTTGACCCCCTCGATGAATTCAAAGGAGCTGCCGGCACTCTGTTGCAGCTCGAGCAGGCTCTGCATCCAGCGCTGGGCGCGGATCTGGGCCGTGGTGCCCGAGCTGTCGCCATCCTGCTTGTAGGCCCAGTGGGCGGCGACCCCCTTGTCGGCCATCTGGTCCATGAACTCGGTGCGGATCTGCACCTCCACCGGTACTCCGTGCGGCCCCACGAGGGAGGTGTGCAGGGACTGGTAGCCGTTCGTCTTGGGGATGGCGATGTAGTCCTTGAAGCGACCGGGGCGCGGCTTGTAGAGGCTGTGCATCTGCCCAAGCACCCGGTAGCAGGTGTCTATGTCTTTCACTCTCACTCTGAAAGCATAGATATCCATCACTTCGTGGAACTGCAGCTCCTTCTTCTCCATCTTGTTGTAGATGGAGAACAGGTTCTTCTCGCGGCCGCTCACCTGGGCGTCGATGCCGGCTTCCCGCAGGCGGCCCTCAATCTCGCTCTGGATGGAGTCGATGATCTCGCGGCGATTGCCACGGGCGCGGCGCACCGATTCCCGCAGCACGCGGGAGCGCATGGGATAGAGCGCCTCGAAGCCGAGCTCTTCCAGCTCGTTCTTCATGGTGTGAATGCCGAGGCGGTTGGCGATGGGCGCGAAGATCTCGAGGGTTTCTCGGGCGATGCGGCGGCGCTTGTCCGGGCGCAAGGAACCCAGGGTGCGCATGTTGTGGGTGCGGTCGGCGAGCTTGATCAGGATGACCCGGATGTCCTGGGTCATGGCCATCATCATCTTGCGGAAGTTCTCGACCTGGGCTTCCTTGCGATCGCGGAACTTCAGCTTGTCGAGCTTGGAGACGCCGGAGACCAGCTCGGCGACGGCATTGCCGAACAGCTCTGCCAGGTCGTCCTTGGTGACCGGGGTGTCTTCGATGACGTCGTGCAGCACGGCTGCCATCAGGGTTTCGTGATCGAGGCGCATGTCGCCCAGAATGCGGGCCACGGCAACAGGATGGGTGATATAGGGTTCACCGCTGGAACGCATCTGCCCCTGGTGAGCATCGCGGGCCACCACATAGGCTTGCCTGAGCTTCTCGACCTGCTCGGCTGGCAGGTAGGAACTGGCTATTTCTTTAAGGTTTTCAAATAAATACAAGACAGTCCCCGCAGCGGTTAAACGGCAATCCGTGAAATTGAGGGTATGCCCTCGAGTTTGCGAGGTTTTCGAGCGGTTGTAAATGGGGATAACAGCCGGCACCCGGGCGGGCGCCGACTATGGGAAACGACTGACTTAGCCGCGACCTTCGGCGATGGCGGCGACGGCAGCCAGCTCGGCGGCTTCCTGCTCTTGCTGCTCGTAACGGTCCTGGGTATCCATCACCTGGTTGTTGACCAGACCCAGTTCGATCTCGCGCAGGGCGATCACGGTCGGCTTGTCGTTCTCTTCGTCGACCAGGGGATCCTTGCCTTGTACCGCGATTTGACGGGCGCGGCGCGCGGCGACCAGCACCAGGTCAAAACGGTTACCTACCTGTTTTACAGCATCTTCTACAGTAACGCGGGCCATGCGGGACTCCAGTGTTTGGGCTTTCTGTGATTGAAAAAGCGGTGTTTAAAAATGACGCAAAAGTTTACTTGTTTTTGGCTTACTCTGCCAGTAGCTGTTTCAGCAAGTTTTGCTGGGCCTGCTGTTGCTGGCGCAATTCCAGGCGCTGGCACTCGATAATGGCCCTGAGCTGGAACAGTGCCTGCTCAAAGTCTTCATTGATGATGACATAGTCATACTCGTCATAGTGCACCATTTCGGCAATGGCTTTCTCCATCCGGCCCTTGATCACCTCGGTACTGTCCTGGCCACGGCCGATCAGGCGGCGCTCCAGCTCCTCACGGCTGGGGGGCAGGATGAAGATGGATTTGGTCGGCATCAGCTCGCGGATCTGGCGGGCACCCTGCCAGTCGATGTCGAGGAATACGTCGATCCCCTGAGCCAGGCAGGCTTCGATGGCGGCGCGGGAGGTGCCGTAGTAGTTGCCGAACACTTCGGCCCACTCCAGAAAATCGCCGCGCTCGATCAACTCCTTGAACTCCTCCACCTGCACAAAGTGGTAGTGCACCCCGTGTTCCTCGCCGGGGCGGGTGGCGCGGGTAGTGTGGGAGACGGAGAGCTGCATCTTGCCTGCACCGTTGTGTTTGGTCAGCAAGGCATTGAGCAGGCTGGATTTACCTGCCCCGCTCGGGGAGGAGATGATATAGAGAGTGCCTTGTTGCGCCATGTCATTACCTTTAATCGATGACCCGAGTTTTGGTTGTAGCAGAGGCCGCCGTCTTGTGCCCGAAAGGGAGACAGCCAAACGCAAAACGCGGAAAAAGTCAGAATCAGGGGGATGTAAAGGCGGCGAATGTTAGCAGATGGGGGCGGATAAAAAAACGGCCGGAATCATATTCCAGCCGATCAAAGTATTCGTAGCTTGCTGCAGGAGCGTTACCCACATTGGTTGCCATTCTGCCCCCGCTGCCGGGGGAGGGCCATCAGATTATCCCTGCCTCAGGGCTCGGTATTTCCGAGTTGCCCGCCGCTGGCAGCAGCTGACGATCGGCACAGAGCCGGTCGAACGCGGCGATGACCCGTTCGCTGGTGATCTTGCCCATGGCGTCCGGATCCTTGAGGCGGGTGCGCCAACCGAGCTCGGCCAGGGGCTTGCCGGTCTCCTGCTCAATCAGCTCCTGATAGACGCTGACTAGGTAGTCGCGGCACAGATAGGGGCCGGTGCGGGCCGGGTTGTGGTGGGCATAGAGGCCGATCACCGGGGTACCCACCAGGGTGGCCATGTGGGCGGGGCCGGTATCCGGGGCCAGCACCAGGCTGGCCTCCTTGATCAGCGCCAGCAACTGCTTGAGATTGGTCTGCCCCACCAGATCCACCGGTTTGCTCTGGCTCAGCTGCTGGATGTCGGCAGCCAGATCCCGTTCCAGCTTGGCCGGTCCGCCGCACAGATAGACTTGAAAGCCCCGGTTGGCAGCGTGATCCGCCAGGGCGGCATAACCGGCCGCCGTCCAGTTCTTGAAGGCTTTGCTCGCGGCGGCGCAGATGAGCAGGGTCGGCTTGCCGCCTACCTTCTCCCTGGCCCAGGCCTGGTGTTCGGCGCTGATGGGCAGCTGCCAGTCCGGGGTCAGATCCTGGATGCCTAGCTCTTTTGCAAAGACGAGGAAGCCGTCCAGCACGTGGGGAGAGGTGGGGGACGGCACGCTGTGGTTGGTGAACAGCCACTGGCCGTCGCTGGCCCGCTCCCGGTCAAAACCGAGTTTGACCTTGGCGCGGATCCCCAAGGTAGCGATGCTGGCCCGCAAGGCCGCCTGCAGATGGAGCAGGGCATCGAACCTGCGTCCCTTGAGGGTTTGCCACAGCTCGCGATAGCCTCGCCAGCCCTTGCTCTTGTCGAAGGGGATGACCTCGACACCGGGCAGGTCGGCAAACAGGGTCGCCTCAATCTTGCCGGTGATCCAGGTGATGCGAGTCTCTGGCCACGCCCGCTGGATGACGCGCACCAGCGCCAGCGCGTGACAGCAGTCGCCGATGGCGGAGAGGCGCAGGATGCAGATGGAGGAGGGCGGCGTTTGGAACAGCGGCATGATGTGGCGCAACGATGGCAAAATGGATGGATGGCATTATGCAAACTCCCTTGTGGATTGTAAAATTGCGCCAGTTGCCCGACCGGCACAGTCCCCTGACGGGATGCCCTGCGTCCCACTACCGACCGGAATTTTCATGATGCTGACACAGACCACCCACAACCAGATCTGCTGGTATGCCGACGGTGCCTTCCGCGATCCTTCCCCCTCCCTGTTCGACCCGGTCTGGTGGCAGACCCATCGCCAGGTAGTGGGGAGCGCCATCGGTCGGGGGGTGACCTGGTTTGTGAAGGATGAGTCGCGCCATCTGGTGCTGCGTCACTACTACCGTGGCGGCATGGTGGGCAAGCTGGTGCGGGATCGCTTCTGGTTCGAGGGGGTGGAGTCGAGTCGGGCCATGGCCGAATACCGCCTGCTGGCCACCCTGAGCGAGCAGGGGCTGCCGGTGCCGCGCCCGTTTGCGGCACGCATGGTCAAGCAGGGGCCCTTCTACCGGGCCGACATCCTGATCGAGCGCATCCGGGGGGCCAAGGATCTGGTGGCCCTGCTCAAGCTGGGGCCGCTGGCCGCCGAGGTGTGGCACAAGGTGGGGCAGGCGGTGCGCCGGCTGCAAGATGCCGGTGTCTGTCACGCGGACCTCAACAGCCACAACCTGCTGCTCGACAAAGAGGGCAAGGTGTGGGTGATCGATTTCGACAAGGGGGCCATCCGCGCCCCCGGTAGCTGGCAACAGGCTAACCTGGAGCGGCTGCTGCGCTCCTTCAACAAGGAATCCCAGTTGCATACCAGTTTCCACTTCGTGCCGGAGAACTGGCAGGCACTGATGGCCGGTTATCAGGGCAAGGCGGGCTGAGTTCCTCTGCTACTTCGTGTCTGAAGGCTGGCAGGCGCTGATGGCTGGCTATCAAGGCTAGGTGAATTGAGTTCCTCTGCTACTTCGTGTCTGAAGGCTGGCAGGCACTGATGGCCGGTTATCAGGGCAAGGTGAATTGAGTTCCACTGCGATTTCGTGTCTGAAGGTTGGCAGGCACTGATGGCGGGTTATCAGGGCAAGGTGAATGGCGTTCTGCTGGGACCTGATATCTTGAAGTGGACAGGAGCGGCGTGCTGAGGGGCTGACATTGGCGCGGTTGCTCGGCGCCTGCGCCAATGTTACTTATTGAGAATGTTTGATTCAGATATTCAGATCCGGTTTCGAGGCGCGTGATGGAAAGGTATGAGACTCCCTGGGTAGAGATCACCACCCCCCTTGAGGTGACGCTGATGGCGCAGGCCATGGCGATGTTGGAGGCCGGGATCTGGACCTGGTCGGCCGAACAGGGCCTGAGGCGCGATCCCTCCTGTCTGCAGCTACTGGGGCTGGAGGGGGGAGAGCTGGATGATCTCGGCTGGCTCGCCCGGGTGCACCCGGACGACGGCCCCCGTCTGGCCGAGGCCATGGCGGCTTGCCAGGAGGGGCGTAGCAGCGGGGTGCGGCTCGAGTACCGCATCTTGCATCATCAGGGCCACTACATTCGGCTGGAGGAGCGGATGCGCCGCGACGAGCGGGGGCAGTTGCTGGGGGTGGTGCGCCATCTGGATGCCGCCATGGCGCCCCTGGAGGATCGCCACGACACGGATCCGCTCACCGGGCTTGAGAGCCGCGGCCATTTCGAGATGCTGCTGGATGAGCGGCTGGCCAGTGAAAGCGGCAGTTTCTGTCTGCTGCAATTCAGCGTGGATCACCGCAGCAAGATCCTGCAGCTGTTTGGCGAGGCCACTTGTGACGCCATGCTGGCCAAACTGGCCCGCATGGTTCGCCGCGAGCTGAGGCGGGAGGATCCCTTCGCCCGCTGGGACGAGGACGGATTCATCCTGATGCTCTCCCAGACCGATCGGCTGAGCGGCCTGGAGATTGCCGAGCGGCTGCGTCTGGAGATAGCCGATGCCAGCCTGCTGCCCCAGCGCCCGGTGACCGTCAGCATCGGTCTGGTGCAGAGCCAGAGTGCCGAGCAGCTCGATCATCTGCTGGCGCGCCTGGCCTCCTGCCACGGCCAGGCGAAGCGGGAGCACAACACCGTCATCGGCTGATTTTTAGTCAGCGCTCACTCACCACGAACATCTGCGAATCCAATGAAGGCCCGCCTGGGCGAGCCCGTTTTCCGTCAGCCTTCACTGACCCGCTGACGCTGGCACACCCAGAGGGACGCCAGCATCAGCAGGGTGCCAAGGCTGAGCCTGAGCAGGTCGGTATCCTTGCCCCAGAGCACCAGGTTGACCAGCAGACCCGCCGGGATCAGGGCGTTGTTCATGATGGCCAGCACGCCGCTGCTGACCAGGGTTGCCCCCTTGTTCCACAGGAAGTAGCCAAGTCCCGAGGCGCCAATCCCCAGCCAGAGCAGGATGCCCCATTGCAGGTTGCTTGTGGGGTACTGGGGCTGGCCCAGCAGCCACCAGGCGGGCAGGGCGATCACCAGGGCTCCCAGATAGAAGCAACCGAACACCGCGAGCTGGGGTGGTTGGTCGGTCTCCCGGGCCAGCAGCACCTTGTAGCCGACCTGACCCAGGGCGAAGCAGACGTTGGCTCCCTGTACCACCAGGAATCCCAGCACGTAGCTTTCGGTGAGCCCGTCGAAGCGGATGACGGCCGCCCCCAGCACCGCCAGCAGGGCCCCCCACAGATAGACCGGCTTGAAGCGCCGCTCCAGCAGATCGTGGATCAGGGTGACGTAGATGGGGGTGAAGATGGTGAACACCAGCACCTCGGGCACCGTCAGCAGCAGGAAGGAGTGGTAATAGAACAGATACATGATGCCGAGCTGGATGGCGCCGAGGCTCATCAGCTTGATCACCAGGTCGGGCCGCAGCCAGCGGCGGCGCAGGAAGGGGAGAAACACCAGGCTGGCGAGGACGATGCGGGTCAGCACGGAGAAGTAGGCATCCACCTGGCCGGCGAGGTAGACCCCGATCAGGCTGAAGGAGAAGGACCAGAGCAGGGTAACCCCTATCAAGTAGTTCATGTGATTGAATTGTCGTCAGTTGTCAATTTGGAGGGCGCTATGATGGCCGAGTTGGAAGGCGCGATCCAGCGTTTATGGGAAGGGTTGCCACAGATCGGAGCATTTGCCTTCGAGGCGAGCAACGGGGCCGGCTCCGCCACCGACTGGTGTGGTCGCGGGGAGGGGTCTGTGCAGGTGACCGATCACCAGGGTGGCTGGCTGTTTGCCGAGAGCGGGCGCTACACCACGCCCCATGGCCGGGTGCTGGCCATGCACAACCGCTTCTGGTGGCGGCGTACACAGCGGGGGATTCTGCTTTCCCACCTGCGCTACGAGCAGCCGGTCGAGCTGTTCGAGTTGCAGCCCGGGGAGAATGGACGCTGGATGACGGCCGAGCCGCACCTGTGCGGGCAGGATCACTACAGCGCTGAGCTGACCGAAACCGGTGACGGTTTTCTGCTCGCCTGGCAGATCACGGGGCCGCGCAAGAACGAGCGGCTGAGCTACCGCTACGGATCAGAGACGCAGAGATAAAAAAACCGGCGCAGGGCGCCGGTAGAGGGGACAAATCGGAGGTTTTTTAAAACGGTCCCAAAAACAGGAGAGATATACTCTCGTCACACACGCAGAGGGTGTCTTCAGGCACTCAACGCATAACTCAGCATGGCCTGCAGCTTGCTGTCGAAGAACCAGGGCAGCAGCACCATCAAGAGGCCGACTACCCCGGCCAGCCGGTGGCGATACTGCCAACCGGCGATCAGCACCAGACCGCCGCAGAGGCTGGTCAGGATGCCTGACATGGGGTGGCCTCCCGCTGCTGGCGACGCTGCTGGGCCCACTGGTTGAGCGCGACCGAGCCCAGGATCAGGGCCAGTGCCACGCCGGTGGTGGACTGGATCTGCTCGCCGAGGAACAGGGCACCCAGCATGACGCCGAACAGCGGCACCAGGTAGTTGCTGAAGGAGGCGAAGGTCGGGCCCGCCTTCTGGATCAGCGCCATGTAGAGGAAGTAGACCAGACCGGTACAGAAGATCCCCAGCATGGCGACGGCGCCCATGGCCTGCTGGCTCGGCAGGGTGAAGGTGCTCAGGTCGGCCACGAAGGGGGCGGCCAGCAGCAGCTGGATGGCCGAGGAGATCAGGATGTTGCGGGCCACGACCACAGGGTGATCCTTGGCAAAGCGCTTGATCATCAGCAGACCGATGGCGAAGCAGCTGGCGCCGAACAGGATGGCCATGGCACCGAGCAGACCGGCATTCATGCCGTTGGCCAGCTTGGGCCAGAACAGCACCAGCACACCGACGAAGCCGATGAGCACGGAGACGAGGCCGCCCTTGGTGATTCTTTCACCAGAAATAAACAGGGGTGCTGCCAAAATGGTCACAAAGGGGATACAACCCATGACCACGGCGGCGATGGCGCTGTCCACATACTGCTGACCCCAGGCCACCATGATGAAGGGGATGGTGGCATCCAGCAGGGCGATCAGCATGTAGGTACGCCAGGGTGTATGTTCGCTCTTGAGGCGCATGAACAGGCAGAGCAGACCCAGGGTCAGACTGCCGCACAGGGCGCGACCGGCCGCCACCAGGATGGGAGGCAGTTCCGCCACGGCCTGGTGCATGAAGATGAACTGGGAGCCCCACAACAGGCCTATCGCCAGCAACAACAGATAACTACGCATTTGAATCTCCGAGGTAATTCGCCAGCGCATTCTATGCAATCTGCTACTATGCCAAAAATGAATTGTCGTCATTCAACTATGGCCATTATCGATGGAACTTCCCCTCTCCCGACTCGACCTCAACCTGCTCACCGTGTTCGACATGCTGATGCAGGAGCGCAACGTCACCCGTGCCGCAGAGCGGCTGCACCTCTCCCAGTCCACCGTCAGCCATGCCCTGGGGCGCTTGCGCCAGGCGCTGGATGATCCCCTTTTCGTGATGAGTCGGCGCGAGATGATGCCGACCGAGCGGGCCAAGGCACTGGCCAGCCCGGTACGTCAGGCGCTGGCCATGCTGGAGCAGGGGCTGCGGCAGGCGAAGGGGTTCGATCCCGCCAGTGCCCAGCGGGTGTTTCGCATCGCCACCCCGGGGTCGGTGGAACACGGGCTGGTGCCCATGCTGGTGGAGCGCATGGTGCAGCTCGCACCCCACTGCCGGCTGGAAGTGTGCGAGCTGGCGGACAGCGATTACGAGCGGGAGCTGGAGAAGGGGGAGCTGGATCTGGTGATCGGGTTTGCTGGCGCCAACCACCTCTCCCCCCGGTTGTGGCGGGAGGAGTGGTTCAGCAACCCCCTGGTCTGCCTGTCACCCCTTGGCAGCGATCTGCCCGATGCGCTGGGGCCGGACGAGCTGGTCAGCCGCCCTCACATCCACACCTCCAGCTGGGGTCACAGCCAGGCCATGGTGGATCTCTGGCTGGGGCGTTTCGGGGTGGCGCGGGAGCTGGGGGTCAGGCTGCCGAGCTTCATGGCGGTGCCGCCGCTGATGGCCACCGGCCGCTACCTGGTGGTGGTGCCCGAGATGATCGGGCGCCACTTCTGCCGCCACTACCCGCTGCGACTCCATCAGCTGGATCCCGCCATTCCCATCGTCTATCTGATGGCGGGCCACCCGCTCACCGCCCATGACGAGGCGATCGGCTGGTTCAAGGGGCTGCTCCACCGGCTGGCGTTCGAGCGTTACGGCCCGCACGCGCTGGGCGGCACGGCTCACCCCAACGCGCTGAAGTAATCCAGCCCCATGGCCCCCTTCACCTCGGCCAGTACCTCGCCGGTCAGGGCGCGGGCCTGCTCCGTGCCCTGCTGCAACAGGCGCAGCAGTCGGCGCTTGTCGGCAATGGCCGCCTGGCGCCGCTCCCGCATGGGGGCGAGCAGGGTCTGCAGGCAGTCGTTCAGCACCTGTTTGCAGCGCATGTCCCCCAGGCCGCCACGCTGGTAATGGGCTTTCATCTCGGCTACCAGCACCTGGTCGGGGTGGAAGGCATCCAGGTAGGCGAACACCGTATTGCCCTCCACCCGACCCGGATCGCTCACCTTGAGGTGATTGGGGTCGGTATACATGGCGAACACCGCCTGCCTGATCTCGTCGCTCGACATGCCGAGCTCAATGGTATTGCCGAGGGACTTGGACATCTTGGCCTTGCCGTCGATGCCGGGCAGGCGGCCGGTGTCGCTCAGGATGGGCTGGCACTCGGTCAGGATCTCTTTGCCAACCAAGGTGTTGAAGCGGCGGACTATCTCGTTGGTCTGCTCCAGCATGGGCAGCTGATCCTCGCCCACCGGCACGTGAGTGGCACGAAAGGCGGTGATGTCGGCGGCCTGGCTGACCGGGTAGACGAGGAAGCCGGCGGGCAGGCTGCGCTCGAACCCTTTTTGCTGGATCTCGGCCTTCACCGTGGGGTTGCGCTCCAGCCGGGCGACGCTGACCAGGTTGAGGTAATAGGTCGTGAGCTCGGCGAGGGCGGGCAGGGCACTCTGCAGGCAGAAGGTGGTCCTGGCGGGATCCAGGCCGGCGGCTAGGTAGTCGGCCATCACCTCCAGTACGTTGTCGGTCACCTTGGCCGGGTTGTGGCCGTTGTCGGTGAGCGCCTGCAGATCGGCGATCATCACGAACTGGCGGTAATGGTGCTGGGCCTCGACGCGCTGGCGCAGGGAACCGACGTAATGGCCGATGTGCAGTTTGCCGGTGGGGCGGTCGCCTGTCAGTATGATGGGGTTGTGCATGTCACTCTCTCCGGTTGGGGTGAGCCGGGAGGCGACAAAGGGATGAAAACAATGACCGCCTCTCGGCGGTCACGGTGTTTTCTTTGGGAAATTTTACATAGAAAAGCAGTGCCGCCTGTTAGAAGCAGCACCACCAGTAGTTATTAGTGAAGAAGGTCGTATTCATGGAAAATCAAGCTACGCCTGTTTGATCACTTCTGCAAGGGCACGACCAGCATGTCACAGGGCACAGTGTTCATCAGCTGGCGTGCGCTCGAAGTGAGCAGGCTCCAGAAGCTCTGGCGGTGGCCGCACACCAGCAGGTCGATCTGGTAGTCCTTGACCGCCTGGTTGACCCGTTCGCTCAGGTCGCCGCAGATCACCAGCTTCTTCTCGATGGGGTAGTCCACCGAGGCCAGGAAGGCCTCCAGCTTCTCCTTCGCTTCGGCGATCACCTGATCCTGCACGTTGTCGATGTCGATATCGATCATCTCGGTGTAGAGATCCTTGAGGTCCACATCGACATGGATCACCGACAGCTTGGCGCCGTTGGAGCGGGCCCGGTCGACCGCCTTCTCGATCACCTTGCGGTTATCTTCCGACAGGTCGATCGCGGCCAGTACGTGTTTGTAATAGGTACCGTTCATGGGAGTTCTCCTCACTGATCCTGGGTCCACTATACCAATGTCTGCTGAAACTAAAACGACGGCGGTACCACAGTTTCAGGATTTGCATGGACCCTGTGCACCCGGGTTGCCGTATCCGATGAAAAGGTAGTGCATATTTTGAGCGGGAGTTTGAAGCCGATCACAGCCCCTCTCTTGCCCCGGGGAAGGGAGGGGCATAGGATGTGCCCGTGTTTCGCAATGAGCACAACACAACAAAAAGCATCTGAATACCGCTTTGGGGAGCCTGGTGCTCCCTTTTGTTTTTCCGCCCCTTTCCTGCCCATATTCCCTCCGGCATCAAGGTAATCCAGTGCACCTTGGTTATGCTGTAGCCAGTTCCCTTGATGATGCCGCAGCGCGCGTTGTACCCCACCTTCAGGTTGGACGTGGATGCTCCTGCAGTGGCACTCCTTTTATCGTATTGATGCTTTGGAGCGTGTTTCATGATCATTCACCCCCAGATCCAGGGTTGCGTCGCCCGCAACTGTCACCCCCTCGGCTGCCGGGCCGCCGTGCAGCAGCAGATCGCCAGCGTCAGGGCCGCAGGCCCCTTCAACGGGCCCAAACGGGTGCTGGTGCTGGGGGCTTCATCCGGCTTCGGGCTGGCGTCGCGTATCGCGCTCACCTTCGGCGCCGGTGCCGACACCCTGGGCGTGTCGTTCGAGCGGGGTCCCTCCGACAAGGGGCTCGGCAGCGCCGGCTGGGACAACAACATCTGGTTCCGTCAGGCGGCGGAGCAGGCCGGGCGCATCGCCATCAATCTCATCGGGGATGCTTTCTCCGACACCCTGCGCCAGCAGGCCATCGAGACCATTCGCCAGCAACTGGGGCAGGTGGATCTGGTGATCTACTCGCTGGCGAGTGGCATCCGGGTGCTGCCGGACGGCACCCAGGTGCGCTCAGTGCTCAAGACCACGGGCCAGCCGTTCAGCGGCTGGGGGCTGGATCTGGAGCGCGACGCCCTGGTGCAGCAGTCACTGGTAACCGCCACCCCGGAGGAGATCCGCGATACCGTCACCGTGATGGGAGGGGAGGACTGGCAACTCTGGCTGCGGGCGTTGCAGCAGGCGGACTGCCTGGCCACCGGCGCCCAGACGGTGGCCTACTCCTATATCGGGCCCGAATCCACCTATCCCCTCTACCGGGACGGCACCATCGGCTATGCCAAGGAACACCTGCACGCCACCGCCGAGACCATCAACCTGCAACTGGCACACATCGGCGGCCACGCCTGGGTGTCGGTGTGCAAGGCACTGGTGACCAAGGCGAGCGCCTATATTCCGGTGCTGCCGGTCTACCTCGGCCTGCTGATGGGGGTGATGAAGGAGCGCGGAGTGCACGAAGGCTGCATCGAGCAGATGCAGCGGTTGTTCGCCGCCAAGATGTACGGGCCGAGCGGGGTGGTGGCCGATGGCAACCGGCTGATCCGCATGGATGACCACGAGCTGGACCCGGCCGTGCAGGCCGCCGTCTCGGCGCTCTGGCCCAAGGTGACGCCGGACAATTTCCACGCCCTGGGGGATTTTGCCGGTCTGCGTCGGGACTTCATGCAGCTCAACGGCTTCGAGCTGCCGGGAGTGGACTACGGGGCGCCGGTGGATGTGTCGTCCCTGACCGAGCTGGTTCCCTGAGCACTGCATGGGGCTGTGAGGCCCCGGATCAGGCGACGTTGCAGGCGAGTTCGTCCCCGTCGCCGGGGTGCTGTGCCAGAACACTCTGATTGCGCCCCTGACGTTTCGCCTGATACATGGCCATGTCGGCCCTGTGGATGAGCTGGTCCAGGTGCTCATCCTCCGGTGAACGCTCCGCGACCCCGATGCTGACGGTCATGTGAGGGGCGGCAAGGTAGGCGACCCTGTGTCTCAGCTGCTCGGCGAGCTGCCAGCAGCTGGCTCCGTCCAGGGTCATGGCCACCAGAAACTCCTCTCCCCCCAGGCGCCCGATCAGCTGCTGATCGGGCGCCCAGCTCTTGAGCTCCCTGGCCAGCTGTCGAATGGCCTCATCACCGGCCTGGTGACCGTGCCTGTCGTTGATCTGCTTGAAGTGATCGATGTCGATGATGATCAGGGTCAGGGGGCCCCCCTGCTGCCACTGCTGCGCCAGCCGCTCCAGCAGGGCGCGCCGGTTGGGCAGCCCGGTCAGCTGGTCGAAGGTGGCGAGCGTGTAGAGATGGCGCGAGTTGCGGTGCAGCCTGCGGGTGGTGAGACCGAGCAGGATCAGGGCACCGGCCAGCAGCACCAGCAACAGCAGCTGGTAGTTGCGTGCGCTCTGTTGATAGAGCAGCTGCCGGCGCTTGTTCTCGTTCTCCAGTTGCAGTGCACGGTTGCTGGCCTCGCTGCGGGCCAGGTCCCGCTCGACCTGGAAGGCGGCGGCATGCTGGCTCAGGGTCTGGTTGAAGTGCTGCTTGTAGCTTTGCATGTAGCGTGCCATGGCGCCATAGGCCTCGGGGTAGCGCCCCAGATCGGCCAGCAGCCTGGCCTGCATCGCACGGCTATTCATGGAGAGAGGGCCGGACTGGGCCATCAGCAGTTGCAGGGCGAGCAGCTTCTCGCCGCGTCCCATCAGGGTTTTCGCCCTGATCTCGGCGAGGCGCGAGGCGGCCTGCGGGGTGCCGAGCCCGTCGTAGATGGCCTGTGCCTCCTCCAGGCTCAGCCAGGCGGCCCGCCACTCCCCTTGTGCGTTGAACACCATGGCCTGATAGCCGAGCACGATGGCGCGGTAGCGGGGAGAGAGCCCCGGGGTGGCAAGCAGGGCATCGAGCAGCTGGTTCGCCCTGGCAGGGTGCGCCATGTCGATATAGAGCCTGGCCATGTTGGCCCGGATGATGGCCTGGCTGTTGGGGTCGTTGAGCCCCGTCATCTGCTCGAGGGCATCCTGATAGTAACGCTCGGCCTCCCGGTGGAGGCTGAGATCGGCGTAGAGGTTGCCGAGGGTCATCAGCAAGCGACCGCACTGCAGGGTGCCGAGCTGAGTGACGGGTTCCTGCTGTTTCTGTTGGAGAGCGGTCTTGAGTTCGAGGATCGCCTCCTTCATCTGCTGGGCACGGTAGAAGGCGAGGCCGTTGAGGGCGTGCCATTCCGATGCCTGCGCCGGGTGATCCCTGACCGCGGGCCAGAGCTGGGTCAGCAGGTCGAGGGCGCGCTCAGGCGTCTCCGCCTCCAGGGTCAGGGCGATCTGTTGCAGGCGGAAGTCGAGCAGGCGCAGGGATGCTTGCCGGGCGCTGGCCAGCCCGCGGGCACGAGCATTGTCGAGCAGGGCCTGGGGGTAGCGCCCCAGCGCGGCCTGGGCCAGGGCTCTGGCGTAAAACAGCTCCATGTCCTGCCGCGGGCTGGCATCGAGGCGCTGCAGATAGCCGACGGGATCCCGCGCCGCCTGCAGTTCAGCCTCGTCGAGCAAGGAGGGAGCGGCCTGCAGCTGGGTTATCCAGAGCAGCGCCAGTGCCATTATGAATCTCATTGAATCCTTTCCCTGACCACTGGCGCCATCATAATGGCTGACTTTACCTACACCATGTTTCTTTGCTTCTCTATAGCCGTATGGGGGTCAGGATGAGGCGAAAAGCCGTCCCGACTGCGCGGTTCGACGACGGTATCTGGTTGCGTCTGGCCGCAACAGTGGCGACAATCGTGGGCAAATCACAGTGGAGAATCATCATGTTGGCCAAAGCCATGATCGAGAAGTTGAACGAGCAGATTAATCTGGAATTCTATTCTTCCAACCTCTACCTGCAGATGAGTGCCTGGTGCGAGGACAAGGGCTTCGAGGGGGCTGCCACCTTCCTGCGCCAGCACGCGGTGGAGGAGCGCCAGCACATGGAGCGCCTGTTCACCTACGTCAGCGAGACCGGTGCCATGCCGGTGCTGGGGGCGATCGAGGCACCTCCCCACGAGTTCCAGTCCCTGGGGGAGATCTTCCGCACCACCCTGGAGCACGAGTACCACATCACCAAGTGCATCAACGGCCTGGCCCACGTCGCCTTCACCACCCAGGACTACTCCACCTTCAACTTCCTGCAGTGGTATGTGGCCGAGCAGCACGAAGAGGAGAAGCTGTTCAAGAGCATCGTCGACCGCCTGAGCCTGGTGGGCGAGGATGGCAAGGGTCTCTACTTCATCGACAAGGAGCTGGCCGAACTGGCCAAGGGCGCCCCTGCCAGCATCATGGACGGCAACGCCTGATAGTCGTGGACACTTAGTGTTCAGCCAGTACAATGACGGCCCCTTGCAAAGGGGCCGTTTCTTATTGGAAAAGCGATGAAACCGCGGCGGTGGTTTCTGCCGGGTACAATGACGGTCCTCCGTACAGGGGCCGTTTTTCTTTTGATGGGTGAGTGATGATGAAGCAGTTTGATGTGGTGGTGATCGGTGCCGGAGCGGCCGGGTTGATGTGTGCGGCCCAGGCGGGCTACCGGGGCCGTTCCGTGCTGGTGCTGGACAACGCCAAGAAGCCGGGCCGCAAGATCCTCATCAGCGGCGGTGGCCGCTGCAACTTCACCAACCATCAGGCCGGGCCCCATGCCTTCCTCTCGGCGAACCCCCACTTCTGCAAGTCGGCGCTGGCGCGCTACACCCAGCAGGACTTCATCGATCTGGTGGACAGGCACGGCCTGAGCTATCACGAGAAGACGCTGGGTCAGCTGTTCTGCGACGAGAGCGCCAAGGATATCGTCGACATTCTGCTGACCGAGTGCGACTGGGCTGGCGTGACCCTGCAGTTCCAGACCGAGATCCTCTCCGTCAGCAAGGGCGATGAGGGCTTCGTGCTCGACACCAGCAAGGGGGGGATCGCCTGCCACTCCCTGGTGGTGGCCACCGGCGGCCTCTCCATGCCGAAACTCGGCGCCACCCCCTATGGCTTCAAGCTGGCGGAGCAGTTCGGCCTCACCGTGCTGCCCACCCGCGCCGGCCTGGTGCCATTTACCCTGCACCAGGCCGACAAGGAGGCCTTCGCGGATCTGGCCGGGGTCAGCCTGCCGGTGGCGGTGACCGCCGAGGACGGCACCCGCTTCAAGGAGGCCATGCTGTTCACCCATCGCGGCCTCTCAGGCCCCGCCATCCTGCAGATCTCCTCCTTCTGGCTGGCGGGGGAGAAAATCCACATCAACCTGCTGCCGGAGCTGGACATCCCGGCGGCCCTCAGGGAGTGGGTCCAGGCCCATCCGGCCCAGGAGCTCAAGACCGTGCTGGGGCGCGAGCTGCCCAAGCGCTTCGTCGACAAGCTGGTGGAGCTGGGCCTGCTGATTAACAAGCCGATGCGCCAGTACAACGAGCGGGAGCTGGAGGCGGTCGCCACCCTGCTGGGGGATTGGCGGATCCTGCCCAACGGCACCGAGGGGTATCGCACCGCCGAGGTGACCCTGGGTGGGGTGGACACCCACGAGCTCTCCTCCAAGACCATGGAGGCGCGCAAGGTGGCTGGTCTCTACTTCATCGGCGAGGTGGTGGACGTGACCGGCTGGCTCGGCGGCTACAACTTCCAGTGGGCCTGGTCCTCCGGTTGGGTAGCCGGCCAGTACTGCTGATGGAGGTTGCCCCTGTCCGATGAGCGGGCTCGGCAGTGACAACTTCCAGTGGGGCTTTAGTCCCGGCGGGCTGGGGGGCCAGTATTGCTGAGGTCCCCTCGTGCTCATCCACTTCAGACGCGGCCTGCTCAGGCCGCGTTTTTTATGGTTGGTCGCCCCGACCGTCGATGCGGGCTGTCGCTTTGTCCCTAGTCCTTTCTGAGGTTGGGCAGGCAGGCGGTCAGCAGGCCGATGAGGGGCAGGTAGGCGCAGACCTGGTACACGGTTTCGATGCTGGTGGCATCCGCCAACTGGCCCAGCAGGGCGGCGCCTATGCCCCCCATGCCGAAGGCGAAGCCGAAGAAGAGGCCGGAGATGGTGCCGACCTTGCCGGGGACCAGATCCTGGGCGTAGACCAGGATGGCGGAGAAGGCCGACGCCAGGATCAGGCCGATGATGACCGAGAGCACCGAGGTCCAGAACAGATCGGCATGGGGCAGCAGCAGGGTGAAGGGGGCGACGCCGAGGATGGAGATCCAGATCACCCGCTTGCGGCCGATGCGGTCGCCGATCGGCCCGCCGAGCACGGTACCCGCCGCGACGGCAAACAGGAAGGCGAACAGATGGAGCTGGGCGCTGTCCAGGGAGAGGCTGAACTTGTCCATCAGGTAGAAGGTGTAATAGCTGCTGAGGCTGGCCATGTAGAAGAACTTGGAGAACATCAGCAGGCCCAGGATGGCCAGCGACCAGCCGATCTGGCGGCGACTCAGGCCGTTGCCGGCATGGGCCTTCATCCGTCTATGGAAGCTGGCGCCGTGATGGCTGGACCAGCGTCCGACGAAGCTGAGCACGATGACGCCGACCAGGGCGAACAGGGAGAACCAGGCCGCGCTGCCCTGGCCCTGGGGCACTATGATGAGCGCGGCGAGCAGGGGGCCGATGGCCGAACCCAGGTTGCCGCCGATCTGGAACAGGGACTGGGCCAGGCCGGGCTGGTTGCCGGCCGCCATGCGGGCGACCCGGGAGGATTCCGGGTGGAAGACGGAGGAGCCCATGCCGATCAGCATGGCCGACAGCAGCACGGCACCGAAGCTGTCCGCCTGGGAGAGGGAGAGCAATCCCACCAGGGTGAACCCCATGCCAAGCGGCAGGGAGTAGGGCATGGGCCTGCGGTCGGTGTAGAGGCCGATCAGGGGTTGCAGCAGGGAGCCCGTGAACTGGTAGGTGAGGGTAATGAGCCCTATCTGGGTGAACGACAGGTCGAGGCCGAGCTTGAGCAGCGGGTAGATGGCCAGCAGCACCGACTGCATCATGTCGTTCAACAGGTGCGAGAAGCTGATGGCGGCGATCACCGGATAAGCGGTGGTATTCGGGTTATCCACCGCAGACGGGGCGGTGATCGGAGTGTCGGTACTCAAGGTCTTGTCCATGGCTGGGGTATCTGTGACGGCATGCTCCCTCTACCATGCCCTATCCCGGCGCATCTGGACATAACCAAAGTGGGCGAACACCGAGCTGATCTTGAGCGGCGTTCAGGCCGTTCATCCTGAAAGTGTGTAGATGGCTGGTCAGATCTTGTGCTTGGCGCGGGGCGGATTAGTATAGAAAGCCTGCCGCCGTTATCCGGCTCATCGCCCGCCATGGAGGGAACATGTTCGAAAGCCTGGGTGTCATCAACGTCTGGACCTATCTGGTGGGGCTCTTCTTCATCATCATCGCACCTGGGCCCAACTCCCTCTACGTGCTGCGTACCGGGGCGGTACGCGGCATCAGTGCCGGCTACAAGGCGGCCCTCGGCGTCTTCGTCGGGGATGCCATCCTGATCTTCTGCGCCTATCTGGGCATCGCCTCCCTCATCCGTACCACCCCATTGCTGTTTACCCTGGTGCGCTACCTCGGCGCCCTCTACCTGCTCTACCTGGGGGTGAAGATCCTCCATGCCAACTTCATCGCCAAACAGGCCGGGCAGGCGTCGGCGGTGGATCCGGGGGAACGCTACTTCAGCAAGGCCCTCACCCTGAGCCTCACCAACCCCAAGGCCATCCTGTTCTACGTCTCCTTCTTCGTGCAGTTCATCGACTTCAGCTATGCCCACACCTGGATCTCCTACCTGGTGCTGGCGGGCATGCTGGAGGCCATGAGCTTCGTCTACCTGACCCTGCTGATCTTCGGTGGTACCCTGATGGCCCGTTTCTTTGCGCGCAAGGTGCGCCTCGCCAAGCTGGGCAATGGATTGATCGGCCTTTTCTTTATGGGGTTTGCGGCCAGGCTGGCCACCCTCTCCTGAGGACGGTTGTTTTGTCAGGCCCCGCGCGCTGGCGCGGGGCTTTTTCGTTTCTGGTGCCGTGACTCGCCCTCTCTCCTTGATCCCGGTCAGCGGCGGCCGGGCTCACAATCCCTATAGTGGGCCCCGTTCGTCGCGGCCCGGAGGTATGCATGCTCGAGAATCAGATGATGTTGTTGGCGGTGTTCGAGCGGGCGGCGCTGATGCTGATGACCCTGTTCCTGCTGACCCGTACCCGGCCCTTCCAGCGCCTGTTCCAGAAGCGGGACCACACCCCGGCCGAGCTGGTGCTGGTGGCCGCCATCTTCTGCCTGTTCGCGGTGTTCAGCACCTACACCGGCATCCCGGTGGAGGGGGCCCTCATCAACGTGCGGATCATCGCCATCATCTCCGGCGGCATCCTGTTCGGCCCCTGGGTCGGCATTCCGGCCGGGGTCATCTCCGGTCTGCACCGCTACCTCATCGACATGGATGGTCACACGTCTATCCCGTGTCTCATCGCCAGCATCATCGCTGGCCTGCTCGCCACCTGGCTGCACCTGCGCTGCCGCAAGTCGCGGCTCTGGCTCTATGGCATCCTGGCGGGGATGGCCTGCGAGGGGCTGACCATGCTGCTCATCTGGCAACTGACCGAGCCCCATGCCGTGGGGGTGGAGATCGTCAGCCACATCGCGTACCCGATGATCGCGGGCACCCTCTGCATCGGCCTCATCATCAAGCTGGTGCAGGATCTGGACGACGAGAAGGAGCTGATTGCCGCCAAGCAGGCCAAGCTGGCGCTCGACATCGCGAACAAGACGCTGCCGTTTTTCCAGAACATCGACCGTCACTCCCTCGGCCAGGTGTGCGACATCATTCGCAGCGAGATCAGTGCCGATGCGGTGGCCATCACCGACACTCGCGACGTGCTGGCCTACGTGGGGGTGGGCAAGGGGTACTACGAGCTGGACGAGCACCACGCCATCAGCGCCATGACCCAGCGGGCGGTACTGCTGGACCAGATCATCATCAACAACGATCTGCGCCAGTACCACCTGGCCGATTTCCACTCGGTCATCATTATTCCGCTGCGGGAGAACGGCGCCGTCAGCGGCACCCTCAAGATCTACTATCGCCGCACCCACAGCATCACCAGCTCCCTGAAGGAGATGGCGGTGGGCCTCTCCCAGCTCATCTCCACCCAGATGGAGGTGTCGCGCATCGAGCAGCTCAAGGAGATGACCCGCAAGGCGGAGTTCACCGCGCTGCAGAGCAAGATCAACCCGCACTTCCTGTTCAACGCCCTCAACGCCATCTCGTCGCTCATCCGCATCCGTCCCCAGCAGGCGCGCCAGCTCATCGCCAACCTGGCGGACTACCTGCGCTACAACCTCAACAAGGGGGACACCCTCATCGACATCCAGGAGGAGCTGCAACAGGTGCGCGACTACGTAGCCATCGAGCAGGCCCGCTTCGGCGACAAGCTGGAGGTGGTGTTCGAGGTGGACGACGTGCACATCCAGGTGCCGAGCCTGCTGTTGCAGCCGCTGGTGGAAAACGCCATCCTGCACGGCATCCAGCCCCGCAGCGCGCCGGGCCGGGTCACCATAGAGGTGAAGCAGCTGGCGGGCGGCATCCGGGTGGCGGTGCGGGACACCGGCTACGGCATCAGCCAGGCCGTGATCGACGGGGTCGCCGCCGGACGGGTGGAAAGCCGCAGCATCGGCCTGATGAACGTGCACCAGCGGGTCAAGCTGCTCTATGGCGACGGCCTGCACCTCAAGCGGCTGGAGCCGGGTACCGAAGTCTGTTTCTATCTGCCGGATCAGGAGGCGATGCCATGTTGAAGGCCATTATTGTGGAAGTGAAGTGTCTGACTCGTGAGGCGTTGTCATGCTGAAAGCCATCATTGTGGAAGACGAGTATCTGGCTCGCGAGGAGCTCATCTATCTGGTGAATCAGCACAGCCAGATCGAGATAGTGGCGAGCTTCGAGGACGGGCTGGAGGCGTTCAAGTACCTGCAGGATCACGAGGTGGACGTGGTGTTTCTGGATATCCAGATCCCCGCCATCGACGGCCTGCTGCTGGCCAAGAATCTGCACAAGTCCAGCCACCCGCCCCACATCGTCTTCGTCACCGCCTACAAGGAGTTTGCGGTGGAGGCGTTCGAGCTGGAGGCATTCGACTACATCCTCAAACCCTACAACGAGCCGCGCCTCATCAGCCTGCTGCAAAAGCTCGAACTGGCGGGCAAGTCGCAGGCGGGGCAGGGGAGCGAGCCGGGCACGCCGCACAATCGCACCGTCAACCTGGTGAAGGGGGAGCGTATCATCGTCACCCCCTGTGAGCAGATCTACTACGCGGAAGCCGACGAGAAGCTGACCCATGTCTACACCCGCACGGATCGCTATGTGATGACCATGACCCTCAGCGAGTTCGTCAGCCGGCTGCCGGCGGAGGGCTTCTTCCGCTGTCATCGCTCCTACTGCGTCAACATCAACAAGATCCGCGAGATAGTGCCCTGGTTCAACAGCACCTATCTCATCCGGCTCCATGATCTGCCGTTCGAGGTGCCGGTGAGTCGCAGCAACATCAAGGCGTTCCGTCAGCTGATGCGGCTCTGATTGTCATTCATTCCCGCCGATCTGCATTTCATGCCGTAATCGGTCGGCGGGAGGAGCGTCTTGCCTATAGTGGCCTCAACTTCCTGAAGTCCACTTTCCGAGACGCATCATGACCAGAGAGATGAACCGAACCCGGTACCTGACCTTGATCGGTACCATCATCACCCAGTTCGCCCTGGGCTCCGTTTACACCTGGAGCCTGTTCAACGCCCAGCTCTCCGACAAGCTGGACGAGCCGGTCAGCCAGGTCGCCTTCGCCTTCGGCCTGCTCAGCCTCTCCCTGGCGGTCGCCTCCTCCCTGGCGGGCAAGCTGCAGGAGCGGTTCGGGGTGCGCAACGTCACCCTGGGGGCCGGCGTGCTGCTCGGCATCGGCTTCTTCCTCACCGCCCATGCCAGCAACCTGGCCATGCTCTACCTCTGTGCCGGCATCCTGGTCGGTTTTGCCGACGGTACCGGCTACCTGATGACCCTCTCCAACTGCGTGAAGTGGTTCCCGGAGCGCAAGGGGCTCATCTCCGCCTGCTCCATCGGCGCCTACGGCCTCGGCAGCCTGGGCTTCAAGTACATCAACCTGCTGCTGCTCTCCAGCAACGGCCTTGAGACCACCTTCCAGCTGTGGGGGCTGATCGCCATGTCCATGGTGCTGGTGGGCGGCATGCTGATGAAGGATGCGCCCAAGCAGGCCGCTTCTGTGCAGCAGAGCGAGAGCCGCGACTTCACCCTGGCCGAGGCGATAGATCGGAAGAGCACA
>ENA-OWLM01000104-OWLM01000104.1-metagenome-genome-assembly--contig:-NODE-104-length-31136-cov-3.663106_pt1 | contig 31136 bp, 18 predicted proteins | sample MGYA00245349_ERZ651102 | MGnify/ENA primary metagenome ERZ651102 (study PRJEB26857, sample SAMEA4031759) | metagenome | biome: human; feature: oral; material: saliva | place: Philippines | collected 2014... | reverse complement strand
GATATGTTAAACTTTCTAACAATTCTGGGTAGGGTCAAACTTGTTCCGATACTGATTGCCCTCGCGTTAGCAGGAACGGGTTTGATCATTCACCAGAGAAATCAAATCTCCAAGCTTAAGAAGGAAAACGAAAGAGTATCGAATAACTTTTTCGCTGCGAATCAAGAGATTAAAACCGTTCGGAATAAGAATGGTGAATTATCGAGTACTGTAAATCAGCTGAATCTGACTGTCTCCGAGTTGAAACAATACTCGGATAAAACCGTTTCAGAACTGAATAACATGCGTGTTAAACTCAAGAATGTAAGCAACATCACACATTTTCAGACACGCATTGTTTACAAGGTAGATACGGTTTTCGCAGGCGATTCGACGATACACGATTCTCAACCTTTAACTGGCGGTTCGAAGGCATTCCGAATCAAGAATGAATGGATAGACAATTCATTTCAGGTAAGGACTGATTCCAATCGGATGTATTTATCCAATTATTCTCTAGCGGTTCGAGATTCAATCATTACCGTTACGGAAACGCAATACAAACGATTCTGGATATTCTGGAAGCGTCCGGTTGGTGTAAAACTGCATATTAAGTCATTCAACCCTTATTCGAATTTCGAGAAAATCGAATCGATACAATTGCATTAGTTGTACAAAATGATGAATGATGTAAACCACTAATCAACCGTTTATCAACCGTTTCGATCGGTTGTATCTTTTATATTATCAATAGATTCTTGGAACGTTTATGTTTGCGTCTTTTGGCGAAATCTACTTCTCGGAAGCCATTTGCACTAACGTAAGTCTGTCGTTCTTCCTTTTCTTCTTGTTCACGTAATCGAACAATTTCTGTGTCTTCATCGTTAAGCTGGACACGCAGAGATTGTTCGATTCGTTTTTTGAAATCTAGATGGTTTAAGTCATCCGAACGAATGAAAGCAACCGCTGTGATCGAACACATTACGAGATCATCGTGTCCGTAATTCGCTTTGAACACATTGTCTCTACTTCGAGCGAAATTCATTATCTCTTCAATTGCGGGTGGATAGGTTTCGATGAATTTACGATTATTCAATAGATTCGAGAATTCCTTGACTGTTGTTGGTTTGTTGCTGGAATTCCATCGAATACCACGATTCATCTGTTTATCTTCGGCGTTACGACGGAATTGCGTAAACACACTGTTCGAGATTGAAGAGTACTTATTGTTGTATTTACGTTGGGTATCAATTACTTGGAACAGTTCACCTCCGAATGCATTGGTTTCGATAATTACTTGAATCTTAGATGGATCAAGTTTTAACAGCAAATCGAGTAATACGATAGCCAATTCAGACACCGAAATGGTATTGGAATGATAAATCGCTACAACCCTGTATTCTAACCGTTTATTCTCGATCGACCATTCAACGCGAATCAATTTAATAACGGAATAATCCTGTTCCATCCCTTCAGCAATATCCAATGAAATCAAGTAATAATCATCGCTTTGAAGGTTTTGATTTGTCAAGAATATGAAATCATTATAATTCAAATACTTTTCGAATGTAGTCAATTTCAGATTCGTGTCGGTTGTATTTTGTACCCATTTATCACGATATTCCCTTTGAACTTCGCGTAGGAATTTCTGGGTTTTGATAGGTATAATCGTTTTGACTCCGATGTCGAAGTTACATTCAAAACCAAGTTCCCACCCCATAATACCAATCGAGCGAATCGTATCTTCTTTGAACTTCTCATCTCTATTGGGAATATCGTACCAATACAATCTATACGGTACGAAGTTATTACGTTTTTCAAGAGCATCGGTCCAGAGCGTGTAAAACAGATTACGACCGTTTGGTGTAGATGTAATGATACATTTCGAATTGGGGTTATTGATAAGTGCTGGGTAAATGTTAATCCAGAAAGTTTCAGCACCCGGACCCAGATAGGCGAACTCGTCCACATACAGGAAGTCAAGCGAAAACCCCTGTACGACGGATTCAGAAGCAACACCAATTTTCAGTCTACATCCGTTGTCGAGTTCTATGTATTCATCATTAAAACGGATGAACCCCGGACTCAAGAAAAATGGTAATCTTGAAAATACCTCGCGAATCTTGGATAGAATTTCCTTGACAACAGGTTCGGATTGTGCAATAACAACGACATCCTTATCGGTATTGAAACACAGGTAATGCACGATTTCGATAACTGTAGTTGTCGTCTTACCACTCTGACGAGGGATCATCAAAATGTTTCGATGATACTTAGAATATCGATTGAGGATTTCTTCCTGGTAGGGACGTAATTTGATCTGTCTCCAACCGTTGTCACCATCCTTCAAATGCGTGAAGTTGTTACCAAACCAAATCTTATCCTCCATCGCGTGTTTGAAGATTTCCATCTCTTCAGGAGTGTATTGGAATGGCAGGAAAGCCTTGCGAAGCTTGACCTTCTTAATATGCGGATTGAATGGAGATTCTTTGAGTTCGTAACCCTCTTTGATTCCCTGAAGTGCTAGTTCAACAGATTGTGTAGACCAAACCGCTTTCGATTCTTCATTGCTAATAATGCGTGGATCGAAAACCTTTGAATGCTGTTGTCGCAATAACGATGCCGATTTGTCGTTATCCTTTTCACTCATACTTTGTAACGTTGTGACCTTGTCGACTTGTTTGATAGAATGCTTATTACTTATATAATATGTGGGCGTCGGATGATATTTTCGGCAAACATATTTTCAGTTATATGACAACAGAAGCATTCATTCAAAGGGCTTCCGAAAATCATGATTGCTTCGGTAATAAGTTTTCCGATCAATATGATTATACGGAAGTTCTCAAACAATATCCGGACAAACTCAAACAAACTAGTGTAATTCAAGTACGCTGCAAAACGCATGGAATCTTCTTTACTCGGATGGTACATCATCTCTATCATTCGAGTGGGTGTCAACAATGTGCATTCGAATTCAAACAGAAGAAATCATGCTTATCAACATCGGAATACATTCAATCGGTATTAGCTAAATTTCCACAGAATCAAGAGTTATTCGATTACTCTGAAACGGTATATAGTAGGTCGAATGCTCCCATCAAGTTTACGTGCAAACGCTGCGGAAGGAAGCATGAACAGAGAGCATCCAATCATTTGGCGATTTCGAAAACCTGTGAATGTATGAAATCAAATTCCGACAAGCAATTAATCATTTTGTAACTACATACATGACAAAATTACGCATCTCAATACCTAGTAAATAATACGGATATTACATATGTGGAGCAAAAGCTCCAATGTATAAGGGTGTATATCGAGTATTAGAGTACACCGTGACAAACAAAAATCAAGCAAAATACGATAAATATGTCACAACCAAATACTGACAGTAAGTATCAAATACTTTCAGAATTAGACCACATCCTGACTCGTGCGGGGATGTACATCGGATCGACAACCGATATTATCACACCATGCACGTTGTATCAACCATCAAAGAATCGATTTGTTATTGTCGATCAGGCCGTAACAAATGCAGCACTTCAAAAGCTGTTCGATGAGATTCTATCCAATTCGGTAGATGAACACCGTCGAGTAGATTCACTATTCAGAATCGATACGATTTCGGTTAATGTGAAAACCGATGGAACGATAACCGTTCGAGATAATGGTGGTATCAGTATTGCTGAACACAAGCAAGCTTCGAAACTCTACCAACGATCGATTCTCATCCCCGAATTGATTTTCGGTATTTTGAGAACGTCATCAAACTATGATGATTCGAAAGAACGTAATGTGGTCGGGACGAATGGTCTTGGTGCAAAGTTGACTAATATCTTTTCGAAGTCCTTCCGAGTGACTACCGCTGATGGGAAACAAAAGGTAACCATTCAATGGGAGAACAACATGCGTTCGTGCACCGTTGGAAAGCTCGAAAAAGTTGATAAAGCAACACACTTTACTGAAATCGAATTCCAATTGGACCTCGAACGGTTAGGATTCGAATCTCTCGATTTAGCGCATATTCGACAGATGCAAAAGCGTTGTATCGATGCATGTGCAACCAATCCCAAACTGGTAATGCAATTCTCTTCGGATATTGCTGAGGGCAAACTGAACGGAATGTATCAGTTTAAGAAGTTCGAAGACTATTCGAAACTGTATTATCAACACATTGAAAGCGATAAGATTCTTTCGTTTGTTGGTAATGCGAATCAACCAATGCGCGAATTCCGATTAGTTATCATTCCAGAATCGTTAAACTGTGGTAACGTCGGATTTGTGAATGGTGCTCTCTGTTCGTCGGGAACACACATGAAAATCATCCAGAAACAGATTGTCGATCATATCCTGGAATACTGTAAAAAGAACGGGATGGAATTGTTTACGGAACGTGACGTACTCAATACTATCACTATGTTCGTTTCGTGCGATGTTCGTAATCCGGTTTACGACTCTCAAACGAAAACCAATCTAACTTCGAAACTAACAAGATTCGATCTACGTCTGAGTGATGCATTCCTGAAGCAAATACTTCAATCGGATATCATCAAACAGTTGGAACTCTATTGGGAAACGAAGTATGCTGCCGAAAAGCGAAAAGAGACACGCAAGCTTAATGCAGCACTCAAGCAAACCAAGGTAAGTAAGAAACTCATTGCTTGTACGTCACGTGCGGTAAACAAGGAACTACTCATCTTCGAAGGTAATTCAGCTTCGGCAGGTTTTCGTAAGTTCAGAAATCCACAAACACAGAGTGCATACCTCCTTCGTGGGAAGATTCGTAACGCCTTCAATCTGGAACGTGCTAAGATTCTGGAAAATCAGGAATTACGAGAAATCATCGCTTTGTTGAATCTACAATTTGATGATGCTAAGAAGAATCTGAAGCAACTCGAATATTCGAAAATCATTGTTTATTCGGATGCAGACCCGGATGGAGGTCACATTTGCGGACTCTTGTTGGCGTTCCTTACGAAGCACTTTAGGGAACTCATCGAAGCTGGTAGAGTCTATAGAGCTATCACTCCCATCGTGGTTGCTTACAACGCGAAGACCAAGGAAAAGCGATATTTCTATACTCAACAGGAATTCGATACCGCTTACAAAACGGATAAATCACTTTCCAAGTTCGAAGTGAGATATACGAAGGGTCTTGGTGGTTTGGATGACAATGACTATCAGGTTATCCTCAGTCAGCAAAAACTCGTAAGATTCCGAATCCAGGACGCAACCGATGTTGAATCTGTTCAAGTTTGGTTCGATAAGGATTCAACCGAACGAAAGAAGATTCTGCTGGATTCAAACAACGAAGGCGAGTAAGCAACCCAAATCGAAAAGACAACAACCATAAAGAATATGGCAACTCCAGAAATCAAAGATATTCGAGTATCAACATTCCTCAACCAAGACGTAAAGGAATTTGCTCAATATGTTCTACAATCTCGTGCACTTCCAAACATTATGGATGGTTTACGTATCGGACAACGTAAAATCATCTATTCGGCGATGGTTGGCGATTTGAACAAGAAACAATCCGTTAAGCTTTATGCACTGATCGGGGACGCATTGAAATGTCAATACCATCATGGTGATGTATCTCTTGCGAATTCGATCGTAACGCTTTCGCTAAAACATAATAACAAATATTGTCCATTGGAGGTGATCGGTCAGATTCCGAGTTTGCGCGTTCCTCAAGTGGATGTAGCTACTCGTTATCTGAGTGTTAAGCGTTCAAAGTATTTCGATTTGTTCACGGCCGACAAGGAATTGCTGACAATCCAGGAGGAAGAGGGTGAAAAGATCGAACCAAAGTTCTTCTTACCCATCGTTCCCATGGTTTTGCTGAACAGAACGAATTCACCTGGATTTGGTTTTGCATTCCGTTCGAAATCATACAATCTAGATACAATCATTGACAATCTGATTACAGCTATCAATGATGGGTCGTGTCAGAAGAATCCTAATAAGTTCGTTCCGCTCAAACCCGAAATTGAAGGGATCAGACCCGAACTGATCGTATTCAATGCGGAACGTGATAAGTGGTACAATGCCGGTGAATACAAGATAAATCATGAAACCGGTGTTATGACGGTAACGGATTTACCCTATGATGTATCGTTTGATGCGTTCGAAGGCAATCTGAATGATTTGAAGGAACTTGGTGAAATCAAATCATTCGAAAACCAATCGTATAACGATCAAATTAAGTATGTAATAACTTTCGACCGTCAGAAGCTCGGAGTCCTTTCGAAGAATATTCTTTCATTCGGTAAGCGTATGAAACTCATTTCAATGCTTCCCGATGATATTCTGAATGTTATCGACGAAGACCAGAAGACGATTATCTTCTGTCAGGACGCTTACGAATTCATCGATTTGTTTGTTGAAAAGCGATTGAAGTACTATCACGAACGAAAGGAACGTACGATCAAATACCTGCAAGGTAAAATCGAAGAGTTATCGTATCGTATTCGTTTCATCGAACACGTGATTAATAAGGGAATCGTTGTTGTCGAACAACCAAAGGAAAAAATCCGTCAACAACTCGACAAGTACGAGATTCCATACTTTGTTATGGATATGAAACTCTGGACTCTGACCGAAGAAGAAATTCTCGAACTTCGAAAGAAGATAAAGGATTACGAGGAACAACTGGATTACATCAAAAATACAACCGAAAAGGAGATGTATATATTTGATTTAATCAATATCAAACAACAATTGGGACTGGTCCGAGGGATTTAATGATCCCCCGGATCTCGATCTTATTAAATAGAGAGGATATGGCTTTTATAGATGATTGGCACCGAATAGCCGATAATGGGCTGATAACCATTTCACATAGTCCTGGACAAGCGCAAGAGTTTTACGTGGTGGGTTCGGGAGCTGACAAGCAGTTCATACATATCAATGATTTACCGAAATCGGTGATTGTTAGTTCTAAACGAGTTAACAAAGTCTTCGAACATTCGGAAATCTTGAATCCCGATCTTTTACAGAAGCAGACTCTTCCAACACATTCCGTACAATTGAATATCAGCAATTATGATATTTCGTTGTACGGAATGCTATTGGTGATCTATGATTACAAAACGGAGACAACGCTCTTAAGTCGGGTATTATACGCAAATGATTTTGTTATCAATTCCAACGTCACCCTAATCGATGGTAAGTTTTGGAATTATAGCGTTCATCTCAACGTACCGGTGATTAATGCCGTACGGTATGGCGTTTCGCTAGTACCTATACACTACACCGACATAGATCGTAGTGGAGGACCAGGGCTCGGTGCGCTTTATAATTATCCACGCGTTTATGATATGATTCCGATCATAGACCGTGGAGTAATGCCTGATTACATTACGTGCAAACTCAACTGGAGTAAAGCGAATCAATACATTACAATTGGTATCGATACTTCGGAGCAACACAAATCAATCGAAAAATCATTACTCGATATTTTCGAATTGAAGGAAGCTCAGATCAGTATTGAATATCTGTTAACGTGGGGTAATGACGCAAACGGATGGAAGTCGATCACTGTTACAAACAACGATAACAAATTCCGTCCAATTTCGTTATTGCTTGATTTCCAACCCTTCATTGGAAAGCCTGTTCGCGTAATAGCAACAATGAATGTACGTGTGGATGGTAAGCTATTGCAGCGTCAAATCACCTCCGATGAAAGAATTATCGATTCGATTTACGTTCTTCAGAATATCGTCGAAAAACCATTAAATCACAATATTGTAGATGTAACGATTTCGAATGATATCAATCAGGATGTACTCGTTGTAAGTCCGAAGTTTGAAGAACGCTTTGTTGGTTTGAGTACGTCCGTTTACGCACAACAGATAACCAACGAAAATCGAGATATTGTCATTTCGGGGTCTGAACGAAAGATCAAATTCAATATACCAGAGGTTGAATCTAAATTCGACGATTCTACGGTACTCATAGTTATTGACGAAGATACGAATCGCCCCGTAAGCAGCTTGAAACCAATTCGAACTTCGGATGGTGTTTACATCTTCGATATGAACCTGATGATTTTCAATGAATTGGAAAAGCCTGGTAAGATGATTTATCGATTATTCACCGATAACCAAAAACAATTGGAAGGGAAGATTTCGATCGCTTAAATCGACACACCTTCGTTTTTACTTACTCATATCGATGGGTAGGAATTGGATAATAGTTACAACGTTACAACGTTACAACGTGAGACGTTCGCGTTAAATCGTAACATATTCGATTCCTACCCATGTCGTCTCCGGCCACCAGCATTGTAAAACCATCGAACATACCCAATAATATCCGATATGTCATTCTCACTCAATACTAACGAATGTATAACCGCTACAGATATTTCGCAACTCCAAACAACCATCAAACAACGAGTTGAAGAAAATGTTACGCATTATACGAAACAATTGCTTTCGAAGAAGGTACGAAAATTCCTGGCAGCGAAAAGGCAGGAAATACCTGATTATCAACTTACCGTAGAGGATAAGAATCGGTTCAAGACCGAAATCGAGAATTCGGAAGAGATTGCACAATATCGTGAATTCCAAACTGAATTGCTTTCGAAGAAGTCCAGTAACTATCAATACATGCGCGAAGTGTTTTCAAGCTTCAATAATGAATTGAGTGATATACAAACACTGGTTGAAATTGAGAAAGCAGAACTTCAAAACCCCTTCGAATTCAAATCTCCCGAGAATTATCTGAAATTGTTGTATAACGTATCTTCAGTGATCAATCTACATTTACGTAGAAAGCGCGAACTGATTAATAACCGATTACAACTGATTTCAGACAATACAGAATATACGAATATCAGCGAAACGGAGACATACCGAACATTGAAAAAGATGTACGGTATCGATAAGTCGTATTCGGACATTGACCTGTATGATGAATTCGAACTCCAATCGAATATTGACTTCTCTTCGCATTTGGGAGAATACTATGCTTATCAGGTGAAGGGTCAAAGTAACGCCACTCGAAATATCATCAATGAATGGTATCGAAGCTCAAGCGAAAATCATAATCTTTCGAAATTTGTAATCATCAACAATTACCTGTTCAGTCAGTTACTGATGAGTGTTGATAAACTGAATTGTTCGGGTGATTCAGACGAGTTCGAAGATGATGAAGACCTGTCACAATACCAATCGGAGCTGAATCGATACCCATTGATTACGAATAACCGTATCACATGTTATAAGTCGATGTATACGACAACCGACAACAATAAGTATACATTTGTAACACGAACGATCGGAGAGCTTCTGATGGATATAACCAATCCCGATTTATCTAGTATTTCGAAGGAGGATCGACAACAGATTTATTCCGTTTATGACGGTAGTAGACCACAATCGAATGAGTACTGGAAATGGAATGGTTTGCAGGTATTCGACTTAGACTTGAAACCGTATTTTGCTGAAAACCCCGATGTCAGCGTAGAACAGATAAAGCGATACATTTTCGAAGAGCTGAGGGAATACCATTGGTTTTTGTGGGTAGCTCGTTCAGCCTCCGGAAAGGGTATTCACATCTATACGAAGGTAACTCCACCACACCATGTATTCACCGATCTTCCGAAAAACGAGAATATGTGTAAGTACTGGTTCTTGATGAATTACCTGACGAAGTCGATTCTGATCAATCATAAGTTATGTGGATTCAAACATTTTACGAATCAAGACTTTATCGAAAACAAGCAATTGAAGTATTTCGATAATGTTGTATCTCGTATCACCGCAGGGATTCGACTCACCTTCGATAAGAATATTCTTGTCAATCCCGAATTCATGGATTTGCATGTATCTGAAGTAAGTGCGAATTACAAGGATTATCAGACGATTCAAAACTACCTGTTTGAAACAAATCCAACCAAGTTCGAAACTCAGATATTTTCGTATATCAAGGAATTGACGGACGTTGATCAATCTAGTATTATCGGAACTAAGCTCATACCCAAGAATCTGAAATACGAAACAATCGAAGAATATGAGAATATCAAAATCCTCCCGAGAGAAGCAATCAACTACAATACGCGTTACCACATCTGTAATACGTTGGCTGCACTCTTCGGAAAGGAAGGTCTTCAGATAGCGCATACGGTCCTTCAGTCCGAGGTCTGCAAGAACGTAAAGGAAATCAATAGCTTCTATACGTGTGCAATTTCGAACAAGAAGGAACCATCCAAATATGGTCTGCAACTCCTGCAGAAATTGGGTATTATCAAAAATGTTCAGGTTCAGACTCAGGTTGAAAACGAAACTACGACCATTGAACAGTATACTAGTAATCTGTTTAAGGATGGTATTCGTAAGGCAATCGAAGCATCTATTCAGAACGAAAGAGATTTGAATGCCGAAAGACAGCTTGTGCAGAAATATCAACAAACTGATGATTCAACCATTCGGAGCGTAATCGATAACAATATATCACGTTACGACAAGACACATTCGGAGCTCAATGAACACATCCATGAATTATCGGAAAATCAATACTTAGCAGATTTAACCGATATTCTGTTGGATCCCGAACGGGGTGGATTCACCAATGACAAGATTAACATTCTGATCTCACCAGCTGGATCGGGTAAAACACGTTTGTTACTTGAATTAGCGAAACAAGGAAAACGAATACTTCTCGTTGAACCCTTTATTTCGGTAATTAAGAACAAGGTCGAATCCGATGAGGAGCTGATGAAAATCTTCGAAACATTCTACGGTGAGCATTCATTGAATGATATAACCGCTTCCAATGCAATTACAACATTCGATAAATTTTCGAAATGTAATTACGAGAAGGTATCGAAGATGTTTGATTACATTTGTATCGACGAATCGCATCTGTTGTTCACCAGCGCATACCGTATCGAAGCAACTTCGAATGCTATTCGTAAGCTGAAAGAACTCTATTTCATTTCGAACAATGACCCCTTCGCTGGTAAGTTGATCTTGATGACAGGGACCGAAACGGGTGATACACACTTCTTCGGGAAGATAGCGAATGTTATTCGCGTTACGAAACCAGCACACGACAAACACATGGAATTCTTAGTGTGCGATGATTCTTTGGACGCTATCACACGCTTATCGTATAAGACATTCAAATTGATTTCGGAGGGGTATCGAATCATGATTCCAACCAACAAGGGTGAGATCTACTCTCAAAAACTTATTGGTATGGTAGAATACCTTTTGCAACGTCCAGTCAAATATGGTTACTATAAACGTTCAAACTCCGAACAAGAGATATGCCGTCTGATCAACGAACAGAATACAATCGGAGACTACGAGATCATATTCTGTTCCAATTATCTTTCGGTGGGTGTGGATATTGTCGATAAGTACAAGTTCGCTTCAATCTATTTCGGACCGTTTACGGGTTACGAAATTGAACAGTTTAACGCTCGAATTCGAAAGACTGGAATACGATCAATTTATTGCATACAGACCGAAACCGCTTCGGGAGATGTAAATGAGTTGTTATTGGAAGAACCCCGAATCTGTCTAAAACTGAATGATGATGATATTTCGAATTTCAAGGACGACAAACAAATCGCTGGGGTCAAGCAAGAGTTCATTGCCGAATACGACCCAGTTCTTCATCGAATTACAACACCAGGTTTTTCGTACTTGAACGGGGCGATTCGATTCAATAAGGAAGAGTACGAGCTTACGATGTTCGAACTCAAGTACTTGGAAACGATGATTCATCCCACTCGTGTTGCGCGTGAACTCTTCAAATATCAGTATACGATTACTGTTTCTCCAGAGTACGATGGGTTGGACGAAATCATGCAGAATCAACTCAAACAGATAGGTATTGAAGCTGCACGTAACGAGAAGATAAGGAAACACAATCTCCTGGTGGGGACTTTCATTTCTCTAATTGATAACAACACCTACACCACCAATGAGGGGTTGGAATTCAATAATATCATCGATTACATTGGGAAGCATCGTGATATAATCGAAGAGGATCGTTCGATCGATGATTGTATCATCTATGAGTTCAATATCTTTGGTCAGCCCGAAAAGGTTATTGTGAAGAGTCTGGAAGCATTCGAAAAGATGTTTAATTCCGCACGATACCTGATTAGTAAGTATTCCGTAACTCGTGCGAAACAACTGATTCAGAACTATGTAGATGAAAACGGAATCCTCAAACAGAAGGGGTTCATGCGTGCTATCAATCTCCTGAGACTGATCGATAAATCGAATACCAACGATTTGTCGGAACCCATCTTCAAGACGATCGAAAAGATGTACATTTGGTTGGATGAATTCGAGAAGGACAAGAGTCTTCGCGTTTCATACAATACCTATCAATCGGAGCTCGACAGTTGGATCAACAGTTACATAGATATGTTGGGAATCAAGATCTCAACGATTTATGCGTACAACAAAATCAAGGACAATATGGTAGAATTACTTAACGACTTGGCAACACGCAACACCTCCAAAAATGGTATGCGCTTTGAATACAACGTATTACCCGATACGGATTCAGTGTTTGTTAAGTACAAGCAAACCATCGATAGCTTGATCGAGAATACATTCTCCGTAAGTATGAGTACTTCGGGTGTCGGACAATCTCAGGTGAATCGAAAACACATGAGTGTAAAAAGTGTCGGGTTTTGATCGCTGACGCGTCAAAACCCTCTGCTTTTCGACAAATCGGACCATAAAAGCGGGGAATTTATTTTAGCCTCCGGAGGCCATTTTATAGGGCTTGATATAAAAATAAATTCTCCGCTGAGTCATATTCGACGTGCTTATACGACCTAATTTCGTCGAAAATGACCCGTTTTTCATCGAAAATGACTCAATTTCTCATTTTTTCATCCAAAACGGCCCGAAATCGGGTCATATAAGCGAAAATCGGGTGATTTTGGATGAAAAAATGGGAAAATCGGATGAAAATTTTGGAGGTTCAAAAATCCCTACGGAAGCCCTCCGAAATGAGGTTTTTCAGACCTCAAATGAGAAAAAAACGTCTAATTTGAACAAGCAAAATGGCATTACAGACAATTGAAAGCTATGTAGACTTCATCGCTGACAACTTGGAGAAGGCAGGAAACGCCACTGATTATCGATGGCACTCACTCCTATCGCACAAACCCAATTTCTTCGAGGATATGGATTATTATCGTATTCGAGAGTTTATCGATAATACCGTTACATCGCAAGAGATTGAAGCATACAAATCGGGTAGACTTCGAGAGATCTATCCGAACTTCGATACTCTGCTAATGTGCAATTTACGGTATTACGATAGAATCGTGCAATACTGTAATATGGTATGTTTTGGTTTTGTACGATTAGAAGATGGTAGTATTGCCCGTGAAGGGTTGAAGAAGGTACCAATTCATCTCGATTTGACACCAACCAAGATTTGGTGTGCTGCACTCACGTCAACACAAAGCACTGAATGGGAATTGAATTATGCTTGGAGCATTTCGAGGAAATCGATTTGTACTAAACGACCTGAAGGTGACAAATCCTGGTTGGAAACCAATTACGCCAATATCTACAAGGTATCGAAAACCTTCAAGATGTTTGCGGACTATGCATCGTTTCGAACAGGTATCGATGGGTATAATAAATGCTATTTGACAGAGGAAACAACCAGTCAGAAGCTGAATTTGTTATTACGTAAATTCACAGGGAAAGGTGATTCAATCGATCCAATCCAGCTTAAAGACCTTGATCGATTATTGAAGGAAGATTCTAGATTCGTAAAGTCGTTAGCAGATCCCTTGAAGCGTTCGATGGAAACAATGTACGCGAATACGAAGGAATATGCCATCTATGTTTTCAACGATGAATTCTACATCTTCTCGAAGAAGTTCAAAATGTGTATTCGAAAGAAATTCGATAACCAAACAAAAATGGACACAATCGAAAAACAATATCTTTCGAATTCATACGAATGCTTTGTCGCCGAAGGTTGTATGTCTGCATCTATACGTGCACAGATCGAATGGGCTAAATACGAAACACCTCCGGAATTCAAATACGAGCGTGAACTGATTCGTAACCTCCTCCTGAATATGTTGAATACTAAGTATCAGGACGTACAAGGTTACAAATACATCAAGGGTTTGAAGAGAATGTCACATCCCGGTATCTATTCGGAAGTAACATTTTCGGGTGTTTTCAACAATGTGTATATCATCGAACGAATGTATCACGGATCGATATTGGTACATGAGAATCGCAGGTGTATGTCGAAAGAGAACGCAGCCACATATCTTGTGAATCGCGGATATTACATCTGGGGTACGATTGATGACGTTGATCGAATATTTGTCGAATCTCGCAATATCGGACACATCAATATCAAATCAGTTATCGATCATTATGCGAACTATACGACACCCATTCAGGAACACATGCGACCGATTGTCGAACAATACGAACAAAATCGAAAAGTAACGATTGATGTATTGTGTGGAGAGAAACCACCTCAGAGCTTGATGGGTGATATGACAAAGATACTCAAACTCCGAACGCCACCTCCCGAACTCTATAAGCAAAATGGTGAATTCGATACTAGACGGGTAATGAATGAAGCGCATAAGATTGTGCAACAGCGAAAACGTCGGAAGAACAAATATCGTCAAGAATTAACGGATAATAGAGTTAAGGATGGGTATTGGCAGGCACTCACAAGGGATTCGAGCGATCCGAGAAAGAACCGAATATCCTAGCTTCACAAATTAAGCAACAACATTATCTCAATCAATATTCGTATGAGTAATACAATCATCAGCTCCGAAGAAATCGAAAAGGTTCAGAAGATCTCCGACAAATTCAGAGACATTCTGATGAGTCCAATGTTCGAATGGTCTTCACCCTATAGTGTCGACTATCAACTGATTAAGGCGCTATCGCACGTCTTTTATGGTCGGAGACTTTCGACCAATCGAACGGGTATCAGTACCCTTCACACTGCAGCGAAACAAATCGTTGTCAATGGTAATAACGTTCCAAGACTTCTCGGAAAGTATGTAAATCCTCGATTAGCATACACCGAAATGTTATGGATGGTATCGGGTCGAAACGATCTGAAGTGGCTTCAAGACCACAAGGTAAACTACTGGAACAACTGGTCCGATGAGAATGGAACCATCGGGAAGTCTTATGGTTACCAGTTCGGAAAGCAAATCGAATCTCTCGTAGAAGGTATGATTTCGGATTGGGACAGTAGAAGACATATCATCAACCTCTGGCAATTCGACGACCTCGACGAAATGGTACTTCCACCATGCGTTTATGGTTATCAGTGGGTTACGATGGGTGACACACTCATTACCGATGGTGGCTTGGTCGATGGTCCATTCAGTGGTCCGATCGAAAAGGAAACCAAACGAGTCAATCTCATGGTCAATTGCCGTTCATGTGATGTATTCCTTGGTGGTCCGTATGACCTCATGTTCGCTTACTTCCTGAACAAACTCGTTATCGATTATGTTTCAGCGAAGACTGGTGTTCGAATTGAAACCGATTCGATCATCTTCAACATGGGTGATTGCCACGTCTACCTGAACCAACTGGATTCCATCGATAAGTATCTGGATAACGTCCAAAAACTGATTGATGTCAATTCGGACAAAGTTGGCGACACCGATATTCAACCGGGTCTGACGCAAACTCTCTTCAACGGACCCGAGTGTAAATCTACGTATTCGTTCCAGTACTGGATCGAAGCAAACATCTACTTCTTGGAAGATTGCCTCTCGAAGTATCTGAACTGGAACGAATTCTGCTATACCAAAAACACTTGGTGTAAGGAAAACATCGATGAATCACGATTCCTCCGAATCGAAACCCCCGTAGCAATTTGAGAATATGATACGCTTAAGAAACGTAATGCAACCGAATCCTCTGGTTGCCGCAACATGTCGAGATTTTACGAATCTCGCTGAGAACCTATCGGAACTCACTACCTTCTGTTTCGAACATCAGTACTTCTGCGGATTTGATGGGGTGAGTTCGAACGACTACGAATGGTATGATTTCGTTAAGTTCTTGAGTAATCCCGAAAACCTCGATTACTGGGGACTTAACGATGGTTTGCTGGATGAAGCCACCAAGTCTCACTCGTATGTCGTCCAGTTCGTGCCCTATCTGTTTACTTTACACGCTCGTCGAATCGTAGCAAATAGTAAAACGAAAACCTTCCAGGACGCATTCGATCGTATCTATGCGAAGATTAAGTCCGTTTCAGTATCTGAAGGTTCACACCTTTATGATACAATCTATAGTGCGGATTTCATTCGAGAATGTATCATCGAATTGATGTCGGAATTCGTAGGGGTAAAGGATGAGCAGGTAACTGCAATTCAGAAGGTGGTGGCTAACACCAGCGAAAACGGTAACGATCAATCACCGAGTAATGTTTATATTCATCTGAGTGCGTCTGGATTTGACCTTTCGAACGTTAAGCGTTTGCACACAATCGCAAATGCAATGTATAGTGTTCTCATCCGAGTCATGGAAGAGACCGCCAATGGCGGGGGTGCAACCACCCCCTACGAAGGTCCAATGATTCTCGTGGATATGCAAATGCTCGTAAGCAACACTATCATGGGTGTCATGAACCTCCAGGAACAAGCCGAAGCACTGAAAGTTGATCGAAAGAAGTTTATCGAGTATTTCAAGGAGCATACACCTCCCAGTGTATTCGCGAAGCTACTCGATATTTGCTTGCTGTTTGATACGAGTTTGAACAGTGGTCACACCTTTGAACCCTTCGAAATCGAATCAACCAACTATCGTGTGTTTTCAGCGTTTTGCAAGTTATTCTACGAAAATACGATTTGTTCTGAAAAGCGCGAGTTGCAATCATTCAGTCACAATGCGTTCGTGCTTCCTCAGCTGCATATCGGTCAGAGAAAATCGAAAATCGCCGATGAGATCCATGATTATCAGTACTATCGATACATTTCCGAAAGATTTGGATCGTGTCTGACCACTGATGAGTTCATCGATCGAATCAATAACGATTATAACATGGACATCCACATTAAGTGGATCCATAGTATGGGCCAAATGGGTGAAGTCAGAACTACTCTGAAATTCTATGTAGATGCTGGTAAGAACGAACTCACGCTGAATTCGATTTCAGTGATTATCGATAAATACTTGGCAATCATCGAATATCTGTATACTCAATTCGGCCTGCATAACTTCTATTGTTACGGATATATGGTGGATTCGAAGCCCTTCAAAACCTCTCCGGAAGAATGGAAGCTGATCAACGAACATCTCCTCCTCACCTACGAATCCTAATCGAAATCATTATGCTCAAACCAAATGACTGCTCACAACTAAGTTTGGAAGATTTGAAACTTTATCGGAGGTTTTCAGATCTTTCAACTTGTCTGAGTGAACTCGTAACGAGATTTACAGATCCTAAACGACCATCCCAGTACCAATTCGGTATTGGGTCTCTCGATTTGAACAACTTCGAATGGTATAAGTTCTTGAAGTTCTTGGACAATCGAGACAATCTGGATAACTTCAAACGCAACAAATGCCTATTGTTTGATGTGGATGGTCGTCATCCAGAGACTGTAATGCAAATCATTCCATACATGATCCCGCAGTATTTGTCAAGAATTCACGATCATTTACTTTCGGATTTGTATCGAGATACTTACCGATACTTCTATTCGAAGATCGAGGAACTGAATCAAAAGGAGGACGAAGCCCAACTCGTTGGCGGCGCAATACATTCGAAACCATATCATATATGTCAAACCATTTTCAGTATGAGTTGGATTCTTGAAAACCTCGACGCATGCTTTTCGAAATATACCGATATAGACACTCGAAGCTCGATTACAGTGTTTTCGAACTGGCATTACAACGCCGATTATTCGAAAAACGTAGAGGTTCAGATCCAAATCGATGCGGTTCGCCTCTGTGCGATGAGACAAGCACATACGATAGTGAACGCGATGTATAACGTTTTCCAAGTGGTTGTTAATGGTATGAATTGGAATGATAATTCATGTCCACCATTTTACGGTCACTTCCAAGTTCAACTATCTCGCGCGATTATCAGACTTGATGATGTTCGAAAAGAAGTTGAACTTATGCAAGCCGATCTACAAAAGATATTCAAGTATTTCACGGCGAATGCAACCATTCCCGAACTGGCCGAAGTTCTCGATACCTGTCTGGATATTGCAGGTGGACAACAGCCCGGGTACAAGCCCGTCAATAATCTCATAGCAGAACTGAATACCGTCGAATATCGAGCATTGTCTACATTCAGCAAATTACTGAATCAACGTGTCTTATCTAAACGTGATGGATGGCGTTCGTTCGAATTACCTTATCTCCACAAGGGATTAAGCCATTCGAACTATTGCGATGAAGTACAGAAAAATAAGTACTATCAGAGCATTCGAAAGAAGATGGAAGAAACGAAAACCTTCGATGATTTCATCGCTCGTATCAGTAACGATAAGAAGTACTACTTCAAGATCGATTTGTTCAGATGCAAAGAATGGGACGAAGCTGACCTAGAACAAATCGACGAATATCCGGCTATCTTCCACTTCCATCTGAACCTTGAACGTCCAAAATTGGATTTGAAATTGATTCAGAATGTCATCGCACAGTACTTCGCCATCATTGAATACCTTACCGCTCGTTACGGTCTGGTAGAATTCTATTGTTATGGTGATTGCTCGTATGTGAAACCCTTCAAAATGCAGGCGGAAGACAAATCGGAAATCAATAGAGCACTCTTCCAATCGTTCGTGGGGTCGTATGAGAGAGTTCGAACCCTGTTTGGACTCACTGAACTAGCGAACGAGTCCGAACCAATCGAATCTGAATCAAGTGAATTTGAACCCAATTCGAATCCATTCTAAACCCAATTATTCATGATAGTTTTAAGAAACATCGACAGAGAGCGTAATGCTGAAACATTACGATTCAATAAGTTCTGCTTACTTATGAACGGACTTGTTGAATTCATAGATAAGGGGGAATACTACCTTACGAAGACCATCGATCTTTCCATGTTCGATTACGGTATCTGTAAGTTCTTCAATCACTTGAATAGTATTCGCAATCTTGATACACAGGGTGTATTCAGTCGTCCGATCCCAGTTGGAAACGCGATTCAAGTGGGTATGTACGAGATGTGTGTCGATATTTGCCACCGAGCATTCGCAAATGCAAACGACAAAGAATCGATGCAAACGCGTTACGGTATTCTTAAGGAAATCGATAAGATTAAGGATAACGAAAACTTCTGGGAAACTCTTCACTCCGCTGAATGGATGCATAAATGTATTTCAGCGGTTTGTGGAGATAAGTTCACATCGGAGAAGATTCGAATCGTTCATGCAATTGATAGAGTCGAACCATTTTCGGATTTCGTTCATTGCTATCTGGAAATCAGCAACTTCTCAATTATTGATGTTGTGAAGTTCTACAAGTTCGCGATTGAGCTGGATCAAGTATATCGCGAAGTAACTTCGGATCGCGAAAAAATCGTGTCGAAGCTGATCGAAGATGGAAAGGATCCTGGCAAATTCTTGTATTACCATGGTTTACAATTATATGTAAACCATACGATCATCAGTCTTTCAGAATTACCAGTTGTCAACAACTACCTGGAAGCGAAGTATGTGAATACTGTCGAACGAATCAAAAGAGTGTTCGAAACCGGTCCAGGTATGTTGTCACAAGTTTACGATGTATTCTTCAAATCGTTGGCTTATCGAAGTCACAACGATGGTTGGGATTACGCAATCTATTCGATATTCGTTAATCTCCTGTATGGTGTGATTTCATCCACGTACGTTGGGGAAAGACTTAGTCGAATAGAATCGTTGGTATTCGAAACCTATCCAACCGTCGAATACCATAATAAATTTACCGATCGAATCAGAGAAGAATCTACACCTAATCAGCAAAAGATGATCGAGTACCTGACAGAAACCTATGGTACTTACAAAACAACGAATGCGACAATGGGTGGAATTTTCGATATCATCGAAAAGATCAACAACGATGAGACAATCCCATATAAACTCGAATACGGTGAATTTGTGAGAAATCTCTACCATGGTAATAAGGATATTCTTGTGCTTGTCAAATTCCATTTGGTCCCACGTCATCGTTTTTTGACACTTGATCTCCTTCGCGAGTATATCGATTACTATCTCGCTCTCTATAAGTATCTGAAGACCGAGTTAATGCTAAATATCTGTGAATCGCAACTATGCTGCACTTTTGCATATTCATTCATTACCGAACATGATGACTTAATCGCGATCAATAAGGAATTGTCGAGACTCTACAGAGAAGCATTTGATGCCCTTTGTGAGAAAGCAGGGGTCGACTCCCAACCGATGTCATATCCCTGTTCCGAGTGTTTTGATTTGGATCCAATGTATAATGGGAACAACAACGGTAACATCCAAAGGGAAGACCCCGAAGTCGATAAGGGTAAACTATTGTGCTCCTGTTGCTAGTAGTTCATCGTAATTTCATAACGGGCTAGTCCTGAGTAATTACTCATTTTTCATATGTATCGAATAACTCATAGCGCTGATATTCAGATAAAGAATAGGAAGCCATTATTCCACGAGACGAGGGAGGTTCTATCCTCCCTCGTCTCCCAAGTTCGTCAATTGCAATCGACAGCACATATCATTGCCGGTGATTTGTTTGAATATGCAATTCCAACGGACTCCGAACGAACTCTGATCTATAACCACATTGTTGAGCTCCTCGCAATTGATACACTGAAAGAAATCGTAATCATTGCGGGGAATCATGATTTGGTTAAACAGAAGAATCAGAACAACTCCGAAACGGATTACAACGCAATTCAATCGTTTGTTGATTCGGTCAAGCCTCTCGATGTACACAACAAAATTCGATACTTTCGAAATTCGGGTGTGTATCAGTCAAATAGCATTCCAGGGTTGGACTGGGTTGTCTATTCATTAGAAGACACATCCGTTAAGTTCGAAGAGATCAAACATCAAACATCAAACGATAGATTTTCGATTTGTTTGTATCATGCGATGCTTCGAGAATACTGTATTTACGATAAGTTACCGCTGACCGAGAAGAAGCTGAACGAATTGGATTCGATTGAAATCTTCCCAGCAAATAGCGTTATCTGTGCGGGTGACATCCATAAGACTTTGAGCTTCCAAGGTCCGGAGAATCAGATATTCAACTATCCGGGTTCGACAATGCAGCATACCTTCGGAGAGGGTACATACCACTTTCTAGATGGTGATAAACTCATTTCGAAAACGGCAGATTCGAAGTGTATACTGGCATACGATTTCGATGAAACTTCGAAAAAGATCGTTCAACAGGCATGCGTTTACCTACCATCATTCATTGAGTACACAACCATCGAATTTGGTCCAAACCAAATCAATATCGACAAGTTGTCAGAAATCGAATTCAATCCGACAATAACAAATATTATCAAGATTAAATCGAATTCTACTCTCCTGTCGAAGGAACACGATATTCGTAAAATCATTGTTGATAAGTTCTCCGGAGATAATTCGCTATCGCCAACCATTTCATTCGTGTATGATAAGCTCACATCCGGAGAGGGTTTGAATGGTGCTGGATTAGCCACTTACGTAGAAAGCGTAATCGCTGAGAAATCGATCGATTCGAATTCTATTCTGTCTCAAGAAACTATCGATAGTCTTGTTCTCAATCACGGACAGATTATTGAATTGTTCAAATCTGGACTGAGTAACATTTTCGATGTTGATGTAGCAACTCAGGAGGAGGTCGTAAATCTGTTTATTCGTGAACTTAACGAAATTGTTAGTACCGACAAAAGAGCGAATACAATACAATTCGATAGTATATCAACGGGTGGTTTTATGCTGCTCGGACCCTCTCAGATTGACTTCTCAAACGGTAATCTTACGAGAATTCTCGGAACGAATGGTGTTGGGAAGACAACGATCTACAAAATGTTGCGATGGGTACTTACCGGTCAGATCTCGGAATCGATGGTCGCCAGTAAGGTCGTGCAGAATACGTTACTCATCTTCAACAAGAACTTAATCGATTCCAACCTGGTATCGGTTAATCTGCATATTCACGTAAATAACGTACCATTTGTTATCAAGCGTGCTGCAGCTCGAGATTGGAAGAGTAAAATCACTGACGAACAGAAGCTGGAGAATGATTGGCAACAATACGTAGCTGGTGTTCGGAGACAACTCGTTTTGATCAACCAGGAGACAAACGAAGAGTTTACGGACAACGAAGCACAGGCAATCATTGATTCCTGGTTCGGACAAACAATCAATAATCTGTTGTTTATCAACGGTTCTAAGATTCAACAGATACTGAATAAGTCCGAAGCTGCACTGAAAGAACTAATCCTTCAGTATCTGGGTGTTGACTACATCGAAAAGTTCGAGCAACGCTTAACCACGTTGAAAGATGATTTGTTCGATAGTGTTTCGAAACCCAAAGCCACCGAGGAATCAATTGAAGACAATATTGCCTCGGTCGATGCGGATATCAATGTTGTTACGACAAATGAAAACCGTGCAAAGGCTGAATCTGAAAGTATTCGAAATAAGATTACTTCCGCAAATCAAGAGCTACGCGAACTAACGGGAAAGAAGCAATCGTATATTGTTGACGAGAAAACCCCTCAGGAGCAGATCGAATTCTATCAATCGAAAAATGATGAATTGAAATCTCGTCAGGAACAATTGGAATCACTTGATCAGACCAAAAGAGAGATAGTCGATCCTTATGCAGTTGTCTCCACTCCCGAGGATTTAACGGAAAAGATAGATACCGCTAAGTCCGAAATTGCGGAGACTCAGAACCAGTTCGAAGAGTATAAAACACAGCTCGAAGAGACTACCAAGAAACGTGAATTGATCGAAACCAAATGGTCAGAATTCATCCAACAGTGTTTAGATTCGTACAATTCACAACATAAGGAAATCTCCCAACAACTGGTGGATGCTACCAATGAATGTACAGAATACACAAAATCGTTGGTTGCTAAGTGTGAAGAGAAACGAAGCAAGGTCGAAACTGCAATTACGAACCTCAACAACACGATCGTAGATTGCAACGTCAAGCTGAGCAAGATCAATCAGAAAATCGATGAAAACAAACAAATCATCGAAACTGGTGTTTGTCCACAATGCGGACAATCTTTACCTCAGAGCTGCTCCGATAACGATATTGATACGATCAAACGTAAGATAGAAGAATTCGAAGTCGCTCGAGGTACGTTGGAAGCTGAATGTACTAAGAACGATAATTCGCTGAAACGCCTGGAAGATGCCAAGAATATCCTGATCATGTTCATTTCCAACCCGGAGAATGCAACGGAAGAGGTTCGAAACAAGCTTGGCAATGGTGTTATTGATTTTGATGAATACGATAAGATTAAGGATAAGAAATCCCAATTGACGATCGATTTGCTCAATATCAATCATGCAATCAAAACTCTCGAAAATCATAAGGAGAGAATCGAAGCTTCAGAAGCTTTGTCGGAAATTATCGATTCATCAGAATCGACGAAGTATCATAAGATTATCGATGCTTACGCTGTCGTTAAGGTTCGTATTGATGAGATTCAGTCTTCAATCGAATCAACGAAAACGGTATTAGAAGAACGAAAGAATAATCGAATTGAGCTCGAACAGAAGCAAATCGATGATCGTACGTTCTACAATAACGAAATCTCTCGAATCCAGAAGGAGAATCAAGAAGCTACTGAATACAACAAATCGATCGAAGCGAATCTCAACGAAATTGATAAGATTCGAACAGAGATCGATATGTCCAATCAGAAGATGGAGCACCTTCGTGAGATCGTATTACCGCAATTCAATCAGGTATTGGAACAGATTATTTCAGTCGAAAATGATTTGAAACAATACGAAAATGACTTGAGAGAGAATCAGGACGGTCTCATTGAGATAGCACGTAAACGATCGAATTACGAACACATCAGACAGACTCTGAACGATGACTTGGTGAATGTACGAAAATACAAGCAACTCGAAATCATTTGGAAGGTCTATTCGAAGATGATCAAACAGTATTTCAAGGAAATCGTGTTTGACTATTATCGGATCTTTATCAACAATACGTTGTCTCAGATTCTCGATGATGTTCCATTCAAGTTGTATTGGAATGATGGTCTCAAGATGGTTACGTATGCAATGGGTGCTGATGGTGTACCGAAAATCATCTATCAAACCGTTTCCGAATCATCGGGTATGGAAACAACCTTCCTGGGGTTGTCGCTGATATATGCTCTGCATATCTTGAACATCAACAATTCGGTATCTCACATGTTTATCGATGAGATTTCGGGTACTTTGAATAACGGTAACAACCTGAGCTACGTAGCTGAGAACTACCAAGAACTATTCAAGAAGTTGATTCATAAGTTCACCGACAAATCCATCTTTATCATCGACCATGCAATTGAAGATTTCGACGAAACCGTAACGTACGAAGTTATTCCAAACGAAGAACGAACGTTGAGTCGAATCGAAATGGTCTAACGATCAGTAAATTAGGAATGATAATTTTTTGCCCATCTGTTTGGATATATATCTTGTGTCCAAAATAGATGGGCAAAAACATATAATCAAAACATTATGGTAAATCCAAAAACACTAGAGTTCTTCAAGGGTGATGAAATCGCCGCTTCAGTTTGGACGAGTAAGTACAAATTCGGAGATGAAGAAACTCCAAATGATTCGTTCAAACGGTATGTCAAGGAATTCGCGGCAACTGAAAAACGTCGTTTAGATGGTATTGAGAATTTCGGACTCAGACTGGATGACCTTTCAGAATACGGTAAAACAGTTTACAGTAAATATCTGAATGGTGGGAGCGCTGAATCCGATCTGCAGGCCGAATTCCTCGAGGATGTAAACTTCAATCGAATCCTTCTCGGTGGTTCGTTAATGCAGGGTGTTGGACAACATCATCTCTTTTCATCTTTGAGTAACTGCCTCGTGCTGGGTAATGTGCATGATTCGTATGGTGGTATCTCTCTGAAGACAGAAGAACTCGCACAAACGATGAAACGCCGAATGGGTGCTGGTTTGAATATTTCCGAACTACGTCCGAACGGTGCTGACATTCATAATCAAGCAACTTGGTCATCCGGTCCTATCCTATTTGCCGATCGTTTCTCGTATATCACGAAGGAAATTGCTCAATACGGACGCAGAGGTGCTTTGATGCTGAATATTCATATCAACCATCCCGATTCGATTGCATTCGCTCGACATAAACAGGATCTTCGCAACTTGACAGGCGCAAATATTTCGATCATTTTCGATGACGAATTTATGCAAGCGGTCAAGCGTGGTGATGAAACGTATTTCCAACGTTATCCGATTAATTTGGATGTTGCCGAACTCGATCCGAATGACTTTGAACTCAACAAATTGGTTGCTATCGAATCCCCTCACGACTTCGAAGATGTCCAGTGTTTTGTGAAGTTGGTCAATCCCGTCGAAGAGTGGAAGAATATCATTCAATTCGCTTGGAACACGGGTGAACCAGGTTTGCTCTTCAAAAACTCCTGGCGCGAGATGAGTACGGACTACATGTATAAGCAATACCGTCCCGTTTCGACCAATCCTTGTTCGGAGCTTCCAATGCAAACGTACGATACCTGTAGATTATGTTCTGTCAATCTTCTGTCGTTGTTCGATTCCAATTCGAATTCGTTGGTACCTGATTCGGAGATTTATAAGATCTTCTACAATCAGCAACGTTTGATGGATATTATCGTCGATCTCGATACGGAATATATCGATCGAATCATTAACAAGATTTACACTGATCGTACAGAACCCGATGAACTCAAAACTCGAGAATTGTCTATCTGGTTCAAGATCAAAGCGGAAGCATTGAATGGTCGTCGAACTGGGTCCGGATTCACTGCACTCGGTGATTTGTTTGCATTAATGAATCTCCAATACGGGTCCGATGAATCATTAAAGCTCGCCGAGAAGATTTTCTCATTAAAGATGCGTGCTGAACTGGATGCAACTGTCGACTTAGCCGTACTTTATGGAGCATTCAAGGGATTCGATCCAAATCTGGAATATCCAAACGGTACGGGTGTAAACAAAATGCTTCGTTTTCTGAAGGATGAGTATCCTGTCGAAATTGCACGAATGCTCAAATTCGGACGTCGCAATGTATCATGGTCAACTGCAGCACCAACGGGTAGTCTCTCGATGATGGCACAGACAACGTCCGGGATTGAACCGATTTTCAAGGTATTCACGTATCGACGAATCAAGTGCACCAAGAAAACGGATAGAGTGGATTTTATCGATCCCGCAGACGGTCAGAAGTTTACCGTATACAAGAATATTCATCCCCAGTTCGCGTTCTGGATTGAAAGAAATTTCAACATTCCAGTAAATGATACATACAATAAACTGTCGGAAGAAGAGCTTCAGAACTACTTCGAACAGTCTCCATGGTTCGGATCCGAATCGGGTGATATTGATTGGTTAAAGCGTGTTGAGTTACAATCACTTATCCAAAAGTATACAACCGCTGCGATCTCTTCGACAGTTAATTTACCAAATGATGTAGATGTTTCGGAAGTGTCGAAAATCTATCAAGCTGCTTACGAACGTGATCTGAAGGGTATTTGTGTATATCGTGATGGCTGTCGCGCAGGTGTATTCCAGACCGAAGCCTCCACGACTAAGACCGAATCCAAGGAATTCGTTCAAACTAGAGCACCAAAGAGACCCGAACGACTCAAAGCAAAACGATACCTCATTAATGTAAGTTGTGAGAAGATTATCGTTTATATTGGTTTGCTTGATTCGAAACCCTTCGAAATTTTCGTTTGCGAGCACGAATACGATTTAGACGATTCCCAACTGATTGATGGTGAACTGATCAAGATCGGAAAGGGACATTATCAATTCGAATACGTAAACGGCGAAGGTTCAAAGATTGTTGAACCCGATATTACTCGGAGACAGATCGGTGCTCATTACAAAGTATCTTTGTTGCTTTCAATGGCACTCCGACATGGTACACCGCTGAAATTCGTAATCAAAACAATTAACAAGACGGAACCGCTTTACGGTACATTCACGATTCGTTTGGTCAAAATCCTTTCATCATTTATGGAAAACGGCACTTCAACGGGTGTCAAGTGTCCCGAATGTGGTGATGACTATGTATTCGAGAATGGTTGTTATATCTGCAAATCATGCGGTAACACCAAATGCTAGCTCGCTAGCACCAATCAAGTAATTTTAAGTAAAATCAAATAGTATATGAGTAACAAAAACAATAAGGACTCAACGAGTACCTTCCGACCGATATTCTACATAGTATGTGGAATTATGTTGTTCTGGATTATCTTCGCAACCGTTGTATTGACGAGTTGTGGAACTCCAGCAAATCAGAGAGGTAAACAAGATTCGATCTGGGTACGAGATACCCTAATCATGAGAGATACGATCCGAATCCGAGATACCGTGTTCATTACCAAACACGATACGGTTCGAATCGAATCCGAAGGGACCAAAAATCTGAAGGCAATCATCGAACATCAAAATCAGATGATTCGAAAACTCAAGAAGTAACCAAGGGGGAACGGACGGAAGAGATTCAATTCTCTTCCGTCCGTTCCCATATAACGACTCGACAAATCGGATATTACATCAGGGAGTAGAAGCTCCCATCTAAACACCAAAATAATTCGTGCGAAAATGAATCCCAATCATGTTACTGTCCTTACTCGGCTGAAGGACATATTCCAACAACAATTCGAAATACTCGATCGTTCAGATGTAGGTATCGTTCAATCAATTTACGATGTCTGCAAATCCAATGAAGGGTTAGCAACCAAACTCCTTCAGTATCTGGATGCAATAAGGTGCTACTATTCGGGAGAAACTCCAATTATATCCGATTTTGAGTTTGATCAGCTTGAATCCGAACTCAAACAATCAGAAATGTCTGTTAAGTTCTTCGATTCGTTACTTTACCGTAATGCGAAGTATACGCTACACAAAGAAACCCAAGAAGAATCGAATGCAGAAATATCATCCGAAGGGGTATCGTTGATTTCACTCCACAAAATCAAGGATGACAACGAAGTGCCCGACAATGTAAAATTGCTGAATGAACTGAAAAAGTTCTTTCGACAATTCCCCGAATTAGGCAAGTATGCCACAAAGTTTTCGATTGCTCCCAAATTCGATGGATGTGCACTCAAGATCGTTTGGGACCTTCAAACCAAGGAAATCAAGAATATTCAATCCCGTGGTGGTTTGGATGTAACAGCATTACTATCAAACAATGAGGACATTCGGAAGACCATTAACTTCCAGCAAGCTATCGTTTGTGGGGAATTGATCTGCAAACGATCAACGTTCGATTCGTTGTATTCTGAGAACTATGCGAATCCTCGTAACTTCGTTGGTAGTCTGATTAAACAGAAATCGATCGAATCTTCAGTTGTCGATAGTTTGTCGTTCATTCCATATTCAAATGGTATTGAGCAGCTCGGAGAGTGTTGGAATGACATTGTTTTGAAGGATGGATTGCGTCTTTCAAATTATCGTGCATTCTTTACAACGGACTCGGACTGGAACGACTATGAACAGGATGGATTGGTAGTATCTGTTCGTTTGGAAGGACATACACTCACTTCCAGACTGGTAAAGGACAACTACCCTCTCAATATGGTTGCAATCAAATTCAAACCAAAATCGATCATCGTAAAGGTTACGGATATTGAATGGAATCAGAAGAAGTCTGGTAAACTAATTCCAACCGTTTGCATACAACCTACGGAATTGGATGGTTCGGTAATTTCACGAACGGCAGGATTCAATTATGGGTATATTAAAACGAATCGAGTCGGGATCGGATCGGAAATTGAAATTATCAAATCGGGTGATATCATTCCATATATTGTTCGAACCATCAAACCATCCGATAACATCCCAATGCCCGATTGTGAATATCGAATTAACGGTATTCATCTGATCGGTATCAATACGGATGAAACGAAGAAGTTCAAGTTCTTGAATGCTTGTAAGATTCTGCAATTGAGTGGTGTTGGACCTGTTAATGCCGATAAGATCGGTGCAGCAGTCGATTACAACCCGATAGAATTGTTTGACAAATCTAGATGGTCGAATGAAATCGCCCTACTCGAAATCAAACCGCAATTGGAAACGATCAAGTCTATTCGATTGGATCTGTTGATCGAAATTCTGCAGTTTGATGGTGTTGGACATAAGCTGGCAAACGCTTGCGCCCAGATAATGTGTAAACAAAAAACGGTTGGAAGCTTCTCGAATATCCCTCAAAAGGTGATTCAAACCGTTCTGTCAGCCTCTGGTGTAAGAGTAATTCAATCAGTTGTCGATCGACTGAAAGGATATGGTGTAAACGTAACCAAACCACTCGATACTGAGAATTCATTTACTTACGAACTGACTGGAAACCCTCCCGGAATGAAGAAAAAGGATTTCATGCAAGTTATGGAAACCAAATATCCTCAGTATGCTCATGGAATCTTGACAAAGGAAACTAGCCTACTCATAACCGACGACCTATCCGGAAATAGTAGTAAGATGAATAAGGCACGAAAGTACAACGTCCGAATCGTAACATATAATCAAATATTAAACGATGAAATCTCGTTATAACAGGTCATCATACACTTCCAAGGAAGCTCCCAACTGGTTGTTGAAGACCTCATTCTTCTTCCTGTGTTTGACGTTATTAACCGATGTGTATTTCCTCGGTAAGGGTGTCATTCGGTTAATTGGCGAATACCCTAAAAACGTAACGGTAAACGTTCTCGTATTATTTGCGTTAATCTGTATTTGCGCAACATTCATACTATTCGAATACCGTCCGAATGGTCTCTTCGATGATACGCGCGAACTATTCAGACGAGTCAAGAAGTCGAAGATATCTGATCATAAGGATAACCATAGCAACGAAGACCCAACGAAGCATTCAAAATCATACTAACATCGTCGAATCAACGATTCATCAATAACATCCACTAGAAATTCAGCGATATGCAACCAACCGAAAATATTCGAACCAAACATATTTCTGTCGTAATGCAGGATATGTTTGAGTTTATACGAGACAACAATCCAGTGTATGAAGATTTACGAGAGATGTTCGGACAATATCCAGATGATAAGTTCGTAACTCTCGTGGATGCTTTATCCGCTATGAATTTGATTACGTTCGATAAGAAAACAAACAAGTATTCTGTCGAAACGAACAAAATCATCGGTGAACAGATAATCCTCGATGGGGAAACAAATCTCCCCGTTACGATTATCGAAGTCCCCAAGGAAAATAAGAAATACATTTCTCGTGGGGTGTGGTACGAATTACCATTAGATTTCGATATTCGTAGAATCAAGTGGAATGTGGTTCTCTTCAAGGATAAGGATGGCGAAGAAGTCCGTTTAACCGACTATCTTAAGTCTGTCGCACTCAAGGAGAAGAAGTCCAAAATCAAGCACAATCCGGAATACGATATGCTTAGAAATAGAGTCGTCCCGTATTCTAATAAGCTTAAGCTGACTCTGAAGTCTATTGGGGATGAAGTCACCGACGCAATAATGACGTTCTACCAACCAACGAGTGAACCCAATGTCCTGTTTAGCGGACTCACAGTGGGTACGACAATATCCACAAAGCAGCTAATAACCGCTCTCGAATCTCCTAAGGAAGAACGTAATTGGCCCGAACAATTGGATATCAATCGAGTATATTCCGTAAATGATTTTATTACGAAAAATAATGAAATCATGATTTCGGCCGAAGATGGAGAAATCGTATATGCACGTATTACGGGTATTCAGAAGGGATTCGAACTAAGTATCTTCAAGCAATCAAAGATTGGAGCACAATCAAAAATTGACGTGGAGACGTATTATACATACGAAGAGCTGCAAGCACGTATTCGAGAACTTCTCGAATTAGAAATCAATCAAGATTTCTTGAATTCGTGCGAAATCTGGATCGAGTAGTCGTGTAGCGCCTGATAAATCAACTGTTTAATTATATGATAGTCAA
>ENA-OWLM01000103-OWLM01000103.1-metagenome-genome-assembly--contig:-NODE-103-length-31191-cov-4.096512_pt1 | contig 31191 bp, 32 predicted proteins | sample MGYA00245349_ERZ651102 | MGnify/ENA primary metagenome ERZ651102 (study PRJEB26857, sample SAMEA4031759) | metagenome | biome: human; feature: oral; material: saliva | place: Philippines | collected 2014... | reverse complement strand
TTCGTGGGTGCCGCGGCCGTTCTCGCCGATGAAGCCGACGGCGTGGGAGTCATCCACCATGACCAGGGCGTCATACTTGTCCGCCAGATCGCAGATGGATTTGAGGTCGGCGATGACGCCGTCCATGGAGAAGACACCGTCGGTGGCGATCAGCTTGAAGCGGGCGCCATCGGCATCGGCCTGCTTGAGCTGGGCTTCCAGCTCGGCCATGTCGTTGTTGGCGTAGCGGTAGCGTTTGGCTTTGCACAGGCGCACGCCATCGATGATGGAGGCGTGGTTGAGCGCGTCGGAGATGATGGCGTCTTCCGCGCCGAACAGGGTCTCGAACAGACCGCCGTTGGCATCGAAGCAGGAAGAGTAGAGGATGCTGTCCTCGGTGCCAAGGAAGGCAGACAGCTTCTGCTCCAGCGCCTTGTGCTGATCTTGGGTGCCGCAGATGAAACGTACCGAGGCCATGCCGAAGCCGTGGCTGTCGAGACCCTGATGGGCGGCGGCAATGAGATCGGGGTGGTTGGCCAGCCCCAGATAGTTGTTGGCACAGAAGTTCAGTACCTGCTCGCCGCCCACCGCAATCTGGGCCTGCTGGGCCGAGGTGATGATGCGTTCCTGCTTGTATAGCCCTTCCGCCTTGACCTGTTCGAGCTGCTCGGTCAGGTGACGATAGAATCCGTTAGACATCCTCGGTCCTCATTGCTGTATCGACTGGGTAATCAGGATCTCGGGCCGTGCAACCCGCACGGGCCGGCGTCGTCACGGTCGCGACGAAACGCCGACAGACCCTAGAATGGGCAACATTTTACTGTAATCCCTGCGCATAAATTCAAATTTTTATGCTGGTATTAAACAATTGTGAAACAGATCTCACCCGGCTGGTTGGGCCAGTTGGTGGTAATGCTGCTCCAGCTGGTGGATCTGCGTGGCCACCTGAGGCTGCACATAGGGGCGCAGCAGGAACAGCACCCGCAAGACTCCCTGATAAAGCAATGGCTTGGTGATGCGGGTGTGGGGAGCCTGGGCGATCTGGAAGGGGATCCAGCAGGTGACGACCATCTTGATGGTCTGGCCCAGATCCGGCAGGTCTTCGTCGCTGACCGCGAGTATGCCCCCCTCGCGCAGGCTCCTGAGCAGCGCCTCCACGGTGGCACGCAGCTGCTCCTGGGCTTTGAGGTATTTCTGTTGCAACGGTTCGTCGCGACTCAAAATGTCCGGCAGATTCGCGTAAAAGAAGCGGAATTGCCACATCAGGTAGAAGATGGCATCCAGATAACCCATCAGGTCTTCCAGATTGATCTCCTGTCTGCGCGCGGGGGCAAAGCTCTCGCTCAGGTGGCGGGCATATTGATCGAAGATGGAGTGGATGATGTCTTCTTTGTTGCGAAAGTGATAGTAGAGGTTGCCCGGGCTGATGCCGAGGTGCGCGGCAATGTGGTTGGTGGTGATGTTGCGTTCACCCTGGTCGTTGAACAGCTCGATGGCGCTGTGGATGATCCTGTCTCTGGTCTTCATCGCTGATCCCTCTGCCGGGCTCCGGGGGGAAAGTCATCGAGGTCGAATCCCCCTGCGGCCCGTGATAAACTTTTCGGCAATTTCAAATTGGCCCACTATACACAGCTTTAACAGGCAGTCACACGGGGCCACAACGTACGCGAGGCAAACTCCATGATCGTAGTAACTGGCGGTGCTGGCTTTATCGGCAGCAATCTGGTCAAGCAGCTGAACGCTCAAGGACGGACCGATATCGTGGTCATCGATGACCTGACCGACGGCACCAAGTTCGTCAACCTGGTCGATCTCACCATCGCCGATTACATGGACAAGGATGAGTTCCAGGCGCGCATCGTCTCCGGTGACGAATTCGAGGAGTGGGATGGCGGTATCGAGGTGATCTTCCACGAGGGCGCCTGCTCCGCGACCACGGAGTGGAACGGCAAGTTCATCATGGAGGTCAACTACGAGTACTCCAAGGATCTGTTCCACTACTGCATCGAGCGGGAGATCCCGTTCATCTACGCCTCCTCCGCCGCGACCTATGGCGGTCGCAATGACAACTTCATCGAAGATCCCAAGTTCGAGCAGCCCCTGAACGTCTACGGCTACTCCAAGCAGTTGTTCGATCAGTACGTGCGCCGCTGGATGCCGGAGATCAACTCCCAGGTCGTGGGCCTGAAGTATTTCAACGTCTACGGTCCGCGCGAGCAGCACAAGGGCTCCATGGCGTCCGTGGCTTTCCATCTCAACACCCAGGTGAAGCAGGGTGACAACCCCAAGCTGTTCGAGGGCTGTGACGGCTTCCCGGACGGCGGCCAGATGCGCGATTTCATCTATGTGGACGACGTCTGCAAGGTGAACCTCTGGTTCTGGCAGAACCCGCAGCACTCCGGCATCTTCAACTGCGGTACCGGCCGTGCCGAGCCGTTCCAGAACGTGGCCGAGGCGGTGATCAAGCACCACCAGAAAGGCGCCATCGAATACATCCCCTTCCCGGATCACCTCAAGGGCCGCTACCAGAGCTTCACCCAGGCTGACCTCACCAAGTTGCGCGGCGTCGGTTATGACGGCGAGTTCAAGACTGTGGCCGAAGGCGTGGCCGATTACATGGCCTGGCTGAACCGGGCTTGATCCCCCTCTGACGGGTGGCCCTGGCCACCCGTCGATCGGATGCGCTTGCATGAACATAATGATGGCTCTCTCCCAGCTCGAAGTGACGGGAGCTGAGGTCTATGCCACCACGGTTGGCAACGAGCTGACCCGACGTGGTCACAACGTCTTCTATGTCTCGGATACCCTGACCAAGCCCACCCAAGGGCCTGTGTTCAAGCTGCGTTTCAACAAGCGCAGCATCCTGCGCCGTTTCTGGCACGTGTTTTACCTCGTCTACCTGATCAAGAAGCATCATATCCAGTTGGTGCATGCCCACTCGCGTGCCTCCGGCTGGAGCAGCTATGTGGCCTGCAAGCTGACCGGGACCCCCATGATCAGCACGGTGCACGGCCGTCAGCCGGTGCATGCCTCCCGCAAGGCATTTCATGCGTTGGGCTACCGGGCGGTGGCAGTGTGCGAGGATATCGCCAGCCAGATCATCGACAACCTGGGGGTGGATCCCGCCATCGTCCAGGTACTGCGCAACGGCATCGAGACCGACAAGTTCCAGCCCGTGCCGGCCCCGGACAACGACAAGCCGGTGATTGCCATCATCGGTCGGCTGAGCGGCCCCAAGGGGGAGCTCTGCTACCGGTTGCTGGATGAGGTGCTGGATCTGGATGCCTGCCGGGTGCGGGTCGTCAGCGGTACCCGGGTGCCGGAGCGGTTCGCCCGGTTCCAGGACAAGGTCGACTTTGTGGGCTATGTGGACGATGTGCCCGCCCTGCTGGCAGGTTGCGATCTGGTTGTGGGCGCCGGTCGGGTGGCGATGGAGGCTCTGCTGTGTGGTCGTCCGGCGTTTGCCATCGGTGAGGCCAAGGCGATCGGGCTGGTGGACGAATCGAATCTGGATGAGGCGCTCGCCAGCAACTTCGGTGACATCGGCCCCAGGGATCTGGCCATCGATTTTGCCGAGCTGAAGGTGCAGATTCCTTCGGCACTGGCCAGCAAGGTGGTGCCAGACCCTGTGCGCCAGCGTGTTTTGCAGGAGTATGACCTGCAAGGTGTGGTCACCGGGCTGGAGTCCATCTATCAGGATGCCGTGGTCGAGACTCTGCGCCGGGAGATGCCGGTCATCATGTACCACCGCTTTATCGAACATGAGAGCGAGAAGGGGGTGCATGGCACCTGGTTACCCATCACCATGTTCGAGAAGCACCTGCGCTTAATGAAGTGGCTCGGCTATGAGACGCTGACATTCGCAGATATAGCGGACAAGGGGTTTATCCATCGGCTGCAATACGGCAAGAAGTACCTGATGATCACCGTGGACGACGGCTATCGGGACAACCTGACCCGTATGTTGCCGCTGCTGGAAAAATATGGCTACAAGGCTGTGGTCTACGTGGTGACCGGCGAGGATCACAACCGTTGGGACGTGGAACATCCGACCCACCCTGACACACCGGTGACCCTGATGAAACCGGAGGAGATCAAGGCGATCGTGGCCTCCGAGCACGTGGAAATAGGGGGGCATACCCTGACCCACCCCCGTCTGAGCCAGCTGACGCCTGAGCAACAGGCTCACGAGATCCGGGTAAACAAGGCGTGGCTGGAGCAGTTGCTGGGCCATCCGCTACTCTCCTTTGCCTACCCTTACGGGGATCTGAACGACAGCGCAAAAGCCCAGGCCAGCGCCGCCGGTTATCGCTATGCTGTGGCCACCAACAGCGGTCCCAGAGCCATGCATCAGGACCCGCTTCAGATCCGCCGGATCGCCATCTTCCCCCGTACCGACGTGTTCGGCCTGTGGCGAAAAATTTTTGGCAATTATGTATTTAGGAAGAATTAGTTAATGCCTATTAACAGCAAAATTCTACTTGATCGAATGACAATAGGTTTATTTTCCTTATCAATTATATTTTTGTTTTGTGGTCTGTTTATCGTTCCATCTGGAACATCATATATGTCAACTCTTATTGTATTATCATGTTTTTTTGGTGTTGCTAATTTTTTTACTGGTGATAAGACAAGTGTTGGTTTGCGAGACAAAAGGCTGCTGTTTGCTTTTCTAGCATATGCACTGGTCATTCTCGTTAATAGACAAATTCATGGCGATGCGTCTTGGATTATGAGAAATATACTTTATGTTATAGTTTTTTCATTTCTCCTGCCAAGAGAGAGAATAATAATTAATATAGGTGTGCTGAGTGTGATTATGGGAGGCATATCTATTGGCGGGCTTAGTGTGTGGCAATACTATCATGGCTTGGATAGAGTTGAGGGGTATACAAATGCCATCTTATTCTCCCAGGCAGCTTTAGTCATGTTTATCCTAAACATGATGGTTGTGTTTTCCTGCCAGCGGATTTATGTGTCTTTTCTCGCTAGTGTTGCCGTGCTTGGCTCACTCTATGCGCTATATCAGTCACAGAGCAGAGGGGTATGGATTGCAGCTGTTTTCATCATAATGATCGTATCATTTGTAAAACTAAAACATAAGCCTATAAAACTGTCTCTTTTAATTCTTGCCTTTATCATATCAATGATACTGCTGTACCAGTACAGCCCTGTAGTGCAGCAGCGAATCTTGGATGCTACGAGTGACCTGGATAAGATGCAAGGTAATTCCTATGACACATCGTGGGGATTGAGGCTAATGGCATGGAAGAGTGCCTGGTTTGGATTTTTAGAACATCCTATTTTTGGTATTGGCTATGATGGTTTAGATGATCTGAGGCTTGAACAACTGAAATCAGGTATTGTTGATCAGTTCTATATAAATTATGGAATGTATCATGCGCACAACCAATTCATGCAAAATATTCTTATTAGAGGGATGTTCGGTGGGGCCGCGGCTATTCTTGTTTTAATTTATCCTATTGTAATAGCCAGAAGACCTTTTGGTGTTTTTTCTGCCTCGACATTAGTTCCTATCGGTATACTGATCTGCAGTTTGTCAGATGTCCCTCTAGAGCATCAAAATACATTGTATATCTATACATTGAGTCTTGTGCTCGGCTGGTTTTACTATGAAAACGCTCATCTTTTAGAGGGTGTAAATAGTGAGGAGGGGATTTCTGAAAAATGAAAAAAGTAGCATTTTTGATCGAGAGATTACACATGGGGGGGGCCGAAAAGGTTCTTCTAGAATATATTAAGTTACTGTCATCTTCAGGAAAGTATTCATTGCTGGTAATAACAAGCAAGAATAATCAGGAGGAGTTCCTGTGTCAGGAAATTATGAGGTATGCACAGTATGCATACCTCCTTGAAGATGAGGTTGTAAATAAAGCTAGCTTTATTAACAGGATCAAGCGCTCATTGAATAGAAAGGCAAAGCTAAAATCCCTTCTGGCTGGCTATGATGTAATAGTGGATTTTATTGATGCTGACTTCCATAAATACATTAAAAAATTTAAAAATAAAAAAATAACTTTGCTACATTCTAGCTTTATTAATCTTGAGAAGAGAAAGCGTGGTATTAGAGAGCGATGTGATAGTTATGATAATATAATTTTTATTTGTCACGATATGCGTGATGAAGTAGTGCCTCTGAATGTTTCATGGTGGAATAGAACATCGGTTATTTATAACCCGTTCGACTTTGTCAAGATAGAAAGTGAGTCACTCAATTACTCCGCTCTAACTTCAAAAGAGAAAGAGCTTCTATCGTGTGATTATATATTAAGCGTATCCAGGTTGGATGAAAAGACGAAAGATATCTCTGGTCTTATAAATGCTTTCTCTATCGCGAGAGATAATGGATTGAACAAAAAGTTATTCATTGTTGGCGATGGCGAAGATAGGTACCTGTTGGAAGAATTAGCTAGAGAATTTGGTTTGACAAATGAGATAGTCTTTCTTGGGCAACAATCCAACCCTTATGTGTGGATGAGGCATGCTAGTTCATTTGTACTTAGCTCTAAAGGAGAGGGATTTGGCCTTGTTCTTGTGGAGGCTTTATTTTTAACTGGCAGCGTTATCTCAACCGATTGTCCTGTTGGACCAAGTGAGATATTAGAGAGGGGCTCCAATGGAGCTCTGCATCCTATGGGAGACTATGATCAGCTTGCTAAGTTGCTTTGTAATCCACCACCAAAAATAGAAAATATTGATCTGACAAAATACTCAAGAGAAAAATTGCTTCGTGATATAGTATCTGTTCTGGATAAGTAGTGCTTAATTTATATGACAGTTTTTACATACATTACATGAATGAAACTTAAGTCTTTTTTCATAAATAGCGATTATAGTTTTTGAGGTGGAGTCTAATGGTCCCTGTCTTTGTTATCAGCTTGAACCGTAGCATGGATAGACGTGCAATGGTTACAAAGCAGATGAAGCATCTCAATATTGACTTTGAGTTTTTTGAAGCTGTCGATGGCCGCTCTTTGAATGATACTGATATTGGGGCGGTAGACTTTACCTTGGCTAAGGAATTTTGCGGTCATGACCTAAGTATGGCTGAGGTTGGCTGCGCTTTGAGCCATATCCGATTGTATGAAAAAATTATTTCTGAGGGGATCGAGCGTTGTATAATTCTGGAAGATGATATTTATCTGCATATGCACTTCAAATCAATTATAGAGTTTATTATCGGATGCAATCAGGCGGAGATTGTTTTCCTTCATCATGGAAAGGCAAAGTATTGGCCAATATTAAAAATGCTCCCAGAAGGGTATCGTCTGGCTCGCTATATGACCCCGAGTCGAAAATCCAAGAGGGGTATAATTTCTGCTGCTGGTTATATGCTCACGTTAGCCGGTGCAGAAAAATTATTAGCAACAGCTTATCCGCTTCGAATGCCAGCTGACTATTTGACGGGGCGGTTACAGCTCAACGGTCTAACGGCCTCGGGTGTTGAGCCTTGCTGTATGGATGTTGGTATGTTCGATACTACGATTGATGACCGCAATTATGGTCCTCATGTTGGCAACGAAGAGGTGTGATGGTGATCGGCTATCTGCAACTGTTGCGTGATAGGGTGCGCAGAGCGCTGGGTATACTCTTGTTTGACAAGAAGATGCCCCTCGGCATGCAAGGGGATGTCAACCACGTGCTGGTTGTCCGCTGGGATGCCAAACTGGGAGACTCATTTATCTCTTCATTTTTCTTCAGGGAGATAAAAAAGCTGCCGGGGAGCAAGAGGGTGACCGTGATCACGACCCCTGCGTTGGCCAGCCTGTATCGGGATTGTTTCGGCGTTGATGAAGTCATCGAGATCAACAAGAGGCCCGGCTACCGTGCCATCGGCGAGATGGCGGCAACCATTGATCATGTCGATCTGGTGATACATCTCACCGAGGGGATGAAGATGAAAGATCTTTATCTCCTGCACAAGCTCTCGCCGACCAATGTTGCCTCCCTTGATGACAGTATCGGACGCGTCAATGTGAAACTCTCCGGGGCGACGGCGGGCATGCTGTTCCAGGATAAATATCGCCATCTGTTGTCTCTGCTGGGCGCTGGAGATATAGATCCCCAGTACATCATCCCGGTGGCAAGGAGGGGGAATGTGACCTCTGCCTGCGAGGAACTTGTTCTCCTCAATCCCTTCGGCAGCACCCAGTACAAGTCGTTCTCCCACGCCAAGGTGGTTGCGTTATTGAACACGCTGGGGAATGAATTCTCGGATTGCCGCTTCGGGCTCCTGTCCTCACCCGCCACTTATGACGCGGCAGCGTCCATGGTCAGCGCCTGTACAGCCAGCAATGTCATGCTGCTGGAGGGTGTGAAAACCATTGATGATGCGATCTATTGTGTTCAGCAGTCCAGGGCCGTGCTGTCGGTGGACACCGCCATAGTGCATATCGCCGTCGGATTGGAGAAGCCGCTGGTGGCGGTCTACCCACGTCATGGTGAGGTGTTCAATCAGTGGCTGCCGACCAGCACGCCGAAGGTCCGGATCCTGTTCAGCGATTCCCCGGGCCTGAATGCCGACATGAACAACGTCGATATTCGGGCCGTTTGTGAGGCGCTATCTAGTCTGTTGACTGTGACTGAGCAAGCAGAGTCTCTAGCCGCTGAATAACCAGCTCCGGCGTAATTGCTCGGAAAAGGGCTTCATCGAAGGCGTCTTTCTGCTGGGGCGGGAGCCGATAGTCTGTCCCCTTGGCATCGAAGATATCGATGGCCTGATAACGGGGGTGGTTCACCGGGTTGGCGATGATCTTGTCGCCACCTGGCGCCACTATGGTCAGCAGCGGCAGATCGATGGCCTGCGCCATGTGCCGCGGGCCGGTGTCGTTGCCGACGAAGAGCTGGCAATGGGCGAAGAGCCCGACCAGCTCGCGCACCGAGCGGGTCTTGATCTGGTCAAACACGCTGGCTTGCAGCGCCTCAGGCAGTAACGGTCTGAGACCCCGATTGTACTCCTCTTCCCCCGGCCCGCAGTAAATCAGGATCTGGGCGTTGTGCTCCTCGATGAGCCAGCGCGCCACTTCGGCGAAGCAGTCGATGGGCCAGCGCTTGTAGTGGCCCAGCGAGTTGACCCCCATGGCGATGAGCGGGCGGGCCGGATCTACATCGGCGGCCAGCAGGGTCTCGCGTCCCCGTTGCCTCTCCTCGTCGCTGAGCCAGAGATAGTAGTTGCGATCCTCCCTGACGAGGCCGAGGGGCTTGAGCAGGGAGAATCTGTCGTCCACCAGGGTGCTGTTGCCCCGATGCTCGGTGTCATGTCGGAAGCGCACGATGCGATTGTGGCCGAGTCGCCAGGGGAAGGAGTCGAATCCGATCCGCAGCCCGGCCCCGGAGAGCAGGCAGGTCAGCAGGCCTATCATCTGGCCCTGGCTGTTGATCACCACGTCGTATTGCTCGCGGCGGATCCTCAACAGCAAATCCTTCATGTAGCGCCACTCGTTGCGGCGCGCCTTCTCGATGACGATTAAGCGGTCGATGTTGGGGTTGCCCTCCGCCATTCCCGCACAGTAATCCATGACCAGATAGTGAACCTCCCCGGCAGGATCGTGCTGTTTGAGGTTGTTGCACAGGGCGGTGGAGATCAGCACGTCCCCTATCTGTTTGGTTTGTACTACCAGGTATTTCATGGAGAAGGCCTCATGTGAGGTCATGGTTGAACGACAGCGAAACAGCATATCGCACTCGACCGTCAGATGCTGCCGCGACGGCGTGAAAATCCGATCCCCGGCACTGTGCGGACCCGATTTTTGTCTCTCTGCTGGAATATTCGCCACTCACGCGGCCAGCGCAGTGAAAGGCAAAAGGCACGACCCTGGGTCGTGCCTTTTTTCGGCCACACATTGCTGCGATCAGCGCACGATGAGGCCGAGCAGTATCCCCACCACGCCGAAGTCGGCATCGCTGAAGGTGGTGTTGGCAAAGCCGAGATCCCCCAGCACCGGCAGCAGGAACACCGGCAGGAAGGTGATCAGCAGGCCGTTGGCGAAGGCCCCCAGCATGGCGCCGCGACGGCCGCCGGTGGCGTTGCCAAATACTCCGGCCGCCGCGCCGACGAAGAAGTGCGGTACCACCCCAGGAATGATGACGGTGAGCCCCAGCAGATAGAGCAGCACCATGCCCACCAGACCGGCGGCAAAGCTCGACAGGAAGCCGATCAGCACCGCATTGGGGGCGTAGGGGAAGACGATGGGGCAGTCCAGCGCCGGTTTGGCGTTGGGCACCAGCTTGTCGGAGATCCCCTTGAAGGCCGGCACGATTTCGGCGATGACCATCCGTACCCCCTGCAGGATCACATAGACCCCGGCGGCGAAGGTGATGGACTGCATCAGAGAGAACATGAACCAGTGCTTGCCCTTGGCGACTTCCGATACGTAATCCGCACCGGCAAACAGGGAGGTGATAAGGAAGATGATGCCCATGGTGAAGGAGATGGCCACCGGGGTGTCACGCAGGAACAGCAGGCTCTTGGGCACCTGTACCTCTTCGCTGCTGTGGGCCTTGTTGCCGAACCTGGCGCCGATCCAGCCGGCCAGCACGTAGGAGCAGGTGGAGAAGGGGCCGAGCGCCACGTCATCCGAGCCGGTGATCTGCTTCATGTAGGGGTGGGCGAGGGCCGGGAACAGCACCATGGTCACGCCGACCACCAGGCTACCCACCGCGATCAATGGGATGCCGCTCATGCCGCCGGCGGAGAGGATGGCCGCCACCATCATCGACATGAACAGGGTGTGGTGACCGGTCAGGAAGATGAATTTCCACGGGGTGAGACGGGCGATCAGGATGTTCACCAGCATGGCGAAGAACATGATCATCGCCATCTCCTTGCCGAACGACTGCTGGGCGATGGAGACGATGGCCTCGTTGTTGGGCACCACCCCCTTGATGCCGAAGGCGTGCTGGAAGATGGTGGCGAAGTCGCCCAGCGAGTTCACCACCAGGGTGGCGCCGGCCCCCAGAATGACGAAGCCCATGATGGTCTTGACCGTGCCCTTGATGCACTCGGTCACCGGTTTCTTCTGGGCGATCAGGCCGATGAGGGCGATCAGGCCGACCAGCACGGCCGGCTCCGACAGCACGTCAAACATCAGAAAATTGAAAAATTCCATGGTCAGCTCCAAGCAGATGGAAGCGGCGGCTCACCGGCCGCCCAGACAGTTGCAAAGGGGTTAGAGTGCGCCCAGCTCGCGCAGGGCGATGGCGAGTTTTTCTTTCATGGCGGCCTTGTCGACCATGTTGTCCAGCGAGACCAGCCGGCCGTCGACCCCCATGCTGACCAGCTGTTCGGCGATGTCGCGGGTGGCGACAAAGATCTCGGCGCTCTCGCTGCCGGCGGAGGCGAGATCCCGGTGATCCACCTCGGCCGTCACGGCCAGCTCCTTGAGAATGCTCTTGATGCTCATCTCCATCATCAGGCTGGTGCCCAGGCCGTGTCCGCATACAACCAGAATCTTCATTTTCTCTTCCTCTGTCGGGCGCAGGGCGCCACTCAATAACGCGCCAGGATGCGCAGGATGTCGTCTTTGCTGGTGGCCGCGATGATGGCCGCCACGTCTTCTTCATTCATGAACAGCTCGGCCAGCTGGGCGATGGTCTCCACGTGGGAGTCACTGTCGCTGGCAGCCAAGGTGATCAGCAGCCGGACCGGGTCGTTGCCCTCGGAGCCGAAGTTGACCCCCTCCTTCAGCACTGTCAGCGCCAGTCCCAGCCGGTTGACGCCGTCTTCCGGGCGGGCGTGGGGCATGGCCAGGCCCGGGCCCAGTACGTAGTAGGGGCCGAGCTCCTCGTGGGAGCGATAGAGCGCCGCCACATAGGAGGGCTCTATGGTGCCGTTGGCCAGAAGGGGGGCGGTGGCCAGCTCGATGGCGTGACGCCAGTCGCGGGCGCCCGCTTCGATGGAAATGACCTCCTCGGTCAGCAATTGGGTCAGCATGGCAGTGTCCGGGCTGGATAGGATGGCGCCAATCTAGCGATCTCCCTCGCCCGGAACCGTGATCATGATCTCGAAAGTTAGCGCTACCAGATAGCGCTAACATCGTTCTGTGATAGCGCTAACAATTGTGCCGCGCACGGGGTCCGTTTTGCCCCTTCTCGCTGCCGAAGGCGGTAAAATGCGGTTGGAGCAAATAGTCAGTATCCCGCTTTTGCCTTAAAGTGAATGCCCGTATGCCGAGGAAGGGAAAGGATGTCAGAAGCGAAGAAGCGCCGTAGCACGGGTCGGGTGACCCTTAACGATGTGGCCCAGCTGGCGGGCGTGGGGGCCATGACGGTGTCGCGTGCCCTGCGCACCCCGGAGCTGGTGTCGGACAAGATGCGCGAGCGCATCGAGGCGGCAGTGGATGAACTCGGCTATATCCCGAACCGGGCGGCGGGGGCACTGGCCTCCGCCACTTCCCAGACCATAGTCGTCATCGTCCCCAGCCTGGCGGAGCGCGCCTGTGGCGACATGATCGCCGGTTTGCAGCAGACCCTGCTCGCCGAGGGCTACCAGATCATGCTGGGGGATGCCCAGCACCTGAAGCAGCAGGAGGAGAGCCTGCTCAGTAACTTCCTGCAGCACAATCCGGCAGCCGTGGTGCTGTTTGGCGGCGATCCCGGCGAGACAATCCGGCAGCGCCTGCGGGCCGCCCGCTTGCCGGTGGTGGAGGTGGGGGCCATGGCGCGTCATCCCATCGACATGAATGTCGGGGTCTCCAACTTCGATGCCGGTTATCAGCTGACCCGTCACCTCATCGAGCGCGGCTACCGCAATATCGGTTTCCTCTGCGCCCGCCAGGAGCAGTGGATGCTGCAGCAGCGCATGCAGGGCTGGCAGAAGGCACTGCTCGACAACTACCTCTCCCCCGACGCCATCATCAACACGTCCGAGCTGCCGAGTTTCAGCACGGGGGCGGCCATGCTGGGGGAGTTCCTGCTGCGCTGGCCCGAGCTGGATGCCCTGGTCTGCGTCAACGACGAGCTGGCCGCTGGCGTGTTGTTCGAGTGCCAGCGCCGCCACCTGAGTGTGCCGGGCAAACTCGCCATCGCCGGTTTCGACGATCTGGATGTGGCGCGCGCCTGCTACCCGGCGCTCACTTCGGTCAGGATCCCCTATCACCAGATGGGCCGGGAGGCGGCGGAGCTGATCCTGCGTCAGCTGGCGGGGGAAGCGGTGGCGGGCATGACCCTGGCCCTGGATTTTCAACTGCAACGGCGTCAAAGCACCTGACGGGCGATGGCACAACTGCGAGAGGCAGGCAGGTTCAAGACACTCTTACTGGAAAGCCAAGATGGCAAGACAGTACCGACCCTGGTCCAGCTGGCGCGGGATCTGCCGGCTGGCTTCTTCACCCGGGCTGCGACCGGGATCGGGCTGAGACAGGTGGCTGGCCGGACCTTAATTAATCGCCGACTAGCGCCACTGGCGGGCCCCATTTTTCTGGATAGACTTTGAAGGCCGGTGCACTATCCAAGGAGAATGAGCATGGGTAAGCAGACACCGGATTTCGAGCTCGACGACGAGTGGGAGCCGGAATCCTGGGAAGACGAGCTGGAGGAGTTCGACGACGAGAGCTGGCTGGACGATGACCCTCTCGACGATCAATGACTCCCTGTAACGCCTGCGGGCGGGCCCTGTGCCCGCCCGATTTATTTGGCGGCCGGGGACGTCGCCCTTGGTGGGAAGGCGTCGGGCTGGTTAGAATGAATCTCTCAAATGGCGCTGAGCTCGGCGGTGACCCGTCGGGCCGGCGGCTGGATACACACGCAAACGACGATCAAGGATGATTATGCGCTCACTCGTCATCATGTTCTGTGTCGCCCTGCTCGGGGGCTGCGTTTCCAACTCGGACGATCCCTGCGAGAAGGTGTGGAGTGACGTCGGCGAGGCCGACGGCAAGCTCGGTTTTGCCGGCGACAGGGTGGCATTCCATCAGACCCAGTGCGCAGACAAGGTGGACGTCGCCCTGTGGGAGCAGGGACGACAGAAGGGACTGGCCTGGTATTGCCGGCCCGAGCACCTATATCTGGCCGGGCGGTCGGGAGAGGAGTATCGCGGCGTCTGCCCCAACGACGTCCAGGCCCGTCGCCTGGTCGAACAGGGCCGCCACGGCTGGACCGATCAGTGAGGCTCCACAAGCTGGGTTAATTGTATGGAAAAAGTTCTCAGTATTGATGTAGACGCCACAATGGCCATGATTGCTGTACTCATCGCCGCATGTTCAGCGTTATATGCTCACCGATCTGCGAAGGAAGCCAAGCGGGCCAATGACATAGGTCGTCTGAATGCTTTGCTCTCCCTAAGACAGCACTATCTCGAACTGCTGCGGCATCAGGAGGTTATGGCGAAACAGTTGGAACACATTCCCAGTGGTTTGAGGTCTGTCAGAGATACATACGCGGATTTGGACTCGAAATTGCGCCAAGTGACCGCCGAGCTCGACTTGTTCCATCCCAAGGTGGTGAAGAACAAGCTGTGACGCCGTGTTAGGCGGTGGTCAACTAAGCAACTCAATCTATTGGTTTTACTCTTCTTTTTTCAATCGCAGCGGCTGACACAGGTAGTCCTTGTCGTTGGCGCTGCGGGCACACTTGCCGCACACAAACTTGGGCTTGCGTAAGATTTTGCGCAGCGCCTTGAGATCGGCCGGGATCTCGTGGCGGCGCCATTCACACAGCGTCTTGTGACCCATGGCGTTATGTCCTCGACTGTGAATGTAAGGGGAGTGAGTTACTGATACAGGTACTTGGTGAAGATGAGCTCGCGTACGGCCTTCTTGCCGGTCTCCTTGACTAGCAGTTCGTTGACTCTGGCCTCACACTCCTTGCGCAGCTCTTCCCGGCTCACCAGGGACTTGATCTGGGCGCCCGTCTTGCTGCCAATCAGGCGGATGATGGCGTCGCGGATCAGGGGGTCGTGCTGTTCCAACAGCGCGAGATCGGCGGCGTTCTCGGCCATCAGCTCCACCGCCACCCGCACGTAGCCCAGGGTTTTGCCATCGCCCAGGTAGTTGGTGATGATGTCCGGATCCAGCGCATGATAAGCAAAGCCCGGCTGGACGGCGGAGGAGGCTGCGTCGGTGGCCGCCTCTTCGTTGGCGAAGGCCTGCGTTTGCAGCAGGGTACAACCCAGGGATAACACCAGCAGAATTCTGAAGATCTTCATCTAGATGGCTCGGCAGCGATGGATGCCCCATTTTTGATGCTGTCATCGGGGCCGTCAAGCACGGATGTTCTTACAATTCGCCATTGATTTACGGATAATAAACCGGATTTTAACCTGACAACGGAAATCTCCGGATGGTGAAGCTGTGAAGTCCGAGTTGACTGTTCCCCTCATCCAGCTCGTCCCATGGCGGGCTCCCGCAGAGTGCGAACTCCCCGAGGCCTTGCGCCCCTGGTTGCTGGAGACCGATTCCATGACCCGGCGCCTGCGCCGTTACAATCGCCACCTCTCGGTGCAACTGCTCGGCAATCGCAGCGTGTCGCTGGCAGAGGACGAGCAGGCGCTGGTGGCGGTGCATGATCCCGTTGGGATGTGCCGCGAGGTCATACTGCACGGAGACGGCGGGCCCGCCATCCTGGGCTGGACCCTGTTTGCCGAGGCGGCACTGTTTGGCGGCGGCCTGCAGGATCTGGGGGAGCAACCGCTGGGGGAGCGCATTTTCGGTGATCTGCCCGCGCGGCGCGATCACCTGCAACTGGCCTGCTTCGAGATCGCGAGCAATCCCTGGTGCCCGGCCGGCACCGTCTGGGGGCGCCGTTCCCGCCTCTATCTGGGGCAGTGGCCCTTGCTGGTCCACGAACTCTTCCTGCCCTCGCTATCGTCCAACGGGTTGCCATCGAATAAGGAGCTGGTGTGAAGCTGTTAACCAAGGAGCGGGGACTGGCCTATGCGCAGTTGGCCCGCATCGACAAGCCTATCGGCACCCTGCTGCTGCTGTGGCCGACTCTGTGGGCACTCTGGCTGGCGGCCGGCGGACTGCCAAACCTCTGGGTGCTGACGGTGTTTGTGGTTGGCGTGTTTCTGATGCGCTCGGCGGGCTGCGTCATCAATGACTATGCGGATCGCAACTTCGACGGCCACGTGAAACGCACCGCCGGGCGACCGCTGCCCATGGGCCGGGTCGCCGAGCGCGAGGTACTGATCCTGTTCGCCGTGCTGGCGCTCATCTCGTTCGCCCTGGTGCTGACCCTGAACCCGCTCACCATCGGCCTGTCGTTTGCCGGCCTGCTGCTGGCGGTCTGCTACCCCTTCATGAAGCGGTTCATCCCCATTCCGCAGCTGGTGCTCGGGATGGCGTTCTCCTGGTCCATTCCCATGGCCTATGCGGCCCAGGCCAATGCCCTGCCGCCTGTGGCCTGGCTGCTGTTTCTCGCGAACCTGCTGTGGACCATCGCCTACGACACCGAGTACGCCATGGTGGACAGGGACGACGACCTTAAACTCGGCCTCAAGTCGAGCGCCATCCTGTTCGGCCGCCACGACAAGCGGATCATCGGGGTACTGCAGCTCGCGACCCTGCTGATCCTGCTGGGAGTGGGCCAGCTGATGGGGCTGGGCTCCGGCTACTACTGGGGTCTGCTGGGGGCTGCGGCGCTGTTCGTCTACCAGCAGCGGCTCATTCGGGAGCGGCAGCGGGAGGCCTGCTTCCAGGCCTTCCTCAACAACAACTACGTGGGGGCCCTGGTGCTGCTCGGGGTGATCGTTCACTACCTGCAGGGCTAGCCCCACGAGATAAAAAAAGGCCGCATGATGCGGCCTTTTTTCTTTTCCGGTTGCTCCTCAGAGGCGATTGCCCGCCTGTATGGTACGGCGGATCTTGGTGCTGAGCAGCGGCACTATGTTGTCCGCCAGCGCCTGGAAGCGGCCCAGATCCGGCTTGCAGCCCGGGTCCAGATAGCCTTCGCTGCGCAGGGTGTGGATCAGGGTGCTGAAAAGCTTGGGGTCGAAGAACTCGGGGGCATTGATGCCGTGCAGGGTGCCGAGGCGCTCCGCCATCATCAGACCGTCCGCCTCCAGCTGCTCCGCCTCGATGTGGGGCTGGGCCAGCATGCGGGTCAGCACGATGGCGTAGCGCTGCAGGGTCTCCTGGATGCTCTCGGCCAGCAGCAGCAGGCGTATCTGGTTGACCGGGTTGACCCAGAAGCCGCCGTCGCGCGCCTCGATGAGTTGCTGGCGCTGCAGTTCGGCCAGCAGGGCATCGACCAGCTCCGGCAGCTCGTCTTCCTGGTAGCGCAGGAACAGCTCGGTCTTGAGCAGGGGGTAGATGTCGACGCAGCGGGCGACGATCTCGTTGCGGGAGATCCCCTCGCACCGCTCGATCAGCGCCGCCACCAGGGAGGGCATGGCGAACAGGTGGAGGATGTTGTTGCGGTAGTAGGTCAGCAGAATCGCCTGGTAGCGGTCCAGGCTGATGATCTGTCCCAGCTTGTCCTCGCTTACCTCGAACTTGTTGAGCTCCATCGCCTGATCCAGCAGGGTCTTGGCATCCTCGGCCGGCATGGTGCTGTGCGGGCTGTAGGGCACCTGTTTGAGCAGGTCCAGATAGGTGTTGAGCTGGGCCTGCAATTCATCCCGGGTCAGGGCGTGGCGCTCGGCGGCCAGCAGCGCCAGGGCGCTCAGGGTCAGGCCGTTGACGGCGGCGGCATCGTTGATGCGGGTCATCATCAGCTCGGCCAGCTGGTTGACGGTGGGCGCCATCCACTCGGGGCGCTCCTCCTTGCCGATGTGGGCCTTCCACTCCGGCACCCGTTCGTTGAGGTAGCCGTTGATGGTCAGCGGCTCGCCGAAGTTGACGAAGCCGCGGCCGTAGTTGCGCAGCTTGCGCAGGATGCCGAGCACCTGCAGGAAGCTCTCCTTCTCCTTGCGGCTACCCTTGAGTTCGTTGTGGTAGGTGTTCACCTCCATCACGTGCTCGTAGCCGAGGTAGACGGGGACCAGGGTCACCGGACGGTCGAGCCCGCGCATCATGGCCTGCAGCGTCATGGCCAGCATGCCGGTCTTGGGTGGCAGCAGACGGCCGGTGCGCGAGCGGCCGCCCTCGGTGAAGAACTCCACCGAGTAACCCTTGGCGAACAGCAGGTTGAGGTATTCACGGAACACCGTGCTGTAGAGCGGGTTGCCCTTGAAGGTGCGGCGGATGAAGAAGGCACCGCCGTGGCGGAAGATGGGCCCCGCCGGCCAGAAGTTGAGGTTGATGCCAGCCGCGATGTGGGGCGGCACCATGCCCTGGTGGTAGATGACGTAGGAGAGCAGCAGGTAGTCCATGTGGCTGCGATGGCAGGGCACGTAGACGATCTCGTGTCCCTCCTGGGCCAGCTGGCGCACCTGCTCGGCACCGTTGACCGACAGGCCGCGATAGAGCTTGTTCCACAGCCAGCCGAGGAAGCTCTCGCCGAGACGGATCAGCCGGTAGGAGAAGTTGGAGGCGATCTCGTCCATGTAGCCGTGGGCGCGCTTCTGCGCCTTCTCCAGGCTGATCCCCTCGCGCCTGGCCTCTTCCTCGATGGCCTGCTGGATCACGCCGGAGTCCAGCAGTTGCTTGAACAGCAGGTTGCGGTTCGGCAGTTTCGGGCCGGTGGCGGCCAGCTGCTGGCGGCTGAAGTGGGTGCGGGCGACCCGGGCCAGTTTGTGGGCGATGGCCTCGTCGGTGCCGTGCTTGTCCGCCATGTAACGCAGGGAGAGGGGCGGGGAGAAGCGCACCAGGTTCTCACGCCCCTTGAGGATCACGATCAGCGCCTTCTTCAGGCGGTTCGGCGCCAGGCTGCTGATGATGTTCCAGCCGGAGGCCTCTTCGCCCTCCCGGCCCGGGGCGCGGCCCCAGAACAGGGTGACGGGGACGACCTGGATATCCAGCGCCGGATCCTGCTTGTGCAAGTCCAGCAGCTGGTGGAACTCCTGCAGGAAGGGGAGCGGCTTGGTGCGCTTGCCAAACAGGGGAGGCGGACGATCCAGGCAGACGTAGCGCGGCAGCAGCTGACCGTTCAGCTCCAGCGGCGTGAAGGGGCCGGGCAGGCCGAGATCCTCGCAGCACTGCTGCAGCGTCATCAGGTCGGTGATCGAGCTGGTCTTCAGGGCATAGACGATGGGTCTGGCCGGATCCAGCTTGAGCTCGGTGATGGGGTTTTCCGGCAGGCTCTTGTGATTGACCAAGCCGCTGACCGGCCATTGCAGTATGGCTCTGGAAATCTTCTGTCCAAGGGACATGTGCGTCTGCTCTCCAAAAAAATGCGGCGTGAGCATAGCAAATCACCGGCGGCTTGTCGCCGAGAGGTACGATGAGTCCCGAGACGGGATCGAGGGCACCCTTTTGGCTGCAATGGGGGACAAATGTCAGCAACGCCTTGCCTTGGCCACAGCACTGTATATACTGCCAGTGTGCTGTATAAAAAGACAGGTGCCCATGCTATGAAACCCCTTACCCCTCGCCAGGCCGAAGTCCTGGAGCTGATCAAGGCGAACATGAACGAGACCGGCATGCCGCCGACTCGCGCCGAGATCGCCCAGAAGCTTGGCTTCAAGTCGGCCAACGCGGCCGAGGAACATCTAAAGGCCCTGGCCAAAAAGGGGGTCATCGAGATCATGCCGGGAACCTCTCGCGGCATCCGCCTGCTGCTCGAAGAGGAGGAGGCGCAGCCGGAAGAGAGCGGCCTGCCGCTGATCGGCAAGGTGGCGGCCGGTGAACCTATCCTGGCGCAGGAGCATATCGAGAGCCACTACCAGGTGGATCCTGCCCTGTTCCATCCGCGGGCAGACTTCCTGCTGCGGGTGCAGGGCATGAGCATGAAGAACATCGGCATCATGGACGGGGATCTGCTGGCGGTTCACAAGACCCAGGAGGTGCGCAACGGCCAGGTGGTGGTGGCGCGGCTCGACGAGGACGTCACCGTCAAGCGCTTCCAGCGCAAGGGCAGCCAGGTATGGCTGCTGCCGGAGAACGAGGAGCTCTCCCCCATCGAGGTGGATCTCGCCAGCCAGCACCTCACCATCGAAGGGTTGGCGGTCGGCGTCATCCGCAACGCCGACTGGATGTAAGCATCCGGCACGGTGAGGGGCCTCCTGCGGGAGGCCCCGTCATTTGGGCGTTCCTCCCCGGACGCCAGTCTGTTCCCCCTTTCGTCGCTCCCACCGCCCTCCCCGCTGCAAACAGTCCCGCCACAGACAGCGCATTTCGGATATATCCTTTGATAAGGCTCGCACTGTCATGGCCGGGTTTCCCCCATGACGACGCGTGTACCGCACCGGCCGGTTGGGCGGATGTGCAGGGATGCATCACCGTCGGGACGGGGCGGGAAGAAGGGAGAGTCGTCTGCAATGGCACGACTCGTACAGTCAGTACGCGACGGTGGTTGGCTTGCCTCCCGATGGCAGTAACACTGGTCGGCGTGGCCTGTTGAGCAAGGAGGACAGGTATGGCTTCAAGCTCGCCGTGGGATCCGGTGCCGGTCGCAGCACCCGCATCCTCCATCACCCGATTCATCAAGGGCAGTCGGATGACGTGGTTCTATGCGCTCTGGGTCTACCACAAGGGAGATGGCTGGACCGTCTGGCTTGGGTGTCCCAAGGACAAGATCGTCCGCCTGGTGCGTCTGTTTCGCCGCCACCATGACATAGGCTTGCCGGATGCCCCCTGGACGGCGCCCGTGATCCCGCTGCATGCGCCCATCAGACGTTCCCAGCCGCTGCGCAGGCTGAAACCCTGACCTTTTCCGTTTGCTGCGAGCCCCGCCCAGTGCGGGGCTCTTGTTTTCCTGCCGCCAGGGCCACCGAGTGTCCCTGAATGGCGCCATCCGGACGAAGGGCTAGCCATAAGCGGGGCCTGGCGGGTTACAATGGCCCCTCTTCTGGTTCTGCCCTTTGGGCAGCTGATACAGGCAACACATTGTTTCATATGGTTAAACCCCGCTTCTACCTGCTGCTGTTGCTCTTCATCGGCAGCCTCATGGCCGCCTATTACTGGAGCCAGCCCTCCCTGCCGGAGCAGGCTGACTACTATCCGACGGGGCGGGACATCAATTCCTTCGCCCTGACGGACGGGGATGGCCAGCCCTTTACGCCAGCGGAGCTCGCGGGTCACTGGACCTTCCTGTTCATCGGCTACACCTATTGCCCGGACGTCTGTCCGACCACGCTGGCGGATCTGCGGGCCGTCTATCCGAGCCTGAAGACGATCGCGTCCAACAGCCAGGTGGTGTTCATCTCGGCGGATCCCCAGCGGGACGACAGCGCCCGCCTCAAGAGCTATACCGCCTTCTTCGAGCCGGAGTTCAAGGCGGCGACTGGGCCCCACAGCGCCCTCTTCCCCCTGGTGCGCAATCTGGGCCTCGTCTATTCCATCGTGGAGAGCGATCGCAAGGATTATCTGATAGACCACTCCGCCTCGATCGTGTTGATCAACCCTGCGGGCAAGCTGGCGGCCATGTTCCGTCCCAGGGTGGCGCCGGGCGAAGTGCCTCACGTGGACATGCAGACCATGGTCTCCGACTTTGCGCGCATCGTGCGGCTGACCGGCGAGTGATGCCGCTCTCTTCGTACCGCCCATGCTGATGGCGCCCTGGTTGAGGGATGCCGGCCGCCACCGGGCCGTCTTTGCCCTGGCCCTGCCCATGGTGTTCTCCAATATCACCACCCCCTTGCTGGGGCTGGTGGACACCTGGGTGATCGGTCATCTCGGCGAGGCCTGGTTCCTCGGCGGCGTCTCGGTCGGTGCGACCCTCATCAACCTGCTGTTCTGGCTACTCGGTTTCCTGCGCATGTCCACCACCGGGTTGACGGCTCAGGCCCAGGGGGCGGCCAGCGCAGAAGGGCAGCTCGACACCCTGGCGCGAGCGCTGGGGCTGGCGATCGCCCTCGGGGCGGTGATCCTGCTGCTGGTGCTGCCTTTCCTCCCCGCCATCATCGCCCTCGGCGGTGGCTCCGCCGAGGTGCAGGCCTATGCCGGCCAGTATGTGTCGGTGCGGATCTGGAGCGCGCCGGCGGCGCTGTGCAACCTGGTGATCATGGGATGGCTGCTGGGCATGCAGGATGCACGCAGCCCCATGTGGCTGCTGATCCTGAGCAACCTCGTCAACATGGTGCTGGACGCCGGTTTTGTGCTGGGGTTGGGGTGGCAGGTGAAGGGGGTCGCGGCCGCCTCCGTGCTGGCCGACTACAGTGCGCTGGCGGTGGGGCTCTGGCTGGTGAGCCGCCACCTGCGACGCCTCTCGCCGGCGGTATGGCAGAACGCCTGGTCGCGCTGGCGGCAATGGCCCGCGCTGGTGCGCCTGCTCGCCCTTAACCGGGACATCTTCATCCGCTCTCTCTGTCTGCAGCTCTGCTTCGCCTTCATGACCCTGCAGGGGGCCAGGCTGGGGGACGTGGCCGTGGCGGCCAATGCGGTGCTGCTCAACTTCCTGATGCTGATCTCCTACGGGCTGGACGGCTTCGCCTATGCGGTGGAGGCCATGGTAGGGCGCGCCATCGGGCGGCGTGACCGGCAGGGGTTGCGGGAGGCCATCGTCCTCAACCTGGGCTGGGCCCTGCTGATCGCCCTGGCGTTCACCCTGGCGTTTGCGATGGGGGGAGGCGTGCTTATCGCCTATATCACCGACATTCCGGCGGTGATCGTCGAGGCCAACCGTCAGCTGCCCTGGCTGGTGGCCATGCCGCTGCTGGCCGTCTGGTGTTTCCTGCTGGACGGGGTCTTCATCGGGGCAACCCGGGCCCGTGAGATGCGCAACAGCATGCTGGTGGCGGTGTTTGCCGGTTTCTTCCCGATCTGGTGGCTCTGTCAGAGCTGGGGTGTCGCCGCCTTGTGGGCCGCCATGAGCGCCCTGATGGCCGGACGGGGCCTGACGCTCGGCTGGCTCTGCTGGCGGCTGGAGCGTGACGGCCGACTGCTGACGGGGCAGAGGGCCAAGGGGGCGGCCTGACTCGTGATTCTGCCCGGCCGGGTCAGGCAGATCCTGCGTAGTCGAACTGTCGCCAGCTCTCGTAGACAAACACGGCGACCGCGTTGGCCAGGTTCATGCTGCGGCTCTGGGGCAGCATGGGGATGCGCAGCCGCTGCTCGAACGGCAGGCTCTCGATGATCTCCGCCGGCAGACCGCGACTCTCCGGTCCGAACAGCAGGGCGTCGCCTTGGGCGAAGCGGACAGCCGAATGGGCGGTGCGTCCCTTGGTGGTGCAGGCAAAGACCCGTTGGGGGGCGACGGCCGCCAGAAATGCCTCGTAGCTCGGCCAGCGTTTCACCTCGGCGAACTCGTGATAGTCGAGCCCCGCCCGTTTCACCCGTTTGTCATCCCACGCGAATCCCAGAGGCTCGATCAGGTGCAGCCGATAGCCGGTGTTGGCACAGAGACGGATGATGTTGCCGGTATTGGGCGGGATTTCCGGTTGGTAGAGCACGATGTCGAGCATGACGGGATCCTGGGGTGGTGCGAAATGGGCGCCAGCATACCCAGCGCCCGTGTCGATGAAAAGGGGGCGACTCAGGCCATGGGCAGGCGGATGGTGATGACCAGGCCGGTCGGCTGGTTGCTGCTGGCCCGGATGGTGCCGCCATGACGCGCGATCGCCTCGGCGGCGATGGCGAGACCGAGGCCGGTGCCGCCGGTCTTGGCATTGCGGGCATCATCGACCCGGAAAAAGGGCAGGAACAGCCTGGGTTGCTGTTCCACCGGCACACCGGGGCCGTCATCCCGTATGGTCATCACCCACTCCCGACCTTCCCGGTACCACTCCACCTTGATGAACTCGCGAGCATATTTGAGCGCGTTACGCAGCGGGTTTTCCAGGGCGCGCGCCAGCAGCTCAGGCCACATGGTGAGGGACTCCTCCGGCAGGGGGGGCAGCCTGAGCTGCTTGCCGTTCTGGTTTGCCTCGAACATGGCGTCATCCAGGATGGGCTCCAGCAGCTCCGCCAGCGGCAGGGACACCGGGGCTTCCACATGCTGCTGTACCCGCGACAGATCCAGCAGGTCCCCGATCAGCTTGTCGAGCCGGGCGATCTCCCCTTCAATGCGTGCCAGCTCGGCGCTGTCCCCCTGCTTGCGGCGGATCAGCGCCTGGGCCAGCTGGATGCGGGTGAGGGGGCTGCGCAGCTCGTGGGAGATGTCGGAGAGCAGCTGTTTCTGCTTCTGGATCATGTCCTTGAGGGTATCGACCATGTGGCTGACATGCTCCGCCAGCTGGCCGATCTCGTCCTTGCGACCGAGGTTGGGGATCTGCATCTCCAGGTTGCCCTGAGCCAGCCGGGAGACAGACCGTTGCAGCTCCAGGATGGGGCGGGTCAGGCGCCAGGCCAGCAGCAGGCAGAGCGGAGTGCTGACCAGCATGGCGATGCCGAGGATCTGGATGGGATGATCCAGGATCTGGATGAACAGGAACAGGTAGGAATTCTCGACGTTGAGGCCGAAGTAGACGTGATAGACCTGGCCGTGGTGGGTCATCTGGAAGGGGCCGGCGATGGCGCGCTGGTGCTCGCTGCCGAGCATGGGCTTGGCCGGGTTGTCCGAGTCGAGCATGAAGCGGATCACGAACTTGCTGAGCTGGGTGCTGGCCTGCATCTGCCCCTTGGCGTCACGCAGATAGATGTTGTCCACCGGCAGGAGGCCGGCCGCATCGATGGCCTTGGCGAGATCGAAATCCTGGTCGGGATCCGCCCCCCGCTGCAGTGCCGCCAGGTTGTTGTTGAGGCGGGTGACCTCGTGGGCCGGTAGCGGAATGATGTTGCGGGGATCCAGGGTGGGCAGTATCACCACGGCCGCCACTACCAGCAGCAGCATGAACCAGAACCAGAGAAAGATCTGGGTCGAGATGCCGTTGAAGGGGCGGGCCATCTTCATGCCTGCTCCAGCCACAGGTAACCCCGGCCGCGTACTGTCTTGAAGCGGGGCTGACCGTCGGTGCGTTCCGGCAGTTTCTTGCGCAGGTTGCTCAGGTGCATGTCGATGGATCGATCGAAGGGCTCCAGCTTCTTGCCCAGCACCTGTTCGGAGAGCAGGTTCTTGCTGACGATCTGACCCGGATTGCGCAGCAGGCACTCCAGCAGGCCGAACTCGGTGGCGGTCAGCTCCAACAACTGACCATCGCAGCGGGCCTGCTGCAGGCCGGGTTGCAGCACCAGATCCATGAATCTCAGTTCATCCGGGGTGCCGCGCTGGGGCTGGCTGCCCTGGGTGCGGCGCAGGATGGCACGCACCCGGGCCAGCAGCTCCCTGTCGTCAAACGGCTTGGCCAGGTAGTCGTCGGCACCCGCTTCCAGGCCGTTGACCCGATCCTGGCTGTCGCCACGGGCGGTCAGCATCAGCACCGGGGTGTCGTGGGTCTTGCGCAGCCGGGTCAACATGGCGAAGCCGTTGAGTCTGGGCATCATTACATCCAGCAACACCAGATCGAAAGGCTGCTCGCCCAGTCGCTGCAGCCCCTCTTCCCCGTCCTCTGCCACGGTCACCTGGAAGCCTTCCAGGGTCAGGATTTCGGTCAGCAACTGGGTCAGTTCGAGATCGTCATCGACCAGGAGTATTTTGTTCATCTGGGAGTCACTCTGTTGATTTCACACGCCAAACAGACGGTCGGGTCAGGGTATAATAAGTTTTTACGCGTCGGAGGAAAGCCGGTTTTGAGCCACCAACAATATTCCCGCTGGGTCACCCTGGCCAGCATGGCGGCGGTCGTCACCGCGACCCTGCTCATCCTGGGCAAGCTGATCGCCTGGCTGATGACGGACTCCTCCAGCCTGCTGGCCTCCCTGACGGACTCCTTCATGGACGTCAGCGCCTCCATCATCAACCTGCTGGCCATCCGCTACGCCATGGCGCCGGCCGATGCGGAGCACAGATTCGGCCACGGCAAGGCGGAGTCCCTGGCGGGGCTGGTCCAGTCGGCCTTCATCTCGGGTTCTGCCCTGCTGCTGATGATGCACGGTATCTCGTCGATGCTGAATCATGTGCCCGTGGTGCGCCTGGAGGCGGGGATCTGGGTCAGCGTCGGTTCCATCGTGCTGACCCTGCTGCTGGTCAGCTTCCAGAGCCTGGTCATCCGCAAGACCAACAGCGTGGCCATCAAGGCGGACATGCTGCACTACCGCTCCGACCTGCTGCTCAACGGCGGCGTGCTGCTGGCACTGGTGCTGGCGGGGCAGGGGTGGTACTGGGCAGATGGCCTCTTTGCCATCCTGATCGGCCTGTTCCTGGTGTGGGGCGCCGTGCATATTGGCTACGAATCGGTGCAGGCCCTGCTCGATCGTCAGTTGCCAGAGGAGGAACAAGCGAGAATAATGGCCCTCTGCTGTGCCGTAGAAGGGGTGCATGGCGTACATGATCTGCGTACCCGCCAATCCGGTCCGACCCGATTCGTGCAGTTGCATCTGGAACTGGATGACCAACTGCCCCTGGTCAGGGCCCATCAGATAGCCGACGAGGCTGAACTGGCCGTCCGCCAGGCCTTCGAGCGGATGGATGTGATCATTCACATGGACCCCATCTCGGTGCTGACAAAAGAACGACAAAGCACTCACCCTGAACAACAGTAGGCTGCAACATGGATGATCTGGTTGCCAGAACCTGGCAAAAAATTCAGCAGGAAGCGCAGAGCATGGCGACCCAGGAGCCCATGCTGGCCAGCTTCTTCCACTCCACCATTCTCAATCACCGGGATTTGCGCTCGGCGCTGAGCTTCCAGCTCGCCAACAAGCTCGACAGCACCACCATGCCGGCCATCGCCCTGCGCGAAGTGATCGAGCTGGCCCTGCGCAGCGAGCCCGAGCTGCTGGCGGCGGTGGCCGCCGACATCTGCGCGGTGCAGGATCGCGACCCGGCGGTCGACCTCTTCTCCACCCCGCTGCTCTATCTCAAGGGCTTCCATGCCTTGCAGGGATACCGAGTTGCGAACTGGCTGTGGCGTCAGGGGCGTCGCGCCCTGGCCCTCTATCTCCAAAACCAGATCTCCGTGGTGTTCGGGGTTGATGTGCACCCGGCCGCGCGCATCGGCAAGGGCATCATGTTTGACCACGCCACCGGCATCGTCGTCGGGGAAACCGCGGTTATCGAAAACGACGTCTCCATCCTGCAGAGCGTGACCCTGGGGGGGACCGGCAAGGAGAGCGGTGATCGCCATCCCAAGATCCGGGAAGGGGTGATGATAGGGGCGGGGGCCAAGGTGCTCGGCAACATCGAAGTGGGCGTCGGCGCCAAGATCGGTGCCGGCAGCGTGGTGATCAATCCGGTACCGCCCCACACGACCGTGGCTGGCGTGCCTGCCAAGATCGTGGGCCGTCCCGAGTGCGACAAACCCTCCCTGGACATGGATCAGTGTCTCTGATCCCCTGACCGAGGCCGTTGTATGGTCAAGCGCTGGTCAGGCTTTCTGATCCTGGGGATGTGGCTGCTCAACCTGCTCCATCTCTATCTGGGTTTTTCCCCCTGGCCGGCGGCTATCGCCGCCTGGGCCGCCTCCCTGCTCACCTGGCCCTGGCTGGTGGGGGCCGCGAGGCGCCAGGCCCTGGCCCTCTACGGTGCGGCGCTGCTGCTGCTGATCTTCTCCTGGTGGCGGGGGGCCGACCTCAGGCCAGGGGACTGGCTGCTGCCGAACATCAACATGCTCACCATGTTCGCGGCGGTCAGCACCCTCAACCTTGCCACCTCCGGACTGCTGACGGGGACCACCTCCTGGCAAGGTCGCAAGGGGCTGTGGAGCACCATGGCCAGCCTCAATCTGCTCGGTGCCGTCATCAACCTCTCGGTGCTCTTCATCATCGGTGATCGGCTGGAACGGGGCGGCACCCTGGAGCGGCGCCAGGTCATGGTGCTGAGCCGGATCTTCTGCGCAGCGGCCTTCTGGTCCCCCTTCTTCGTCGCCATGGCGGTGGCGCTCACCTACTCTCCCGGCCTGCAACTGGGCAGCATACTGCCCTTTGGCATCCTGGCCGCCCTGCTTGCCATGGGGCTGACGGCCTGGCAGGTGGAGCGGCTCGGGGTGGCGGATTTCGAGGGTTATCCGCTGCGACCCCAGACCCTGGGTCTGCCCGTGACCCTGGCGCTGCTGGTCCTGCTGATACACCAGTTCTGGCCCGGGCTCAGCATCCTGGCGGTGATCGCGCTGGTGGCCCCCCTGCTGGCGCTGCTGTTCATGCCGCGGGCCGGACGCGGTGCCGCGCTCAAGCGGCAGGTGGTGGAGCGCTTCCCGGCCATCGGCGGTCAGCTGGTGCTGTTCCTTGGGGCTGGCCTGCTGGCGGCGGGCATCAACAGCGCGTTGTCGGTGCTCGACTTTGGCGGCGGGCACGGCCTGCCGCTGTTCATTCACTTCGGCTGGCTGGAGGCCAGCCTGACCCTGCTGCTGATTTTCCTGGTGGCCATCGTCGGCGTGCACCCCCTCATCAGCATCTCGGGGGTGGCGCCTCTGTTGTGGCCCCTGTCACCGGATCCCAGCCTGCTCGGCATGTGCTTCCTGCTGGGGTGGGGGCTGGCCACCGGCACCAGCCCGCTCTCCGGTTCCAACCTGGCCCTGGCATCCCGCTACAACCTGAGCGCCGCGCTCCTGCTTCGCTGGAACCTGCTCTATGGCCTGCTGATGTACGGGGTTGCCTGCCTGTTGATGGGGGGCTTCATCGCCCTGCACGGAGCCTGATCCGCAGGGCAGTGAATATTGCGGGACGTGCCATGGAAAGGGACGCCTGCCACCTGCGAGAAAAACCGACGCATATTTAGGCAATACCGAGCTGGAAGGCGCATTTTGCAACGCGCTGGCTTGTTTGTGCCGCGCGCATCGGGGTATGCTGGCTTCACGCGCTTGAATCGCTCCCTGTGGGGCATCGCAATTGAACATACAGGTATGCATATGTCACTAGAAGTCCTTGAGCAACTCGAATCCAAAGTACAATCCGCCGTCGACAACATCTCCCTGCTGAAGATGGAGCTGGACGAGCTGAAAGAGCAGAACAGCAAGCTGCAAGACGAGAACCATCAGCTGCGCAACGAGCACGTTGCCTGGCAAGAGCGTCTGCGTGCCCTGCTGGGCAAGATGGACCAGATGGGCGATGCCATCTGATCCTGTCGCTGCTGACCGGAATGAAAGCGGGCCGCTCCTTGAGCGGCCCGCTTGTTTTGGACGGACGGAGTATCAGAGCGCGAGCAGCTGCTTGACCGTCTTCTCGATGCCGTCGGCCGCCTCGACGATGTTCTGCGCCAGCATGTAGGCGGGGGTGGAGATCACCTTGCGCTCCTGATCCACCACGAGCTCGCTCACCGGACAGTCGAGGTGGCTGCCGCCCATTGCCTCGATGGCGTTGGCGGCGCCTTCGTCATTGCCTATGGTGGCCAGGGTACCGGCGCCGTAGATGAGCGGGATCATGGCCGGCGCGATGCAGATATAGGCCGCCGGTTTCCTGGCCTTGGCAAAGCTCTGGCAGGCCTTCAGCACATCCGGCTGGATCTGGCAATCGGCACCCTTGACGGCGAAGTCGCACAGGTTCTTGGCGGCGCCGAAGCCCCCGGGCAGCAGCAGGGCGTCGAAGTCGGCCGCATCCAGCTCGGCCACGTCCTTTATCTGGCCGCGGCAGATACGGGCGGCCTCGACCAGCACGTTGCGGCTCTCCCCCGCACTGACCTCGCCGGTCAGGTGATTGATGACATGAAGCTGAGGGACATTGGGGGCGAAGCATTGAACGGATGCCCCCTGACGGGCCAGTGCCAGCAGGCTGATGACGGCCTCATGGATTTCGGCGCCATCGAACACGCCACAGCCACTCAAGATCACGGCCACTTTTTTCATGGCGGACTCCTCGTTGTTGAAAATGTGAGCCAGGGTCAATTGTTGTACTTTTGTATGGTTATCGTTCGACCTCGGCTGGTCAAGTCATCTTGCTGTGCTAGGATTGTTTCGTTTTGGATCCTGCCTCAGCTACCCCTCTCAATTTTTTTCCACATTGATCGAGATCATGGACTGCCTTTCAAGGTGTGTTTTGTTGATCCTAATGCTTTGTTTTAAATGTGTTTTTGTATTTTAATCCACAGCCTTTTCAGGGTGGTGTCGTCACGCGGCCATTTTTGAGCACAGAGTTATCCACAGGGTGGTCTGCTTGCGATGGCGTGCAGAGGGGAGGGGCTGCCCCTTGGTGTGGTGCGGGCCCTGTGGCATCCTAGCGGCTGTTTATCTCTGGCAGGACGATTTCATGGCCCCTAGCAACCCCCTTATTCTGGTCGACGGCTCTTCATACCTTTACCGCGCCTTCTTTGCCTCCCAGCAGGCCGATCTGCGGACTTCGACCGGTTTGCCTAGCGGCGCCGTCCGTGTCATGGCCAACATGATGCGCAGCCTGCGCAAACAGTACCCCGACTGCCACGTGGCCGTGGTATTCGACGCCAAGGGCAAGACCTTCCGCGACGACATCTATCCCGAGTACAAAGCGACCCGTGCCAGCATGCCGGACGATCTGCGCAGCCAGGTCGCCCCCATCCACCAGATGATCAAGGCGATGGGCTTCCCCTTCCTGATGGTCGAAGGGGTGGAGGCGGACGACGTGATCGGCACCCTGGCCCGTCAGGCGACCGAGAAACAGCTGCCGGTGCTGATCAGCACGGGGGACAAGGACATGGCGCAGCTGGTCTCCGACCATGTCACCCTGATCGACACCATGAAGGACGTTAAGACCGACAGGGAAGGGGTGATCGAGAAGTTCGGGGTGCCGCCCGAGCTCATCATCGACTACCTGGCCCTGATGGGGGACAAGGTGGACAACATCCCCGGCATGACCGGCGTCGGCGAAAAGACGGCCCTTGCCCTGCTGCAGGGGATCGGCAGCATCGACGAGATCGCCGCCAACCTCGACAAGGTCGCTGCGCTCGGTTTCCGTGGCTCCAAGGCGTTCGCCGACAAGTTCCGCGAGCAGGAGGAGCAGGTGCGCCTCTCTTATGTGCTGGCCACCATCAAGACCGACGTTGAGCTGGAGCAGAGCCTGGAAGAGCTGGAGCTCGGCCCCATCGACAAGGAAGCCCTGCTGGCGGTCTATCGCGAGTATGAGCTGCGCAACCTGATCAAAGAGCTGGAGTCCGGTGGCGAGGAGAGCGGCGCCGAGGGAGATGAGGAAGGCACAGCCCCGGCTGCCGCCATCGAAACCGACTACCGCTGCATTCTGGACGAGGCCGAGTTCGACGACTGGCTGGCCCAGCTGCAGGCGGCGCCGCTGTTTGCCTTCGACACCGAGACCACCAGTCTCGACTATATGGAGGCGCGGG
>ENA-OWLM01000102-OWLM01000102.1-metagenome-genome-assembly--contig:-NODE-102-length-31339-cov-3.637546_pt1 | contig 31339 bp, 27 predicted proteins | sample MGYA00245349_ERZ651102 | MGnify/ENA primary metagenome ERZ651102 (study PRJEB26857, sample SAMEA4031759) | metagenome | biome: human; feature: oral; material: saliva | place: Philippines | collected 2014... | reverse complement strand
TTCAATATCCAGTACTTCCCGGTATTGAAATTGTATTCCATGTAAAGTTCGTGAGAGTTCCGATCCTTAAAAGTACCGATTTGCTCCTTTTGTTCGAATTCAAGCTGTGGATTGTTTGTCAGTACAGCTTCGATAAATTCCTTGGTGAATTTGGGCATGAACAAATCACAACCAATAGAATAGTTTGAAATCGATTCTCCCTTGGTTAGAATACCTTCCGGCATTTTAACAGCAAAGAATCGTGTGCATTTGATGTCTTGAATGAGTTCCATTTTACGAATGTATTTTTTGCTTTTTTCTTTTGGCGAGTTCCTTTTCGATTGCGGGTCGAATGTTAAGATAGATGTCAGTCATGAAGCTCTTGTACAGCTTTCGTTCACCGAGCAAATCTTCTTCGATCATTGTATACAGTGATTTCGAAGTTTTGTCGTAAACTGAACCGGTCGGAGCTAAACAGAATCCCTTCGATTTATAGATTTCCCATTTCTTTCGAGATTCTTCAGTGTTTGGAAAACCATCAGAACCCACTGAAATTGTATCAACATACGCTTCCGGAGAGATTCCGCACGTTATCAACGAATTGGGATAAAGTGAGTTATAGTCTTCACCGGCGACTGCTTCCACAATCTTTACGGTTGGGTCCTTCACATAACCACCGGCGTAATCTCGTACCTCTTCCTGTGAGAATTCACTGGATAACAGGAATTTACCCTTTTCGAAAAGTTTACGATAAATCAAAGCGTCGGAAATTGCGTTCTGACCGACCTTCAGATAGGGTACGTTTGTGTAGTAGCTCTGGAAGAAATTGATATTCAACAAATTCACAGAGTGATGGAGAAGCATAACCAGGATGGTATCGATGTACGCATACGCTATGAATCTGAGATAATCTTCTTCGTAAAGCTTTCGAAGGTTTCCAGAGTATGATACCTTATTTAGTCCCAGTACCAATTCGGAAACATAATCTAACGAATACTTTCCGAGATTGTTGTAAACCAACGAATCTTTGAACAATAACATATAATCGACATACATTCGATGATACGGTAGTTTCAAAGTGAAGCTCTTCTTCGCATTGACTTCGATTCGCTTATCATATGTCTTACGAATGGGTGAAATCCTCGAGTAATCGATGTTCAGCTTTTCGCAGCGATTGAAGATGTATTGCAAGTCATAACCGTAAATGTTCCAACCGAAAATCAGATGGAAGTATTTATAGTTCGCTTGAATGAAGGCTTCGAGCATATCCCGTTCGTTGTCGAATATCTTCATTTTCGTTTGATACTCGTGTTGGTATGCATACTCACCCAATTGGGTAAAAATGAGGTTTCGAATTACTTCGAAGTCCTTTGCGTCGATCTCGGGATATTTTTCGTTCCTTACGATGAACAGGATGGAATCCATGTTTTCGTTAGTGATTGAAATCGAACGAATTGGGTTTTCAACATCCTCCTGATTCGAGTAACCGTATTTATCTGTAATATCTGTTTCGATGTCGAGAGAATACAGTTTCGGGATTCTAACGGGACGAACCTTTTCGAAAATCTCGGGATAGTAGTTAGGTATCTCGTAATTCAAGAAATGATTCACATTGTGGTGCTTGAAAGATTTGGACTTTTCAAGCTTGATCGGATTCCCCTTAAAACTTATTAAAGAGGGGAATCGATTTGGATCCGATTCATCACATTCTACGAAATTATGAAATTCCCTACAATATGATGGTAAACCATCAAGTTCGATGATTTCCGAATCGAACTTGATGGTTTCAATATCTATTTGCTGATTTTCGTTGACATAACTAAGTTCGATCTGATCTCGTTCTTGTCGAATATCAATAATCATTTGTTGTTTGCTGCTAAGTATTTGAAAGTATTTTTGGCTATCGCGAAAGGGACTTTGTCCCCTTCGGACTGAGTCCGTATGTTTCTTATTAGCTGATGGGGGAGCAAGCTCCGAGTATCGCTTAAGCAATACTCGACTGAATCAGTTTTTGCTCGACGAAATCAAAGAAATCGACGTATTGATTGTGGGTCGCTACGGCAATGTTTTGATAATCTGGTTCTACATCGAGCAAGCATTCCATCAGCCAATTTTTATCATCCGATGAATGTTGATCGTATTGATTGGCGAATTCCGCATATTTGTCGATAATCTTATCTCGTAAGTGTTGAGCGATGTGCTGCGAAATCACATCGGAATAACAACCTTCAAATACTCGGAATTTATCGTCGCCATAAATCTTGTGCTGATTGCATAATTCTGAAATCTGTGAAGCTGTCAGAAATTCTTCAGCATTATTGACGTATTCAATTAGTTCTTCAACGTTCATATTTCAATCGAGGTCTGGGATGGTATTACTTTTCGTTCTTGGACTGTTCAGCGCGTTCGAAGTGTTCTTTTACCTTTTGGAAGCTTGCTTCGTTATGAACATGCACATTTCCATCTTCAAACAAACACGTAGTCTTCCCAGTAGTTTGTCCTTTTTGTTCCTTATCCATACTTGGTTTTTTATTTTTATATCCGATTTGACGGGTTAGAGATTAGTTGTTGGAAATATCCAATGAGCTGATAACTATTCGAATGTTTACATCGGGGACGAAACACAGTACTCGGATTGAGTTCGAATCAACAATTTCCCATTGAATATGCGTTGGTTGATTGTTATCTTCCAGGTAGCAATCAACCTTCGGACGTTGAGAGGTTGCAGCTAGATTCAAATTGTGTTCGATCTTCTTCCAAACCGGATTCGAATTACTACCAGATGAGTTTTCAATACGAATCACCTCCGAATACTGTTTATGCCCGAATTTGTAAAGTACTCCCGAATATGCAATATATACTCCATCGGATAATACATAAACTTTTCCATCAATAACATTCGACAATTGTGGACGTTCGATATTCGAAGAATACTTATATGGTTCGAGTTCCTTCTGATTGTTGATCTGTTTCAGCTCACCACTATTTTCGCCAATTTGAACCAGATCGCCGACATTCAACCAAGATTTCTTGATTTGATTGAAATTGTCAACCGATTGGAATTTCTTAATCAGTCCGTTATTGATACCTACAAACCTATCGGAATCAGCGTCGGTCGATTGTAAAGTGATTCGATATGCTTGGAGATATACAATTTCACCAACTTTCACCGTTGACAGTTTCGAATCAATTTCGATAAGGTTAGTGCCTTCGATTGTAGTGATGCGATTGTTTATGCTATGAAGCTCCGTACCAATTTCAGTATACTTCAGCTCGTGGGATTGTTTATCTTCGTAAAATACGAATAGCTTGTTTTCCTTGACAGAGAAGAAAATCAAACCTGGATAACGTGACCATTTCGGAATGACTCCGGATTCGTTCTTCAGCTCTTTCAACTCCGAAATAACAAAACGAATATCAATGGGTTTGTTATTTTCGACCTTGAAAGGGTGATTTATCGATGTCGTAACTTGCTTGATATTTTGTTCGCTCATACGTTTACGTTTAAGTCTTAACTCACTATTCGTTTATTGGTTCGAAGACGATTGACACGGGATTTTCGAACTTGCGCAATTCAATTCGACAGAATATCACCGGAACACCATCGAATGAAATTTCCTCATCAGTAACAACAAAATTACTATTCGATATGTTTACGATTTGTGCTGGAATCATGATCCGCTTGGAAACATCATCATAAACTGTATACTGTAACCCTTCGATATGACCCAGATATGATTTAGGTATCGCAACATCGACACACCCCGTTACACCTTCGGATTGTGGGATTACCATCTTATTCGAACGATTGAAGTTGATTTTGTTCGTTTGAATGTTTGTGCCCTGTTGAGAATAGGATAACCAGATGGGTGTCGAAATCTTAAGACTATCAATTAACGATTCAAATGACTGCTCGATAACTGTTGGAATCAATTGGTTTCCAGCTTTCAACCGTTTGCAGGTGAATTCAATCTGTGGATAGCAAATTGATTTATCATGTTCCAACTGATCTTGCCATTTTATTTCGATTATCGTTCCGTTCTTCTTTTTGACGATCTGTGGTTGAATAACCGTGTCCTCTTGTAGACCAGTCGAAATCGTATTACGCGATAGTTTTACGTTAAAGATGTCTTCACCAGCTGAGAAAAGATAATCATGGTAATCGATAGCGAGCACAACCATAAAATCATAGGATATGCCTTCAATCAATACCTTATGATCCATCGGTACATAATCGTTTTCGAACGTATCGAAGTATTTGAAATGTAACAGATTAACTACCGGAATTTGATGTTTCTTCAAAGACTCGACAGTTCTCTGACGAGTTTCATCCAGTACTTCAGCAATTGTAGTGGTTGAATCGGGTCGGTTGTAACTTGAATTCGGATCAGTCTTGGAACGGAAGATATGCGACTGATCGACGTATTCACGGTTAACCACCGATTCCTTGTGATCGCTTTGGGTCGGAGTACTTACACGCGCATTGATTAGTTTGTTAAAACGTAAATCAAGCGATTGAAATATTCTCTTTATATTTTGGTAAATCGGCATGTTTCAGTTATTTGGCTAAGATCAAACCATCTATATTTACTGGTGATTCGCCTTCGAAGAATTCGAATTTGAACTTCTTAACGGCAACAGCATTCTCTTCATCCAGAGCTGCATCGAGATCTTCATCTTCTCCAGAGTGATTGTCTTCCAGAGTTGCTGAGGTAACAGCCACTGTTGGTCTTTCGGTTGTTTCGGTTATCAAACAATCAATAGCCCAAATGCGCTCCGTACCACCAACTACCTCTTTCTGATAAACTTGGAAAATCGGATTTTCCATAGGAACAGAAATAACTACCGATGATTGGTTTTTGAATTCTCGCTTGTATTCTTCGACATCACCCGTTATTGTCTTCCAGAATCGAGGGTATCGAACAGGATTCAAACCGGTGTTATTGTCTTTCAAACTACGATACAATTTACCCGACTTCGCAACGGAAACAATATCACCAATCGAATAGGTGTTTGTCAGTCCCCATTCGGGAATCTGTGCCTTCGCAGTAAGTTCCAACCAGGAATCGGGTGCTGTCGATAATGAATTGATTAATAGATATGTCGAACGCTTGTCGTGTACCCAAACACGCATTCCCAGATAGCAAATGCTTACATCAATTCTCAATAGATCATCGAAAGTTTTCACTTCCGAAAATACATCAATAGGTCCGTTGAATCGGCGTTCAAACGGCGCTATAATTGGTTGTTTTTTATCGTTTTCCATATACGTTCGATCGAATCTTGATTGGGTGTGTCTACACCATGTCTTATGCTTATATACAGCGAGGAGGTGGGATCAAATTTCGATCCCACCTCCCATCCTTCAGGGCTTAGATTTGAGAATCTTCGCTAAAGCGATATCCTAAGAAATCGAGCTAAAGAGCGTATCGAGGTCGATAACACCATCCCCAGCTACATCAGCATCATCGTAATCGTCGTCGAGGTCTTCGTCGTTGATAGCTTGTTGCTGCTGAATGTTAGCGGCTTGCTGCTGAATTGCCTGTTGGATTGCAGTTTCCTGTTCGATACCGGCTGCAACCTGAGCGAGTACGTCAGACTTAACTTCCTGTACCGTTTCAGCGTCAACACCGAGCGAAGCTACAGCGTTTTCGAGAGCCTTGCTCAGACGCATACCCTTTTGTTCGTTGCGAGCAATGCGCTTGTTAACCTGAGCGAGGAGCTGCTGATAGTTAACATTTGCTGCTGCATTGCCACGGTTCTTCTTCAGACGCTTGTCGCTGTTCTTCAGCTTAACAGTGATAGCATTGATCTGACGTTGGAGAGCATTTACACGCTTGGTGATATTGTCTGCAACGGGACGACCAGCATCCTGGAGCTGTTGAACGGTATCGAGCCATTCAGCAAGTTCCTTGTTGAGCTTGTTAAGCTTCGAACGAAGGGCAGAACGAACCTTATTGGTTTCGTCAGACCCAGCGCTGAACTGGATAGCATTCCACATCGTTTCGGGATCTTCAGCCGTAGCTGCCAACATCTTAGCTTCACGAGTGTTACCTGCATTCAGCTTAGCGAGAGCACGATCGTAAATGTTACGATCAACACCGCTCAGTGATTCAATGTAAGCATTCAGTTCAGCATTTGAATTGATCTCAGCGATAGCTTCCTGATAACGAGACTTCTTAGCGCGGAGGCTGTTCAAAGTACGTTCGTTACGTTCGATAGCTGCCTTCAAATCACGCTTGAGAGCTGCACGAACCTTGGCAGGCTTGAGTTCACGAGCAACAATGCGTTCGTTACGCTTGCTACGAGTGAAAGCAACCTTGTTGTCAGCTGGACGAAGAATTGAATCTTCCCAAGCAAGAACGAGATACTTAGTACCAGCGATCTTAGCTTCACCAGCTGCAGCCTTGGCATACGTAGTATACGTGGAGCTACCAGCAACGATCTTCGTGCGAATGAACCAACCTTCGTTATCTTCTTCGTCGGTCATCTTCGTGCGAATTTCCTGGCTGTTCTGTGGCGTGAACATGATAACAGCACAGTTCGTAGCGCGCAATTCTTCATCATCACCGAAAAAGCCATTCAAGTCAGCTTCGGAAGCCTTAAGGAATTGGGCAGAGTTCTTATAACCAAAGATTTGGAATTTGCTAGACTTCTTCAAACCGTTGGCACCGCGATTAGCAAGCTTCGTGGTGAGAAGGAAGTTAGCAAGCTTGGAAAGAACGTCTTCACGTTCCGTAAGTTCACGGATGATAACCGATGGAATCCCGTGACCAGCAAGTACACGACGAGGGTTAGCTTTAAGCTGCTCGATTACGTCAAAGATAAAATCTTTTGCTTTTAAGTTTGCCATTTTCTTGATTTTTAAAATTTGTAATATTTTGGAAGTTATATCATTCGAATGGTCTACGGTCTTTTATGACCGATCTGAATCAATTGGAACATTTCGTTGGATTCGATTCGATACCCGACTACATCATCAATTATAATTCAGATTCCCAAACAAATTGGCAACGATATAAACCAAATGCGTCAACCTCTCTGATTAACACCATTATATACGATGAGCGAGGGGATGAGAAAAATTGGTAGTTTTTCTCGTCCCCTCGATCTCGATTGAATTGTTTCGCTTGTTTTAGAGTTGGTTCACGCTGCCGGAGTTGACAACTCGAACCTGTAACGTTTGTCCCAATTTAGTTGAAATTGAAGACAATGTACTGAGCATCTTCGTTTGCAGTTCCTTGTATTCTTCTTGCAACAACTGGAGTTCGGATTTTTGGTCGGTCTTCGTTTTCCCAGTTTGAGGCACATTTGCAGCGGGTTTGACTGGACCGAGTTGCGGAGTAGTCGCCATTGTAGCACTCAAGAACGGTGAATTGCCGAGTGTGGTAATCATCTGATTCATGTTGTTGAGCTGTTTCTGTTGGAAGTCCAATTGTTTGTCTTGTTCTTCGACAAGTAATCCAATCATTTCACGTAAGTTTTCGATTACCTCGCGAATGCCTTCCAACGTATGAACTTCAGACATCAGCTTCAGGTTGCGTTCCAATGCTGCTGCCTTCCCAATATCTAATCGATTTACGTTTTCAACCAGTTTCTTGACGTTATCGGTTGCTGTCTTCAAGTATCTATTAATACTCGTCCAACGTCCGTTATCCGATAAAGTACTCATCAATTGTTTGAGAATCGAATCGACTGTTTGTCCTTGATTTCCAACAGATTGTGTATCTTCGATAAATCGTTTCAACGAAGCTCCAAAGACTACCAAACCCATCGATTTGTTTTTGAGTGACGTTTCGTTTACATTATTGAGAGGTACCATCCCATTGACGAGCGTAACCATGAATTTCCCGAAGTTGTTCTGGAAGTGCACAAACGCATTGTCATCGGTTAGGAATTTCGAATTAGATATGCTACTCATCAAACTACCGATACCTGAGTATGCTTCGCTGATTTGCTGAATACGATTTTTACCCGATGATTTGTCACCCAAGAAGAATTGGGAAATCTTATTACTGCGAACGAATGGGTTATCAATTACTACATTACCGAAACGCCATTGCTTGTCATCGGAAGACATAATACTCATCGGACCCAAAAGAGCTTGAACAATCTTACCAATCCCGATTCCAACCTTTTGCATCATTGAATCATCGATAGGTTTATATCCAACCAGTTTCATTTGACCCGAAGCGGTATCGTACTTCCAAATACCGATCCTCATATTCGCGAATGATTCGACAACATCGACAAGACCAGAACAAGAACTTACGAGTTTGGAGAATGCTTCCAGATTTGGTTCAACCTGTTTCAGTACATCTCCGGACTGACTGATTGCTTCCGTGGTTACCGTAAGGAAGCTACTCATCAAAGCTCCAAAGGATCCCATTGCATTTTTATCGATATTCAGTTTCGAAATCTTTTCGAATGTAATCGCTGCCATGCTGGAAGCGAAGATTACCGGTAACAAAGCGGTAGCTTTCAGTGCTGCCTTACCTGCTTGAATTACACCAAATTGATCGTAAGCTGCTACCAACTGTTTTACGCTATTTTTGAATAACACAATATTTCCGACGTTCTGCGGAATATTGGAAATTACAAATAACGCCACTGCACTGATGATGGTTGCAACCGCTACAACTCCGATTGAAGTTGATACGGGAACAGCAAGTAAAGCTTCCTTCCAAATCTTAGCATATCCCCAACACAGTGTAGATACCGAACTCGTAAAGTTTTCGATTTGTTTTGGATCAATTGGAATGTTACTGATTGCCATGAATGATGCAGCCGTAACGATCGAAGCTGCTCCGACAACTAGCAAGGTACTTGCACCCAGAAGAATTGGAACACTGAGTAATGCAATGCCAGCACAAATCAATCCGAGGCTGGTTATAGTTGCACCAAACGTTCCAACAGACTTCCAATCCATTTTAGCATTCGAAATCAATTGCATTCCGATTCCAACCGTCATCATCGAAATACTCATGACAACCATAGCTGCAGCACCTAACAGAACCACAGGAGCAATCAGACCAATTCCGAACGATACAGTACCCAATAGTAACAAAGTACCTCCAAACATCAATAAGTCATTGAAGTTCAAACCGGAATTGGAAATCACTTTCATCCCTAATCCAACAGTAACCATCGAAGCACTCAATACAAGCATAGCCGCTGCACCCAAGAGAATCGTAATTGATTGAGTTCCGATCAAATATGCAACTCCCGCAAATGCTCCGATTGCAGCAATACTCAATAGTGTACCCTTAGTAGCTGTAGACTTATTGAGTACTGACAACCCTAAACCACTTAGAGCCATAGCACCCGATAGAACTCCGAGCGTAATACTACCCTTAATGATTTGATTCGATTGCGATCCAACAGCATGAAGTAGTACCGCAAATATTCCGATCAAAGCGAAAGTTTCTAGTGTTTGTTGGAAGTTAATATTTTTCGTTGCCTTATTGAATACGTACATTCCTAATCCCATGGCTGCAACCGAAGCTCCAATGGCTGCACCACCCTTCAGTATTTGTTGGGGATCTACTAACTTCTGGAACAAGGCAGCTGCCAATCCGATTCCACCAACAAATGCAACCAGCTTCCATGCGGGACTCCAATCTACCTCCGAAGAGGCTGCAACCACCAAAACAAGAATACCAACTCCAAATGCAAACGAAGTCAGACCACTTCCTCCACCAGCTCCTACACGTCCCTTCGAAATCAATCCGGGTAATGCAACTGCCAGACCAACAGCGGTAATAAAGAATATCAGTTTGAATGCATCTGTCCAGCTTACCTCCGACATTGCATCAATTGATAAAACCAATATTGCTAAACCGGCTGCGAGTCCGAACATACCCGACATCTTGACGCCTCCACCAAGTCCGAGTTTAGATTTACCTGTTCCAACTCCCATCAGCTTATTCATTACCAGGACGGCAGCTCCGAGACCCATCAAGAATACGAATAACAATCCAGCTCCGGCCCAATTGATTTCCGTCAAAGCATCGATAGCTAAAACCAATAACGATAAACCAGCGGCAACCATAAAGAATTGAGTACCATTGTTTCCTCGTCGCAAACCAGATCCATTCATCATCTTCATGGACTTCGACAGAGCAATAAGGAATACAATCATCAATCCAGCTCCGGCCCAATTGACTTCACCAACCGCATTGAGTGCAAGTGCCATTAACGAAACACCAGCGGCAACACTCAAGAATCCAGTTGTAACATTGTTCGGACCCTTTCCACCCGGACCTCCACCGCCCCCACGTGTATTGGAAAATAGTTTCAACGTACCCCAAAGGATGACCATCATCCCGGAGAATTTGAGAAGAGTATTCAACGGTACTTTTGAGAGAATCAACAACGCTATCGACATCTTGATTAAGGACGTCGATAATTTACCGGTTGCCATAATCATCTCCTTAATGTCGATCAGTCCATCCTTGTTTTTGGTGGTCATCGCACGACGTAAGGCATAGATACTACTAACAAGTACCGAGAATCCCACAGAGAAAATGGGAGAGATCAACAACAAACTAAGGGTGAATATCGATCGAGTGATACTCCAGAACATATCCTTTGCTCGGGCCATAAATGCACCTAAGATTCTCAAACCAGTTCCGAATCCAGTTATAGCTGTTTTGGCGAAGTTGATTTTACCTACTGTTTTTGGATCGATCAGCTTTTCGAATGCAGTCATAAACTTACCGAAATTGATAACGAACTGTTTGTTGACAGACGCACCAATATCTCGAATCGATTCAGACAATGATTTGAATAGCTTTCGATCGTCTTTCGTTCTGTTGTTTTTCGAATTAATGTTAATCAGTGATTTCTGAACAGCTGGTGTTGCAGGACCTTTCGATTCATAAGACTTTTCCGAAATCTCCGACAACAGATTAATCATGGTATCTAAGGATGCCAAAGCCTGAGAAAGATTCAACAACACCTGGGTTTGATAGGGTGTTGCAGCCTTGCTCAGATTAAATGATTTCTCAACAGTGCTCGACAAAACATTAGATACGGAATTAACAAATGCTCGATTCTGTTTATCTTTCCTATTTCGTTCGGCAAGGCTTGGAGCACTCAAAATTCGGTTGGTTTCCACTTGTTGATTGTAAATCATTCGAAGTGCACCAACAACCGATGACATCCTTACATCTGGGGTTTGTGATTGCGTCATATTATATAGATGGTCATATTTTCGGAGAGGCTCTGAAAAAATAAAAGGGTTTTGTCAGCTATTTATAAGGAAAAAATAAGTCCAAAATCGGACCATTTTAGACGTGTCGAGCCATATAAGTCTAAAATTCGTTAAAATACGTTAAAATCAGCTAAAACCCAAGTGATTCACGACGATATTTCAGTGTTTTTGCAAAAATAGTCTAAAAATGCCCGGAGAGGCTCCGAAATCGGGTGAAAATTTTAGAGACCTCCAAATTTCCCGCTTGTGGGACTTGGTTGGGTCCTATAAGCATGCTTTTAAGTATCATCAAATTTTCGACACCACCGTGCTCATTTTGGCGATTTTGCTCCTCAAAAGGTTGGAAATCTCAGAGAGACTCGTTAATTCGTATTCTTTCCCATCGGAAACCGACACCCAGATCTTATTCAGTTCATCGTAACTTACAACAATCGTTTTCCTTACGATTCCTCGAACTCCAACCACGGTGATATCAACACTACCGAAATACCCCGAGTGGGCGAGGGGAATAATAGTAACCCCTCGCCTCATCAGAGAATGTGAATACGAATATAATGCGTAATATAATTTATCCTTCTTGGATCGATCTACTGTCTTTACTTTCATGTTCTCGACAAATTACATTTTCCTCATAATGGGGCTGGTTGTAAGGAATTCGGTGAGATCCATAATTTCCTTGAAGGTCTTGGCAAACACTTCTCCTTCCTTACCCGTTTTCAAGTTACGATATTTCAGCTGGAACACATATTTACGAGCATTGTAATTACGTTCATTTCCTTCCAGATCCTTACTAACCTTTGAACGAAGAGCATAATCAGCACGGGTTCGAACTGAATATTTATCGTAGTACTGATCAGTTGTGATATACTTCGAACCATGACGATTATCGCCGCCAACCATTTCTTTGGCGAAGTAGATTAACGCAAACTGTACGTAATCGGTTTTACCCAGGATTGCTTCGGCATCGTAATCATCGCTTTGTTTGATAGCATGTTTAAATTCGTTCTTCGACAGCGTACCATTGATAACCAGATTTGCTTCATTATCAATGGGTTGATCCTTTTCAGACCAGTCCTGAGTAACGATATGATGTAGTAATAAGTATGCTTCGCGAAGTTTACGATGTTTCAGTTTAACGTAATTCTTTTGGAATGCTAAATCTGATTCGAATGATTCTTCTCCCCAAGTTGCACGCAATTCAGCAGTCCAATCGCGTGCAAACAACTTATCAAGGATCGAAATCATATTCTGTTCGTAATACTTCAACGGACGGTCGGGTCCAACAATATTCGAATACTTAGCGGTTGGATCGAGTTTATTCGAACCAAACAATTCGTAAATCCCTGGTTGTGTTTCGCGTAGACTGATAATGAGCCATTGATTGTCTCCAGTTGTTGTTTGGAAATCAACACCAATGATGTTGCTATCAAATATGTTACCTTCTTCGTCTCGATCCTTTTCTGTTACAAGCTTTGCACGGTATTCGGATGATTTACGTAATACATTACTTACGAGATTGAACAGGGGATTCTCGGTTTGACGGAACTGTAATTTCTTGATGGTCGTATCGTAACCATGATAGTAATAGTTCGCAATCATATCACCAAGCCATTCGGTGAAATGTTTTTCCGAAGCGAAGTCAGAACCATTAATTTCCATTATGGTCTTAGCGCGTGATTCCTGCAAATATACGAGAAGAGCGGGATTCGAATCACTGAAGTTTTCGGGAACACTTATCATGAATCGAGTACCCTTGTTTACCTTCAAACGACTGGGATTCGGTTTGAATACAACCGTGCGAGATGTCAGCTTATATTTGGCACTACGCAGCTGTGTTTTGTTCGTATTACCAATAACTCGTAAATCACAAACTCTTGGTGAAATGATACCTTGCGATTGTTGTTTGATATACGTTGCTATGTTATTGATGATATTCGGAATGTTGTTGGTTTTGATCGATACCTTTGTTTTGTAATAACCAGCTTTCGTCTTCTTCGTATCACTTACAACAATCGAAATATCATCGAAATCAACATTATCAGCATCTGGTAGTTCTTCGACTGCCTCCTGAATTTCATTTACAACCGTAACAGAATCGATCTTATCAACATCGGACTTCGTAAGGTTAGTCTTTTCAATGAGTTGCTGTTGCACCGATTCTTTTACGATTTGTTGTTTCGTCTGTTCTTCGGCTTGTGTGGTTGTTATCGTATTATAACCATTAAGCTTCTGCGTTATCTCCTGGTCTTGTGCTTCCAGAGCCGATTCGATTTCTCGACTCTTATCCAATAAGGCTGTAAATCGATCTCGAATGTTTGAAGGCATGTTGTTATCACTCAAACGTTCTTTGTATCGTTCGATCTTTTCTCGAATAGTACTCAATTCCGATTGAACGTTGGATTGCAGCTTCTGAAGTTTTTTGATGTCCTTTGATGTATTCGTTTCCTGTGTTGCATTCGAAATAATATTGTTGAGCTCAGTTCGAAGCTTCCCCGAAGCAACATCCTTTCGTTTGATAGCTTCCGATTGTCTCTTGACTTCCTTCTTGAGTTCGTCATCTAGCCGCACAGGGGATTCCTCAACGTAGGTCTGAACAGGAACAACATCTACAATTTCGGAATCTTCCTCTTTCGTTTGTGGTTCGGTTGCATATCCTTGTTCAGTCGACGTTATAATTTCATCAAAGAAATTACTCAGTTTACTCATAAATTTATGATATTTAATGCGTTATTAAAATATGATGGGTCCCATTGTAATTATATACAACGAGACCCATCGAATTGATTCGGAACTTAATTTACATCGTGATTACTACATTTCGGTACTACTTCAGTTTGGGCATGTTTGGTAATTTACCCGATGAACGCATGCTCCCCATCATTGAAGACATTGATCGTTTTGCATCAGACATCATCGAATTTGAATCGGGGGCTGAAGCTCCCTCTGAGGATTGAGCTTTCGCTTCCTCTTCAAGTATTTCATTTAACGCAATCGCTAAGTTATTGAATTTCCAATATTCTAACGATTCGCACACCCTCTGATCATTCGATGTTTTGTAGGAAATCAACGTTATTGTTTTCTGTAAATCTTTCAGATCGAGCCTTGATTGGAGGTAGATTATTACCGTGATCCAAGCATATCCAAACAATTGATACAGAACAACATCGTTCGCTTCCGAGGCACCTCCGATCGAAATCAGATTGTAGATTTCCGAATGCGTATATTCTCCAGATGCGAGGATATTAGAAATATCCGTGAGTATCTGTCGTGGAGACGAATAATTGACGATACCCACCGGGAAACGTAACGCCAACCTCTTCAATTGATTGACATTCAGTACATTCGCAGTCGAAAGTAGATTCGTTCTCCAGCTGAAGATTTGAGATAATCGTCAAATAAGCAGCGAATAACTTTTCATTTTCTGGACGACTGATGTTCTTGAATTTCAATACCAGCTCGCGAATCGTTTCCTTACCGGTTTCGAACAGATAAGGAGCGAACAGAAGGAATTGCTTGTCGTATACGATCTTTTCCAATTCGCTCTGACCCTGGGATTGCTGATTACGATAAGATTTGACGATGTACTTGAATACCTTCGAAGCACTGTCAATCGTTGGGACCCTGAATCTAACAACTACACCATTCAGCTTCAGTTCGAATACACGCCCATCATAGGCGGAAATCAGTGCTTCATTGAATTCCTTAAACTTCAAATCGGTAGCGTGCAAGTGTGCATCGAATTGTGATTTACACGTATTACACATTGATTTGATGGTTATCGGACTGTCGGGAAGATAGAAATCGCGCAGCAGCTGGAGGAAGTACAAACGGTGTGCATCACAGATTTCACCCGTCGAAATTTGCTTGTTATTTGCCGTATCGAAAATCAATACGCAGCGACGAATCAAATCTTCAGTAACTTGAATGATCGCTGGTTGGTCGGTTTCCATCACTGTTGAGAAATTTGCAACTTCCTTAACGGTTGGACAACGGTAAGCGAATTGCCACGATTCGGGGTACAACGCACCACCATTGGGAAGATCAACTCTTTCGAGTTTACGATAACCTTCCATTGAGTTGGGAGGGGACACAGTTTCGGATGGGGACTGGTTCGAAGTCGCTTCGAGCTTTTCCAATTCGTCGATGTCTTGCATACTGTTCATATTCAGTATAATTAGAATTATTTGTTATTTGAAAAAACTGATTAAATCGGAGATATTTGATTGTTCCTTTTCTTCTGTATTTACAACAGTTGGACTATCAAAAAATTTGGATAATTTTTCCGCCTGACCTTCCTTGGTTTTCAGGTACATACCCGGATAATTGCTCATCGAATAGATATTGACACCTGATTTTTCAAGAATTGAAAGTACTTTGATGGTCTTCTCTTCGTACGTAGTAATTTCATCCGTTGTAAAACGAGGGATATGCGAGGTAGCTCCTGTTGTCGCTCCCAAGTGAGATTCGTCTTTGATTTCTTCCTGATTTTCGGCCCCTTTCGGTGCTTTGTCTCTTTGAACAAACATAGAATGATAATTTCGTGTAACACTTACTTATTATATATGTATAAAGAAAATCGAAATTTCAAGGCGATGATACTTACAAAAGAACAGACATATCGATTGATAATTAACAACCAAAAAGCGAATTCTAGACGGTTCAAAACCTCGACGAAAATTCGTTGGAAGTGTCTGAATTGTCAGAAAGATATTTATGTGAGCGAAAAGGCGTATTCCGTTTCTACCATTTTCTGTAATGAATGCAAACCCTTATTCTTTGGGAAGGAAACAATCGCTCAGTATCAATATCTCAAAATGCTCAAAGATTATCAGTTGAAACAATTATATCTGGTATTTGGTAAGCCCACATTCATCGAATGACAAAGGGAAATTTTATGTTTAATACTTATGGGAAATCTATTTGTTGACTATATAGACAAAATCAATTTACACGTACAGAGCTTGGAGGAATCTCAAGCTGTGAACGCAATGATTATATTCTTTAATCATGCATTCATGGAAAAGAACAATTTCTTCGTAGCGGACTTCAACGTCAAGAATGTAAAGTATGTTCAAGTAACATACAATCAGGTAAAATCGAATATACTTAGTAATGACGAGAGCGTTAAAATCTTCGACAACATATCTGTCGCGAATTTAAAGCTCTTGAAATTCATCTTAACCAATCTGAAATACAACTATCAAGCCTATGCGGAATATCTACAACCTATAATCGACAGGGAACAAATTTCAATACTCATACGATTAATAATCGCCGCACAAAATTAGAAAGGTCTATTGACCCCGATGATTAATCGTGTCGTTAGACACCAATCGATAACGTATAATACTTAAGAATAATGGGAAGTCAAAATTTCGATGAGCCGGTGTTTGTTGTTCTACCAGGACACTACGAAAGCGTATCTTCAGCAAGTCAATCAGATCCGAATGCAGCCCGTACCATCATTCGCATCATAGGGTGCGATAATAATGGTTACTGGCTGGATTCGGACGGCAAACGCTATACAGAAAGCGATTTACAATATAATTGGGTAGCACTCGATACCGTTCCTACCCTCAATACATCGAAGAAACAGACCGCAGCCTTATTTAGGGGATTCAAACCCACTCCGGACCCAACTCAACTCAAGGAGACCAACGGTGCGACATCCGGAGCCACTCCGGGACAAGCTTATTATAAGGAGATACCCGAATTCGACCCCTCTTCGGACGATATAGCGGGTATTGATTCTACTACATACGGAGGAGCTCCGTACGATATAGCGACTAATGGTATAAGTACTTCCAGTCCGACTCCAGTAGTCGCTCCCAGGGGAACCCTGGGTACGGCCTCTGGAAGGCCCTCATCCAGCCTTCAAAGGCCGAATGCAAGCATTAGAAATGAAAACCAAATCGAGCAGGAATCGAGTAAGTTTAACGAAATCGATTTCTTACTGAACAAGGCACACATCGATGTATTGAATCAACAGTCCCAAGAGAACTACGGTATATCGAAATATAAACCAACAGTGATTCAGTTGAACCTCGAATTCGAAATACCATACGATTTATCGAAGATTCAACAAATTATCGAACTGTTTAATCTGAAACCAATCGATGTAGTCAATTACCTCTATCAGTCCGTAGAATATCCCGAAGCGAGTATCAAACAGAAACTGAGAAACCTACTGATACCCGATGTTCAACCCACCTTCGAACCAGATGAACCAGTATCAAAACAGAAGATCCAGACTCTTCACAGAGCGACTACTTCCGGAGGACCTTCGAATGATATAGCTGGTATAAGTAAATCTACACACGGAGCCACTCCGAATGATATAGCTGGTATTGATTCTACGACCCCCGAACGAGGTATGGACAGCCTTCAAAGGCCGAATGCAAACAAATCAACAGAGAAAAAGAAACCAAACTTCTTCGATTTCTAATCGTCTTCGATTTCTAAACATTTTCGAAAAATGACAACAGATCACGTTATTTGGGATTCAGAGTGTATCAATCTATACACGGAAGATAATAAACCCATGGAAATTGGAGATACCTGTTATTGTTTGATTTTCAATACAATCGACTATTACAGGCCTATTCTGTGTCGGGCAGTTATCAGAGATGAGAAGTTCGATAATGGTTTGAACAAAGAATATTACGTACAAATACTGGAATTTTTGGAAACTCCACGAAACGTAAATACATTTGTTTTAGGTAAGCAATTTGTTGTGTACCCTCTGGATGGTGAAAGCAAGATTAAATCGCGCAAACTACAGGTTTTAACACATCGAACAGACTACGCAACCATTACGTTTCCAGTAAAATCATTTTTCTTACGCGGTGAGATCAGTCAAATCAAACAGGTAAGATATGATTTCGGGGTTTACATGAGAGATGATTTAACCCAAATGCTGGTTGAAACCAACTCTTACATCGAACTGAAATGATTGATGAATTACAAGAACTTTACGATTACGCTGGTCTAGAATACGAGCAGACATCGGATATCGCCATCCCCAAGGGTGTAGAAGGTAGTTGGTTACAGAAGGGAGACAAAATCCATTCGGTAATCAACAAGATCCATATTATCAAATTGCATGGGAACTATCCCGCGATGGAAAAGGACATTCCAAGAAAATCCAATTTCTTCGAAGCCAAGACGGTAACAGATTTATGCAAAATGGAAGGATATGGAGCTGCCCATTATGAAGTGGAAGATTTCTTGTATTGTCGATATATTGGTGTTCCCATTAATCGTCTGATTACATTACGACGCTTCCCTTATCCTTGTACTGATAATATCATCGAAAAGGATATTCAGGGTCAACCCGATATTGCGCGAATGGTAACATACTCTACCAACGAAGTAAACAAATTCGAAGATCTTCTGAGCTTTAACTACGGTATGCGATGGAAGGAATTGCAGGCCGAAATGGAGCAGGCTTCAATGGTCGGTGACCAATCAGGGTTATCGGGATTCATGAAGTCAGTTGGAACCATCATGGATGCTACGTTAAATGCCAATGCGGTCTCGGGTCGATCAACCGGTGGTCCAATGAGTCAATACGACCCCAAACATGACCAGAATAAAGTTTATGGTCCAGTTGATTCGATTTCGCAAACAAACATTCGTGATGTGGGTCTTGATTTTCAGAAAGAATTCGAATTAACGTTTGACTATGAATTAAGATCAATCGGAGGCAGAACGGGTGAATTCGCATTCAAGGATATTATAGGTAATGTATTGGCATGCACTTTTCAGAACGCTAAATTCTGGGGTGGTGCTCGATACTGGGTCGGTGAAAGACCAACGAATTTTGCCCGAAAGATCGCTTATCTTAATTCTGATAATGTTGACGAAATTCTTACGAAAGCAACAGCTCAGATTAAGGCTGGTTTGAAGCAATTCTTTGGTTCGAAGGAAAGTGCTCTGAATACATTGAAACGTGCATTACGAGGTGGCTTCGCAGTTGCAATTGGTAAGATTCTCGATGCAGTTGGACGTCCCGGTATTCTTACGATGAATTCATTACTTTCTGGTGAACCAACTGGATTTTGGCACGTTACGGTCGGAAACCCTACGAATCCTATCATGGCTATTGGTAACTTGATTCTGACCGGAGTCGATTTCAAATTCCCCACAGATACACTGAGTTATGGTGATTTCCCCACGAAAATGCAGGTTATAGTTCGATTGAAACCAGGTATGCCTAAGGACCGTGCAGGGATCGAAACTATATTTAACCATGGTGCACAACGTATCTATTGGGCTCCGAAATCGGTTAAGAAACATAAGGGAAAATCGGTTAAACGTAAGTATCGTTCATTCTTGGATTATGCAGCAGGTGAAATAACTTCGATGACCGAACGAGCATACGATTTCATTGCAGGTGGAGTGAAAGCCGCAGGTGATTCGATCTCATCGACACCGAGTCCATCCAAGACACCAACCCCTTCAACCGGAAACAAACCAAGCAGTATAAAAGCCTCGAAATTGAAGTAGATTTATCTAGTGCCAACAGGCACTCAAATTCGGAGGACTTCAGTACAGATTTCGGAGTCTAGTAAAATTTGGGATAGTGTAAAAATATATAAAACTTTTGGGAACATTTCCCTATATCATTTTTTATAGCTATCTTTGTAGTAGATAAAGGTGGGTGCTATGGTAAATCCTCCATAACCCATCCGAGTCCGTCTACATTCCACAACTTATAATCATACGTAATCATCAATCAAATGAAAATCTCTGACACCTACGCAGCCGCAGTCGCTGAACAAGAAGAGAAAAAATCCAGATCGACTTCGGTTGATTTGGCAGGCAACGCAGCCACAGCGAATCGACGTCTAACCTCTTTCGTTCTGAAGAAGTACCTTGCTTCGAATCCCGAACGAAACACTCTCAAACAGCAAATCACTGTACTTCGAGCCAAAATCAAAACCTATAAGTCTCAAGGTAATCACGAAGCACAAGAACAATGCGAAGTTATCCTACTCGAACTCACTCAGAAGGTAAGGGATTTCGATCGTGCTGTAATTGGTCGAAACAAGGAAGACATCGAGAAGTATAACAGTGTAATCAATTCCGATCCGGAGATCAAATCCCTCAAAAAGGAGATCAAGGCAGTTCGCGATGAAATGAAGGAAAACGACGTTAAATCGTTACTTTCACAAATGCGAAATCTCCGACGTGAACTCAAATTCAAGCTTACCAACGAAGAGTATGAAGACTTTGATTTCGTGTTAGATCTGGATGTCGAATACAATCCGAACTCACTTACGAATCAGTATATCTCCGTAATGACTAAGCTCAGTCAAATTACGGGTTATTCGCCTTCCGAACTTCATTCAATGACCGCAAATCGTGTGAAAACGATTATCGAAGATAATGCGGAAAACAACGAAATCGAATCGGAAACACTTAACCTTCGATTGATGGAATTGAATGGTATGCTGGAAGCACGTAAGCGCTCTATCACTGGATCCAATGACCTTACGGCTATCTTGATGGCCGATAAGAAGAGTCACCCAGAGGTCTCCGAACAAGAACACTACCGTAAATCTAAGAATATCATCGCTTCTTCGTATGTGAAGTACGTTGAAAACACAGCATATCGAATCTGCAGCAAGCTGAACCTTCTCCATGAGTTCGCCGAAGCAATAAGTATCGGTTACGAAGCACTCGCGAAAGCTATCAACAACTGGGAAAAGGCACAACGTGAAACTGAAGTACCCATCTCATTCGAAGTCTTCCTGAATAAGTCTATTTCGATGTACATTGAGCGTGGATTGCTTGATGTTACTGGCAATGGTACTATTTCGGGTTCACTCCGAGCTGACAAGTATTCGCGTGAAAACGCTTATATCAGAAAGCGAATGACAGAACTCAGAGCTGAATTGGGAGATACTCTTCCCGATGACTACCTGATGTCAATCATTCGCAACGAGCTAGGAGATACATATAGCCAAGGGAGCGTAACCACCGAATCCGATTTTGTATCTATCGTCGGAGGTGATTCAGCTGATAGTGATTCAAATGATATTTGGTCTAACATCGTTGCCGATTCGAATTCGGACGATGCTTCCGATATTTTACAATCGAAGGAATATTACAATCAGCTGTTCGAAGCCCTCAAGAAGTTGTTTACCGTTAAGAAGAAGGTAATCAATAAGCGTACGGGTAGACAAGAAGTCACCGGAGATAAGATCTTCTCCCCCGAAGATCAGCTGTTGTTTACGCTCGCATACGGTCTGAAGATGAAACAACTCCCCGATGGTACCGAACGTAAATATACTCAGAAGGAGATGGCTGAAGAGCTGATCAAGTATCACAAATCTAAGGGTATCAACAAGACCATGTCGCAGTCTGCAATCAGTACCGCTCTGGTTCAACTGGAAAAGAAGGTTGAATTGGCACTCGATCAGAATCCAGGTCTGAAGCAGCAACTTCGACTCATTTACGATCACTACAAACTCCATTCAAATACGATGGAAATGATCGCCTATGAAGAGGAAGAAGATGATACCGATGAATAAACGACAATAGTCGATCAAGCAATAACGGGGATTTCGATGGGATCCAATCCAGTTCGAAATCCCCTTCATCATTAAATTAGAGAAATATATGCATACATTAAATGAAAGTGAACAACGTCAGATATTAGACGATAGAAAATTAGTTCAAGAAGTTTTCGCGGTTAAATCCAATCAGTTTAAGTTCGATAATGGTACTTTCCTGGCCAAGATCGATTTGAAGATACATAACAATTTCGGTTTGTGGAATCACGCTGCAAATTCGATGGACTTTGATACCTTTATTGAGTCGATTAAACAACACATGCGGAAGCTTGGACACAAGGAAAATCAATTGGTGTCCGATAATGATATTAAGCGCTTAGCTATTGAGTATGGAAAATACAAGGCTTAAACGAGCAGTCGAATTCCTTAAGAATTTCGTATATACTCCAATTATACCCGATTCAAGTATTCTCAATAATTTTATGATTGTTGAGAACAACTTGAAAACTATCTTTTCAGCCTTTACACAAATCAAGGACTTTTGCCTTGAAATGTATGATAATTTCGATCAATCGAAAATCATTGAATCAATATACAATAAGATTCTGAACCAACGATACTTGATCGATTTATCAAATATCATAGGTAAGAACCTTTTCAGCTTTGTTCTGAATGATCGAAATCTCGTCTTAAACGTTGAAAAGCAAGGAACTGGTGTATACGATATTTTCGTGGACGAAACGAGTCAGATCAATATCGATATACATAAGTTTATCGTACAATTCAGAGGTATAGAGACCATTCAATACCCTTCCGTATCATACTATACGGATGACAACGGGCTGAAAAAGATACGCGTTTCCTTTATTGACAATACGGGTGAAGCTAAGCAAATATTGTTGTACTAGTCTGAATTGACTACGGTTGACATTATCGGCAAATTTGAGAAAAAAAAAATCGGGGTGGGATCGTATTTCGATCTCACCCCGAATTACATCGAGATATGTCTGGGAGGATAAATCCTCGGCAATTGTGCCGCTTTAGTCTTCGTTTTCTTCGAGGAAGCTAATGTCGACCAGGTTGTTGTTGATTCTTTCGTCGAGCATGATTTGCTCGGGTGTGATACCATCCTGATACCATTCGGGAGCTGCGAACTTCAGCATATCGACCCTAGATACTGGATCTACGACGTATACATTGATTTTCGAATCGCGAATGCGTGCTGCATTCAGAATTTGTGCAGCACAGTGGAGGCATGGAGGACTCGTCAGGAACATGTTGTATTCCTGTTGAGGGTCCAGTGGAAGCGAACTGAGCGCGATTTCTTCGGCATGTAGAACATGCTCAAAAGTCTTGAATCGTCCTGGTTGGTTATGGTCGAAACCTTCCAGTCGTTCAGCATTGAACAGAACTGAATTATTTACGCCAACTGATACGATATTACCATCTTGGTCCGTAATAACGCAAGCAACCTGGCGCTTGATAGACTTCGAAGTGGCTTTGAGAGTACGTACATACTCAATCAGTCTCTGGAGTCTGAATTCGTTCTCGTTGGCTTCGCGTTTGATTTGTTTCTTAACAGCTCTGGGAACCGTTGTAGCTCTGGGAGCTTCGTAGGCTTTGCCTGAGACCGTGGGAGCTGCTTGCTTCTTCTTTGACATCGTATGCTTTGCCTCCTTCGGAGCGGCAGCGAGCTTCTGATGCTTCTTAACTTCCTTGGCGGCTTCCTTCAAAGGCTCAAGGGGTTGGTTTTCGGAAGAATCGATCAATCTCTGGATGAAGTCAGAATCCGAGAGGTTTTCGGTTTGCGCACGACCCAATAATTCCAGTAGTTGATCTTCCGAAATGGCAACGATTTTTACATTCATTACTTATCAGTATTTATGTTTACGAAGATTTTGTGGATGTGGAGATTTTCATCTCCCACGATTATTATCCGTTTGTTATAACCAATATGGAGCATCAAAATGACTCGATTCGGAGCCCATTTGGAGCCTAATATAAGCCCATATAAAGCCTTATTTGAGACTATTTCGGAGCCTTTCTGGAGCTCAAAAATAGCTCAAAAATGACCCGTTTTGAGCCTTTTTCGAGTCATTTGAAGACTCCTACGTACCGGTAAATTAGCTCCAAATATGCTCCGAAAGGCACTTACCAAGGCATATACCTTACTTAGTGTCATATAGCGCGTTTATACCGGTACGCTAAGTCTCATTCAAAAGAGAAAGGGACCAAGATTCACATCTTGATCCCTCCCCAACGTAGTCTCCACGACCAGGACCTACAACCCAATAACAAATAAGCACATGAAGTCTTACAAAAATAGGTCCCGTCGGAAAACCACGGGTGAACAAAGGTCGCAACCTATTTGGCGATATGTTGTGTGTTGGACATATTGCGAACCATCGCTCACATGTATATTATCCGTAATTGCCTCCGGTTATAGGTATTTCCACCTATATAGATCATAATTTGGGATATGAATTGGTCACCAAGTCATTTCACCCTATATCATCCCCAACAACACTACGTACCAGTGATATATTCAAACACATCGATGCACACCAGTAAATTATGCTCATATATGCTTCGAAAGGGTCTAATCAAGACATATACCTTGGTATCATCCATTTCGAGCGCTTTCACCGGTGCGTAATTTCCTCAAAATGTCGAAAGGCGATGGATTTTTGATCCATCGCCCCTCGCCTCCAACTTATAACTCGTAAACTCGTACGTTGTAGACCAACGAAGCTCGCGGTTATTTTTCGAATTGCTTGTCCATGATCAGTTCGAAGACCTTGGTCCAGAAGGCATAGTAAGTGATCTTCTTTCGATCGCGACAGAAGCGCACGACGTTCGCGATGAACCAGAAGATGGTAGCGAATACGAAGAATGGCAGCGCAGACAGAGCGAACAGGATGAACACTAGATAGGCTGCAGCAGTCGAGAATGACTTGGTACTCATGATTCTTATTACTTAGTTGTTATTGGATGAATGTTTGTTCCTTGATTAGGTGGTAGGGATGTTGACGTTGTAGTTGGGGGATGATTCCCATGAACTTATGTTCATTTTCCCTACGCTTATATTATCCGACAACTCAAGACCTTATGGGCGTATCAAATGATACATGATGACGTCTAGTCCTATATAACACCTCAAAGACGCAGCGTACCAGTATCATCCCGAAAGACAACGTTGCGTACCGGTGAATTAAGTGTATATCGTCTCATTTGGAGTGTTACCAAGGTATATACCTTAGCAAGACTCAATTTGACTCGATTTACCGGTGCGTAATCTTCCTGAAACGAAGGGAGGGGGTTGGAATTCAATTCCAACCCCCTCCTGGGATAGACCTCGTTAGAGTTCTACGAGGTTCGTAAGTTCCTTCTTGGTGCCTTGCTTGATCACTTCGGCGCGGATAGCTTCCTTGTCGCCAGCGTGCTCTTCCTGGATGGCAGCAAGAGTTGCCTTCTTGATCGTGTAGATTTCGCCGTCGATTCGGACCTCACATGAACCCGTGTTAGCGTTTTCACGAGGCTTGTAGTAGGTCACGATGTAGGACATACGGGAGATCAGGTCCTGGAGATTCTGGAGGTTTTCGACCACGTCGCGGTACTTAGTCTGCGTCAGTTCCGTGAAGGACTTGGGAGCGTTGGTACCTTCGATGTGCTGCTTGATGATAGCACGAGCGTGCTTGTTTTCCCACCAGGTAGCGAGCGTCAGGAGTTCGGGATCGAAGTCAGGCATAAGCTCCAGAATTGCCTTGGCACCTGCCTGAATCTTCTCTTCGCGTTCAGCATTGAACGCAGAGCGGGTTTGCTCGGCTGGGAACGTAGGGGTTGCACCCTGGAGTTCTTCGTACGTGGTGAAGTTCGTGTCAGCTGCGTTAGCGACATTGAGTTCTTCTGCGAGGAGGTTCATCTTCTTAGACATGATTGTAGAGAGATTAAATTGTGGATGATTTGATTTTGTTGTTTGGAGAGTGGTGGCGTCGTGTCGTTGTCATCATTCTCACATTGTATATAACCGAATCGTCTTAGCTTTATGGGCGTAAGCTTCATCGCTCATATTCTAGTGAGCTTGTGTCATTGTCATTCACTCTCTGTATCTATATCATCCGACACCCCACACTTTTATAGGAGCGTATGGGAATGTGCACGCGCGCGTATATATTATATAATGTATATGTGCTCGACAACGTTGCACACCGGTAAAATAACTCGACACACCGGTAAATCATTGAATCAATAAGTTGCGTACCGGTGGTGGTTCTCCAAATGGTTCGAATCAAGGTAATATGCTTACTATGCTGGGTTTTGAGGCATTATGCTGAGTATTCACCGGTACGCATCTTTGTCCAAAAGGTCTCTGGAACACACCAGGAGCGATTTATGGGTCATTCGACAACCCCACCGGTGCGAGTTTACGAGCCTTGCGTACCGGGAAAAATGCTCGAAATGGTTCGAATCAAGACAAATACCTTGGTTTGAGCTTTTCAGGGCTTAAATGGACCTTCAATACTGGTACGTTGGGTTTCCATTTCACCTTCAAAATACTGCGTACCAGCGAAAACACTCGAAATAGTTCGAATCAAGGTAATATGCTTGAATCGAACCTTTCGAAGCTTAATTGGACCTTCAATCCCGGTACGTAGGGTTCATATTTCGGGTCCAATTTAGGTCCAATTTGACTCCAAATGAGGCTATAGCACACCAGTAAAAGGTCTTCAAATCAGCTCCGAAAGGACTCATTTAATCTATATATCTTGATAAACCCATATTTTTCGGCATTTACAAGTATGTAGATATTTCGGAGTCAAATTGGACCTAAATTGGACCCAAATTGGGCTCGTTTTGAGGCTTTTTCGAAGCCTATATAAGCGTTATATAACACTAGTTTTGAGGCCTTTTCGAAGCCTATTTGAGCTCATTTCAGCCCATTTCTGAAGCTCATTTATATCAAATAATTAAAGCGTTTTCGAAACAATTTCGATAAATGGTTTTTATCAAAATTGAACGAAAACGCTTTACTTTCAGCATTATGACTACCTACCACCAATGGTGCGAGTGCGTAAGCACACGAGTTATCGCGTTCCAGAGGTGAGGTTCGAACTCACACGGGTTTTGCCCAGCAGATTTTGAGTCTACCGCGTCTGCCAATTCCGCCACTCTGGAAGGAGGGAGGGATCTATACAACGTGCGAGCGCGCGAGAAAATCCCTCCCGAATTGTCGCAAATATGACGCTATTTGCGACTAAATCATACTAATTTCTCCCTGTTTTCGGAAGGGTGTGAGGAGTATGAAACACTACTTTACCGTGCTTATTAAGTTTCAATCCAGGTCCGTGCGCACATAGTCTAAGCAAAAACCAAAAACCTGAAAAGATCTCGTTTATTGGTTACCATTGCTGCATAACCAAATAAGCTATCAAACGAGAAAAACTAGCTGCGTCGTTGTTCCTCAGGGATTCGAACCCCAACCAACAGAACCAAAATCTGTTGTGCTACCGTTACACCAAGGAACAAGCCATCATACACGTGGCAATCATTTGTCGACGCGCAGGCGTCGATTCAAAGAATCAAATGTCGTGACGTTGAAGGGATTCGAACCCTTATTGCAAACCATAAATTTTTGCAGCAACGCTTGGAGGTGGTTGGTGAGGTAGAATCCATCAAGATCTCGATGAGACTTCTTAAACTTAAAGAATATGAATAGCTAGTCTCTCAGAGGAGGTATGTTTTGCGAAATCACCGAATTCCATCAAGATTCATACCTCACCAACTTTTGTGAGGATCAGGAGGGATTCAAACAATGTGCGGGTTACACGAACCAAATCCCCCCGACTATGAAAACACTTACTGTACGCGAGTTATTAGCTTGCGCGCAATGTTACTTAAAGTTCGATAACGTTGTTGTTTTCGATCTTCTTCGTATCAGCGTGGCTCAGAAGGAGCTGACGACGTTCTTCAGCAGGCATATCTGCAGAGAGGCTTGCGAGATATGCAGAGTTTACACGATAGTGTTCACCTGCAATGCTGACAACCTGGGACTTCTTGGAAGTCGTTGCACGATGAGCGTAGAACGTAGCGATGTTATTCGCAACGGGGATGATCTTCACAAGACCAGCGTAAGGAGCGAGAGCTTCACGGAAATCGCCGTTGATGAATTCCTTGAACTTATCAGCACCACCGAATTCCGTCTGAATTTCGGTCTTAGCTTCCTTCAGAGCTTCCTTATTTTCGCCATACCAAGCGGGAACGAGAGTCTTAAGGACCTTGAGAGCCTTTTCTTCAAGACCAAGCTTAGCGAGGAGTTCCAGACCTGCATTGAGGTTTGCGAGTTCTTCGGCAGTGTAAACACGACGCTTTGCTGCCTTCTTTTCGAGCATTTCAGCCATAATTGTAAATTTTTAGTATTAAAAAAATATCGAAATTGTGAGGAGTAATCTCCTAAATTTCCTGAATCTGTTGCGCTCCGAGAATCAAGTTAATCAAGAATTTCTCTCTAGACTTTTCAGACTTGAAAGCAATCAATTTCTTGTAATCTCTGAGCTTAATCTCGTACGTTTTGCCTCTGAATTCGATAAGAGTTGTACCCTTAACCTTTTCAGTTTGCTTTCGAGCGAGTTTCTTTTCCGAGACAAGTTTAGCGTTTATTTGGCTAAACTCTTCTGGAGAAAGTTTGGTCCAATCAATTTTTGTTAAGTCAATCATAAACGGTAAACATTGTTTCTCGATCATTGTTTGGAGAAATTGGAAACAATCAAGTGTTTGATCGTGTCCATCATTCTCACATGTATATTATCCGAAGGTGGGTGTGGATATAGGGAGAATATAATGAAAGGTCCAACAATTTTTACGCATTACAGAATCCAGTGATTCTCACGATCTATGTTCGCAAAGGAGACATGCATTACCACATCGGACGGCATTCTTTTCGGAGATTATTAGAACCTTTGGTTGCTTGGTTTTAACGTCGTATTCAATCATCTTCTCTCCGGTTGGTTCCCAATACGACTTCAATCCGAACGAACTCAATTCCCTAAAACCAATGATGGGTTCGGATGCTTGTTCAACATGAATGATTCCGTTATACGAATTGATGAGTTTGTAGTATTCTCGGAAGAACTCCGAACCAGCATGAACCAGATATGATTTGATTAGTTTTGTTGTATGACGTTCGGAGATGTTTCGATTTGCTATCTGATACTCTTCTTTTTGTCTTGGTCCGAACTTGGATTCTTTCGTTACTTTATAGTACTTAAGTATTTCAAATCTTACGCGACGTAATCTCAACAGTTGGAATTCAGTAAATACCTTTAACAACAATTGGAGAGCATTCAAACCATTTTGATTGGGCAGAATCGGTTTGACAATGACTAGTATTCTATTTTGCGAAAACCCTAAATCGATCAATTTACGCATCTGAAGAAACATAGTCTTTACGGTCATTATGTTCTTCTCAAACATGCTTCCACCCATCCCATTGATGGTGATATGCAAATAGATTCGATCCTTGTTCGAAATACAGAAATTGATGAATTCATCGGTCAAATTCTTTGTTTCGATAATTGTTATATCCGTCAAACGGCCTGCGAGTATATTTAACTTACGACAGGGGTCCGAACTCTTCCACCAAGAGATTATTGGTTTTTTGATGAATTTCGAATTCGATACGCTACTGGTTGGCTGCGATATGTTCATATTCTAATACTTATAAAAAGCGAGTGGTAAGCGTTTCCCAACGCCAACCACCCTTCGCTACCTTCGATCGTATGCAACTCGTGCTATTGCATACTCGTTGGTCCCTTCTTATCCTCATTTATATAAGGGTATAGTACTATGCTATTTTCTGAGCATTTTCAAACGGCTGGTAATCGAATCATTCAAATCGAAAGCAACTCGATTAAAGAGACTATCCAATAGATAAATAACACTCCAGTCGTTCGTGTGACGGTTGGAACGCCCTATCGCCTGGATAATCTTTTCATTACAATTTCGCTGATACCAGAATGGGTACCGGTCCATCTTCGCACGAATATACTTCGTTAGTGATGTGTAAGGTACTTTCACCAAGATTTGGAAGCGACACAAATCATCTTTCAAATCCAACCCTTCATACAAGCTCGGACCAACCAAAATCTTATCATCTTTCGAATTGATGAATGTTTGAATTGCTTGTTCTCTGTTTGACGAATCATAGAAGATGAATCGTTCTTCGATACCCTCCCGAACGACTAACTCCTGGATCTTGTTCGTAATGTTGAATGTTCCCGTATGAATTACACCTCTTTCACCCTTATGCTTCATGCAGATTCGAAGCATGTCCGATAAGACCGCATCTATATTCTTATCGAATTCAGCATAACTCAATTTCCCCGAATTACACAAATAAATGGGTGATTTGGAGAAATCGAAAGTGCTTGGAGCGGTTATAATCAGATAATCATTGGGTTCCATTCCCATCAGTTCGGCGAATTCCTTCGCATTACCGATTGTAGCGGACATGAATAATCCCCTATCGATCTTCGAAAGGAAATTATCTCTAACGGTACGGTGTTCGCTCAGGTCTCGAACCACATATTTGTGAGTGGTTGAACCACTGCCGTTGGCGGCCTCATTTTCGATGAAGAGGTCTTCCGGACGATCTTTGATAATCTGTAAAATAACCGAAATACGAGCGGAATAATCACTCAATTGCTCCTGATACTTAACGAATGTAGATTCGAACAAATCTCGAAAGTCTGGAGATTCCTTATAGTTATTGATTAGACTTTCCAGTGATTTTTCGATATTTGTGAAGTCCGCTTTGAATTTGCTGAGTTTATCCCAACAATTCGCTTTCGTAAGTTTAATCATCTGGAATCCCTTGACAATCCAATCGATTCGATCGAGGATATACTTACTATCCGAACTCGCTCCGAAGTAGTTTTGAAACGCATTTATATTCGACATCATCCCGTTAAAGATATACGGTGTCAATTCGAAATTAAACATGTTACAAACAATATCGGGTAACAGATGACACTCATCCGCAATGGTCAAAGGCCGAATACTGAAAAACGGATTGAATTCGGAACGCATGATATTCAAGAAATATGCGTAATTGAATACTGCACAGTCTGATTCCGAAGCTTCCAATCTCGCAACCTTATAGGGACATGTTGCAAAGCAATCCAACTTCGCTAAAGCTTCACCACTAAGGGATCGACAAGGTCTTTTATCGTAAAATACGGGTTTACCTAGTTCCTTGGTGAGCTTCGTACATTGATAATTCGCTAAACCCTTTAACAAAGACATATCCGAATGCAGGCCGAAATTGTTTATATCTCTTTCGATCTGATCCTGGAGAATTTTACTCGATGTTAAGAAGTAAGCGTAGGTCTCGTCTGCAGAGGTTTCCATCTTCTCGAGGATATTACGATAACAAAAGAACGTTAGAAGTCCGATTATCGTTTTCCCCGATCCGGTTGGAAACTCGCAAATGATGTATTTTTTGTGTTGTATGAAATAAGCGTGAAGTATCTTATAAACCGACTCGATAAGCAACTTATTTCGTTTGATGAAAGGGTGCTTATCGAGTTCGGTTTTGATACTTTCAACGATTAGTGATTCGTTGACTATC
>ENA-OWLM01000098-OWLM01000098.1-metagenome-genome-assembly--contig:-NODE-98-length-31801-cov-3.595760_pt1 | contig 31801 bp, 25 predicted proteins | sample MGYA00245349_ERZ651102 | MGnify/ENA primary metagenome ERZ651102 (study PRJEB26857, sample SAMEA4031759) | metagenome | biome: human; feature: oral; material: saliva | place: Philippines | collected 2014 | study... | reverse complement strand
TTTTGGCTGGATGACTGCGCGGCGCATCTTCACTCGCTCGTCGTGCCCGGGCGCTCAAGGTAGGCCAGCGCCTCTATGTTGTTGCCGTCCGGATCGCGCAGGAAGGCGGCGTAGTAATCGGGGGCATAGTGGGGACGCAGCCCCGGCAACCCGTTGCAGGCAAAGCCGGCCGTGACGCCGGTCCGATGGAACGCATCCACCTGGGCAGCGGTGCTGGCCGCAAACGCGAGATGGCAGGGGGCGCCCCGTTCGCCGCGCTCTATCAGGAAGCCCACCGTGTCGCGGCCTATAGGGCCGAAGCCTGCGGCGTCTTCATCCGCCCATTTGAGCTCTATCAGGAGGTGCGCCAGCACGGTTTCGTAGAAGCGTCGGCAGTCGTCGACGTTTACCACCTTGATTTCAACATGATCGAACACAGCCGCTCCTTGTGCTGTCTGGATGAAGAAGGGGGGCACAATCGCCCCTCGGTGCCGCAGTGGGCCCTGGATAATGGGTATCGAATGACCACAATAGGCCAGATGCAGCCTTCAACGGCATGGGAGAAACCCGTAACTGTGTGTGCAGTCAAAGATTTTCTGTCAAGGCGCCGGCCAGGCCCAGTCAGCATTCGGGCAAGCTTGCCCGGTTTTGTTGCTTGGCGAAGGGAACAAGCTCTGTTATGGTGTATTCAATTGGCCGTTTGGATGGCTAGATGGTTGTGTTGTCGCTTCTTTCCTGACACCGACCGCCCACCGCTTTTGATCATGTAGACAGGGAGTTTCTATGCAGCGTCGTACCTTCTTCACCCTCTCCGCCCTGGCCCTGCTGGCCGGCAGCCTGCCCTTCTCCGTCCTGGCCGCCGATCCGGCCAAGAAGGAGATCGTCATCGGCACCACGGTCGGGGACTTCGCCGACATGGTGACCGACTCCATCAAGCCCCAGCTCGAGGCCAAGGGTTACCAGGTCAAGCTGGTGGAATTCACCGACTATGTGACCCCCAACATCGCCCTGGCCGACGGCTCGCTCGACGTGAACTGCTTCCAGCACAAGCCCTATCTGGACAGCTTCTCCAGGGATCGCGGGCTGTCGCTCGCCCCCATCACCCAGGTGCCGACCGGTCCCATGGGGCTCTACGCCGGCAAGCTGGCGGATCTGAAGGCGCTGAAAGAGGGGAGCACGGTCGCCATTCCGAACGATCCCACCAACCAGGCGCGGGCGCTGCTGATGCTGCAGGATCTGGGCTGGATGACCCTCAAGGAGGGGATCAATCCCCTCAAGGCGAGCGAGTTCGACGTGGTGAAGAACCCCCACGGCATCAAGCTGGTGCTGCTGGAGGCGGCCCAGCTGCCGCGCTCCCGCGAAGACGTGGACTTCTCCGTCATCAACGGCAACTTTGCCGCCTCGAGCGGCATTCCGTTCAGCTCCGGCCTCTTCCTCGAACGCAGCTACGACTTCATCAACTGGGTGGTGGTGAAGAGCGCCGACGCGGACAAGCCGTTCGCCAAGGACGTGGCGGCCGCCTACAACTCCCCCGAGTTCAAGGCCTATGCCGCCAAGCGCTTCGTGGGCTACAAGTATCCCCAGGGCTGGCAGCCGAAGGGCTGAGGGCCACACCAAAGACAAAAAAACGGGCACCCAGGTGCCCGTTTTTCATTGGCGTACCGCGAGGGCGGCAGAGGTACTCAGTAGTGGCGCAGCCACCAGCGGGCGGCAAGGAGCGCGGTCAGGCTGCCGAGCAGGGCGCTGGCCAGCACGTCCAGAGGCCAGTGCATGCCGATCAGGGTGCGTGACAGGCCGATGCCGAGGGCCCAGAGTGGTAACAGCCAGACCCCGGCGGGGGCGCGCGCCAGCCAGATCAGGCCGAAGAACTGGGCCAGGCTCATGGCGGCGATGCTGTGGCCGGAGGGGAAGGCGTAGTTGACCTCGGCCCCCCAGTGCTGGCCGAGCCAGGCGGGGAGCGCGAGCAACTGGGTGGCCGCATGGACCTGCTCGGCGCGCAGCGCCTGGCTGTCGGCATAAAACTGGCGAATGTCGGGGATGAGGTGCTGACTCTCCAGCCAGAGCAGGTAGGGCCTGGGCTCTTCGGTCAGTGTCTTGATCAGGCTCTTGATGATCCAGTCGCTCGCGAGCACGGCAAACAGGGCGCCGGCCAGCGCCAGCAGGGCGCGACCATCCAGCGTCAGCTTGTGCCTGGTCGCCAGCAGCAGGGCGACAACGGTGAGGACCAGACCGGGCACATCCACCATGCGGGTGAGGGCGTAGGGCCACCACAGCCAGCCCGATTGCAGGGACGGGATCATGAACGGCTGCCAGGGGAGGCAGACGAGCAGCAGCAGCGGCAGCAGCAGCACCGCGTTGAAGCTAAGTACCCGGCGGCGTGGCAACGAAGAGGAGTGAGTCGGCATAACGGGCTCATCGTGGGGCGCGGGGCGCGCCAAAAAAGAGGCGCCATTGTGCCAGCCCAGGTCCTGTGGTCAAGGCGGGAGAGGGGCGGGGCAACATGCTGTTACATATGGCGGTGACATATTAGTAGTGGTGGCGCTTGCCTGGGCGTGAGCCGCGACGTCAGGGCGCAGGCCTGCGGGTCGGGCGCATGCCCCGGGTGCGCCCTGGAACAAGCCCCTGAAAATTCGGTTCGTTTGGGCTAGAATGGCGCGCCTGTGGCCCTTGTGGATGAGAAGCGTGCCGATGAAGATCGTGGTTGATGAAAATATGCCCCATGCCCTGGAGCTGTTTGCCGAATTTGGCGAGGTGATCCCCCTGCCGGGACGAGAGATACAGGCGGCGGATCTGCAAGAGGCGGACGTGCTGCTGGTTCGCTCCGTGACCCGGGTCAATGCCTCGTTGCTGGCGACCAGCCCCAGGCTGAGTTTCGTGGGTACCGCCACCATAGGCACGGATCACGTCGATCAGGGGCTGCTGGCGGACCGGGGCATTCCCTTCTTCAGCGCCCCCGGCTGCAACAAGGTGTCGGTGGGGGACTATGTGCTCTCTGCCCTGCTGGTGCTGGGGGAGCGCCATGAACTCGACCTCGCTGCCATGACTCTGGCGGTGATCGGGGCCGGCAATACCGGCGAGTGCGTGGCCGGCAAGGCCGAGGCGCTCGGCATGCGGGTGCTGCGCTGCGATCCGCCCCTGGCCCGCAGCGGCGCGGCGGGGGAGTATGTGGATTACCAGACCGCCCTTGGCGCCGATATCGTCAGCTTCCACGTCCCCTATACCCGGGACGGAGAGGACGCCACCTTCCACCTGCTGGGGGCGAGGGAGATCGCCGAGCGCCCGGCCGGGCAGATCCTCATCAACGCCTCCCGTGGCGAGGTGTGGGACAACCAGGCCCTGCTCGCCCGCCAGCAGGGGGCCCATCCCCTGCGGCTGGTGATGGACGTGTGGGAAGGGGAGCCGGAGCCCTTCAAGGCCCTGGTGCCCCATACCGAGCTGGCGACCCCGCACATCGCCGGTTACAGCCTGGAAGGCAAGGCTCGGGGGACCTGGATGCTCTACGAGGCGCTCTGCAAACAGCTTGGCCGCCCGCCGCGTCAGGATCTGCAATCCCTGCTGCCTCCCCCCGAGGTGCGCGAACTGACCCCCGGGCAGCCGGCGGATCAGAGTCTGATCAAGCAGCTGGTCCACCTCATCTATGACGTGCGCCGGGACGACGCCCGTTTTCGCAACCGGATCGGGCTGCCCGGCAGCTTCGATGAGCAGCGCAAACGCTACCCGGAGCGGCGCGAGCTCTCCTCCCTGCAGCTGAAGGGCCCCTTCGCCGACGACAGACTGGCCCGCCTGGGCTTTTGTGTCCCGGCGGTATAAACCTGAATTCAACGGGCAGGGAAACGGACGCAACACCGGATCCTTGCCCCGGCCCGGCACCTTGGCCGGGCCAGCCATCTTATCGAACACGCCTGCCATGCGGGGGCCCGCCATTCGTGGGACCCGAGGGGCGGCAGCACAGGAGAAACAACAGTGAGTCAGCAATTCAACGTAGCGGTACTGGGCGCGAGCGGCGCCGTGGGTCAGGCCATGATCGAGATCCTGGAGGAGCGCGCCTTCCCGGTCGCCACCCTCTACCCCTTGGCCTCCAGCCGCAGCGCCGGCGACACAGTGCGCTTTGGCGGCAAGAACGTCGACATCCTGGACGTGGAGGAGTTTGACTGGAGCCAGGTGCAGATCGCTCTTTTCTCCGCCGGGGCCGAGGTCTCTGCCAAGTGGGCACCCATTGCCGCCGAGCACGGCTGCATCGTCATCGACAACACCTCCTGCTTCCGTTACGACGAAGACATTCCCCTGGTGATCCCGGAGGTGAACCCGGACGCCCTGGCGGATTTTCGCAACCGCAACATCATCGCCAACCCCAACTGCTCCACCATCCAGATGCTGGTGGCCCTCAAGCCCCTGCACGATGAGGTGGGCATCGCCCGCATCAACGTGGCGACCTACCAGTCCGTCTCCGGCTCCGGCAAGGAGGGGGTGAGCGAGCTGGCGGGCCAGACCGCCCACCTGCTGAACGGTCGTCCGGTGGAGCCCACCCTCTATCCGCAGCAGATCGCCTTCAACCTGATCCCGCAGATCGACAGCTTCACCGACAACGGTTACACCCGGGAAGAGATGAAGATGGTGTGGGAGACCCAGAAGATCCTCGGGGATGCCAGCATCGCCGTGAACCCCACCTGCGTGCGGGTGCCGGTGTTCTATGGCCATGCCGAGGCGGTCCACGTCGAGCTGCACCAGCCACTGGATGCCGAACAGGTCAAGGAGCTGCTGCGCAATGCGCCGGGCGTCACCCTGTTTGACGACGAGAACGACTATCCGACCCCGGTACGGGACGCCACTGGCCAGGACGAGGTGATGGTGGGCCGGGTTCGCCAGGATATTTCTCATCCTTGCGGTATCAATATGTGGATCGTGGCCGATAACGTTCGTAAGGGTGCGGCGACCAACAGCGTGCAGATTGCCGAACTGCTGGTACGCGACTACCTCTGAGGCCGGTTGCCGGCCCGTGGCGGGGAGGGAACCCCGCCCCTGAGCCGAAGCTACGGCCCCGGGATGTGACCGGGCACCCACTCTCCGGTTTTAGGAATGTTGAGTGATATCAGTGAACTAGGTTTTTTTCTACACTCTGGTTCGCGTCCGGAACGACCATGTGGTAGTCGCCGGGTGCGAAATATGTCGCAACGCTGGCTTGAGACCGGCGCCTGCTTTATATTGAGCCGATTGTTTTGGGGTAACTATCCAGGTTTTTCAATGTGATAGGGCCGTCATACGAAGGAACGAATATGGGACATTCCCGCATAACGCTGGCAACGCTACTCGCATTGGGGCTTCTGGGCACGGTTCAGGCTGACGAGGCGGGGCGAGAGCCTTTCTTTGTCGAGCTCAAGGGACCGGATGGTTCCCCCCCTCCCGCCGTACAACCAGAGCCCCGGGCCCAGCCCGTGGCGCCAGTTACCCTGCCCAAGGCGCAACCCATAGTGCGCCAGGTCGCCACTGCGTCGGCCGGCAGTTATGGTCCCGTTCGTCCCACCGACACCCTGTGGAGCCTGGCGAGCAAGCATCGCCCCTCCAGCCGGGTGAGCGTCTACCAGACCATGGTGGCGATCTATGACAAGAACCCCAGAAGCTTTGCCGATGGCAACATCAACCACATTCTGGTGGGGTCGCGCATCCTGTTGCCGACGGCCGCCGAGGCGGGCCGCATCACGGATGCCGAGGCGCGCCGCCGCTTCAACAGCGACAACGCGAGCTGGAAGGGGTTGAGCCCCAAATACCTGGCGAACAAGCAGACGCACACCGCCCAGCCCGTCGTGAGCAAACCGGCTGTGCCAACCAAGCCGGCCCCAGCGGCAACGAACACTGCGCCCAAGGCGGCCCCGCTCCCGGTGCCGGCTGCCAAGGCACCGGCGCCCCTGCCGGCCGCTGACGCCAAAGAGACGGCCAAGGCGCCGCCCGCTCCGGTCACCGCGAGTGCCGCCAGCGCCACGACGCCGACGCCTCTGCCGGCCGCCCCGGCGGGCAAACCCTCCACCGAGATGGCGCTGGCTCTGGAAGACGCCAATGCCCAGCTCGGTCAGGTCACCGAGATGAACCACAGGCTCAAGCTGCGCCTGCAATCCCTGACCGAAGAGGTGGAGACCCTCAAGGCCCAGCTGCAGGATCAGACCGCGCTGCAAAAAGAGGTGGCCGAGCTCAAGGCCAAGCCGGTGCCCCCCGTGGTGGTGCCCGCGCCCAAGCAGAGCTGGCTGATGGAGCTGCTCTCCTCGCCTCTGAACCTCGCCATGATCATCCTGTTACCGGTGCTGCTGGTGCTGGCCCTGGTGACACTCTGGCTGCGGGCCCGCGCGCGCCGGGAGCTGGAAGAGCAGGAGAAGAGCCTGTCCGAATCCACCGCCATGGTGATGGGGGAGGAGAGCAGCGAGTTCGATCAGCTGATGACGGTCGGCATCACGGATGAAGATTCCCTGCACCCCATGCCGGATCTGAATGAACCGGAGGCACCGCGGGAGGAGAAGACCCAGGCCGACCTCGTCTTCAGTGAGGATGATACGGCGCTTTCCGCCTTTGACGTGGAGCCGGCGGTAACGACGGTGCGGGACCCGGATCTGGTGCCCGAGCTCGATCTGGCTCACGAGGGGGACTTCGCGTTGCCCGGTGGGCCCGATCTCGATCTCTCCGGCGAGTCTGATACAGCCCCCCGTGGCCGCGACGAGCTCATGAGCGAGGAGGAGCTGCAGGCTGCCCTGTTTGCCGATCTGGATGCGGAGATCGAGGCGGATCTGGCAAAGGCCCAGGTTGAGAGCCGCAGCCAGCGTGACGACGAGCTTGCCAATTTCGACCTGAGCGATATTGAGACCGGCTTTGACGAGCCGACCGGCAAGGGGCTGCCGGACGAAGACGCCGGCTATGGCAAGGACAATGTGGACGACATGCTGGCCGAGCTCGGGCTGGAGCCCGCCAAGGGGACGACCCCGGCCTGGGATCCCAACGAGCTGGCCCTGGCGGACTTCGAGGATGCCTTCGCCGAGGTGGAGCCTCACCAGAGCGATGTCAAACCCCGCGAGCAGGCGCAGGCCAACGACTACGTGGAGATCGACAAGCTCCTGGCCGATGCCAATGCCAGCAACACGGAGCAGGAACCCTATCAGGGCTTCTCCCTGGACGTGGGGCTGGACGGTTTCCCCGAGGTGCTGCCGGAGTCCAACGGCTTCGACGTGGACGCCGACGACGGTGGTGTGGGAGCCAAGCTGGATCTGGCCCGTGCCTACCTCGAGATCGACGACAAGGAGAGCGCCCGGGAGCTGCTGGAAGAGGCGGCGGCCCAGGGTAGCGAGCACCAGCGCAACGAGGCAGAGAAGCTGCTCAAGCGCCTGGGATAAGCGGCCGCTTGTCACGCATGAACCAGGAGGGCAGCCCGCGGGCTGCCCTCTCTCTTTGGAGTACACCGCACCGCTGCCTCGCCCGGTCTGGGACTTTTGGGCCCGAGCGCGTATAATCCGCCCCGTTTCTTTCACTGCATCCTTTCATCAGAAGACACCTTTACCCATGCGAATTGCCCTTGGTATTGAATATGACGGCAGCCGGTACTTCGGCTGGCAGCGTCAGCGCGAAGTGATCAGCGTGCAGGAGGAGCTGGAAAAAGCCCTCAGCCGCATCGCCAACCACCCCGTCTCCATCCAGTGTGCAGGGCGCACCGATGCAGGGGTGCACGCCACCGGTCAGGTGATCCACTTCGATACCGAGGCGAACCGTGCCGAAGGGGCCTGGACCCTGGGGCTCAACTCCAACCTGCCGCCGGACATCGCCGTGCGCTGGGTCAAGCAGGTGGACGAAAGCTTCCACGCCCGCTTCAGCGCCACCGCCCGTCGCTACCGCTATGTCATCTACAACCACAACTACCGCCCGGCGATCCTGGGCCAAGGCGTCAGCCACTACCACGAGACCATAGACGCCGATCTGATGCACCAGGCCGGCCAGTCTCTGCTGGGGGAGCACGACTTCAGCACCTTCCGGGCCATCGCCTGCCAGTCCAACACTCCCTGGCGCAACGTGACGCACCTGTGTGTCAGCCGCTCCGGCCCCTACATCGTGCTCGACATCAAGGCCAACGCCTTCCTGCACCACATGGTGCGCAACATCACCGGCTCCCTGCTGCTGGTGGGGCAGGGGCTTCAGCCGGTGGAGTGGATTGCCGAGGTGCTGGCGGCGAAGGATCGCAACCTAGCGGGCCCGACCGCCAAGGCGGGTGGCCTCTATCTGGTGGATGTGGATTACCCGGCGGAATTCGGCTTGCCCCAGCCGCCCCTCGGCCCGCTATGGCTGCCGGACTCGGCACCGGGTACGACCAGTTTTTAGTAACTGGGCCCGAAAATTTGTGGTTTAATGATCCGTCGTTTATTGCCATCGAGCCGTTAAGTCATTGAACAATCAAGGTTCGATGTGTTTTGTCAGGCACAAATGCATTAAGGAATTCCATGAGCTGGCTTGAGAAGATCCTTCCCAAGAGCAAGATCACCACACCGCGTCGTCACAACATTCCGGAAGGGGTGTGGACCAAGTGTACTGCTTGCGAACAGGTGCTCTACCGGGCAGAGCTGGAGCGCAATCTCGAAGTGTGCCCCAAGTGTGACCATCATATGCGCATCAGCGCACGTGCCCGTCTCGAGAGCTTCCTCGACGCCGAGGGACGCAGTGAAGTCGCGGCCGAGCTGGAGCCGCAAGACATCCTGAAATTCAAGGACTCCAAGCGCTACAAGGATCGTTTGTCTGCCGCCCAGAAAGAGACGGGGGAGAAAGATGCGCTGGTGGTGATGAAGGGGACCCTCAAGGGGGTGCCGGTCGTCGCCTGTTCATTCGAGTTCTCCTTCATCGGGGGCTCCATGTCCTCCGTGGTCGGCGCCCGCTTCGTGCGCGCCGTCGAGGAGAGCATCAAGGACGGCCGCGGCCTGGTCTGCTTCTCCACCTCCGGTGGTGCGCGGATGCAGGAAGCCCTGTTCTCCCTGATGCAGATGGCCAAGACCAGTGCGGCGCTCGACAGGCTCACCAAGGCGGGCCTGCCCTTCATCTCCGTGCTCACCGACCCCACCATGGGTGGTGTCTCCGCGAGCCTGGCCATGCTGGGTGACATCAACGTGGGCGAGCCCAAGGCGCTGATCGGCTTTGCCGGCCCCCGCGTCATCGAGCAGACCGTGCGCGAGAAACTGCCGGAAGGCTTCCAGCGCTCCGAGTTCCTGCTGGAGAAGGGTGCCATCGATCTCATCATCGACAGGCGCGAGATGCGCAATCGCCTGGCCGGCCTGCTGGCCAAGCTGATGAACACTCAGGTCATCGAAGACTGAACATGAGTTCACACATGCAACAATCCCAAAGCCGGTCGCTGGTCGACTGGCTTTCTTATTTGGAGCAGATCCACCCGGTCAACATCGACATGGGACTGGATCGGGTCGGTGCTGTCGCCCGTCGCATGGGGCTCACCGAACTGCCGTTCAAGGTGATCACGGTGGCGGGCACCAACGGCAAGGGCTCCTCCTGCGCCATGGCCGCCAGCATCCTGATGGCGGCGGGCTACCGGGTCGGTGTCTACTCTTCCCCCCATCTGCTGCGCTTCACCGAGCGGGTGCGCATCAACGGCCAGGAGCTGGCGGATGGCGATCACTGTGCGGCCTTTGCCGAGGTGGAAGCCGCCCGGGGCGACATCGCCCTTACCTTCTTCGAGTTCGCCACCCTGGCGGGTCTGTGGCTGTTTCGCCGCGCCGCCCCCGACGTGCTCCTGCTGGAAGTGGGGCTGGGGGGGCGGCTCGACGCCACCAACGTGGTGGAGTCCGACGTCGCCCTGATCACCTCCATCGCGCTGGATCACTGCGACTGGCTCGGGGATACCCGGGAAGCGGTGGCGGTGGAGAAGGCCGGGGTGTATCGCGCCGGCAAGCCCGCCATCAGCGGCGAGCCCAACCCCCCTGCGACCATCGCGAGCGAAGCGGCGCGCCTCGGCGCCTCCTTGCGCCAGGTCGGCCGTGACTTCCACGGGGATGAGCACGAAGGCGGTTGGGACTACCACGGCCTGCACCACTGGCTGGGGCTGCCCAAGCCGGCTCTGCCGCTGATGAATGCGGTCACCGTGCTGGCGGCGCTGGAGTCCCTCGGTCTGCCACTGGCGGAGTCTGCCATTCGCGAAGGGTTGGCGACGGCCCGGCTGGCGGGGCGGATGCAGCAGTTGCAACAGGATCCCCTGGTCATCGTGGACGTGGCCCACAACCCCCATTCGGCGGCCTATCTCGCGAGCCAGCTGCGCCTGCTCCCTTGCAAGGGCAAGCGCCGCGCCGTGGTCGGCATGCTCAAGGACAAGGACATGGCGGGCTCCTTGGCCGAGCTCGACGGTCTGATTGACGAGTGGTTCCTGGCGAGCCTTCATGGTCCCCGCGCCGCCACGGCGGCCCAGCTGGCCGCAGCCCTGGGTGAGCAGGGGCCGGCCGTGCAGTGTGAGTCGGTGAGCGAGGCATATGAGGCAGCGCTGGCCGTATCGAGTCCGGATGATATGGTCATCGTGTTCGGCTCGTTTTACACTGTCGCCGACGTGCTGGCCGCGAGCGCCTGAGCCCTCTCTGTCCATCATGGCTTCAGCGACAGGAGGCAGCCTGGCCTGGCTTGGGTTTCACAACGGAATGGCGCGAGGGGGCGTTCGTCGTTGATGCCAGCAACACGGTAAACATTCTAAGCAATATGGGTGGAAATTAACTTGGCTTCGAAGTTTCAAAACAGATTGGTGGGCACCGTCATCCTGGTCGCCCTGGTGGTCATCTTTCTGCCGGACCTGATGGATGGCAACAAGCTGGAGCAGAAGGACGAGGCCTTTGCCAAGATCCCGCTGCGCCCGGAGCTGGAGCCCTCCAAGCCTGCCCTTCAGGTCTCGGCGGCGAGCACCCTGCCGGCGGAACATCTGGCGAGCCAGCAGCAGGCCTCTGCCGCGACCCAGTGGCAGGTGGAGGAGATAGGGGACACCGTGACCCTGGCCAATCAGGCCGGGACCAATCAGGCGGTGGCCACTCAGGGCTCGGCGAACCCGGCCGCGACGGCCCAGCCGCAGCAGTCGGCGGTGCAGGCCGTGACACCGCCCAAGCCGCAGCCCAAACCCGAGCCCAAGCCCGAGGTGATCGCCAAGAAGCCGGTGGAGCAGCCCAAGCCGGTGACTCCCAAGCCGGTCGAGGTGAAAAAGCCGGTGGAGAGCAAGCCGCTGCCGGGCCAGATCAAGTCCATGGATGATCTCATCGCGAGCAAGATGGCGCAGCCGACCACGGCGCCTGCCGCCGCTCCGGCACAGGGCAGCTGGATCCTGCAGCTCGGAGCCTTCAAGAACGCAGACAGCGTCAATGCCCTGGTGAGCAAGCTGAGGGCCGCCGGCTACTCGGCCCAGACCTCGCCGCGCACCCCGGTGCAGGGGAAGATCACCCGGGTCTTCATCGGGCCGGATGTCTCCAAGGCCAAGCTGCAGGGCATGCAGAGCAGGATAAGCCAGATGACCGGGCTTGGTGGCTCAGTCGTGGCCTACAACCCTTGAGGTTGGCCCTCGTCTGCCATAATAAAAAACCGCGCCTTGGCGCGGTTTTTTATTAGATGCACTTCACCGGTTTGGGCAGGCCCGCGATCTTGGTGGCCTGCTTGGCGGGGCCCTCCGGGAACAGCTTGTAGAGGTAGCGGCTGTTGCCCTTCTCCGGGCCGTATTGCTTCTCCATCGCCTTGACCAGGGCGCGGATGGCGGGGGAGGTGTTGAACTCCAGATAAAACGCCCGCACGAAACGTACCACCTCCCAGTGAGGCTCCTCCAGCACTATGCCCTCCCGCTCTGCCAGCGCCAGCGCCAGCGCCTCGCTCCAGTCCGTGACATGACGCAGATAGCCCTGGGCATCGGTCTCGATGGCCTGGCCGTTGAATTCCAGCTGATGATGCTCAGACATAAGGGCTCCTCACAAAGGGGCGGTCGGAATGGGCGGGCATGGTAGCGCCTTGCCTCCCGCTCGGCAACCGGCGGGACCCGTGCCCCTTCGCCGGCTGCCCGGTGAAGGGGGCGCTCAGCCCTGATCCTGCCCGGTCAGCAGGTGACCGTCGTTGGCCAGCATCAGCAACTCGTCAGCCAGCTGGCTGATGAGGCTGAGCTGCTGGCTCAGCATCAGCTGCTCCTCGCTGCTCTCCGGGGCGATGGCCGGGCACTGGCCCTCGAGGTGCGCCGGCATCTCGCCCGCCAGGTGGCCGGCGGCCTGCTCCAGGGTATGGCTGATGTGGCGGCTGATCTCCTCCAGCCCCTCGATGGGCTCGAGCTTGTCACGGTGCGCTCCGAGCGCCGAGATGTAGGAGAGCAGAGCATGGTTGCGCCAGGTGAGGGTGAAGCAGAGGTCGAGGAAGCGGCGGCGCTTGCTCGGCTCCACCAGCATGCTTTGCCAGGCCATGGCCAGCTCGCTGTCGGCGAGGTGGGCGCACTTGCGGGCCACCCGGTAGTCGAGGGACTCGTCCCGCTGGCGGTGCAGGCTGGCGAGTACCGCCGAGAGGTACTTCGCATTGGCGGACAAGGAGTTGGCGATAAGGGTCGGCAGGCGCTTGTACTGCCAGTCCGGCCACAGCCAGGCCACCAGCGCATAGGAGAGCAGGCAGCCGAGCAGGGTATCGAGCAGGCGCGGCCCCAGGATGGCGAAGCCGATGCCGTCCAGCAGGTTGAAGGCCATCAGCACATAGAGGGTGATGAAGCAGACGGCGGCGCTGTAGTTGCTGCGTACCTGGGTGAAGAAGAGAAAGGCGGCGAGCCCCATGATCCCCAGCTGCAAGTGCAGCTCGGGGAAGAGCCAGAGCACGGGCACGCCGATGAGGATGCCGGCGAAGGTACCGAGCATCCGCTGCACCAGACGGCGCCGGGTGGCGCTGTAGCTCGGCTGGCAGACGAACAGCACGGTGAGCAGGATCCAGTAGCCCTTGTCCAGATGGAACGCCTGGAGTATGCCATAGCCCACCACCAGCCCGAGGGAGAGGCGCAGGGCATGGCGAAACACCATGGAGTTCGGGGTCAGGTGTTGCTTGATCAGGGCCAGCAGCGGCAGGGGGGCTGGCCTTGCCAGGGGCGGCAGGCTGGTGGGCGGGGCGGCGGGGTTTTGCAGCTCCTCGGCGCTTTGCAGCAGCTGGTTGATGCTGGCCAGGTTGCGGCGCAGAAACTTCATCGGCGTCAGCAGGGTCTTGGGGTAGTGCTGCTTGAGGTGGGTGAATTCCAGCTGATCGCCGAGGGCCTCCAGGGTCCAGTGGATGCGCTTGTGATGGCGATAGGGCTTGTGCACCAGGATGGCGTAACCGAGCTGCTGGCACGCCTCGGCGAGCTGTGACAGCACCTCCTGGAAGCCATCCAGGACGATGCCCTGCTTGAGCTCGGCTTCCAGCTTGCTGTAGGGGTAGTGGCTGGAGGTGGCCCGCTCCTGGATCTCCAGCGCCAGCAGATAGAGGCGCAGCAGGCCGGCGAGCTCGGGGGCCACCCGTTGCCGGCTCATGGGGGCATTGAGGCGGGCATTGAGCGCCGTCTTGGCCAGGTTCAGGGCGTTGACCAGGTTGATGTTGAGCTGGGCCAGGTTGTGGCGGATGGCCTGGGCGCCGTGCTCGTCTGCCGGAAAGAAGCGCGACTTCTCCTGCAGATAGCGGGAGAGGGCGAAGTAGCTCTGGGCCAGCTGCTCGTGCAGGGTCTTGTAGGGCAGGAGCCAGAGCCAGACCAGCGACACCAGGCCGTACCAGAGGGCCCCGGCTCCCAGCGCCAGAGGCTGATAGAAGAGATCCGGTGCCTTGGCGGCCCCCAGCATGGTGTAGATGGCGATGAGCAGGGAGCCGAAGCTGATGGTGGCGTAGCGCTGGCCGAGGGCCCCCACCATCACGAAGAGGAAGGTGGAGCCCGCAAGCCCGATGGCAAACAGCCAGGGGGTGGGGAAGAGATACTGGACGCACAGGGAGGCGAACAGGAAGCATACCAGCGTCATGGCGAGGTTCTTGACCCGGCCCCAGAGGCTGTCGTCGGTCTCGGCGATGGCACCCGCCACGACCCCGAGGGAGAGCAGCACGGTGAGCTGGATGTCGCCAGTAGCCAGCGCGAAGGCGAGCAGCCCCACGATGGCGAGCAGGACCTTGAGCGCGAAGTAGATGTGGCTGTCTGTCAGCAGCCGGCGCAGCAGACTTGAGAAATCCATGGGCATGGGATGGCGGCAACCCTTGAGCGAAGCGAAAGCGAAAGCATAACCCGTCGACAGCGAAATGGCCCTGATTTGGATCAGGGCCATTTCGCATCATCTTCTTGATTTACTGGTTATCCTGACAGAAATAGGAGCCAATAAAAACCCCGGCGAAGCGGGGTCTTGTGCATCATCAGCATCCATCAGTTGCGGTTGCCGCCCAGGAGGCTCAGCAGGCTCAGGAAGATGTTGTAGATGGAGACATACAGGGTGACGGTGGCGGAGATGTAGTTGGTCTCGCCGCCGCGCACGATCTGCTGGGTGGTCAGCAGGATGGCGCCAGAGGAGAACAGCATGAACATGGCGGAGAGGGCCAGGCTCAGGGCGCTCATCTGCAGGAAGATGTTGGCAATCATGGCCACCAGCAGCACCCAGAAACCGACGAACAGCATGCCGCCGATGAAGGAGAGGTCACGCTTGGTGGTCAGGGCGTAGGCCGACAGACCAAAGAAGGTGAGCGCGGTGCCGCCGAGGGCCGTCATCACGATCTCGCCGCCGCCGTTGTTCATGTACATGTTGATGATGGGGCCCAGGCTATAGCCCAGCAGGCCGGTCAGGGCGAAGGTGAACACCAGGCCCATACCGTTGTCACGGTTCTTCTCGGTCAGGAACATCAGACCGTAGACCCCGATGAGGAACACGGCCCAGTGCAGGGGCGGCAGGTTCATCACGGTCGCTACCCCGGCTACCACGGCGGAGAAGCCAAGAGTGAGGGAGAGCAGCATATAGGTGTTGCGCAGCACCTTGTTGGTGTCGCGCACGGCACCCTGGGTGCCAGTGTAGATAGAACGGGTATCCATCTTGATGTCCTCTTGATTTCCGGGAGAAGCGGCAGAGCCCGCCTCGTTAACGCATTGTATGCACTGAATGTGTGGATGACGAGCGCTGTTTTCAAGCGCCTCCCCACCTGTATGGGACCCACTATTCCAGAGCAAAGATGTATTGCGCATGAACAAGGTGTTGTCGCCGCCAGCAGAGTGCTCGGCAGAGTGCCCGGATGAGGGCCGTGCAGATCACGGTCCCGGCCTTGAAAACGGCAACGGACAAGCCTCCGGGAAAGCCATTTTCTTGCCCTGGGCGGTGGGGTCAGGATCCCGTTTTCCGGGCAACGCTCACCGCGTATCCGGCAGCGATGACCGGGGAACCGCTGTGGGGAGGGCGCGGGGCCAATACCGGCGCCGGGAAAGAAAAGAGCCGGCAACGCCGGCTCTTGGGGGGTATGACATCGGGTATTATTGCGGACCTTTCTGGATGGTGTCCGCGATGATGTTGGACATGTCGAAGCTGGTGCCACCCTGTACCGGCGGGTAGTCCTTCAGGGTCTTGACGTGCTGGGCAACCACTTCGCTGACGGGGGCCAGCAACCAGGACATCTTCTGCATCAGGTGACCCTGGGCATCAATCGTGTCATAGCTCTCGAACGGATCGGCCCGCAGGTTGTAAATCTTGGGCACGGTGAGCGGCACGACGTTGGCGTAGTAATCCTCCTTGGTGGAGAAGTGGAACTTCCACTGTCCCATGCGCACGGCGGTGAGCTTGTCCTCGTAGTAGTAGAGGATGGAGTTGCGTTTGGACTCTTTGGATTGGCCAGTCCAGTAGTCGAGGTTGTTGATGCCATCGATGTACTGTTTCTTCTGCTTCATCATGTCATCGGCCACGTTTTTCACGCCGGCGGCCGCGGAGAGGGTGGTGAACAGATCCTGGTGACCCTGGATGCCATTGAGCACCTCACCGGCCGGGATGTGATCGGGCCAGCGTGCCATCATGGGCACCCGTACGCCGCCTTCGTAGGTGGTCATCTTCTCGCCGCGGAAGGGGGTGGTGGCACCGTGCGGCCAGGAGGAGTGCTCCGGACCGTTGTCGGTGGTGTAGATGACGATGGTGTTCTTGTCCAGACCGTTCTGCTTGAGGTAATCGAGCACGACCCCGATGTCGTGGTCATGCTGCAGCATGCCGCTGCCGTGCAAATCGTACTCGCTCGTGTACTTCTCGGCGGCATAGCGCCACTTGTCGTTGAGTCGGGTATAGAGGTGCATGCGGCTGGTGTTCAGCCAGACGAAGAAGGGTTTCCCATCCGACTTGGCCTTGTCGATGAACTTGAAGGTGGCCGGAATGACCTCCTTGCCGTCGAAATCTTTCATCCGCTCCTGGGTCAGCGGGCCCGTATCGGTACACTTCTGCTTGCCGACTTCGCCAAAGCGCGGTTCGACCGTCTTGTCTTCGGTGCCGCTGGCGTAGCAGTGCAGCACACCACGTGTGCCGAACTTCTCGTCATACTTCTCGGCTGATCCGGCATAGGCCTTGGCAAAGTTCTGATAGTCCCGTTGTTCGGACTCTTCCTGGGTATTGAGGTGGTAGAGGTTGCCGAAGAACTCGTCGAAGCCGTGCGCCGTAGGCAGGGCGAAGTTGCGATCGCCCAGGTGGTTCTTGCCGAACTGGCCGGTGCTGTAACCCTGGGCTTTCAGTACTTCAGCGAGGGACGGGGACTCGGCCTTCAGGCCCAGCGCACCACCCGGCATGCTGACGGTGGTCATCCCCGAACGGATCGGATACTGGCCGGTGATGAAGGCTGCGCGTCCGGCCGTAGAGCTTGGCTGGGCGTAGTGATCGGTAAAGATGGCCCCTTGCTGGCCAATGCTGTCGATGTTGGGGGTACGGTATCCCATGGTGCCCATTCCGTAGGCACTGACGTTCTGCCAGCCGATGTCATCACCAAAGATGACCAGGATGTTCGGCTGGGCTGCTTCCGCCGCCTGCAAGGCGGGGACGCCGCCAAAGGCGGCCAGCAAGGCCGTCGCGAGGATGGTTTTCTTCATCTTCTTAACTCCTATGTGCTTATGCCAGACAACAGTAATGCTCAACGTGTAACAGATGGCTTCCTGACCTCTTTTCGGAAGGCGGTGGGTGGGCAGCCATGGGCGATGCCGACCCATTCAGGATTGCAGGTAGCCCATTCTGGTCAGGAGATGGACGACATCGGGCCCCACGTGATCATAGAAACGATAGAGTCCGCTGCAGAGATAGTTGAGACCTGCCTCACCTTCTTGACTTTTTATCAGACGATTTTTGGGGCACTCCCCCCAACACAGCCTCAGGTAGTCACACTGGCGGCATTGGGTGGGCAGGGTATCGCGCTTGGCGAGACCAAATGTTTGCTGGGGCACTGAAAAGGCGAGATCGCCGAGATGGGTCTGATGCAGGTTGCCGAGGCGGTATTCGGGATAGACGAAGTGATCGCAGGAGAAGACCTCCCCGTCGTGCTCCACGGCCACGGCCTTGCCACAGAATTCCGACTGGGTGCAGGTCTGGCCGGGCTGACCGGCGGCCTGGGCAATCAGGGTCTCAAACAGATTGACGTGTACCCGACCCAGATCCTGCCGTTTCCACTCCTCCCAGACACCGATGAGAAAGGCGCCATAGTCATCGGGATCGACGGACCATTCCGTCACGATGGAGAGGGGATGACCGGGGCGCGCCTCGGCGGTGCCATAGTCCGGCATCAAGCCGGGAGCCAGCTTGGCTGGCGCGGTCTGGCGATAGAGCTTGGGTTCGACCGCAGGGGTGAACTGCACCCGCCAGGTCCCGACCTCATCGACCAGAAAACGGTACACCTCTTTCGGGTGCAGGGCATTGAGGCGGTTGACCACGCACAGGGCCGCGAAGGGAATGTTCGCCTCCCTCAGGCGGGTGGCTGCGGCCATGACCTGCTCGAACGTGGACTTGCCGCTGCGGGTCTTGCGATAGGCATCGTGCAGTGCCTGCGGGCCATCGATGGAGAGGCCGACGTGAAAGTCGTGCTGGCGCAGGAAGGCAATCCAGCGATCATCCAGTGCGATGCCGTTGGTCTGCAGATCGTTGGCGATGCGTTGCCCCGGCTTGGCATATCGGGCTTGCAGGGTGACGATCCGCTCGAAGAAGGGCAGCCCCATCAGGGTCGGCTCGCCCCCCTGCCACGAGAACACCACCTCGTCCCCGGTTTGTGCCTCGATGTACTGGCGGATGTGTTGCTCCAGCGTCGATTCGCTCATCTGGCTGTGCTGAGAGTGTTCCAGCAGCTCCGTCTTGTGCAGATAAAAGCAGTAATCGCAATCGATGTTGCAGCGGGCACCACCCGGTTTGACCATGGCGTGAAAACGGTAATGGCGCCCCGCAGGCAAGGGGGGCAGATTCAGTACAGGTATCCTCATGCACTCGTTCCGGGAAGAGTCGATTGTACCAATGTAAACCTAACGTTCTGATTTTCATAGCTATGGTCAGCACAAAAGTGCCTCGCATGACGCTGGTTTCACGGGGGAAGCGTCTCCTCAGCCCCGGAGCCTGACTCCTCTGATGGCGTGTGTCAGGCAGGGATGCGGCAGGGGCTGCGGCACTCTCTGCCCGATGTGGGTTGCAGGTGCCAGGTTCGGGAGGCGCAAAAAAGGTATCCGCAGGTGTTTTCCTGTGTCTGGAATCGTCACATCACCACCGGGTGGGGGCGGGGGAAGGCGATGTACTACTCTTCGCGCTGTCTGGCGATCCGCATCGGTGAGAAGCCGAACTGTTTTCGAAACGCCGTGATGAAGTTCGCCACATGGTCATAGCCGGCGTGGGCGGCGGCGCCTTGCAGGGAGAGGCTGCGCTCCTCCAGCCTGGCCCGCGCCTCCTGCAGTTTTCGCACGCGCAGGTAACGCTGCAGGCTCATGCCGAGCTCTTTTCTCGCGGCCCTCTGCAGGGTGGAGATGCTCATGCCGAGGGTGCCCGCGATGTCGGCCAGGGTCATCTTGTCCACCCTGTCATCCCTGAGCAGCATCTTCAGCCGTGTCGGCTGGTCGTTCTGGCGCAGGCAGGAGGGGGAGGTGGCCTGCTTGAGGTTGGTCATCAGGCTCTCCCACACGCTGAGGGCAAAGGCCTTGCGCATCAACATTTCGGGGGCGTTCTGGCTGCTGGTGAGGTTGAGCGCTTCCGCAATCTGCCCCAGCGGTGGGGGCAGGGGCCAGTCGAAGCGGCTCAGATGGCGGCTGAAGGTCTGTGCGAAACACTTGCGATGATCCTGTGCCAGGTTGTGGGCGAGCCAGGCGTGGTCCAGGGAGAGGACGATGCTGCGGCTGCGCACCTGGGCTTTGGCCGCCCCCTGCACGATGTCGGGCTCGGTGTAGAGGATGGCGGTCGCCACTATGGGGTCGGACTCGTGGAAGCGGCACCCCTTGAGCCGGTGAGTGGCGCCATAGGTCATCAGGGCCCGGCTCTCGAGGGGAATGGCGATGATCAGCTGGGGCGGCAGCTCCCGCTCGGTGGCGAAGTCGGCCTTGTGAACGATGTCCTTGTTGTGAAAGCGAAGACCCTCCTGGATCACCAGGTTCTCCACCCTGCCGGTGAAGCGGCCCCGTTGGCGCGCGCTGGTATCCCTTGCCACTGTGTCAGTCATGTGCAATTTGACCATGTCGAAGAGTGAAATGACCACACCGCAAAACTGCGGCGGAAGATGGAGTGATATATTAGCCCCCGGAAAATTAAATGAAAATGATTATCATCTCTATCTTGGGGTCACTCTTACTATGGTTGTCTTGAAGGATAAAGCGCTAAGCCCGCTGGCTCTGGCCGTCTCTGCCGCCCTGGCCGTCACCCTTGCCGCTCCGGCCGGGGCACAAACACCGGACATCAGCCCGGATGAAACCCTGGTCGTCTATGGCAACCCGCTCTACGGGATGTCGCCGTCGGAGGAGACGGGCGGCTACGGGGTCGACTCGGCCACCGTCGGCACCAAGACGCCGGCGGCCCTGAAAGACATCCCCCAGTCGATCACCGTGCTGACCAACGACTACATCGAGGAGCGCAACTTCGTGGCGGTGGACGATCTGGCCAAGTACACGCCGGGTCTGCGCACCCTGGTCAACGACAGCGGCCGCTCCTCCATCTTCTCCCGCGGTTATGAATACGACGAGGTGAACCTCAACGGCCTGCCGTCGCCCATGCAGAGCAAGTACGGCACCCTGCCGTCACTGGCTGCGGTGGATCGGGTGGAGATCATGCGCGGCCCCTCTGGCCTCTTCAACAGCACCAGCGAGCTGGGGGGCGTGATCAACATGGTGCTCAAGCGTCCGACCGACGTCTTCAAGGGCTCGGTTACGGCGCGCTATGGCAGCTGGGACAGGCACTACCTGGAGGCGGACATGGGGGGCGCGCTCAACGACGAGGGCTCAATGCGCGGTCGCGTCGTGGTGGCCAACGCCGACATCAAGAACCAGGTGGACTACAACAACAACGACAACGGCACCTACTACGGCACCCTGGAGTTCGATCTCTCGGATCGTACCCGCCTCTCCGTCTACGCCCTGCACCAGACCAAGGACATCCTGCCGACCAACGGCCTGCCGGCGTACAAGGATGGCACCCAGCTCGACATTGACCGCAGCACCTACCTGGGGTCGGACGAGGACTTCTTCGACGCCGACACCACGGATGTGGGGGCTTCGCTGCAGCATGCCTTCGCCAACGGCGGGGTCGGCCAGGTCTCGGCCCGCTACATGGATCACGACATGCGGCTGGAGCAGACCTTCACCAACGGTCCCGTTGACGCGGCGGGTAACACCGGGCTGATGTTCAACGGTCAGGGGAACCAGCAGAAGAACATGGCCTTCGATGCCAACTACAGCCAGATGTTTGGCTTGTTTGGCCACAAGAGCGAGTTCGTGCTGGGCTCCGACTACAAGCGTTACGAGTCGGATATCCAGACCTACACCAACCGCAACCTCGGCAAGATCAACGTGTTCGATTTCGATCCGACCACGGTCGCCAAACCGACCTACAGCTACACCAAGAACGATCACGAGGAGCAGTCCGAGCTGGGCCTTTATGGCAAGGTGACCTGGCGGTTGATGGAGCCGCTCGCGGTGATCACCGGGGCTCGCGTCTCCTGGTACGATCTGGATGTCGTCAGCACCACCCTGAGCTCGGGGGCCCAGAGCGGCGAGTCCGGCGAGTTCAATGGCAAGTTCACCCCTTACGCAGGGGCTGTCTATGACCTGAGCGACGAACACGCCTGGTATGCCAGCTACTCCAAGGTGTTCAAGCCCCAGACCAGCCAGGACGAGAGCGGCAACATGCTCAAGCCCCGGGAGGGCAGCCAGTGGGAGACCGGCATCAAGTCCTCGCTGCGGGACGGCCTGCTCAACACCCGGGCGACCCTCTTCCTGATGAAGGACGACAACATCGCGGCCCAGGCCTACGACGATCAGGGCATCGCCATCACCAACACCTACTGGGCCACCGGCAAGGTGGAGACACAAGGGGTGGAGCTGGAGGCGAGCGGCTACCTCAGCCAGAACTGGATGGTGATGGCCGGCTATACCTTCACCGACATCGAGGAGAAGGCGGGGGATCACAACCCGAAATTCGACACCATCCCCCGTCACGCTCTCTCACTCTGGACCGACTACCACCTGGCCGACTGGGTGCAGGGGCTGCACCTTGGGGCCGGGATGACGGCGGTGAGCGACTACGGCTTCAACCAGAAGGGAGTCGAGACCCACCAGGGGGGCTATGCCCTGTTCGATGCGGCGGTGCGCTACGACATCAACGACAGGATGCAGGCGACCCTGAACCTCTACAACCTCTTGGATCGCGAGTACTTCTACCGGGTCGGCTCCACCAGCACCTTCAACATGTACGGCGAGCCGGCGAACCTGATGGCAGGCTTCACCTACAAGCTGTAACGACCGACGACAGCAGGGCCTGCGGGCCCTGCTGCCTTCTCTGTGTGCCGCCCGGCGCGGGATCCCCAAGGCTGGCGACACGACTCTGGTTCATCCAATGACAAGACTCATCACCCTGCTGCTCACCATGATCACACTCTCTTCTGCCCACGCAGACATGCTCCACTACGCCCAGCGCTTCACCCATCATTCGACCCTGCTGGAGGAGACGCGGCAATACAGCGTCTCTCTGCCCCAGGAATATGAACGCGAGCCCGGGGCGCGCTTCCCCGTGCTCTATCTGCTCGATGGGGAGAAGAGCCTGTTGGAGGTCGCCGGCATCACCCGGGCCCTGCGGGCCGGGCTCAATCCGGCGATCCCCCCCCTCATCATCGTCGCGGTGCACAACACCGACCGGATGCGGGATTACACCCCGAGCCACACCATGACCTTGCCCAATGGGGCACCGGCGGGGCCAGGCTATGCCGTGACGGGGGGCGGCCCCCGGTTCCTGCGCTATCTGAGCGAGGAGCTGCACCCCCTCATCGAGGAGAGGTTCCGGACCCAGGCGCCGGCCCTGCTGGTGGGCCACTCCCTCGGCGGGCTGCTGGCGCTCGATGCCCTGGCGCGGGATGGCGGCCAGTTCCAGGGGGTGATCGCCATCGACGCCAGCCTCTGGTTCGATTATCCCCACAACGAGCAGCGCATCGCGAAGGGGTTGACCGGGCCGCTCAGGCACGCCTCCTCGCTGTTTATCGCGGTGGCCAACAACCCCTTCACCCCGGGATTCGGGCGCTCGGAGTTTCACCGGGATCGCCTGCAGCAGTTTGCCTGGCAGGTGGTGGGGGCCCCCGCCCCGACCCTGCCCTTCCCCAGCCGCTACTTCGAGGAGGAGGATCACCACAGCGTCTACCACCCCGCCGTCTATCAGGGGTTGCAGTGGCTGTTTCGGGGCTACCGGCTGGATCTGGCGCCCGAGCTCTTCAGCCGGCAGGCGGTCATCGCCCGCTTTGATGCCCTGAACCACCGCCTCGGCGGTGCGCTGCGCCCGGAGCCGGGGAGCCTGAGGGACATCAGGGAGAAGGCCGCGCGCTGGCCGCAGATGGCGATCCCCGTGGCAGAGGTCGATGCCCTGCTGGCCCACTACTACGGGCCCGAGCAGTGAAGGGCTGGGGCCGGGTGCTTTCTGCCTGTGTCTGGAATCGTCACAGCACCGCCGGGCGCGGGTGTCGGCCCGGGGGCGACGCTGGGTACACTGCCGGAACAAGGGGCGCCGGGTCGGCACCCCGACAGAAGCAGGGAGTGAGCTATGGCGGTTGCAGGAAAGAGGGGAGGCGTGCTGGCACTCTGGTGTGGCGCACTCCTGATGTCGGGGTGCAGCGTGCTCGCGCCCGTGCCCATCACCTATCTGAGCCAGGATCCGCCCCCCGGCAGGCTGCCCCACGGGGAGACGGCCTATGTGGATGACGGCCGGTGTCCGGCGGGTCAGGTGAAGCGGCTCATCGGCGGGGATGCGAAGCAGAACATCCCGCGCAAGGTGGAGTGCGTGCCACGCCCACAACAAGAAGGGGAGTGGTGGACAGGGTTTTAAAAAAACAAGCCCGGGCGCGCGCCCGGGCTTGTTCGTCTCTAGAGGAGGCTAGCCGGGCTAGAAGGCATCCCCCGGCACGCGCACCCAGCCCTCCATCAGGATGCGGGCGGAGCGGGACATCACCGCCTTGGTGACCGTCCACTCCCCGTCAACCTGCCGCGCCTGGGCCCCGACCCTCAGGGTGCCGGACGGATGGCCGAAGCGCACCGCCTCCCGCTCGCCGCCCCCGGCGGCCAGGTTGACGAGGGTACCCGGGATGGCCGCCGCCGTGCCGATAGCCACGGCGCAGGTGCCCATCATGGCGTGGTGCAGCTTGCCCATGGAGAGGGCCCGTACCAGCAGATCGACCTCCCCGGCCTTCACCACCTTGCCGCTGGCGGTGCGGTAATCCTTCGCCGGCGCGACGAAGGCAATTTTCGGGGTGTGCTGGCGAGTCGCTGCTTCTTCTGCGGTCTTGATCAGCCCCATGCGCAGAGCTCCGGCGATGCGGATCGCCTCGAAACGGGCCAGAGCCTCGGGGTCCGTGTTGATCTGCTCGCGAAGCTCTGTGCCCGTATAGCCGATCTCCTCGGCGTTGACGAAGACGGTGGGGATGCCGGCGCTGATCAGGGTCGCCTTCAGCATGCCGCTCTTTACAACAGACGCGGGCACCTCCAGCTCGTCCACCAGATTGCCGGTGGGGAAGAGGGCACAGCCCTCTTCCCCGTCATCGGAGGGGTCGAGAAACTCCAGCACGATCTCGGCGGCGGGGAAGGTGACGCCGTCCAGCTCGAAGTCCCCTGTCTCCTGCACCTGGCCGTTGCTCACCGGCACATGAGCGATGATGGTTTTGCCAATATTGGCCTGCCAGATCCGCACCTCGCAGGTGCCGTTTTCCGGGATGCGGGCGGGATCCACCAGGCCCGCGTGGATGGCGAAGGCGCCGGCGCCGGTGGAGAGGTTGCCGCAGTTGCCGCTCCAGTCGACGAACGCCTTGTCGATGGCGACCTGGCCGTAGAGGTAGTCCACGTCGTGATCGGGCTGGCTGCTCCTGGAGAGGATCACGCACTTGGAGGTGGAGGAGGTGGCGCCCCCCATGCCGTCGATGTGGGCGCCGTAGGGGTCGGGGCTGCCGATGACGCGCAGGAAGAGCGCGTCCCTGGCCGGGCCCGGCACCTGGCAGCGTTCGGGCAAGTCTTGCAGCCGGAAGAAGACCCCCTTGCTGGTGCCGCCGCGCAGGTAGGTGGCCGGGATTCTGACTTGTGGTGTGTGAGCCATAGAGAATGTCCTGAGAAGAGTCATAGTTCCTTCTCCCTCTGGGAGACGGTGCCCGAAGGGCGGATGAGGGAATTTCCCCTCACCCCAACCCTCTCCCAAAGGGAGAGGGTGCTTTTACGCCTTCCCCTTTTTCAAAGGGGCGGAGCGGGGTTGCGAGTTAGCTTGCGGCCTTTTGCGCCGTCGACGCCAGGAAGTCCTGGGCGAAGCGTTGCAGCACGCCCCCCGCCTCGTAGACCGAGACCTCCTCGGCGGTGTCGAGGCGGCAGGTCATGGGCACCTCGATCACCTCGCCGCTCTGGCGGCGAATGACGAGGGTGAGGTCGGCGCGGGGCTGGCGCATCCCCACCACATCATAGATCTCGGTGCCGTCCAGCCCCAGGGTCAAGCGGGTGGTGCCCGGCTTGAACTCGAGCGGCAACACCCCCATGCCGATCAGGTTGGTGCGGTGAATGCGCTCGAAGCCTTCCGCTGCTATCACCTCCACCCCGGCCAGCCTGACCCCCTTGGCCGCCCAGTCACGGGACGAGCCCTGACCGTAGTCGGCGCCGGCGACGATGATGAGGGGCTGCTTGCGCGCCATGTAGGTTTCGATGGCCTCCCACATCCGCATCACCCGGCCGTCCGGCTCGACGCGGGCGAGGGATCCCTTCTGCACCACGCCGTTCAGCACCGCCATCTCGTTGACGAGCTGGGGGTTGGCGAAGGTGGCGCGCTGGGCGGTCAAATGATCGCCGCGGTGGGTGGCGTAGGAGTTGAAGTCCTCTTCCGGCAGGCCCATCTTCGCCAGGTATTCGCCCGCCGCGCTGCTACGCAGGATGGCGTTGGAGGGCGACAGGTGGTCGGTGGTGATGTTGTCCGGCAACACCGCTAGGGGCCGCATGCCGCGCAGGGTGCGCTCACCCGCCAGTGCCCCCTCCCAATAGGGCGGGCGACGGATATAGGTGCTCTGCGGGCGCCAGTCGTACAGAGGCGCCACTTTCGGTCCGTGGTCTTCCTCGAGGGTAAACATGGGGATATAGACCTGGCGGAACTGGGCCGGCTTCACCGAGGTTTTGACCACGGCGTCGATCTCTTCATCCGATGGCCAGATGTCCTTGAGGCGAATGTCCTTGCCGTCCACCACCCCCAGCACGTCCTTCTCGATGTCGAAGCGGATGGTGCCGGCGATGGCATAGGCCACCACCAGGGGCGGGGAGGCGAGGAACGCCTGCTTGGCATAGGGGTGGATGCGGCCGTCGAAGTTGCGGTTGCCCGACAGCACCGCCGTGGCGTAGAGATCCCGGTCGATGATCTCCTGCTGGATGGCGGGATCCAGGGCGCCGGACATGCCGTTGCAGGTGGTGCAGGCGAAGGCCACGACGCCAAAGCCGAGCCGCTCAAGCTCGCTGTCCAGCCCCGCCTCTTTCAGGTAAAGCGCGACTGTCTTGGAGCCGGGGGCGAGGGACGATTTGACCCAGGGCTTGCGCACCAGGCCGAGTCGGTTGGCGTTGCGCGCCAGCAGGCCCGCCGCAATCACGTTGCGCGGGTTGCTGGTGTTGGTGCAGCTGGTGATGGCGGCGATGATGACGGCGCCATCCGGCAGCAGGCCGTCCGCCTCCTGGGCGCGGGCCTTGTCCAGATCCACGGCGATGCCCCGCGTGGCGAGTTCGGCCACCGGCAGGCGGCGATGGGGGTTGGAGGGGCCGGCCAGGGTACGCACCACGCTCGACAGGTCGAAGTGCAGCACGCGCTCGTACTGGGCGCCCGCCAGGGCGTCGGCCCAGAGGCCCGCCTCCCTGGCGTAGGTTTCGACCAGTTTCACCTGGTCGTCATCGCGACCGGTGAGTTTGAGGTAGTCGAGGGTCTGCTGGTCGATGAAGAACATGGCCGCGGTGGCGCCATATTCCGGCGCCATGTTGGAGATGGTCGCCCGATCGCCGAGGGTCAGGGCCGCGGCGCCTTCGCCGCGAAACTCCAGATAGGCGCCGACCACCTTCTCCTTGCGCAGGAATTCGGTGAGGGAAAGCACCAGGTCGGTGGCGGTGATGCCGGGCTGCGGCTTGCCGGTCAACTCCACGCCGACGATCTCCGGCAGCCGCATCCAGGAGGCGCGGCCCAGCATGACGTTCTCCGCTTCCAGCCCGCCCACCCCCACCGCGATGACGCCGAGGGCGTCCACGTGGGGGGTGTGGCTGTCGGTGCCGACGCAGGTGTCAGGGTAGGCAATACCGCGATCGGTGTGGATGACAGGGGACATCTTCTCCAGGTTGATCTGGTGCATGATGCCGTTGCCCGGCGGGATCACCTCGATGTTCTTGAACGCCTGCCTGGTCCAGTTGATGAAGTGGAAGCGATCCTCGTTGCGGCGATCCTCGATGGCGCGGTTCTTCTCGAACGCATCGGGGTCGAAGCCGCCGCACTCGACGGCGAGGGAATGGTCGACGATGAGCTGCACCGGTACCACAGGGTTGACCTGGGCGGGATCGCCCCCCTGATCGGCGATGGCGTCGCGCAGGCCAGCGAGATCCACCAGGGCGGTCTGCCCCAGGATGTCGTGGCAGACCACCCGAGCCGGGAACCAGGGGAAGTCGCGATCGCGCTTGCCGTGCACTATCTGGCCGAGGCACTCGGTGAGAATGGCCGGATCGCACCGGCGCACCAGGTTCTCGGCGTGCACGCGGGCGGTGTAGGAGAGCCTGTCCCAGCTGCCTGGCTGGAGGGCGTCGACCGCCTCACGGGCGTCGAAGTAGTCCAGTGCCGTGCCGGGCAGGGGCTTGCGGTATGGAGTGTTGATCATCACTTGCGCTCCTTGAGCGGCACGAAGGCCAGATCTTCCGGGCCGACGTAGTTGGCGCTCGGGCGGATGATCTTGCCGTCGATGCGCTGCTCGATGACATGGGCCGACCAGCCGGCGGTGCGGGCGATGACGAACAGCGGGGTGAACATGGCGGTGGGCACCCCCATCATGTGGTAGCTGACGGCGCTGAACCAGTCGAGGTTCGGGAACATCTTCTTGGCATCCCACATCACGGCCTCGAGGCGTTCGGCGATGTCGAACATCTTGGTGCTGCCCTGCTCCTCGGCGAGCTCCTTCGCCACCTGCTTGATCACCTTGTTGCGGGGATCGGAGATGGTGTAGACCGGGTGGCCGAAGCCGATGATGACCTCTTTTCTCTCGATGCGGGCGCGGATGTCCGCCTCCGCCTCGGCCGGGTTCTCATAGCGCTTCTGGATCTCGAAGGCCACCTCGTTGGCACCGCCGTGCTTGGGGCCGCGCAGGGCGCCGATGGCGCCGGTGACGCAGGAGTACATGTCGGAGCCGGTGCCGGCGATGACACGACCGGTGAAGGTGGAGGCATTGAACTCGTGCTCGGCGTAGAGGATGAGGGAGGTGTGCATGGCTCGCACCCAGGAGTGGCGCGGCTTCTCACCGTGCAGCAGGTGCAGGAAGTGGCCGCCGATGGAGTCGTCGTCTGTCTCCACCTCGATGCGCTTGCCGTTGTGGCTGAAGTGATACCAGTAGAGCAGCACGGAGCCCAGGCTCGCCATCAGCTTGTCGGCAATGTCCCGGGCGCCCGGGTGGTTGTGATCGTCCTTCTCGGGGGCGAGGCACCCGAGCACAGAGACGGCGGTGCGCATCACGTCCATGGGGTGGGCGGAGGGGGGCAGCTGCTCCAGGGCGGTTCTGACCCCGGTGGGCAGGCCGCGCAGGGCCTTGAGTTTGGCCTTGTAGGCGGCGAGCTCCGCCACGTTGGGCAGGTGCCCGTGCACCAGCAAGTGGGCTATCTCCTCGAACTCGCAGCTGGTGGCCACGTCCAGGATATCGTAGCCGCGGTAGTGCAGATCGTTGCCGGAGAGGCCCACGGTACACAGGGCGGTGTTGCCGGCGGGGGTGCCGGAGAGGGCGACGGATTTCTTCGGCTTGAAGCCGGTGGTGGTTTCAGAAATGGCGCTCATCACATATCTCCTTGATTCAGTCCGTTGAGGCACCGGCCGCCGGCATGGGCAGCCGATGGTCGGTTATTCCTTGGTCGACGGGTCCTGGGTGAACAGTCTGTCCAGCGTCTGTTCGTAGTGGTGGTAGCCGAGGAAGTCGTAGAGGGACTCCCTGGTCTGCATGGTGTTGACCACGGCCCGCTGGTGGCCGTCACGGCGAAGCGTCTGGTAGACGTTGAGGGCGGCCTGGTTGGCGGCGCGGGCGGCGCTCAGGGGGTAGAGCACCATGTCGACGCCGTGGGCCGCGAGCAGCTCCTTGTCAAACAGCTCTGTCTTGCCGAATTCGGTCATGTTGGCGAGGATCGGCACCCCGGCGACCTGCTTGAAGCGGTCGTACTGGTCCAGCTCGGTGACCGCCTCGGCGAAGATCATGTCGGCGCCGGCCTCTGCATAGGCGGCGGCGCGCTCCAGGGCCGACACCAGCCCCTCCACCGCCAGAGCGTCGGTGCGGGCCATGATGACGAAGCTCTCGTCCTGGCGGGCATCCACCGCCGCCTTGATCCTGTCCACCATCTCTGCGGTGGAGACCACGGCCTTGTTGGGCCTGTGGCCGCAGCGCTTCTGGGCCACCTGATCTTCCATGTGCACGGCAGCCACACCGCCACGCTCGAAGGCGCGGATGGTGCGGGCGATGTTGAAGGCGCCCCCCCAGCCGGTGTCGATGTCCACCAGAAGCGGCACCTGGGTGGCGGCAGTGATGCGTTCGGCATCGATCAGCACGTCGTTCATGGAGGTCATGCCGAGATCCGGCAGGCCATAGGAGGCGTTGGCCACCCCGGCACCGGAGAGGTAGAGGGCCTTGAAGCCGCTGCGCTCGGCCATCAGCGCCATGTAGGCGTTGATGGTGCCGACGATCTGCAGGGGCTTCTCGTTGGCCAGGGCAGTGCGAAAACGCGTCCCGGCCGAGGGGGAGAGGTTGGACATGGTGACTCCTGTCATGGTGTTCATGTGTGGCTGTGGATACTGGCTGTGAATACCACCATCTCACACTACGTTTACGTTAACGTCAATTATGCTTAGGTCCAAGGCCCGTCCGCCTGTGGGCGTGAGGGCCTTCCTCTCTTATTAATCCAGGTAATTCAATAAGCTATCTATCCATGCCCCGGGCGGAGCTGGCCAGATGCCTCTGCTTGTTGTCGATGAGACAGCGGGAAAGGTGTCCCATGACGGCAAGTTCAAGGGAGAGGCGAGGGAGCCCGACCCTATGCGGTAATCCCCGGGACCGGCACCGGCAAGGTGGGCAAGAAACGGATCCGGGTGCAGGATCTCGGCGGGGCGGGCGAGGGTTGAGCCCCCATCACAAGACCGGACGAGGCCCCTCAGCCATCCCTACTCTTTGCGGGGGCATATTGTTGTGGCCGAAACGCTTGACTACGCTAATTGAGCCATTACACAAGAGGCATGCGCTATGGGTAAACAACAGGTTCATCTTGTCAACGAAGAAGTGGATTTTTCCGTTCATGAACAGCTGGTCTCCACCACGGATCTGCAGGGGGTCATCACCTATGCCAATGATAACTTTTGCCGGGTGGCGGGATACAGCCGGGCGGAGATGATTGGCCAGCACCACAACATGGTGCGCCACCCCGACATGCCCAAGGCGGCCTTTGCCGATCTCTGGAGCAAGCTGAAACAAGGCAAACCCTGGCGTGGCATGGTGAAGAACCGTTGCAAGGATGGGCGCTACTACTGGGTGGATGCCTATGTCACCCCCATCTTCGAACAGGGGCGGATCAACGGCTACCAGTCGGTGCGCAGCCGCGCCGTTCCCGAGATGAAGGAGGTGGCCGCCCGCACCTACGCCAGACTGAAGGCGGTGGAGCGGGGGGAGCGCAAGGCCGTGCTGAGCCTGCGCCCAATGCGCCACGGGCTCGCCATCGTCGGTCTCTTGTTGATGCTTGCCGGTGGCATTTACGCGATGGGACCCTGGGCCCCCCTGTTCACCCTGCTGCCCCTGGTGTGGCTGGGGCTGCTCTACCGTCATGCCCTCTTCTCCACCCCCCGTTTCCTGCGCCAGCTCGCCGAGGAGTACGACAGCCTGACCCGGCTCATCTATTCGGGGGATGAGCCCAGCGCCATCGCCGACTTCCATATCAAGTTGTTGCAGGCCAGGATCCGTACCGTCCTTGGGCGGGTGGATGACGCGACCCTCTCCCTGCAGGAGCTGGCGGCCCATCTCAAGACTGCCTCCAGCGAGGCCAGCGCCGACATCGCCGAACAGGATATCCAGACCCAGCAGGTGGCGACGGCCATCACCGAGATGGCGGCGACGGCCCACGAGATTGCCCGCAACATCCAGGAGACGGACAACCAGATCGCCCATGCCAAGGCCCACTGCGAGCATACCGATCAGCAGCTGGAAGAGACGCAGCAGCGGGTCACTGAGCTCGCCACCCAGGCGGAGCACGCCTTCACGGCCGCCGTGGCGCTGGCCGAGGAGTCGGATCGCATCGGGGTGTTGATGAACGAGATCCAGGGGATCGCGGATCAGACCAATCTGCTGGCGCTCAACGCCGCCATCGAGGCGGCGCGGGCGGGTGAGCAGGGGCGCGGTTTCGCGGTGGTGGCGGACGAGGTGCGAACCCTCTCCACCCGTACTCACAAGGCGACCGAGCAGATCCAGGGCAGCATAGGGCAGATCCAGCGCACCCTGAACAGCTGGAAAGGGATGATGCAGCAGAACCTGCAGCAGACCCAGTCCTGCGTGGCCCTGACCCGGCAGGGGTCGGAGAGCTTGCACGAGGTGCTGACGGAGATAGAGCGGGTGGTGGATCTCTCGACCCAGATTTCGGCGGCAGCCGAGCAGCAGCAGGCGGTGGTGGAAGACATCAGTCGCAACGTCAACGCCATCTCCCAGCACTCCCATACCAACAGCAGCAAGATGCAGGACATGGACGCCTCGAGCGACATCCTGCTCACCAAGGCGTGCCAGCTCAAATCCCTGGGGCAGACCTTCGGCTAGGTTTCGTCATTTCCGTCATGCAAGAAGGCCACCCCAGGGGTGGCCTTCTTGCATTGGATCGCGGCAGTGGTGAGAGTTGCTCTGCCTGCCTGCCTGCCTGCCTGCCTGCCTGCCTGTGGCAGGGCCTCGT
>ENA-OWLM01000097-OWLM01000097.1-metagenome-genome-assembly--contig:-NODE-97-length-31807-cov-4.452853_pt1 | contig 31807 bp, 21 predicted proteins | sample MGYA00245349_ERZ651102 | MGnify/ENA primary metagenome ERZ651102 (study PRJEB26857, sample SAMEA4031759) | metagenome | biome: human; feature: oral; material: saliva | place: Philippines | collected 2014 | study... | reverse complement strand
ACGACTCCAAGAAAAAAGACGATTCTTCAAAGAAAAAAGACGCTCCCAAGAAATCCAAATAAGCAACAAGTATAACGTGTCTCGGCACGCATAACATACATAGATTCAATGCAATGATTCTAAAAGAAATCCTAAGCCACGTAGACATACTCGACTACAAAGGCAACTTAAATTGCAACATTAGCGGCATCGACATCGACTCACGCAAAGTGAGTGAGAGTCATCTTTTCGTTGCCGTCAAAGGAACACAAACAGACGGACACGCCTTCATCGACAAAGCCGTTTCGCAAGGCGCAAGTGCCGTGGTGTGCGAAGAGATTCCGGCAAATGTTCCCGAAAACGTCACTTTCGTTCGTGTTGCCAACACCGAACAAGTGGTGGGCATCCTTGCCACAACCTTCTACGGTGATCCCACGGGACGATTCAGCAACCCCTCCACAGAGAAGGCCGAAACCCACACAACGTTGTCAAAACAATCAGACGCTGTTTCCCCTTCCGATGGGCAACAACCCACCGACGCCTGCGCGAAGAAGAGTCCGCTCAAGTTGGTAGGCGTAACCGGCACCAATGGTAAAACCACCATTGCCACTGTGCTCTATCAACTCTTCCGTGGATTAGGCTATAAAGTCGGACTCGTCTCCACCGTTTGCAACTACATCGACGACCAAGCCGTGGAAGCCACCCACACCACGCCCGATCCCATCTCTCTCAACCGTCTCCTCGCCGATATGGTAGAAGCCGGTTGCGAATACGCTTTCATGGAATGCTCTTCTCACTCCATTCATCAACACCGCATTGGAGGTTTGAAATTCACAGGCGGCATTTTCACTAATCTCACCCGCGACCACTTAGATTATCACAAAACATTTGAGAACTATCGCGACGCGAAGAAAATGTTTTTCGACAATCTCGACAAAAAAGCCTTTGCCATCACCAATCTTGACGACCGCAATGGCGCAGTGATGGTGCAAAACTGCAAAGCACAAGTCCGCACCTACAGCACACGCAGCATGGCAGACTACAAAGGACGCATTGTAGAAGAAAGCATCGAAGGTATGTTGCTCGACATCAACGGCAGCGAAGTGAGCGTACCCTTTGTGGGACGTTTCAACGTGAGCAACCTCCTCGGAGTTTACGGCGCCGCATTGATGTTGGGAGAAGAATCCTCAGAAGTGCTCCGCGTGCTTTCCACCCTTCGTCCCGTCAATGGTCGTTTTGAAGCCATCCGTTCCCCCAAAGGTTGCAGTGCCGTCATCGACTATGCTCACACCCCCGATGCTTTAGAGAATGTGCTCTCGTCCATTCAAGAAATCCTCAACGGCAAAGGACAAATCATCACCGTTTGTGGTGCAGGTGGCAACCGCGACAAGGGCAAACGTCCTCTTATGGCACAGGAAGCAGCCAAACGCTCCGACCGCGTCATCATCACCTCCGACAATCCACGTTTTGAACGTCCCGAAGACATCATTGCCGATATGCTCGCAGGATTAGACGAAGCAGGACGCGCCAAAACACTCGCCATCACCGACCGCCGCGAAGCCATTCGCACCGCAGCCGCACTGGCACAAGCAGGCGATGTCATCCTCATTGCAGGAAAAGGACACGAACCCTATCAGGAAATCGAAGGAGTGAAACACCATTTCGACGACCACGAAGAAGTACGCGCCGCTTTCGGCATCGCTTAAACTCCCACTTTCCATCATCCCATACCCCTAACGTGCATCCCCTCTTCCGATGCACACTCAATTATAGTATAGGAAAATGCTCTACTATTTCTTTCGATTTATCGAACAATTTGGCATCCCCGGCTCAGCCATTTGGGGATACATCTCCTTTCGCGCCCTCCTAGCTCTAATTCTAGGACTCATCATCTCCATGTGGTTCGGTGAGCGCTTCATCCGTTTCATGCGTCGTCGCAACATTGGTGAAACAGCCCGCGACGCCAGCATCGACCCCTTTGGAGAAAAGAAAGTAGGTGTGCCCTCCATGGGAGGCATCATCATCATTGTCGCCATCCTCGTCCCCACACTTCTCCTCGGTCGTCTGCGCAACATCTACACTATCCTCATGATTGTCACCACCTTGTGGTTCGGACTCATCGGGTTTCTAGACGACTACATCAAGATTTTCAAGAAAAACAAAGAAGGACTTGCTGGAAAATGGAAAATCCTCGGTCAAGTCATTATGGGACTCATCGTAGGACTCACCCTCTATCTCAGTCCCGACGCCGTGATTCGTGAAAATGTGGAACGCGCCCGCGTAGGCGATAAAGTAGAAATCGTGCACAAGAGCGAAGCGGTGAAGAGCACTAAGACCACCATTCCCTTCTTCAAAAACAACAACTTCGACTATGCCGATGTTGTCGGTTTTCTCGGCGAACACAAACAAGCTGTCGGTTGGGTAGTATTCGTTCTTATGGTCATCATCGTCACCACCGCCGTGTCCAACGGAGCCAACCTCAACGACGGAATGGACGGCATGGCCGCAGGAAACAGTGCCTTCATCTGCATTGCCCTAGGCATACTCGCCTATGTGTCGAGCCATATCGAGTATGCCTCCTACCTCAACATCATGTTCGTACCAGGTTCGCAAGAACTGGTCGTTTTCATCTGCGCCATGGTTGGTGCACTCATCGGCTTCTTGTGGTATAACGCCTATCCCGCACAAGTCTTCATGGGCGACACAGGTTCGCTCACCATCGGAGGCATCATTGCCGTCTTTGCCATCATCATTCACAAAGAACTCCTCATCCCCGTGCTCTGTGGCGTCTTCTTCTTCGAAAGCCTAAGCGTCATCATCCAAACACAAGTGTTCAAGTTCTTCAAACGCAAAGGCAAACGCATCCGCGTGTTCAAGAGCACCCCCATTCACGATGCCTTCCGCCGTCTCGACAGCCAACTCGACCCCACCTCCCAATACGTCTTCCGCAACTGGCCGCGTGGAGCCTGGCACGAGTCGAAAATCACCGTGCGTTTCTGGATCACCACCATCCTCCTTGCCGCACTCACCATCATCACTCTCAAGATTCGATAACCCCCTCTCTGCAAATCTTCTTCAACAATGAAACTTGCCGTTCTCGGTGCCGCCGAAAGTGGAGTCGGCGCCGCCATCCTCGCTCAACAAAAAGGTTATGATGTCTTTATCTCCGATATGGGCACCATTCGTCCACACTATAAAGAGATGCTCGATGCCCATCACCTTGCGTGGGAAGAAGGCAAACATAGCCCCGAACGCCTGCTCGATGCTGACGAAGTGGTGAAAAGTCCCGGCATCCCCGATGATGCCCCAATGGTTGCGGCACTGCGTGAGAAAAACATCCCCATTCTCTCCGAACTCGAATTCGCAGCGCGCTACACCAACGCCAAGATGCTCTGCATCACAGGCTCCAACGGCAAAACCACCACCACATCTCTCATCTTCCACATCCTCCAGTCTGCCGGATTCAACGTAGGATTAGCCGGAAACATCGGTCGTTCGCTCGCACTTCAAGTAGCAGAAATCGAAGAAAAAGGCGACCGCGATTGGTATGTATTGGAAATCTCCTCTTTCCAACTCGACAATATGTACGACTTCCGTGCCAACATTGCCGTGTTGCTCAACATTACCCCCGACCACCTCGATCGCTACAACTTTGAAATGATGCGCTATGTTCGTTCCAAAATGCGCATCACCCAAAACCAAACGCCCGACGACTACTTCATCTACTGGGCTGACGATGAATACATCCCCAGCGAACTTGCCAGTCACAACCACGGACAGAAAATGCTGCCTTTTGCCGACCACCAGCGCGAAGGCATCATAGCCTATGGACAAGGCGAGAGCGGCAACGACTCCTATGGTTTTGCACCTCATGCTTCTCTCAAAGTAGACCAACCCCGTCCCTTCGAAGTTGCCCTTTCTCAACTTTCCCTCCCCGGCAAACACAATCTCCGTAATTGCCTTGCGGCCGCCCTTGCCGCCCTTGCCGCAGGAGTAGACGAAGCCACCCTCACTCGCTGCCTTAGCGACTTCCCCGGTGTGGCACATCGACTAGAGCGTGTGGGCACTTTCCACGGCGTCAACTACATCAACGACTCCAAAGCCACCAATGTCGATGCCTGCTACGTAGCCCTCGATGCACAAACCACCCCCGTGGTGCTCATTGTTGGAGGACTCGACAAAGGCAACGACTACAGCACCCTCTTTCCGCTCATCACGCGCAAGTGCCGTGCCCTCGTCTTCCTCGGTGCCAACAATGCCCCCCTCCACGAAGTCTTCGACACCCTTTGTGCCGAACACAACATCGCCATTGCCGACACCAACTCCATGCAAGACTGCGTAGCCGCTTGCCATCAATTGGCACACGAAGGCGACACCGTACTCCTTTCGCCCTGTTGCGCATCATTCGATCTCTTCAAAAATATGGGAGATCGCGGTGATCAATTCAAGACCCTCGTACAACAGCTATAACCCACCAGCAGATGAAGAATATTTTCAAAGGCGACAAAGCCATCTGGTACATCTTTATATTATTGCTCTCCATTTCTCTCATCGAAGTGTTGAGTGCAGGCTCCTACTTGGTGATGAAAGAAGGGAGCTTCACCGCTGTTATTATGCAGCAGGTCACTTTTGCCTTTATATCCTTAATGGCTGCTTGGAGCGTTCACTTCATCAAATGCTATAAATACAAATTCTTGCTGTTATTCGGCAACTTTTTTTCCATTTTGTTCCTGATAGTGGCACTCGTCTCAGGACAATCCGTCAACAACGGTGCAAGATGGGTCCACATTGCTGGAATTACTTTCCAACCCTCAGAAATAGCAAAGGGAGTACTCATTGTGGGAACTGCCACATTGATTGCCAACGAATACAAAATGGGGAAAACTTCAGCAAAATCTCTCTACATCACCACGGGGCTATCATTGGTAACATTCCTCTTCATTGTCACTCAAAACCTCTCTACGGCACTCATCGTCTTTGCCTGCTCCTATGCCCCTTTCATCTTCTTCCCCCCTCCCTTCAAAGCCATCAAAAAGGTAACTACGATCTTGCTTGGATTAGGCCTATTCGGCGTGTTTTGTTTCAGTCTTCTCCCCAAAGACCCCGACGCTGAAATCTACAAGAATCCACTGATGCAGCGTGTCAGCACATGGCGCAATCGCGTGTCGGGCGATTCATTTAAGAAAACAGCCAACCCCAACGATTTTGAAATTACCGACCGCAACAGACAGGTTGTCAATGCACGCATTGCCATTGCCCGTTCACACGGACTTGGGGTGCGTCCCGGACGCTCCGTGCAGCGCGACTATCTTTCTGCAGCCTATTCCGACTTCATCTATGCCATCATTGCCGAAGAACTTGGATTAGCCGGTTGCATCTTGGTCGTCTTCCTCTACCTGTTCTTCCTCTATCGGTGCATAAAACTTGCCCAACAGAGTCCAACCATCTTCCCCGCCGCGCTCATTATGGGACTGTCCATTATGATTGTTGGACAAGCCTTTGTCAATATGGCGGTGGCTGTCGGACTCGGGCCCGTCACCGGACAAACCCTACCGCTCATCTCCAAAGGGGGAACATCAGCCATCATCACAGGTGCTTATTTTGGTATGATTCTCTCTTGCAGTCGCGAAATTATGAAGAGAAACAGTGAGCGACAACAACTCATTGCCGAAGCCAATGCCCAATTGGCGGCTGCAAAATAGAGCAGTGACTTCCCGACCTGAAAATGCTTTTTTCTATGAAGCAAATACTCCTTCTTTTGCTCAGTTGCTTTGTTCAACTTAGTTTTGCGCAAGCACCCCCTAATGTGCTCCCTTTGCAACAGGACATCCAAGTGGAGTTTCAAACCACGATGGGAAATTTCCGCGTTCGGCTGTTTCGCGACACCCCCATCCACTCGAAGCATTTTGCGCAACTCGTGAAAGAGGGGTACTATGATGGACTACTCTTTCACCGCGTCATTCGCAACTTTATGATTCAAGCAGGAGATTCCACCTCGCGCCACGCTCTACCAGGACAATCTCTCGGAGAAGCCGATCGCAACTACACCCTTGCTCCCGAATTTCGCACCCCAACTCACTACCATCATCGAGGTGCGCTGGCAGCAGCTCGCGAGAGCGACGATATAAATCCACAGCGCAGAAGCAGCGCAACACAGTTCTATGTGGTGTGGGGCAAAAGGTGGACGCCCAACGACCTCGCCAATGTGCGCGAACACGTGGAAGAAGAAACAGGCATCAACGATCTCATCACCGACAATATGGCACTCGACTACTACACGCGTGGTGGTTCACCCCATCTGGATGGTCAATACACCGTATTTGGAGAGGTTGTAGAAGGATTAGATGTCATCGGCAAGATACAAGGTGTAAGCACTGATCGCAACGATCGTCCGCGCATTGATGTCCGCATCCTCACCGCTCGCATCATACCCACTGCCCCACCTCAGTAATATGTACATTTAGCCATTCCGGTCAAACCCTTCTCAACCAACGATTGCTCCCAAGTGTCGCCCATTCTTGGAACCAACTCCATCTCCTCGTTTTCACATCCCCCTATAATGATATGGGTCGAAACAGAGGGGGAGATAAAAAAAACGTAACTTTCAATATGGAAGTACAAATATTGGGGGGGGGATTCGTATTTAATCATTATCTTTGTAGCATTCAGTGTTATTGAGCAATTGACAGATAATGAACAAGTACGGTAGAAATACATATTATAGAACAGGCAGTAAGTGCAATGAAGCAACAATGGGGAGAAAGTGGACTCAATATCACCTATGATTTAACCCCACAAAGTAATCCTATTACTTAAAGGACGAGTGAACATCATAGGAATAGACTTTCTTAGCCTTGTAGAAAACGAGGTGAATAATATCAACATTGGCCGCATTCAGGATTTGATAATGGGGTGTACATGAAAGAGAATAGTTTTGCAAAAATAATGAGGCGCATGCTATCCATCATAATGCTGCTGTTTTTCTTGACGAGTGTGTCGGGAGTAAACATAAATATTCACTATTGCGATAGTGAATTGGTAGGCATGACCGTGAATGGCATTCATTTTAAGACTGAAGCCGGACAGAAAATGGCTGATTGTTGCAGTGAGAATACAGGCTGTCCGATGTGTAAGCATGTCGCGTCTCATTATCAGCTGCACCAGCAATTCATACAAAGCAGCACGCCACAGGTGCATCCTTTGCTCCTAGCCAACGATTGGTTTCATGGCGTAACCATCAACTTTGATTACTTATTATTTGATTTTATACCTGCAGAGGAGGGCAGTAACAGCAACGCTTATGCGTATGTTAACTCCTACTTGGGCTTACTTTACCTTACGTGTAGCAGCCTTCGTGCGCCTCCTATGATGAAACGGATTTCGTTTCAACATTTATTTATGGTATAATTTGACCGAACCAAAAGTTTGATTTTCGCAAGAAAAGAAACCAATCGTACAGATACTGTTGGGCGATGCTTTTCTTTTGATAAGTCTTTAGCATGGGTGAGGTTGTTAAATAATAAATACATTCAATGCACAAAATTATTGGATACTTTCTTCACAACCGTTTAATCACGGCGTTTGTGTTGATATTGATTATAATAGGTGGGCTGTCTACCGTCCCCTTTAACTGGCATAGCGGTCTCATACCACGCAATCCTGTGGCTGTAGATGCTATCCCCGACATTGGTGATAACCAACAAATCATCGCAACAGATTGGATGGGGCGCTCGCCAAAAGATATTCAAGAGCAAGTCACATACCCCCTAACAACGGCATTATTAGGGATTCCCGGTGTAAAGACCATTCGGTCATCGTCGATGTTCGGCATGTCATTTATCTATATTATCTTTAATGATGGTGTCGACTTTTATTGGAGCCGGTCACGCATTTTAGAAAAACTTAACTCGCTTCCTGCCGGTTTATTGCCCGAAGGAGTGAAACCAACACTCGGGCCAGATGCCACGGCATTAGGCCAAATTTATTGGTATACGCTCGAAGGACGAAACCCCAAAACGGGGAAACCTGCCGGTGGTTGGGATCCCCAGGAATTGAGAACCATTCAAGATTACTATGTAAGATACCAATTAGGTTCGGCCGAAGGGGTCAGCGAAGTGGCTTCAGTAGGTGGTTATGTGAAAGAATATCAGGTTGATCTCAATCCCGAAGCTATGCGCGCTTACGGCCTGAATCTTGTACAAGTAATGTTGGCTGTGAAGAATTCGAATATCGATGTAGGCGCGGGAACAATGGAAGTGAACCGCGCAGAATATTTGATTCGCGGCCTCGGTTACGTCAAAAAGCTGAAAGATTTGGAAGAGGCTGCCATCACAGATCGCCATGGTGTGGCCGTAAGAGTTAAGGATGTGGCTAAGGTTTCGTTTGGACCCGGCGACAGGCGTGGCGGACTTGACAAGGAAGGGCAAGAGGCTGTGGGCGGCGTTGTCGTGGCACGTAACGGCAGTAATCCCTTGGAAGTCATCAACAATGTGAAAGCAAAGATTGCCGAAATGCAAGGGGGGCTGCCTGAGAAAACGTTAAAAGATGGCTCTAAATCACGCGTCACCGTCGTGCCTTTTTACGACCGTACCAGATTGATTAAAGAGACGATTGGCACACTTGAGAGCTCACTGATGCACGAAATTCTCATCTGTATCATTGTTGTTCTTATCCTGGTGCTCAACCTACGCGCTTCTTTCGTGATTGCAACCATGCTGCCTTTGGCTGTATTAACCACGTTTATCATCATGAAACTCTTAGGGATTGAAGCCAATATCGTGGCACTCAGTGGTATCGCTATAGCCATTGGTGTGATGGTTGACGTAGGAGTTGTGTTCATGGAAAATATGGTTCGTCATCTGAGCACTGCTCCCAATGCCCGCGGTAAGCAATTAGAAGCATTGATTTTGAATGCTGTTCATGAGGTTTCGGGGGCAGTTATGACGGGCATGGGCACTACGATTATCAGCTTTCTACCCGTATTTGCTATGCAGGCACAAGAGGGAAAGATGTTTCATCCATTGGCTTTCACAAAGACTTTTGCCCTATTGTCGGCCCTGCTTTTAGGCATTTTAATCCTCCCGACGTTAGCTTATTGGATTTTCTCACTAAGAATTCCAAAACGATGGGCATTGAAAATTTTCAAAAGACGAGTGCCACGCACCTTCAAAATCATGCATTGGACAGTCAGCACCAACATGCTGATTATTGCCATTGTGGTGCTTTTAGCTACCTATGAGCTTTCAAGTGTGTGGCTTCCTTTAGGACCACAGAATGGAATGTTACTCAATTTACTGTTCGTTATCGTTACTGTGGGGGGCATCCTATCTATCCTTTGGCTTCTAGTGCTCAAGTATGAGCAAGTCCTTCGTTGGTGTTTAAACCACCGATGGAAGTTTATGTCTATCCCCATATTGACCCTGATTGCCGGCGGAATGATTTGGACAAAGACGGGAAGTGAGTTCATGCCCACCTTAGATGAAGGCACTTTCATGCTTATGCCCACAAGTATGCCCCACAGTGGTGTTGAAAAAAATATACAGAATTGCAAGATTTTGACCCAGCGCATAAAAGCCATTCCCGAAGTAGAATCGGTCGTTGGCAAATGGGGACGTGTGGAAAGTGCTCTCGACCCGGCACCCATTCAAATGTATGAGATAACCATCAACTACAAACCCGAATACCAATTGGATGATGATGGTAAACGCATTCGCGACAAGAATGGCGACTATATACGTCTGTGGAGAGACGAGATTAAAAACGAAGATGACATTTGGAAAGAGATTGTTAAGGCTGCTAATCTCCCGGGATTGACCGGAAGTCCGAAACTACAACCCATTGCAACTCGGCAAGTGATGCTGTCAACGGGGATGAAAGCCCCTATGGGATTAAAGATATATGGTCCTGATTTGGCTTCGATTGAGCAGGCAGGCTTGCAAATGGAGAAGGCTTTGAAAGCGATACCCGACATCAACTCATCCTCTGTGTATTATGATCGTGCAGAAGGAGCACCTTATATAGAGATTCATCTCGACAGAGAAAAACTCGGACGTTATGGCATTCAAGTGGGGACTGTGCAAAGTGTTATCGAGACAGCTATCGGTGGAATGCCTGAAGGAAGCACCGTTGAGGGGCGCGAACGATTCCCTATTCGTGTGCGTTATACACGTGAATTGCGAGACGACCCCGATGTGTTAAACGGAATACTTGTCCCAACAGCCGAAGGAACACAAATTCCTTTGGGTGAACTGGCAACCTTTCATTTCGTCAAAGGCGCGACGATGATTCAGAGTGAAAACACGTTTTTAGTGGGTTATGTCACGTTTGATAAGGTGGGAAACAAGGCAGAAGTGGATGTTGTTCATGCAGCTCAAAAACACATTGACGAGCTTGTAGCTCATGGAAGGATTAAACTTTCTAAGGGTGTCACGTATAAATTTACGGGCACTTACGAGCAACAGATTCATGCTGCGGAACGCCTTCAGGTAGTCATTCCTATTGCGTTGATTCTCATTTTCTTGGTCCTTTTCTTTCAATTTAAAAGCGTCACGGCCTCAATGATACACTTCTCGGGTGTTTTTGTAGCCTTTGCGGGCGGCTTTATCCTGATTTGGCTCTACGGACAAGACTGGTTTCTTAACTTCAATATCGCGGGAGTGAATATGCGAACCCTTTTTGGTATGGGACAAATCAACCTCAGTGTTGCCGTTTGGGTAGGCTTTATCGCACTCTTTGGCGTTGCTACAGACGATGGTGTTTTGATGGGAACCTACATCCATCAGGTGTTCTTAAAACGACAACCCCATAGTCCTTTAGAGATTCGCGAGGCTGTTGTTGAAGCCGGAATGAAGCGTGTTCGCCCAGCAGCAATGACCACTGCGACAACACTTATTGCGCTATTGCCCGTGCTTTCATCCACAGGAAAAGGCTCAGATATTATGGTTCCGATGAGCATTCCTATCTTTGGCGGCATGTTAATACAGACCATGACAATGTTTGTTGTGCCAGTTTTCCAATGCTGGTGGCGTGAATCGGCCTTGAAACGTGAACAAAAGAAAAGTATGATTGCAAACAAAAATGAGCATGAAAAATAAGATTTTATATTTCCTGTGCATAGGACTATTCGCCTGCTATGGCAGTGCTTATGCGACAGGAATAGACAATAAGGAAGATAGTTTGGCCGTGTATATTGCCGAAGCAATACGCAACAATCCCGGTCTGAGGAGTGAATATCAGTCCTATCAGGCGCAAATGGCCAATGCGCAAGGTGCGGGTGTATTGAGCGATCCACAGCTAAGTGCCGGACTTGGAAAACAGCTTACAACTATAACCATTATGCAGATGTTTCCATGGTTTGGCACACTGAAAGCAGATCGCGAACAAATGGAATATAAAGCCCAAGCGGCCTACCAGAAGTTTCGCGAAAAAAGCTTATCGATAGCTTTCGACGTTGAGAAACAATGGTATTCCATACTCGCAACGCAAGAAAAGGTGAAAGCTGTAAAACGGAAACGCGCGCTTTTAAACGATATTAAAAAGGTGGCTATCTATCTTTATAAGAACTATACTTCAGGGCGTAACACGAAAATGAGCGACCAATTACGCCTTGATGCAGAAGAGGAGCGATTGGAAGAACAAACGGAAAGTCTTGAAACCCAACTGACTTTACAAAAGCAGCAGTTTAATATCACGCTGCATCGGCAGCCAAATGTAGCTTTGTCCCTACCCGATTCGATCCCATTACGGCAGATGCCCACCTTTAATTGGACAGAGATTGAACAAAACAATCCCAAACTCGCACAGTATTCGGCTATGCAAAAGGCGTTTAAATCACAAGAAGAGCAGGCCAGAGCAAAAGGTATGCCCATGATAGGTGTGGGACTTCAATATATGCGCAATGGGAAAGTTGACATGCCAATGATACCCAACATGAATGGAAAAGGCATGGTGATGCCCATGGTGAGCGTCACAATCCCCATTTATCGCAAAAAGATTACGTCGGCTATCCATAGTGCACAACTCATGGAACGTAGTGCAGCCTACAATTATCAAAGTCAGTTGGATGCACTTCAAAGCACATATCTCAGCATTGAACAGCGTGCTGACGATATAAAACGCAAATTGAAACTTTATGAGAGTGAGGTGAGTTTGCTCAATAGAACGCTCGAACTGATGCAAAAAGAATATGCTACGGGGGCGGCATCGCTCACAGATATTCTTCAAACGACACGCGAAAGCATCGACTACGACCTCTTAAAAGCCGAAGCCAATGCGCAATATAACACCATCACAGCAGAGGCTATCCAGCTCCTTGCACACGATGTGAAGTAAAAGACTGTACAACCCAAAGAAGCAAAAGATGATGAAAGATTTTGTGAAAAAACATATCCTGCTATCGTTTGCCGTTGCGCTGATGATAGGACTCCTATTAGGGTGGCTCCTCTTCCGCACCACTCACGCAACAGATGCACACCAACATTCGGGAGGAAAAACGATGTATACTTGCTCTATGCACCCACAAGTGACCCAGGATCACCCCGGAAAATGCCCCATTTGTGCGATGGATCTTATCCCTGTCAACGATGAAAAGCAAAGCGCAACAACAACCGATTCCAATGCTGTTGTGATGAGTGATGAGGCCGTGGCATTGGCAAATATCGAGACAGAGGTTGTTGGCAGCGGAGCAACAAACAAAGAAGTGCGCCTATTCGGGAAGATATTGCCCGACCAGCGCTTAGAACAAACGCAGTCATCTTACGTGGAAGGACGCATCGAAAAACTATTGATCAATGCGTCGGGCGACCGTGTTAGTCGTGGACAAGCATTGGCTGTAATCTATTCTCCGACGCTATACGCCATTGAACAAGAACTGATTGCAGCACTGAACTTCCCTGAATCGCCCCAAAAGAAACCGCTAATTGACGCAGCTATTGAGAAGCTTAGACTGCTGAATATTACGCAAGCACAGATTAATCAACTGATGCATACACGCAAAGCCTCCCCCTACACCACGCTGAAGGCAAATACTTCGGGCACTGTGATTGAAAAGAAAATCAATCAAGGTGACTATGTCAAACAAGGACAAGCGTTGATGAAGATTGCAAATCTCGGTAAGGTTTGGGCCATGTTCCAAGCCTATGAAAGCGACTTACCATTTATTCATGTTGGCGAAAAGATTCACTTTACTACCGAAGCAATGCCTGGAGAAGTGTTTACAGGTAGCGTAAGTTTCGTAGATCCCATGATTGTTTCTTCCAGTAGGACAGCTGGTGTGCGCGTAGAAATGAATAATACAAATGGAAGGTTTAAGCCCGAAATGACCTTGACTGGCAACATTGTGGCTAATATGAAGCAATACCATGGTGAGATTATCGTGCCAAAGAGTGCCGTGATGTGGACAGGAAAACGAAGTATTGTCTATGTAAAAGACACGGGAGAAACGCAAGCTACCTTCAGATTAAGACGTGTAACATTAGGTCCTTCGCTATCCAATGGCTATGTCATCACGGATGGTTTGGCTGAAGGCGAAGAGATTGTGACGAATGGAACCTTCGCTGTTGATGCCAGTGCACAGCTGGCTGGCAAAGAAAGTATGATGAATCAATAACATTATCTTATTTGTTTAATATAACAAGAAAATGAAAAAAGTAATTTTAACAATGTTTACTGTTGCAGCCATAAGCACAACTATGCAGGCCAAAACAGTGAAAACAGAAATCCCTGTAAACGGGAACTGTAGTGAAATGTGTAAGCCACGCATAGAAAAAGCGGCTAAATCTGTTTCTGGAGTTCTATCAGCTACCTGGAACCTCAAAGCGCAAAAACTCACCCTTGTGTATGACAACACCAAGACAGATACCAAGAAAGTGCAAAAAGCGGTAGCGGCTTCAGGCCACGATAGCGGCGATGTAAAAGCCTCACAAGCCGCTTATAACAAACTCCCTGGATGCTGTAAATATCGTAAGTAAGCAGTAAATGTCAGACCAACTGGCGCATAAAGGAACGATTATCATCGTCCTCTATTCGGAGGTTGGTCTGTTCTTATACTAACTATTGCTGTCCGGTAAAAGTTTTACACGGCAAAAAAATAAGGCTGAAACCCTCTTGCAGGATTTCAGCCTCTTTTATTACTTTGCTTGTTGCAAAATAAACACTACCAACATAAGCAAAAGTACATATTTTACCGGACAGCCGGTCTATAGTCAGGTCATAAAATGGTATTGTCCGAAAAACTTACACACTTTTTCGGACAATACCAACAATACCCAGAGAGAAAGAAGAAGATGCAAGGGCTCGCTCTTTCGCAAAAAAGAGGTGCTGCAAAAACAAGTTTTGCAACACCTCCTTATTTCGTTTGAATAGAAATATCAGCGCAAATGAGGAGCTACGAATGAGCAGTAAATCACCGCAGCAGGGATGGCAAGAAGTGCAGAATCAAAGCGATCTAGAATGCCGCCATGGCCTGGCAATACATTTCCACTGTCTTTGATGCCTAACTGACGCTTGAAAAGACTCTCCACCAAGTCGCCCCAAGTGCCAAACACGCACACCACAAGACCTAAACCAAGCCATTGTGGAAGATTGAGCAATTCTGGACGAAAATGCCACAACACGGCAGCGACAATCAGCGTGAGCACTCCTCCCCCGATGCTTCCTACCCAAGATTTTCCAGGGGAAATGCGAGGAAACAATTTAGCAGGGAAATAGCGACTAAGGGCTGAACCAAAGAGATAGGCTCCGCTGTCGCTACTCCACAAGAAGATGAACACGGAGAGGGGTAAAAACCAGTCGAACACCACCAGTCCATTCTTTACATCTAGATGATAAGCCAACAAAGAAATCATCGAGAGCGGTAGGGCAACATAGAGCTGAGCAGCAAAGGCGTAAGCCCAGTTCTTCAAAGGGTTTTCGGATTTGCGATAGAGTTCGCTAATGAGCAAATAAAGCAATGTACCGACAAAGGGGAGGAACAAAGCATAATTTGCTTGCATCGAACAGCAGCGTCCCACCGTGAGCACCAACACCACTGCAGCCATTGAAGCAATGAACGGATTGACAGCGGCACCAGCATGGCGGTTTACATTGGCAGAAAACTCCCATACTCCCAATCCTGCAATCAGTGCAAAGAAGAGGGCAAAGGACATTTCACTCCAGACCACGCAACCGACCAGCGCGGCTACGAAAAAGACACCCGTGATGGTACGAGTCACTAATGTTTTCATTATTGTTCTTGATGGGTTTCTTGAGATTCAACCGTTGCTGCGACATCTGCATCACCTTGAGCTGAAGGCGCGAGCTCGTTGCCTGCATCTTCCGACACTTGAGCAGCAGATGCAGCGTTGTTCTGTTCAGTGGCTTCCGCCTGCTCAGCACCAGAGGCGGTGAGTTGAGCAAGTTGAGCAGCTTTTTCTGGACTTTCTTCAAGAATCACATCAGCACGACTCTTCCACGGACGCGGACCGAAGATATTTTCCACATCGGCGGCAAAAATCACTTCGTGTTCGCAGAGTAAGTCGGCCAGTGCTTTATGCTGTTCAGCGTGTTCGCGGAGTATTTGTTTCGCGCGCTCATACTGCTCATTGATGAGTTGTTGCACTTCGTGGTCTATGCGACGCGCAGTTTCTTCAGAATAGGGTTTCGTGAACTGTTCTTGATTGGAATAGTAAGAAAGATTAGGCAATCCCTCACCCATACCCAAATAGGCAATCATGCCATAAGCGCGCTGGGTAGTGCGCTCGAGGTCATTGAGTGCACCACTAGAGATGCGTCCCAAGAAAACTTCTTCGGCAGCGCGTCCAGCAAGTGTGGCGCAGATTTCATCGAGCATTTGTTCTTTGGTAGTGATGCTGCGTTCTTCGGGCAAATACCAAGCAGCACCCAAGGATTGTCCTCGGGGCACAATCGTCACTTTGACAAGTGGATTGGCGTGCTCGATGAGCCACGACACAGAAGCGTGTCCTGCTTCGTGGATGGCAATGGCACGTTGTTCCTCGCGTGTCAAGACTTTTGTACGCTTTTCTAAACCTCCAATGATGCGATCCACGGCATCTAAGAAATCCTGCATCGTCACTGCCTCACGGTCGTGGCGTGCAGCGATGAGCGCGGCTTCGTTGCAGACATTGGCAATGTCGGCGCCCGAGAAACCTGGAGTTTGACGTGCCAACAATTCGACATCTAAGCCCGATTGGAGTTTCAAAGGAGCAAGATGCACTTGGAAAATGGCTACGCGCTCTGTCAAATCGGGGAGATCGACATGAACTTGTCTGTCGAAACGTCCAGCACGCAAGAGAGCTTGGTCGAGGACATCGACACGGTTGGTAGCCGCCAAGACAATCACTGCTGAGTTGGTGCCAAAACCGTCCATCTCGGTAAGCAATTGGTTGAGCGTATTCTCGCGCTCGTCACTTCCTCCATAATTTCCTTTGGAGCGTGCACGTCCTACGGCGTCAATTTCATCGATAAAGACAATAGAAGGTGCCTTTTCTTTGGCCTTTTTGAACAAATCGCGCACACGACTAGGTCCTACACCCACAAACATTTCGACGAAGTCGGAACCGCTCATGGCGAAAAATGGCACATCGGCTTCACCAGCCACAGCCTTTGCCAAGAGGGTTTTACCGGTTCCCGGAGGGCCTACTAGGAGCGCGCCCTTGGGGATTTTACCTCCGAGTTCGGTGTATTTTTGGGGATTCTTCAAGAAGTCTACGATTTCCTGCACCTCTTGTTTCGCACCTTCCTGTCCGGCAACGTCTTTGAAGAGCACTCTGTCGTTGTCTTCTTTGTTGAACTCCTTCGCTTTGCTCTTTCCCACAGAGAACACGCCACCGCCAGAACCTTTAAAGAAAAAGGATGAAGCGAAGAACCAAAAGCCAAAGAGTAAGACGAAAGGCAGTATGCTCGTGAGCAACCTATACAGTAAGCCGTTATGTTCCTCTTCGTAGGTCACTTTGCCTTTGAAGTTGATAGAGGTCAAAAAGTCATCGAGTTTATCTAACGAGGGCACTGGACTTTGCACAGTGGGAGAAGCCCCAACTTGTTGCACACCTTGCGCAAACACTTCGCGCGTTTTTTCGGGAACAATTTTGATAATCACCTCTTCAGATGTTTTGTTCACCTTAATATCTTTGGTGTACCCCTTAGAGATGTAGTTTTTCAGTTCTGAATAGCTCACTTCTTTCGTGGCATCACTGGGGGAGTCGGAAGACATCCACAGCCCGATTCCTAAGCAAGCAATGATGATGAAATAAATCCAAGTGAGATTATACCGCGGCATCTTTGATTTTTGCGGTTTGTTGGAAGATAGTCTTGACATAAAAGGAGGATTAGCAGTAGGAGTGTTCTAAACGATGAATCAATGTGCAGTCGTTACCCACAGAAATTAGTCTAAGTCAGCAATTTCCGTGAGCGCTGCATCACTCCACAAATGCTCGAGATCATAAAACTCACGCACTTCGGGAAGAAATACGTGTACCATAACATTACCAAAATCTAATGCCACCCATTGCGCACCAGCACGACCAGCCACACCTCCGGGACGCTCTCCGAGTTTTGTGCGCGCTAAGTTTTCGATATTGTCGACAATGCTCTCCATCTGTGCAGGAGAATTGGCGGTGCAAATCACAAAAGCGTCTGTAGAGGCTGTGAGAATGGGGGTTAAATCGGCCACTACGATGTTGCGGCCTTTTTTATCTTGAATAGCTTCGATGATAACGTCAATCAAATCTTTTGTCATAAGTATGTTTTGTTATTGTTGAGGTGGCACATTTCTTTTCACGAGCAGCAAACATCACTCGTTGAGTTTCAACAAAGCAAAAAGTGTGCTAAACTCTTGCCTTGTGCCACAATTTGTTCGAATTTTAGTATATATTTAGAGAGAAATGCGAACCATTCACGCATCAAGTTACATTCTACTCACGCGTCAGTTGCATTCTACTCATGCATCAGCTGCGACTGATTTGCAAACCTTGCGTGGAGAGGGTCATATCTACAAAGCGAGCGGAGGGTGCGGAGGGTTGCTCCGAGAGTATTTGTTTGATGCGAATCGCTGCATCGGGATCTTTCGCCACCATATATAAGTAGCCTCCTCCTCCTGCACCAGGCAATTTGTAGCCACTGCACAAGTCTGCCACGCGATGACATAGTTCTGTCACCATCGTTGGAGAAGTGCCTGCATCTAAACGCTTGTTTTGCGCCCACGTCTTGCCGACCAATGCACCATATTCTGCTAAATTGCCGCGCTGAATCACTTCATACATATCCATAGCGTGCTGCTTCATCTCGTTGAGTATGAGCAAATGCTCACTACTATTGAGAAACATACCGCGCACAATCTCGGTTAGTATGTGCTTTGCTGTGCGTGTCAATCCGGTGTAATAGAGCAAATGACAAGCTCGATGTTCGGGTGCGGTGAAAAGGGTGTCGGGCAACCATCGCACCACGGGTGTTTGGTCGAATCCGGCTTGCGTTTGCAGGAGCTTCACCCCGTGAAGCACTCCTCCAAACTGATCTTGCCAACCTCCACCAGTGGTGAGCAGTTGTTCCAAGATTAAGGTGCGATTGCACACTGTTGTCTTGTCCCAACCCAACTGACAGAAGTCGCTGAGCGCACCCAGGACTGTGGCGGCTAGGATGCTGCTCGTGCCCAATCCCGAACCCGCGGGGATAGCTGCAAGTAAGGTGATTTCGATGCCACTGCCGAAAGCGGCCAAATTTTCGCGCAAACTAGCGTGACGCTCTTGCGCAAATTGGGGAAGAAATCCACAAAGTGCCAAAGCGGCTTTAGGGATAGAGAATGGAGACCCCACTTTGTTGAAAGCGGCCAAATCCTCATAGGTGGTGATTTCTTCCATCGCACCGAGGTCGATGCTGCGACACACCACTTTCAGTTCTGTACAAGGCTTCACATAGACTTGCAGAGGGGGTTGTCCGTTGAGTTCTATGGCTAAATTCACCACATTTCCCCCTGTATTCAAACAATAGGGAGGGGTGTCCGACCAACCTCCAGCCACATCAATGCGCACTGCACTGCGCGCCCACACGATTTGGTCGTGGTGCACCGCTAGTTGGGGGTTTTGTCTATCTTCCAAAGCTGCTGCCGTGAGTCCTTCACTCAAGAGTTGGAAGGCACGATGCTCTTCTCCACTTCCATCTTCGTCTCGCAAAGAGAGATAATGCGAACGGAACATGGCGTCGCGCATCTGCAGCATCAAAGGAGCGTCTTTCGGGAGCGCAGGGGGAAGCGCAAGATTGTTTGTCACAAATTTCTGAGCAACATCGCGCAAATCTATTTGATAGAAGACGCTTCTATCGTGATGCTCTGCCAAGAGTTCCAAATTTTCTTTGCGAAAGGCACGACGCTGTGTCTCTTGTCGCAACAAATTGGCACGAGCGGCTAAATCATCAGCCGACAGACGCGGAAGTTCTCGATAGAGATTCCAACCTATTTCGAAACCATCGGAATATCTACCGAAACCTTCAGCACCGAGCATCCATTTTAGCAACACTTCCACGTCTTCCGGTCGTTGACAAATCGGAAAGAGTTTCGCAGCTTGAATGTCCACCGATGCACCGCCTAAATCCTGAGCCGTGAGTCGATGTGCCGCCAACCACTCAGACAGGGGTTTTCCCAGATAGTGAGTAGTCGTTGCACCGACTTCACCGCGAAAGGCATCGTCAAATCCATATGGACGCACCACCCAACCGCCTTCGTCCACGGGCACAATCTCCACGCATTGTCCTTCGGTCAAGCGCAGCGACCAGTTGTTTTCAGGTACTCCCGTTATCACATGATTGCGCTCCAACTGCCAACTTTTAGGCAAGTGCGCATTTTCTACCCAAATGTTTTCTTGAGCATTGTCAAACGAGTATTCCACACGCGCATTTTGGGTAAAAATCGAAGGATGACGCTTCACTTCACGCTGCAGGATGAGACGCTGATCTTTCACCACATTCTGTAAAGCTGTCGTTGAAGCAATCAACTCGGGAGTTGTGCCGAAATGATAGAACTCTCCTCCGGGAAGAGGGAGAATCGCTACCGAAAGTTGCGCTAATTCTGCATCTTCTTGCGAAGGATGTAATCCAAGAGCGCAACCCATTTCACCATAAAGATCGTAATTCACGCGCTTTCCCTCTGCATTCACCGAACGCTTGCGCAGCAATTCCACAGCACGATCAGACAGCAACCAAATACCGATATCCATCAGTGCAAAGTGGGTGGAAGAAAGGGAATTGAGCTGTTCCAAACTCGGTTTTTGGAGCATAAAATCCAATTGCGTTGGATTGTTTTGCGGCATCATAAACACTCCGTGATGCGTAGCCTGCATAGGTTCTCCCCAGAGTCCGTAGCACACCACATCAGCTTCAGGCACTTTTTGCAGAGGTTGCGTGGATCGTGTGTAGACATCTCCGCTCGCCACCAACGTATGCAGCGAAGCAGGAGCCGCCGCCATGATGCGTTCATAGAGGGGAATTTGCAAATCTAGCAGTGTTTGATCGATGCGCTGTCCTCGCGCCCAACGAAACACAGGAATGGGAAGCATCACCTTGCCGCACGCTGCATAAGCAGGCAAACGCCGACTCTGTCCACCAGCGTGCAACAAGATGCGTTTCTCTTGTCTCAACCACGCGGAAAAGTCGTTACCCTCTAGTCTTTCATTTTGAAATGCAGCTTCTAGCAACCACGTTGTTCCTCCGCCACTACCGAGTTTTTGATCAATAGGGTCGGAGGTACAAAAGAATTCTTCGTGAGAGCGTTCGCTCACTTTATGAAATTGCGCCACCACATTGGGAGGCAAAGACAGGAGTTTCTTCAAGATTTTTCTGTTTTAGACACTTGTTTCAGAATCCACTCCACAAAGATACATCTTTCTCTGCGGTGAGGCAAACATTCTGGCATAAATTCCATCGTTTCCTACTGCCTTTTGGAAAAATCTATGGAGAAAGCACCGCAGCGTCATCCACAAGTGACAAGAAATTTATTACAAAAACGAACAGCAAATAGTGCAGAAAACCTCCAAAACAGCCCCAATCCACGGACTTAAACAAGAAAAACACAAAATAATCACGTTTTTTTGATACATTCAGTTTGCAGTTTCAATCTTATATTGTAACTTTGCACTTGATGGGAAGGGGATAAAGTGACTTCATCTCTCAAAATCACATCATTAACTCTCGATTATTCACTCACAGCCGGAGCAATATGGAGACTTTCTTTCAATCACACGCTTTCCTTGTAGAGCACACCAATTCGCCTATACGACGAGGTCTTATGGACACCATTGATTGGAGCTACCGCCTCATTGGCATTCGTGGCTCCAAAGGTGTAGGACGCACACAATTCTTGCTCTCCTACGCCAAGGAAAACTTTGACCCCCGATTGCGACAGTGCCTCTATGCCAATATGAACTCCTTCTATTTCCAAGGACGGAAATTGGTAGACTTTGCTGCCGAATTCATCAAACTCGGAGGACAAGTCTTGCTCATCGACCAAGCTTTCAAGCTCCCCAACTGGAGAGAACAAATCATTGAGTGCTACAATCGTTTCCCCTATCTCCGCATTGTCTATTCCACCACTTCGGTGCGCGGAGGAGAAAACGACCACACTGAACTCAACACCCTGGCGCAGCAATACTGGTTGCACGGATTCTCCTTCAGAGAATTCATCAACCTTCGTACGGGAGAAAACTTCCGCGCCTACACCCTCAAGGAGCTCCTCGAAGACCACAAGTCTATCCTCAAGAGCATTCTTCCCAAAGTCAGACCTTGGGAATACTTCCAGCAATATCTCCATCACGGCTACTACCCCTTCTTCTTGGAAAGTAGCAACTTCACCGAGCAACTATTGCGCGCTATGAACACGATGATCGAAATCGACATCTTGTTCATCAAGCAAATCGAACTCAAATATCTCGAGCGCATCAAGAAATTGCTCTACCTCCTTGCTGTCAGCGAATCCACCTCACCCAATGTGAGCAAACTCGCAGAGGAAATTGGCACTTCTCGCGCCACCGTGATGAACTATCTCAAGTATTTGGAGGAAGCACGCCTCGTCAATCTCATCTACAAAGAAGGAGAAGACTTCCCCAAGAAGCCCGCTTCAGTGCTGCTCCACAACCCCAATTTGCTCTATTCCATCTATTCGCCACAGATTTCAGAGCAAACCATTATGGAGACCTTCTTTGTCAATTCCCTCTGGCGTCACCACACGGTCAACAAAGGAAAGCGCGACTCACTCTATCGCATCAACAACAACACCGACATTCAGGTGTGCGACCGCAGCAAGCGCGTCAAGAGCGACCCCAACATCTTCCTCGCACGCTACAACACCGAAGTGGGACGCGGCGACAACGAAATCCCACTCTGGCTCTTCGGTTTCCTCTACTAACCGAGGTTGTCAACTCTATTGAATCATTTTGCAATACCCTGCATCAACATTGCTTACGCTGTGCTGATGCAGGGTTTTCCTTTCCATTAAGAACCCAAAGAAACGCAAGAAAGAACAAATAGAAAAGCCCAAAAACTCACCAGAATAAGTAGAGAGAAAATCCCCAAACACGCAAGAAAGCGCCCAAAGAATCTAGCTAGAAGAGAAAAATAGACAAACGAATAGCGGTTTCGAGAGAATATAAGACGAATATATACGAGCAATAGCGAAAAACGAACGAGTTATAGCTCAAAATGAACGAGAAGCCGAAAGAGTAGACACACAGCAAAAGGAGAACGCTCCATTTTCATGGAAATGATTGAGAAAGAACGGCTTAAGGGTCAAATATGCTCCTGGAAAGGGTGCTTTAATCAATTGAATTTCAACTAAGGGTCAAAAAGGCTCCTAAAAGTGTTCAACTTCCCTTTCTAGACCGAGGTTTATAGGCCATTATAAGATTGGAAATTAGCTTTTCTCTTCGGTTGCGTGAAATGCCAGAATGCAACTGCAGTTTCTTCTTCAACCAACTATTAAACGACTCGAGCGCATTGTTTGTATTTGGCGTCGTTCCAGATGGAAAATCTTGATAGGTAAAAAGGACATCCAAGTGTTCCTTTAAGCTACGATAAGCAGCCCTTAATTTGCGATGAGTATAGCAGAAATTTACTCCATTTTCATCATAGGTCTTCTCGCTCAAGAAATCATGCCAGCGCTCCTTCCAATCCTCTAGGAGACGAGAGAAAACAACACGATTACTCTGCGTTAATTGCCTACAATTTGTTGCAATTCTTGTGCTGCCTGCATTCGAGGATTCAGAGTGAGAAGCTGTCGAATGCGTTGCTTTTGGTGAAACTGACAATACTGATAAGGGACTTCTAAGATACTATTTCTTAATTCTTTAAGACCATCTGCGACCACTCCGACAATATCAAATCCTAAACTCTAGAGATGTTCTAATCCTTGGTTATAATCTTGATTTCTCTCTTTCCCATAAATGAAGAAATGATGGAGGATCTGATGACTCTCAGCATCCATAAAAAGGACGAGACCAAAGTTCCTTCCCCAATAGGTGGTATCCATTTGTACCACCACTTTTCGAGGGGAATGTTCTATCTTCTTCGGGGTGTAATCCTTGAGTTTGCGCTTAACGGAGGAGGGCGAGATACCGAACTCTTCAGATAGCTGTTTAATGGTAAATGTACCTTGGCTATATCGATTAAAAATAGCTTCTTGAGAGGGCTTTTTGCGACCGCTTGAATAGCGTTTACAGTCATTGCAATACCAGTATGTAGAACCATTGCGCTGCCCTTTGCGAATCATGTGAAAAGAGCCACATTTTGGGCACTTTTTTTACGTGTTGAGTGCATCATAAACTTATAATGTGCTACAAAGGTATGAAATTCAATTGATTAAAGCCCTTTCCAGGAGCATATTTGACCCTTAAGCCAGAAAAAGTGGCATAATTTGTAGATATGAATGAGTGGCTTTCGCCGTGAAAATGAAATCAATGGTGCAGTGCAGATTATCCCAAATCGGTCATTACTAATCGTACTATAACGGTCTAATGACCGATTTGGCATTATTGACAGCTCCTAATAGTATATGGGTAGAAACAAGCCCAAAGAGTGAAAAAATTGCGGAAAAACGACATTTCATTATCGTGCATCACTGATTTTGCTTTCTCCGCATAGCAAATATTTCTATATAACAATACTTTCCATCCTTCCTCCCCTTGCCTTCGCGTATCTCAGTCTTCTCATATACTCACTCTGTTTATCCACTTCGATCCCTCGCGCGCGTATATGCGCGCTCCTTCCAACAGCGATTTTGTTTTTCTGCTGTCACAAGTGTCACATACAAAGAAAAAGTTGATGGAAAAACATCCATTTTTGGGGACTATTAAAGTGAAAAAATCGCCCAATGTCATTGTCTTCTCCAGCATATTTTCTGCACTTGAAACACCCATTTGTTAAAATACACAAGAGAAATACTCATAACAAACTGAAATACAAAACTTTATCCATTATAGTGTGACACTTGTGACAGCAAAAAGAGAAAAACTCCTGTAATGCGCGTGTACGCGTGTGCGCGCGAGAGAGGGCTGTATAGGTATTTTTACAGTTCAAAATCTTGGCTAATGGATTGCGTGTCGCTCTGGTGTTTCTTCACATCAGAACGTGCACAGAAAACAACACGTCGTTTTAATAAAAACAACACGTCATTTTGATGAAAACAACACGTTGTTTTGATGAAAACATCACGTCGTTTTTGGGAAAAGAACCCATCATTGGTAGTAAACCCCAGTCGGTCATTAGACCGTTATAGTACAATTCGTAATTGAAAAGATAACTTCCTGTCATCTTTCATTTTCTTGTTGGCATCTTGTTTTTCGTTCGTTCTCACCGTAGCCCGCTACGCCTTCGAACCAACGAAAAACAATCTACTCAACAACCTGATGAAATCTGTTCAGGAACTAATGACCGATTTGGGGTAAAGCAAGTAAATCCAACACTGACCCATGCATAAATATAAGCATAAAGAGGATTTTTCAAGCACAAAACCCAAGGAGATGTGCAGAAAACAAGAGAAGAGATGCGCAAAAATAGAGGAAAAGCAAAGAGGATATTGCAAAGCAAAAAAGGCATTTACCCCCTATTTGGTAAAAAAAGGCGTATCGAAATGACCAAATTGACGTGTTTAATCCACAAAAAGGGCAAAAAGTCAAAACAAATTGGTAACTTTGATGCCATAAAAATTTCATATTTATTCCATCGGTACGTTGGAAGTCACCTTTTTCTATCGTCAACTGGTCGTTGTGCCACAAGGCAAAGGCTTGCACAAAGCATCGCTGCATAAGGCCAACGGCAATGGCGCACCTCGATTTTGCCCACCGCAAAGCGGAGTTGCCACGCTTGACCAGGAGAGAGGAAAGGACTTCTGCGCACCACATTGTTATTTATCCACATTTTCTATGAAGAAAAGGCTCTCATTGATGCTCTTTGGCCTGTTTCTCTGTCTCGGGGCTGTGTTAGCACAAACACCAGTGTCAGGTGTTGTGACAGCTGCCTCCGACAATCAACCCCTCTTTGGCGCACGTATTTCAGCAGATGGCGGACGCACCTTCACGGCCACAGACGAAGCAGGTAAGTTTTCCCTGACCATCAAGGGAAAGAACCACAACATTACCGTGAGTTATCTCGGCATGCAGTCGCAAACACTGAAAGGTGCCACCGACATGAAAATCGCGCTGAAAGATGCGCAATCGCTGGGCGAAGTGGTGGTGACGGGGTTGACGAAAACCGACCGTCGAATGTTTACCGGTGCTGCCGACAAAGTGGATGCTTCTGCAGCACGCTTGAGCGGTGTGGCCGACGTGAGTCGCTCGCTCGAAGGACGCGCAGCCGGTGTGTCGGTGCAAAACGTGAGTGGCACGTTTGGTGCTGCTCCTAAAATTCGTGTGCGCGGTGCCACATCCATCTTCGGTGCTTCCAAACCGCTTTGGGTGGTGGACGGCGTAATCATGGAAGATGTGGCGAATGTGGATGCCGACAATCTGGCTTCGGGTAATGCCGAAACGCTAATCAGCTCGGCCATTGCAGGATTGAACGCAGACGACATTGAGAGTTTCCAAATCCTGAAAGACGGTAGCGCAACCTCCATCTATGGTGCGCGCGCCATGTCGGGTGTGATTGTGGTGACGACCAAGAAGGGTAAGCAAGGACAGTCGCACGTGAACTACACGGGCGAATTTACCACGCGTTTAATTCCCTCTTACAGCAATTTCGACATCCTCAACTCTCAAGACCAAATGAGCATCTATCGTGAGTTGCACGACCGCGGTTGGCTCAATTTCTCCGAAGTGCTCAATGGTAGCGACTACGGAGTGTATGGTCATATGTATGAATTGATCAATACGTTCAATCCTCGCACAGGTCAGTTTGCCCTGGCCAACACAGAGGAGGCGCGCAACACCTATTTGCGCCAAGCCGAATTTCGTAACACCAACTGGTTTAAGCACTTGTTCTCTAATGCTATCATGCAAAATCACTCTGTGAGTTTGAGTGGCGGTACGGAGAAGTCAAATTACTATGCTTCGATGAGTGCGATGTTAGATCCAGGTTGGTACAAACAAAGTGAGGTGAACCGCTACACCGCGAACTTCAACGTGACGCAACATTTGCTCGAGAATTTGTCGTTCAATGTGATTGGTGGTGCTTCTTACCGCAAACAACGCGCTCCTGGTACGCTGGGACAAGACGTGGACGTGGTGGACGGCGAGGTGAAACGCGACTTCGACATCAACCCCTATTCTTATGCTTTGAACACTTCGCGTGTGCTCGATCCCCACACTTACTATGTGGCGAACTATGCACCGTTCAATATCTTCAATGAATTGGACAACAACTTCATCAACTTAAATGTGCTCGACGCGAAGTTCCAATTTGAATTGAAATATAAGCCCATCGCAGGTTTGGAATTAGCTGCTCTCGGTGCGTTTAAGTATGCTGCAACGTCGCAGGAACACAACGTGACGGAGAACTCAAACCAAGCGATGACCTATCGCGCGATGTCTAATGCGATCATTCGCAACAGCAACCGCTATCTCTATCGCGATCCTGAACATCCCTATGATTTGCCCATGTCGGTGTTGCCCATCGGTGGTATTTATCACAAGAATGAAAACCGCATGAGCAACTACGACTTCCGTGCTACGGCGACTTATACACGCACTTTTGCCCAAAAACACACCATCAACCTCTTTGGTGGTGCCGAAATGACCGACCTCTTGCGCACACGCACTGGTTTTGAGGGTTGGGGTATGCAATACAACTCCGGTGAAGTGCCTTTCTACATTTATCAATATCTGAAGAAGGGCATTGAGGACAGCAAAAACTACTATTCGCTGACCAACACCAACTGGCGCTCTGTGGCGTTCTACACCAACATGAGCTACTCTTATCGCGGTCGCTATGTGTTTAATGGCACTTACCGCTATGAGGGTTCTAACCAAATGGGACGCAACAGCAATGCGCGCTGGATGTCTACGTGGAACCTCTCGGGTGCGTGGAATTTGCACGAAGAAGATTTCTTCTATCGTCTGCGTCCCCTCTCTCGTTTCACCCTCCGCGGTTCTTATAGTTTGACAGGTACTCCTCCCGATCCTTCTTACAGCAGTTCGACCACGGTGTTCCGCGCCGGCAATCCTTTCCGCATCTATGGTGAGGACAGAGAGCCTGTGATTGGCATTTCGCAAGTGGGCAACGCCACTTTGACCTATGAGAAGAAGAACGAGTTTAACTTTGGTTTTGACGCTGGACTGTGGAAAAACCGCATCGGTGTGACGTTTGATGTGTACACGCGCAACAACTTCGACGAGATGGGCATCATGGTGACGCAAGGTCTTGGCGGCGAAGTGGAACGCGCAGCCAACGTGGCAGAGATGCGCTCTAATGGTATGGAATTGAGCATTTCATCGACGAACATCAAGACGAAGGACTTTTCTTGGAACACAAGTTTTGTCTATTCTTACTCAAACACAGAGATTACGAAACTTTTCAACAGCGGTAATGTGATTGCGCTGGTGAGCGGCACTGGTTTCCCCAAACGCGGCTACCCTGCACGCGCACTCTTCAGCATTCCTTTTGTGGGGATCAACGATGAAGGTGTGCCCATGGTGATCAACGAAAAGGGCAAGGTGACGACCGACGACATCAACTTCCAAGAACGCGTGCACACAGACTTCTTGAAGTATGAAGGGCCCACAGACCCTAAGTTCACAGGGTCGTTGGGCAACATTTTCTCTTACAAGAATCTCCACTTGAATGTGTTCCTCACTTATTCGTTTGGCAATGTGGTGCGTTTGGATCCTAAATTCCGCGCTCGCTACAACGATTTGGCGTCGATGACGCACACTTATCTCAACCGCTGGGTGAAGGCAGGCGATGAGAAGACAACAAACGTACCGGGCTTCTTGAGCTACCGCCAATATGCTACGCACACCAACTTGCGCTATGCTTACAATGCCTACAACTACAGTACGGCGCGCATCGCAAAAGGTGATTTCGTACGCCTCAAAGAGGTGTCGCTCACTTATGATCTCCCTGCTCAATTATTGAAAGGGAAGGCAGTGCGCAATGTTTCGTTGAAATTGCAAGCAACGAACCTCTTCTTGCTCTATGCAGACAAGAAACTCAACGGACAAGATCCTGAATTCCTCAATGCCGGTGGGGTGTCTTCACCACTTCCTAAGCAATTCACCCTCACGCTCAAAGTGGGTATTTAATTTCTGCATAAACAATACTTCCATGAAGAAGATTAAACTCAGCATATTTCTCCTTGCAGCGGTTGGCTTGATGACAAGCTGCAATGACTTTCTCAATAAATATCCGGACAACCGTATGGAGTTGCACACGCCTTCTGACGTGAGCAAACTCGTGGCTTCGGCTTATCCCGATGCTTATCCAGCTTATTTGCTCGAGATGTATTCGGACAACACGGACGAACAAGTGCACAACACTTGGTCGTCGATGGATAGATTTCAAGAACAAGCCTACGGATGGGAGGACATCACTGAAACAGGGGTGCCCGATGTGCCTCAAAAACTCTGGAATGCAAGCTACACGGCAGTGGCAACGGCAAATGCTGCGCTGGAATTTATAGCGGCGCAACCCAACAAAGAGGCTTACGAAACGCAAAAGGGCGAGGCTAAATTGTGCCGCGCTTATGCGATGTTCCAACTGGCGAATGTGTTTTGCCGTGCCTATGATCCGAACACGGCAGACAAGGAACTGGGACTTCCCTACCCTTATGCGGTGGAGAATGATCCTCGTGCCACTTATCAACGTGGTTCGCTGGCACAACTCTACAAAAACATTGAACAGGATTTGACGGAAGGGTTGGAGTTGATGGACAATGCTCACTTTGCGCAACCTAAATTCCACTTCACTCCGGCTGCTGCACACGCTTTTGCTGCACGTTTCTACCTCTATGCGCGTCAATATGACAAGGCGGTGGCGCACGCTGATGCGGTGTTGGGAAGCGATGCTACCACGATGCTGCGCGATTGGGAACAATGGCGCAAACTGGGGGCGAACGATCAGGTGCAACCTAACGACTACATCAAGAGTGACAAAAACACAAACTTGCTACTCCTCACGGGGATGAGTATGTGGGGCTATATTTCGCGTCCGATTGGTTTGGGCAACAAATATGCGCACGGCAAACTCTTGTCTTCTACTGAAACGCTGGAATCGAAAGGTCCTTGGGGTGAAGGTGGTACTGCGCTGAACTATATGGTGACGAGCGGTAGCAATGTGTCGAAGGTGGGTTTAGGAAAGATTCCCTTGAAGCTCGACCAATATGACACGCAAGCGAAGACGGGTGTGCCTTATGCGGAGTTCTCGGCTTTCAATGCTGATGAAACGTTGTTGGTGCGCGCAGAAGCGAAGGCTCTTTTGGGACGCTACGATGAAGCTGTGGCAGACATCAACACCTTGCTCAAAGTGTTTGTGCGCAGTGAGGCGAAAGCTACGGAAGCAACACGCACACTGACGCTCAACGGCATCAAGGAGTTCTACAACAAACTGCGCTACTACACGCCTCAACTTCCCACAGTGAAGAAACAATTTCACACGGATTTCACCATCGAAGCGACTACGCAAGAACCGCTCTTGCAGTGCATCTTGCATCTTCGCCGATTGGTGACGATGCACGAGGGACTTCGTATGCAGGACGTGAAACGCTATGGATTGACCATCTATCGTCGTCGCGTGAGTGTGGAAAATCGTATTATTGAAGTTACGGACAGTATGAAAGCGAACGACCCACGTCAGGCGATTCAGTTGCCACAAGATGTCATCACCGCTGGATTGCAGGCTAATCCACGCTGATTTGTTTCTCATTTCAATGATTCATTCTTATGAAATTATCCTATCTATATAGTAGTCTTTTGGCAGCCGCTCTCACAGGGGGTGCTTACTCGCTGGCAGCTTGTTCCGATGACAGTCCGAAAGGGTCGTCTATCTTCAACACTTCGATGGTGAAGCGCAATAGTTTTGAGAAGTGGTTGGTGCAAAACTACACTAACCCTTACAACATTCGGTATTCGTACAGACTGCGCGACATTGACACGGAAACGAGCTATAACTTGAGTCCGGCAGATAGTGCGAAGGCTACGAAACTCGCCATCATTTTCAAATATCTTTGGCTGGATGCTTATGCGGAAGTGGCTGGTGCTGACTTTGTCAAAGCCAATGCTCCCCGCACCATCGTGGCTATCGGTTCGCCTGCTATCAACACGCAAGGACTGCAAACGGCTGCTACGGCAGAAGGTGGTTACACGGTGCGTATGTATCGCGTGAACGAATTGGACCAAACGACTTTGGAAAGCCAAGAGCTCCTCACGGAATACTATTTCCACACGATTCACCACGAGTTTACCCACATTCTCAACCAAAAGAAGCCTTACCCTGTGGCATACGACCAAATCAGCAAGGCGGACTATTTGGGTTCGGAGTGGATTCGCAAGAAAGATCCTGAGGCTTTGCGCGCGGGATTCATCAGTCCGTATTCTATGGAAAATGCAGGCGAAGACATTGCAGAATTGCAGTCTTACTACATCACCACGACTCCTCAAAAGTGGGAGGAGAAACTCAACAAAGCAGGAAAACCAGGTCGCGCCATCATTGAGCATAAACTGGAAATCCTGCGCAATTATCTCAAAACATCTTGGAACATTGACCTCGATCAGCTTCGTGATGCGGTGCTGCGTCGCTCTCACCAAGTGACTACTCTCGACTTAAACCATCTCAACTAATTGCCACATGCGAAAATATCTCTCCTCTCTGCTTTTGCTGTGTGCTACGCTCACGTGGCAATCGTGCTTACACGAAAACTCCACGGTCTTTGAGCAGCCCGCACTCGAACGCCTTGAGGCAGCCGCTCAGCAGACTCAGCAAATTCTCGAATCTTCTCCCAATGGTTGGTTGCTGCGCTACTATGCAGGTCAAAGCTACAGTGGTCCTGCCTACAGCGTGCTCATGAAGTTTGACAATGGCAAAGCCACCGTAGTCAGCGACTATGACCAAGATAAGACCACCACTGCCCCTTACTCTATCGCCAAAGACCAGGGCGTTGTCCTGTCTTTCGACAGCTACAACGAAGCGATGCACATCTTCGCTCGCGTTTGGGAAGGTAGCGGTGCGCGCGGCATCGAGGGTGACTACGAGTTCTTGGTGCTTTCTACCTCCAACGACACCATTCGTTTGCGCGGTAAGAAGTGGAAGAACGACATGGAGCTCATCCGTATGCCCGAGAAAACGAATTGGACTTCTTATCTCACCAGCATCTACAACCTCAAGGAGCAGCTCACCACTCAATTCTTCGCCCTCCAACTGGGCAAAGACACTT